>Ga0123329_1000417_pt1 | contig 44395 bp, 38 predicted proteins | sample BioC12SIPDNA_FD_89703 | JGI IMG/M metagenome (GOLD analysis project Ga0123329, IMG submission 89703) | Anaerobic biogas reactor microbial communites from Washington, USA - Biogas_R1_B C12 SIP DNA | ecosystem: Engineered > Bioreactor > Anaerobic > Unclassified | place: Washington, USA | collected...
CACCACCGTACCGCGTTATACTGGGGTGCACTATGGCCTGCGCCTGGCCGTGGACGGCAGGCTCGAGACACCGGCTGCATCGCCCGATTTCGACTATGCCGAGCACCTGCTGGCGCGTGGGGTACGCAGCGTGATGCGCTACCCCCAATGGGAGGTGCTACCCGGCCAGGTAGGCTCGTGGCTCTGGCGTAAGATCTATACCGCCAAAGAGCAGTTGCGCCTTTCCGTTGAGCGCAGCCTGCCCGATCCAGAGGCCGGCCTTTTGAATGGCATTCTGCTGGGGCTGGGCCACACACTGCCCGATGAGCTCTATGAGGGCTACCGCCGCACTGGCCTCGCGCACATCATCGTCATCTCAGGGTTCAACATCAGCATGGTGGTGCAGTTCGTGCTCGCCCTGGCCGGACGTGTGCTGCACCGCTGGCGGGCGTTGTGGCTCAGTCTGGCCGCAGTGGTGCTCTATGCGCTCTTTGTAGGGGCCACGCCGCCTGTGCTACGCGCTGCGATCATGGCGGGGCTATGCCTGCTGGCCCAGCGCCTTGGCCGTCGAGCGCACCTGCTTACCGCTCTAGCCATCGCCTCGTTGCTGATGAGCGCCGTCAATCCCTACCTGCTGTGGAGCACGAGCTTTCAACTCTCCTTTGCATCCACGCTGGCGTTGGCCCTGCTCGAGCCACGCCTCGCCTCTGCCGCGGCACGCTTTGAGCAGGGGCGTCGCTGGCTGCCTCTGCTGCGCGAGTTGCTGCTGGCCACCCTGGCGGCACAGCTGGCCACGCTGCCCATCATCTGGTCGGCCTTTGGTGAGGTCTCGCTGGTATCGCTGTTAGCCAACGTGTTGGCGTTGCCAGCCCAGGGGGCGGTGATGGCACTGGGAGCGCCGGTGCCGCTGGTAGGTCTCTGGTCGCCGGCCCTGGGCCGGCTGATCGGGCTGCCAAGCTGGGTATTGTTGCGCTGGACAAACCTGGTGGTCATGTGGCTAGCGCGTCTGCCATGGGCTGTTGCGGCTGTGCCAGAGGTGCCCGCGCCGGCCCTCTGGGTTTTCTATGGCGCGCTGTTAGGGCTGGCACTGCCCCGCAGGCGTCGCCTTTCGGAGGACGATCAAGAGGCTGGAGAGTCGACGCCCCAACGATGGGGCAACCTATGGCGCTATACTCTGCCAGTGGCAGGGGCGTTGCTGACCATGCTGCTCACGACGCTGCCTGATGGTCGCCTGCATGTGTACACGCTCGATGTGGGGCAGGGCGATGCCATCTTGCTCCGCAGCCCGCGCGGTCGCCTGGTCCTCATCGATGGCGGCCCAGACCCAGTGCTGCTCAGCGCACGTCTGGGCGAGCTGTTGCCGTTCTGGCAGAGGCGCATCGACCTGGTCATCAGCACGCACGCCGACAGTGACCATCTGGGCGGGTTGATTGCGGTGACGCAGCGGTATAGAGTAGAGACAGCGCTAGCAGCGCCTTGTGGGCTCGATAGTGCCCTGATGGCCCACTGGCGGGCGTCGCTACAGGAACAGGGAAGTACGCTTTTGGTAGCGGTCGAGGGTCTGCGGGTCGCGATCGAGCCTGATTTGTCGTTGTTGGTGCTACATCCTGGCCACGAAGCTCATTGCGGCGCGGGCGTCGATCTCAACGACCTCTCGGTGGTGTGCCTGGTTGAGTATGGTACGGCCCGCATCTTGCTCACGGGCGATGTGGGCGAAGCAGTTGAACAGAGCCTGGTCAGCAGGCATGCTCTCGAAGGCATCACCCTGCTCAAAGCTGGGCACCACGGGTCGGCAGCATCCACCGGCGAGGCGTTGCTCAACGAGGCTCGCCCTGAAGTGACTGCGCTCAGCGTGGGACGTGATAACAGCTATGGGCACCCGGCGCCCGAGGTGCTGGCCCGCCTGATGGCCCAGGGCGGCCGGGTATACCGTACCGACGAGCAGGGCACTATCGAGTTTATCACCGATGGTGAGAGGCATTGGATCAAGGTGCGAGCAACGCTCGCGAGCGAGGTGGCCGCCGATGAATGAGCAAGCGCGCGCAGAGTGGCGGCAGGTCGTGCCACTGTTGCAGGTGAGCAACCTGGCCGAGTCTCTGGACTATTACACAGCGGTGTTGGGGTTTGAGGTGGTCGGGCTCTGGCCAGATGAGCGCGACCCCAAGTGGGCGCATGTTGTGCGCGGGCAGACCCGCTTTGTGCTGACTTTTGACCTGGGCACCAGCGACCGCCCCTTTATCGCTGAGAAGGGCAACGGCGTAGTATTGTATGTGGTGGTAGATGACATTGAGGCCGCCTATACAGAGATGGAAGCACGAGGGGCGATTGTGGTGCAAGAGCTTGCCGACTTTGGCGGGCGGCGGCAGTTCAGTGTCGGCGAGCTCAATGGTTATATTCTGGCCTTTACCGAGGATTTCAGCTTTTAGGTTGAGGTGGCGCTTGATGACGCATGATGATCGACCGTTGGTAGCCCTGGTAGATTGGGCAGACGAGTTCTGGCCGATGGGGTTTGAAGAAGAGCGCCTGGCTGCGGCTGGCGCACGCTGGGTGCAGCAACGCTGCCTCACCGAGGAAGAGATGCTGGCCGTGGCACGCGATGCGCTCGTCATCATCGTGCAGTCGACGCGCCCTTTGCTCACACACCGCACAATTTCACAGTTGACGCGCTGTCGCTGCATGGTGCGCGCCGGCGCCGGCTTTGACAGCATCGACGTGGCGGCCGCCACTGAGCGCGGCATCATGGTATGCAATACGCCCACCTACTGCACCGATGAGGTGGCCGACCATGCCATCGCCCTACTGCTGGCCTGTTTGAGGCACGTGGCGCAACTCGACCGCGGCCTGCGCCGTGGAGACCACGCCATGACGATCATCGACCATACACGCCGCGTGGCCGGCTCTACACTGGGCATCGTTGGCTTTGGACGGATCGGCCGTCGGGTGGCACAGCGCATGCAGGGCTGGGATTTGCGCATCTTGGCCTATGACCCGTACATCGACGACGAGCAGGCGCAGCAAGCCGGGGCCGAAAAGGTCTCGCTCGACGAACTGCTGCGTCAGTCCGATTTCATCAGCGTCCACCTGCCGCTGACGCCTGATACCCATCATCTGATCGGACAGCGCGAGCTGGCGCTGTGCAAGCCAACGGCGATTCTGGTGAACGACGCGCGCGGCCAGGTGATCGATGAGGCCGCCCTCATCAAAGCGCTGCGTGAGGAGCGGCTCTGGGGCGCCGGGCTCGATGTGTTCGCCACCGAGCCACTACCGGGCGATTCACCGCTGCTGACGCTGGAGAATGTGGTGCTCACGCCACATGCCGCAGCCTATTCGCCCCAATCGCGCGCCGACCTGTATGCCTTGATGTGCGAGATCGGCAGTGACGTGGCTCAGGGGCGCACGCCACGCTTTGTGGTCAACCCCGAGGTGCTGCGCTGAGGCCTGCTCACAGGAGCCTCACTCGCCGAAAAAGTGCGCCTCAAGCAGCAGGCAGAGCCGGTGGTAGATGATCAGATGCAGCTCTTGCACCAGGTGCGTCTGACTGGCCGGCGCTCGTAGCGCAATGTCGGCCAGCGCCGCCAAAGGGCTATCAGCCGCGCCGGTCAGGCTGATCACAGTCATATCCATCGCGCGCGCCACCGTGGCAGCGTTGATGAGGTTGTGTGCACGCCCGCTGGTGCTGATGGCTAACAAGACATCGCCTGCGCGGCCCAGGGCAACCAGCTCTTGCGCCAGCCCGACGTCAGCCAGACGTATATCGTTGGCTACAGCGCTGCTTAGCGCCGGATTGATGCCCAACACATGCGCGCGCAGGCCCGCCTGCAGGTGCGTTGCCAGATCGGCCCCCTCGCGCGTGGCCCGCAGACGCGCCTGCAGGGCCGCCGGAAGCGACCGCGGCAATGCGAACGCCTTGAGTAGCTCGCCCGAGATATGCAGCGCATCGCTGAGGCTACCACCGTTGCCCCCTAGATAGAGGGTGCCACCATCCTCGAGCGCTGCGGCGATGGCGCGATAGGCGCTCTCGAGGACGGGCGACAGGCTCCCAAGGGTGGGATGCGTCGCCAGGTCTCGCAAGACCTGGCGACTCTGTGCATTCATCGGGATGTGGGCCATCACGCCGTCACTTCTTCAACCGGCTGCCCGTCGGCCTCAGCGACCGCAGCAGCGGCGGCATCTGTAGGGGCTTCGCCCACTACCAGACGATCCTCGGCCAGGTTCAGCTCTACATGCACGGTGCTGCCAGGGGCAAAGGGCGCCTGCAACAGCCGTTGAGAGAGCGGCGTCTCGAGATAGCGCTGGATCGCGCGGCGCAGCGGCCGCGCCCCAAAGTTCGGATCGTACCCTTTCGTCGCCAGCCAGCGCTTGGCAGCATCGCTAACCTCGATCTTGAGGTCTTGATCGGCCAGACGAGACTCGATCTCGTGAAGCTGAGTGTCGACGATCTTGACCATGTCATCCTGGGTGAGCACGTGAAAGATGATCGTCTCATCGATGCGGTTGAGGAACTCGGGACGGAAGGTCCGCTTGAGCGACTCGCCGATCTCGTCCTCGAACTGCTCTTCTTGCGATAGAGCGCTGATACCTGGGAACCCGATAGGGCCGCTCTTGCGGCTGGCCAAACGCGTGCCGATGTTTGAAGTCATGATGATCACGGTGTTGCGAAAGTCGACAACACGGCCATGGCCATCGGTGAGGTGCCCCTCTTCGAGGATCTGCAGCAGAGCATTCCACACATCGGGGTGTGCTTTCTCAATCTCGTCGAACAGAATGACACGGTAGGGCCGACGACGCACCGCTTCGGTGAGCTGGCCGCCCGAGTCATAGCCCACATAGCCTGGCGGCGCCCCCACCAGTCTAGAGACAGTGTGCCGCTCGCCAAACTCGCTCATATCCACCTGGATGAGAGCGTCCTGGTCATCAAAGAGAAACTCGGCCAGGGCCTTGGCCAGCTCAGTCTTGCCAACGCCTGACGACCCCAGAAAGATAAAGCTACCGATTGGGCGGCGCGGGTCTTTGAGGCCCGAACGAGCACGGCGGATGGCATCGGCGACGGCCTCGACGGCCTCGTCCTGCCCGACGACGCGCTGCTTGAGCGCCTCTTCCATGCCTAACAGGCGCACCGTCTCGGTCTCTTGCATACGACTGACAGGAATGCCCGTCCACGTTGCGATGATCTCGGCGATATCCTCTTCGTCTACCGTCTCATCGATACCATGCTCGGCCTGCCAGGCGGCACGCTTGGCGTTGTACTCGATCTCTTCTTGCAGACGATTGGCCTTGAGTTGCGCAGCGCGTTCATAGTCGCGCTCGTTACCGGCCTGCTCTTCTTCGGCGGCCAGACGCAGCAGCTCGAGCTTGAGCTCCTTGAGATCTGGCGGCAGGCTGTGCATTTTGATGCGCAACCGCGATGAGGCCTCATCGATCAGGTCGATGGCCTTATCAGGCAGACGGCGGCTGCGCACATAGCGATCAGAGAGACGCGCTGCGGCCACCAGGGCCCGCTCGGTGATCTTGACCTGATGATGCGCCTCGTAACGATCGCGCACACCCTTGAGCATGGCGATGGTATCTTCGACGCTGGGCTCCTCGACATAGACAGGCGCAAAGCGACGTTCGAGCGCAGCATCGCGTTCGATGTATTGCGTATATTCATCCATGGTAGTGGCGCCAATACACTGCAACTCGCCACGTGCCAACGCTGGCTTCATCATGTTCGAGGCATCAATGGCGCCCTGAGCTGCTCCGGCGCCCACTACGGTGTGCAGTTCGTCGATGAACAGGATCACGCGTCCCTCAGCCTGCTTGACTTCGTCGAGCACAGCCTTGAGTCGCTCCTCAAACTCGCCACGAAAGCGTGCGCCGGCCAGCATGGCGCCCAGATCGAGCGATAGCACGCGGCGATTCATCAATGGCTCGGGCACGTCTCCCGCCACGATCTTGGACGCCAACCCCTCGACGATGGCCGTCTTGCCCACGCCAGCGTCTCCGATCAGCACCGGATTGTTCTTTGTACGGCGCGAGAGCACCTGCAGTACACGCATAATCTCGGTGTCGCGCCCGATGACCGGATCAAGTTTGCTCTCTTTGGCGGCAGCGGTCAGGTCACGGCTGTACTTTTTCAGGGTCTTGAGGTCATCCAGCGATGCTGGCCCATCTTGTCCTTTGTCTGGGCCGGCCCGCCGCAAGGCCGCGCCGAATGCTTCATGCGTCACGCCGGCATCGGCCAACAGCCTCGACACACGCGATGACCCGCCCTTGAGCAGGCCAAGCATGATGTGCTGCGTCGAGATGAGCTTGTCGCCCAGCCGGGTCGCCTCTTCAGTGGCAAGCTGCAGCAGGCGATGCACCTGCGGCGTGATATAGAGCTGCTGGGGCTGGATGACGCCCGAGGCCGACACCACGCCCACCTGCAGCAGCTCTTCGAGTTGCTTGCGGAGCTGGTCGCGATCGACGCCCAGATCATCCAGCGCTTCGTGCACAGTTTCGTCAGGAATCTCAAGCATGGCCAGGGCCAGGTGCTCGGCGTCGAGTTGAGTGTGGCGATAGCGCACCATCACCTCGTAGGCGCGTTGCACCAGGCGCTGTGCCTGCTCAGAGAACCGCTCAAAGTTGAACATATTTACCTCTATAGATGGAATGTTGCGTGGGCCTAAGCCGGCGTGTTCGCCGTCACTGGCTCAGCAGCACTGAACTTGAAGCCCCCTGCATCGTGATCAACCATCACGACATCGCCCTCGGCAAAGCGTCGCTGGAGCAGCTCGAGCGCCAACGCATCCTGAATTCGACGCTGAATGGTGCGCTTGAGGGGCCTGGCGCCATAGACCGGGTCAAAGCCCTCGTCGGCCAACGCCTGCCGGGCGGCCGGCGTCACCTCGAGGCCAAGGCCGTGGTCGGCCAGGAGCTTGCCCAACTGGCGAAGTTGAATGTCGACGATCTGCCCGATGTGCTCACGAGACAGGGCGTGAAAGACGATCGTTTCGTCGATGCGGTTGAGAAACTCGGGTGGAAAACGCTGCCGCAGCGCCTCGTTCACGCGTTGGCGCATCAGGGCATCATCGCGGCCGCCAAGCTCACTGATCCATTGACTGCCGATGTTAGACGTCATGATCACGACTGTGTTGGCAAAGTTGACCGTCCGCCCCTTACCATCGGTCAAGCGGCCCTCATCGAGGATTTGGAGCAGTACATTGAACACCTCAGCGTGGGCCTTTTCCATCTCGTCAAAGAGCACTACGGCATAGGGGCGTCGACGCACCGCTTCGGTGAGTTGGCCGCCCTCATCGTAGCCCACATAACCCGGCGGTGCGCCGATCATACGAGCCACTGTGTGGCGCTCTTGATACTCGCTCATATCCAGACGGATGATGGCGCGCTCATCATCGAAAAGAAACTCGGCCAGGGCGCGCGCCAGCTCTGTCTTGCCCACACCGGTTGGGCCCATAAAGATAAAACTGCCGATGGGCCGTTGATGGTCTTGCAGACCGGAGCGTGCCCGCCGCACGGCGTTCGAGACGGCCCGAACGGCCTCGTCTTGCCCCACCACGCGAGCGTGGAGACGCTCTTCCATATGGATGAGTTTCTCGACCTCGCCCTCGAGCAGCCGCGAGACGGGGATGCCCGTCCACCGTGAGACGATATGGGCGATGTCTTGCTCGGTGACCTCTTGCTGCAACATGGCTTGATCTTCGCCAGGTTGCTCGAGTTGCGTCAGTCGCTGCTCAAGCTCGCGGATATCGCCATAGCGCAACCTGGCCGCCAGTTCGTAATTGCCGTCTCGCTCAGCACGCTCAGCCTCGCCACGCAGGTCTTCCAGCCTGGCCTGCGCCTCTTGGACCGCGTTGATCGCCTGCCGCTCGCGCTCATAGCGCGCTCGCAGGGCCGCCAGCTCTTCCTTGAGGCCGGCAAGCTCTTGCCTAATGCGCTCAAGACGTTCCTTCGAGGCATCATCACGTTCCTGGCTGAGCGCTTGTTCTTCGATCTGCAGCTGCACCAGGCGATGCTCACGCTCATCGATCTCGACGGGTGAACTGTCGATCTCCATACGCAGACGCGCGGCCGCCTCATCGACCAGATCGATGGCCTTGTCAGGCAAAAAGCGGTCGGCGATGTAACGATCGGATAGTGTTGCCGCAGCGATGAGGGCGCCATCCTGGATGCGCACCCCGTGATGCACCTCGTAGCGCTCTTTCAGGCCCCGCAGGATGCTGATGGTCTCATTCACGCTGGGCGGCTCGACAAAGATCGGCTGAAAGCGCCGCTCGAGAGCGGGGTCTTTTTCGATGTATTTGCGGTACTCGTTGATGGTGGTGGCGCCGATGCAGTGCAATTCGCCCCGCGCTAGCATCGGCTTGAGCATGTTCGAGGCATCCAGAGAGCCCTCGGCCGCGCCGGCACCCACCACAGTGTGAAGCTCGTCGATGAACAGGATGATCTGCCCCTCAGATGCTTGCACCTCTTTGAGTACAGCCTTGAGGCGCTCTTCGAATTCGCCGCGATACTTGGCGCCCGCTACCAACGCCCCCAGATCCAGCGATACGACGCGCTTATCTCGCAGGCCCTTGGGCACATCGCCCTTGACGATGCGGATGGCCAGGCCCTCAAGGATAGCCGTCTTGCCCACGCCAGCCTCGCCTACCAACACAGGGTTGTTCTTTGTACGGCGCGAGAGCACCTGTACGACGCGGCGAATCTCTTCGTCACGGCCGATGACCGGATCGAGCTTGTTGCGACGGGCCTGATCAGTGATATCGCGGGCATACTTGGTCAGTGCCTGATAGGTGCCCTCGGGCGAGGGGTCGGTGACACGCTGGCCACCGCGGACCGCCGAGAGCGCCCGCAACAATAGCTCGGGGGTGGCGCCAAGCTCGCGCAAGGCCTCGCTAGCAACCCCTGGGGCATCCAGAATGGCCAGCAACAGATGCTCGGTGGAGATATAGCCATCTCGCATGCGTTGCGCATGTTCGTCGGCCGCCGACATCACCCGTGCCAGTTCGCGCGAGAGATAGACCTGTGCTGCGCCATGGATCTTTGGCTGGCGAGCCAGTTCTTGCTGCAGGCGCTGTAGCAGGGCGCGCGGCGGCACGTTCATCTGTAGCAGCACCTGCGGCACCACACCGTCGCGCTGCTCGAGTAGCGTCACCAGCAGGTGCTCGACGAGCACCTGACTGTGGCTATCGCGCTGTGCCAGGTCTTGTGCCTGGATGATGGCCTCACGGGCCTTTTCGGTATAGCGGTTGAGATCCATCGACATCGATTCTTGCTCCAACATTAAGATATCTAGTAGCGTAATAGGGCTGCCATGCCGCCGGCGCGGTCCAGTTCGGCGTTGGCACGCACGATATTGACAGCCGCACCCGTCTCGATGGCCTTACGCAGGGCCAGGTTGGCCACGTCATCTACCCTAGTCACGGTGTCGTGCCCGCACAGAGGGCACTCTGCGGGCAGCGAATGAGCCTCGGCGCTGACGCTGCCACAGTGAACACAAACGTGCGCTCCGTCATGGAACGTCTCACTGACCAACAACAGCCGCGCACGGCCCTGATGAAGCGCATAGACCGTATCTGCCATGCCGATAACGCCCTGGCCGCCCTTGTTCGCCGCTGTAATGGCCTCTGCGACCAAGGCCCTCTCCTGGGCCGCATCGGCCTGTTGCGCCACGTCGAGCGAGAGTTGCAGTGCCTTGTGGTTCGAGGCCGAGATGTCAGCATTGAACTCGCCAACGATCTGCTCTTGCAGGTGGCGAGACAGGACCTCGCGAAATTGGGTCAACACATCAGGGCTGCCGCCCAGCACCAACCGGCGCACGCCCGTCTCTTCGTTGAACGCCTCAAGCGCTTCTGCGCTCTGTTTCAGGTTCTGTGTGGCCAGGTTATCCTGCCGGCGCTGATAGATCTGCGCCGACCACCCTCCCTGACGATGGCGTTTGAGGGCTTCGCCCAGCGCCTCGGTCTGGGCCAGTATCTCGCCCATGCGTACGGAAAACACACGCAGGCTCTGGCGGTCGATCAAGGCGACGTTGTAGGCGCCAAAGCGATCGATGACGTCTGACAACGGGCGAACATAGGGCTGCGCCGCCCACACAGACTGCACAGGCACAGCGATCGGCAGCGGCACCACTTGCCAGAGATCATCACTCACAAAGATGGCCAGCCCACGCGGACGCCAATCGAACTCAAAGTCGAGATAGTCACCCACACGCTGCAACACGTCGACGGGCAGCTGGTGCTCGATGCCACGCAGACGGTCTCGCAGCATGAGGCGCACAGCTTCTTTGGATTTGTCTCGCAGGTCGGTGTCTAGATAGATGCTAAGAATGTTGCCCACGCCGCGATAGGCGGCCAGCTCTAGCAGCACACTGTTTGCGTTCATGAGGCATCCTCCTCGACGCCTGGCTTGATCTCACGGACACGCACATTGATCACGGTCTCTGGCTCTTCATCGTGGCCCAACAACTCGCGCAAGCGGCGCCGCAGCCTGGCAATCTCGGCATCGGCCTGCTCGCGGGTGCGCTCGAGTTCATCCTGCAACTCTTGGATCCTCTGCGTCATATTCAGAATGACGTCAACGCCAGCGAGATTCACCCCGAGGTCGTCGGTGAGGCGACTGATCTTTCTGAGGCGATCCACATCGCTGCGCGAATAGAGCCGAGTGCGCCCCGAGGTGCGACTGGGCTTCATCAGGCCAATCCGGTCATAGTACCGAAGGGTCTGCGGATGCATGCACACCAGTCTGGCGGCAACGCTGATCACATAGATCGGCTCGTCATCTGGCAGTCTGTTCTCATCCATAGGCTCTTCCTCTACAAGCTGTTGCATGCACGATCTAGCGGCTTGTCTGCTCGCGGAGCACGGCAGTGACCTGTTGCTCCTGTCCATCGCGGTAGTAGGTGATTGTCACGCTATCGCCGACGCGCATCTTGGTCTCGAGCACTTCGAGCAGCGTTTCGTTGCTATCGATCTCGTATTCATTCAGACGGGCGATAATGTCTCCGCCCAGATAGATGGGCGTGCGTCCTACATAGGCCTCACGACTGGCGCCCCGCAAGCCAGCTACATCAGCAGTGCCGTTGCTGTAAACACGCACAATCAGTAGCCCTCGCTCCACTGGGAGGTCGAACCGCTCGGCAAACTCGGGGAAGATGCTGTAGCCCACCGCCCCGATGGAGGGGTGCGGGTAACGTCCGTTAGCGATTAGCTCTGGGACGATGCGTTTGACCGTCGACACGGGCACCGCAAACCCGATATTGTCTGCTCCTGAGCGTATCGCCGTATTGACGCCGATGAGCTGCCCCTGCGAGTTGAGCAGTGGCCCGCCCGAGTTGCCCGGATTGATGGCCGCATCGGTCTGGATCACGTTATAGATCGTCAAACCGTTAGACTCTTGCAGCGGGCGCCCCAGCGAACTGATCACGCCGCTCGTCAGCGTCCAGCCCAGGCCAAACGGGTTGCCGATGGCGATGGCCCGTTGGCCTACGCGCAGTTCACCGTCGAAACTGGTATCCACAGGCATCAGCTTATCAGGATCGACCGCAACCTGGATGACGGCCAGATCATTCTCGGGATCGACCCCCACCACCGTTGCCGAGACGTTGGTGCCGTCGAACAGCGAGACCTGGATGCTGTCGGCCCCTTCGATAACGTGATGGTTGGTGACGATATGCCCCTCTCTGTCGATGACAAAGCCCGAGCCAGAACCTTCGGAAGGATAGGCACCGAAATACCCCATGGTAATCGCTCGGGTCGTAATGTAGACCACCGATGGACTGACGCGCTCATAGACCTCGATGGTCAGCCGTTCGGCAGCATCAAAGGCCTGCTCGAGCTGCTCATCACTCAACCCCAGTGCGCTTTTCTGGCTTGCGTCACCCTGCGCCCCCTCTGGCAATGGGCGTGGCGTGCTGGTGGGGGCAGCGGATAGGGTGGGTGTCGGCATGCGCTCAGCACTTTGTGCCGGAGCCACCTCACCGAGCGAGGCGGCCAGATCGTTGGCGATCTGCAGCGGTAGGGCACACCCTGCAAGCATGACCAACATCAACATAATGATGGACAGACGTATGGATCGACTCATTGGTTCGCCTCGATTCGCCTTCTAGCCCCTTAGCTTGGCCAACTGACGAAACAGCTCTTTCTCATCTTCACTGAGATTGCGCGGCAAGGCAGGCGCCACCTCAACGATCAGGTCGCCATGTTCACCCTCGCGCCGCAACACCGGCATGCCCCGACCGCGCAGTCGAAAGGTCTGGCCGGCGCGCGTCTCTGGGGGGATGGTCAATGACACCCTGCCTCTCAACGTCTCGATGACCACCTCGCCGCCAAGCACCATTGTGTAGAGATCGACCGGCTGGACGGCGTACAAGTCGTTACCATCGCGGCGATAGCGGTGGTGCGGCTCCACAGAGATGTTCAGAATGATGTCTCCTGAACGCCCTCCATTGCTCCCCGGTATGCCTTCGCCGGCCAGGCGCACACGCGACCCCTCTTTGACGCCGGGGGGAATGCGAATCTCAAGTCGACGGCCGTTGACCTGCAAGATGCGGCTGGTGCCGTGATAGGCCTCTTCGAGGCTCACCTGAACCGGTTGCTCCAGGTCTTGGCCAGCATAGCCCGTTGAAGGACCTGCGCTGCGGGCGCGAGCGCCCCGCAGGTCACCGAAAATGCGCTGGAAAAAGTCCGAATAGCCGCTATTACCGAACAGGTCGTTGAGGTCGAACTGCTCGGTATAGACGCGGCCGCCGCCTGGCGCGGCGCCGCCACCGCCAAACCACTGTGTCCAGTCAAAGTCGCTCGGGTCACCGCCCGTCTGCTGATATTGCTGCCAGTTTGCGCCCAGGCGATCATACTTGGCGCGCTTCTCGGGGTCTTGGAGAACCTCATAGGCCTCGTTGATCTCTTTAAAGCGCTGCTCGCTCTCGGCGTCATTCGGGTTGACATCGGGATGATGCTTGCGGGCTAACTTGCGATACGCCTTGCGGATCTCGTCTTCCGAGGCGCCCTTTTTCACACCGAGAATGCGATAATAGTCTTTATAGTCCATAGTCAGACGACTCCGCAGCTCACGATATCTCTTGTACAGGCATTATAACGCACTACAATGACTTTCGTCAAGTAAGTTGATAGAGATAGACTCAACTTTTATTTAATTACAGCATAAGAAGTACTTGACACAAACCATCATCATTGGTATAATACGCATGGTTGGAATTACATCAATAGCGGAGGTGACAGATGGAACGATTGCCCGTACGTACGCCATACAGTGGCCTGTGGACGTTGCAGCGCGCCGTTGACAGCCTCTTTGACGATGCCTTTTATCGCGTCGGTCTGAGTGAGGCCAGAGAGCAGCAACCCGCCCTGGATATGTATGAGACCGAGGATGCAGTGGTGGTGCGAGCGGCTGTGCCCGGCTTTGCGCCCGAGAACATCCAGGTCACGCTGATCGGCAATGCGCTGACGATCAAGGGCGAAGCGCAGTCAGAGAGCGAAGAGGAAAAGCGCAGCTACATCCACCGTGAACGCCGCACCGCGAGTTTTCAGCGGTCCATCACACTGCCTCACGGTGTCGGCGGTGAGCCCAAGGCCGAGTTTGAGAACGGTATATTGACCTTGACGCTTCCCAAGCCGGAAGAGGTCAAGCCCAAGGCTGTTCAGATCACTGCCAAGTAGCATCACTTGTATTGGAGGTGACGACCATGTCTATGGTACGTTGGGAGCCATTCAAAGACCTAATGAACCTGCGAGACGCGATGGATCGCCTGTTCGAGGATAGCATGGTGCGCTCGGGGCCGCGCTGGACAGTGGCCGAGGCGCGCTGCGAGTTGCCCATCGATGTCTATACCACCGATGAGGAACTGGTGATCCTCGCCTCCGTCCCGGGCATCAAGCCTGAGGATGTCGAGATCACCATCGAGGGTGAAACGCTTACCATCAAGGGTGAGGTGCCCGGCCCTGCGGAGAACGTCGACTATGCGGCGCAAGAACGCCCCTATGGCAAGTTCCAGCGCGTACTGCGGCTGAACATTCCGGTGCAGGCCGACAAGGCCGAGGCCAACTTTGACCGTGGTGTGCTCACGCTTGTCTTGCCCAAGCAAGAAGAGATGAAGCCTCGCACCATCAAGATTACCAGCAAGTAGCATCGACCGAGACGCCAACGCCCCCACCCGATACGGGTGGGGGCGTTTCTTGTGTCGATCGGCGCGTGCCCACCAGGGAGACAGAAAGAGGCCCCCTTGCGGGGGCCTCTGGCGTTCGACGAGACTAGTACATCCCGCCGCCTGGCGGCGTGGCCGGAGCGGGGGCCTCGGGCTCGGGGATGTCGGTGACCAGGGCTTCGGTTGACAGGATCATGGCTGCGATTGAGGCAGCATTCTCCACAGCCGAACGCGTCACCTTGCAGGGGTCGATGATGCCCACCTCGAACATGTCCACGTACTCGCCCGAGATCACATCAAAGCCGATGGCCGTGTCGCCAGACTCTTTCTGACGGCGGCGAATCTCGGCGATGACGACGGCGCCATCCAGGCCAGCGTTCTCGACGATGCCGCGCATCGGACGTTCGAGAGCCTGGCGGAAGATCTGGGCACCGGTGTTCTCATCAGAGAGGGGCAGCTTGATGCCATCGAGCGCGGCGATAGCGTTGATCAACGTCACACCACCACCAGCGACGATACCCTCTTCAACTGCAGCGCGCGTGGCCGACAGAGCGTCTTCGACGCGGTGCTTTTTCTCTTTCAGCTCGACCTCGGTGGCCGCGCCGACGCGGATGATGGCAACACCACCCGAGAGCTTGGCCAGACGCTCTTGCAGCTTCTCGCGATCATAGTCCGACGTGGTGCTCTCGATCTGGGCCTTGATCTGCTCAATGCGGCCCTTGATCTCGGCCTCCGAGCCCATGCCCTCGATAACGGTGGTGTTGTCTTTGTCGACCACCACGCGGCGGGCGCTACCCAGGTCGCTGAGCTGAGCGGTCTCGAGCTTGCGGCCCATTTCCTCGGTGATCACCTGACCACCGGTAAGGATGGCGATGTCGCGAAGCATCTCTTTGCGGCGGTCGCCAAAGGCGGGTGCCTTGACGCCCACAACGTTCATGACGCCGCGCAGCTTGTTGAGCACCAGTGTGGCCAGGGCCTCGCCCTCGATATCCTCAGCGACCACCAGCAGATTGCGGCGGCCAGACTGGACCATCTTTTCGAGGAGCGGCACCAGGTCTGCAGCAGACGAGATCTTTTTGTCGTACACGAGCACGTAGGGGTCCTCAAGCGAGGCCTCGCCCGTGTCGGCGTTGGTGATGAAATACGGCGAGATGTAGCCACGATCGAACTGCATACCCTCGACGTACTCGATCTCAAACTCGAGGCCCTTGGACTCTTCGACGGTGATGACGCCGTCTTTGCCCACCTTGTCCATGACCTCGGCGATCAGGTTGCCAATCTCTTTGTCAGCGGCCGAGATGGCAGCGACGTTGGCAATGTCTTCGCGGGTGTCCACGGGGCGAGCCGAGTCTTTGATATGGCTAACCACTGCCTCGCTGGCAGCCTCGATGCCGCGCTTGAGCAGCATGGCATTGGCGCCGGCAGCAACGTTCTTCATGCCTTCGTTGACGATAGCCTGGGCCAAAACCGTAGCGGTGGTGGTGCCATCACCGGCCACATCATTGGTCTTGGTGGCGGCCTCTTTCAAGAGCTGGGCACCCATATTCTCGTATGGGTCTTCGAGTTCGATCTCTTTGGCCACGGTCACGCCGTCATGGGTGACGGTAGGGGCGCCCCATTTCTTATCGAGGGCGACGTTGCGGCCCTTGGGGCCGAGGGTGGTGCCCACTGCCTGGGCGAGCATATCGAGCCCCTTCTTGAGGCTGCGACGTGCTTCTTCCGAAAACTGCAACTGCTTGGCCATGTTCAGCTTACCTCCTGATCTTTTTCGTTAGGGCTATTCGCCGATGACGGCCAGAACGTCGTCTTCACGCAGAATGAGCAGCGTCTTGCCGCCCACCTTGACCTCGGTGCCACCATACTTGGCATAGAGCACCTTGTCTCCAACCTTGACGTCCAGCGACTGGCGCTCGCCGCTATCCAGACGGCGGCCAGGGCCAGCAGCCACGACCACGCCCTCTTGCGGCTTTTCCTTGGCGGTCTCGGGCAAGATGATGCCCGAAGCCGTCTTGGACTCGCCCTCGGAAGGCTCGACAACGATTCTGTTGCCCAACGGCTTCAAGTTCATCGACATGTCAACCAACCTCCCAGTGTGTTTCTGCCGCAGTTTGCCGGTTAGCGACGCACTGCGTTTTGCCTAGCTCTGGTTAGCACTCAACACTATAGACTGCCAACCACGCACCAATATACAACATCCAATACCGAGATGCAAATCGGCAAAATGGCCTATGGTGCGATGATTTCAGGGGATCTCGGCGACACTGGGGAGAACATAGGTGGGGCGCAGGCCGCTCTCTGCTAACATCTCGCGCGTGGTGACGCCGGTGAGCACCAGCGCCGTGTCGAGGCCCAGTTCGTTGCCCATGCGGATGTCGGTGCCGAGCCGATCGCCCACCATTAGAGCAGCATCACGCGGCACACCCAGACGGCTCAGTGCGGCGTTGAGGATGAGCGGCGAAGGTTTGCCCGCAACGAGTTCACACGAGCGGCCGGTGGTCGCCTCGAGAAAGGCGATCACGCCAGCGCAGTCGGGGATAGCTCCGCCCTCGATGGGGCATGAGCGGTCGCCATTGGTGGCCACAAAGCCAGCACCGCGCACCAATGACTGATAGGCAGTGTTGAGCTTGGCATAGGTAAGGGTGCGGTCGAACGCGGCTACCACGATGTCGATCTCATCGAGCGCCTCGGTGAGGGTGAACCCCTCGGCGCGAAACTCGTCTAACAGCGCGGGCTCGCCAATGACATACAGGCGAGCCTCGGGCCGGTCGACCCGCAGATAGCTCATCAGGGCCTGGGTCGAGTTGACCACGTCATCTTCGCGAGCTGCGATGCCCAACCGCGTGAGCTTGGCCGCATAGGCGCTGCGCGGCTCGAGCGGCTTGTTCGAAAGGAACACCACCGGCCGGCCATGCTGCCGCAGCCAGGCCACCGCCTCGCGGGCGCCAGCGATGAGGCGCTCACCCAGATAGATGGTGCCATCGAGGTCAAAGACGTAGCCGCCATAACGAGGCAGGCGTTCGCTCATGGCAGCACCTCAATCTCATCCAAGCCGTCGATAACCAGGTCGGCCAAGGGAGCCAAATCGTCTCGGGTCGAGGCGCCACTGGCCACAGCCACAGCCCAACCAAAGCCTGCTTTGCGCGCCATCTGCAGGTCAGACGTCGTATCGCCGATCATGACGGCCTCGTGGGGTGCCACGTCAAGCCGACGGCACACCTCTAGCCCCATGTCTGGAGCCGGCTTGACCGCAAAGCCATCATCGCCACACACCACGGTGCCGAACAGGTCAGCGATGCCCAGGGCATCGAGGGCGTGCTGAGTGGGCACGCGCGTGTCGGCCGTGGCCAGAGCCACCTTCAGTCCAGCGGCGCGCAACGCCTCGAGCAATGTGGAGATGTCTCCCAACGGCTGCAACAGGTCAGCGCGAAAGAGCTCGCCACGCGCCTCTTCGGCAGCCAGGCGCACTTGCTCAAGAGCCTCATCCCAGGTAAGGCCAGCGTAGCGATAGAGTTGGCCCGCCACCAAGAGTTCGACCTCGATGGTAGAGGCCAACGTGAGTGGCCCCTTTGGGTCCCACGCTCCAGAATCAGCCGCATAGCCCAGCGTGCCAGCCAGGCCCAGTAGCGCGTCGGGTGAGAGCTTTACCCGTGACTGCAACGAGAGCATCAGCCGATCGTACCAGGCGTGCCACATGGCATCAAAGGCGATCAGCGTGCCGTCTTTATCGAATACCACCAGTTTGGGGCTCAGGCGTTGATCACCGATGCGCAGCATGGGACCCCTCCCGTCCGTGATGTGCAGCAAACAGTATCGCATGGCCGCCATGACCTGTCAAAGATCGGCGGCCATCGACGGTGGGCCGATTGGTTGGGGCTGGGGTGCCTGCTATAATGCTCTGGTACCCCTCATCATAGATGGATGGCAGATGGCCCAGACCTATGTAGCCCTCGATTTGGAGCTCACCGGCCTAGACCGCCAACGCGACGAGATCACCGAGATCGGTTTGGTGCTGTTTCGCGATGGCGAGGCGATCGAGACGCTTAGCTCATTTGTGCACACCGAGCGACGCATCTCGCTCAAGATCGAGCAACTGAGCGGCATTACGCAGCAAGATGTGCGCCATGCGCCCGCTCTCGAAGAGTTGCGCGGGCAGATCTTGCGCTTTGTGCGCAGCCATCCTATCGTGGGCCACAATATCGAGAACGACCTGGCCTTTTTGCGCAAGCAGGGGCTCATCCTCAACAATCTAGCGCTCGACACTTTTGAGCTGGCCACCATCCTGTTGCCCAACGCCCAGAACTATGCACTGGGTACTCTGGCCGAGCTGCTCGGTGTTGAGCTTCAGAAGGCCCATCGCGCCCTGGATGACGCGCTGGCCACGCAGCAGGTATTCAGCAGCCTCGTAGCCCGCCTACACGCCTGGGACCTGGACACGCTAGAAGAGCTCGTGCGGCTTGCGCGGCTCACTGGCTGGCCCATACTCACGGTGCTGCGCGACGTGCTGCAGGAGCGGCAGGCCCGTGAGCGCAGCCTCCTCACAGATACGCAGATTCGCCCACAGCAGACGGCCACCATGCTGCGCCGTCAACCCGAGTGGCCCACACTCGAACCGGTATCCGAGCCGATGCCCGTCGACGCTGACGCACTGTCTATGCTCATTTCGGCTGGCGGCCCCTTTGAGGCGCAAATGCCCAACTATGAGCAGCGCCCACAGCAGATCGAAATGCTCCGCGTGGTCTGCGAGGCCCTCAATATCCCCTCACACCTGCTGGTTGAGGCGGGCACGGGCACGGGCAAATCGCTGGCCTATCTACTGCCGGCCGTGCGCTTTGCCGTGTTGAATGGCCAGCGAGTGGTCATCTCGTCCAACACCATCAACCTTCAGGATCAGCTCTACACCAAAGACCTTCCTGACCTACAGCGCATCGTGCAAGAGCCTTTCCGCTGTGCGCTGCTCAAAGGCCGCAACAACTATATCTGCATGCGGCGGCTGGCCGCCTTTCGGCGCTCACGGCAGCTCACCGTTGATCAGGTGCGCGTACTGGCCAAGATACTGGCCTGGTTGCCTCAGACGGATAGCGGCGACCGCTCAGAGCTGCTGCTGATCGGCGAAGAACAGGCCGCCTGGTCGCAAGTGCAGTCAACGCCCGAGACATGCCTGGGCGAAGGCTGCCCATATCTCCGCGCCGGTGACTGCTTCTTCTATCGAGCCCGTGGCCGCGCCGAGCGGGCTCATATCGTTGTGATCAACCACGCACTTTTGCTGGCTGACCTCAACACGGAGAGCCGCGTGCTCCCCGAGTACAATTATCTGATCATCGATGAGGCCCACCATCTCGAAGAGCAGGCAACCAGCCAGTTCGGCCTCGAGATCGGCCGCCAGGATGTTTATGCCTTTATGAATGGCCTGGTGCACGCGGATCCCGAGTCGCCAGGGGGGCTGTTGTCAGAGGTGCCCGGCATCTTTCGGCAGGAATCGATCGTAGAGGCGCTGCGCGAACGCGTGACCAAGCTGCTTGAGAGCATCGCCCGCCACACCGAGGCCGGCCAGCGGCACCTGTACGAGTTGTTCAACGTCATCAGCGCTTTTTTGACAGAGCACGACGCCAATGCGAAACGGCCGCAAAACGACTATGACCAGACCATGCGCCTCACCTCAGGCCTCAGGGCCCAGCCAGGCTGGTCTGCTGTCGAAATCGCCTGGGAGAACCTGGCCACCGACTTGCGTCCAGCGTTGCGTGAATTGGAGCAGGTGGCCAAGCTCATCGACGGCCTGGGCGGCCAACCGGACACCGAGCGCGACGAGCTATCGATGGCCCTGCGGACGCAACTCGCCCACGGCACAGAGATGGTGCTGGGCCTCGAGAAACTGCTGCTAGACCCAGATGAGGGCGGCATCTACTGGATCTCGACGGCGCGGCGCACGGCCGAAATCGTTCTACACAGCGCTCCACTGCATGTGGGCGACACCCTGCAGGAACGCCTCTTTAGCGAAAAGGCCTGCGTGATCCTCACGTCGGCCACGCTGCGAACCAACAACAACTTTGACTATATCAAAGAGCGCCTGGGTCTCGACGAACTGCTCGAGGTGGCTCTCGATTCGCCCTTTGACTACAAGTCTGCGGTGCTGCTCTATGTACCCAAAGACATCCCCGAGCCCAACGAACCCTACTATCAGCGGACTGTTGAGCAGGCCATCATCGATCTGGTGCGTGCCACAGAGGGGCGAGCGTTGGTGCTGTTCACCTCGAACAGCCAGCTGCAGGCCACCTATCGTGCCAGCCAGGGAGTGCTCGACCGCGATGGCATCATCGTGTACGGGCAGGGCATCGATGGTTCACGACGCCAGATCCTTGAGAACTTTCGTAACACGCCCAACTCGGTGCTGATGGGCACGCGCAGCTTCTGGGAAGGCATCGATGTGATGGGCGAGGCGTTGAGCTGCCTGGTGATCACGCGGCTGCCCTTTGCAGTGCCATCAGACCCTATCATCCTGGCACGCGCCGAGACGTTCGACAATCCCTTTGACCAGTACTATTTGCCCGACACCATCTTGCGCTTTCGACAGGGGTTTGGGCGCCTCATCCGTAGCAAAGAGGACTATGGCATTGTGGTGGTGCTCGACAAACGCATCATCACCAAGTCGTACGGGCAGACGATCTTGCGCTCTCTGCCCGGATGCACCGCTCGACAGGGCCCCCTGGCCACACTGCCAGAACTGGCACGTCGCTGGCTCAATCCATCGCTCCGCCAAAACAACGGTCAGTCGTAGCAGCGCCTAATACGGGATCTGCTCGTGCCCGCCAGTGAGCGGAACGAACGCCACAGCCATCAGGTCGCGCTGCTGGATATGCTCTCCGCGTCGCGTCACCAGCACCAGACGTTGCTCTCCACCCACGGCCCCCACGGGCAACACCATGCGCCCCTCGTTCGCCAGCTGTTCCACCAGCGGAGCCGGCACATGATCTGGTGCGCAGGTAACGATGATGGCATCATATGGGGCGTGCTCTGGCCAGCCATGGTAGCCATCGCCATAACGCAGTTCGACGTTGCGGTATCCCAGGCCGGCCAACCGCTCTCGTGCGACCTCGTGTAGCGCCAGAACCTGCTCTACGCTGAACACTTGCCCGGCCAACTCGGCCAGAACTGCCGTCTGGAATCCCGAGCCAGTGCCGATCTCGAGCACCCGAGCCTGCGGGTCGAGTTGCAGCAGCTCGGTCATCACCGCAACCATATAGGGCTGCGAGATCGTCTGTCCATAGCCGATGGGTAGAGGATGATCATTGTATGCCTGCGCCTGGTGGCGCGCATCGACAAAAAGATGCCTTGGCACCCTATCCATGGCCTGTAGCACCCGTGGATCTCGTATCCCTCGTTTGGCGAGGTCGTATCGTGGCATATGCGGCGTTACCTGCTCTCGAACCTGTGGACAACTCTGTTGAGTGACAGCCTTGCGGTAACAGAACAGCTATCGTAATAAGCGTGTCTTGTAGAGATCTAACTTGTTCATTCTCATTATAGTCTTATCTATAGTAGTCGTCGTAGGGGCTGGGGAAATGGGGATAAGGAATAGAGAAATACCATATATAGGCATTAATCACCCCGTAATGCCCACATATTGTGCTTCGTACTACCCAGGCGCTGGGGACAGATCTGTGGATGGGTAATCTGTCGAATGAAGGTGTCGCCCAGATATTGTATGGTTGCGTCGAGCCACACAATAGCTAGGCGACACCTATAGAAGCGACACTGGATAGCTCAGGAGTTATGCACAGTTTGGCCGCTGGTTTTCCACAGTTTGTCAAGAAGGGTCAGTAGCCTGACGCCTTGATCGCAGGAGCATTCTGCAGCAGGGCGCCTATGATGCGCGCCTTGACCTTTTGCAGGCGCTCGATGGCCAGAAGGCTATCTTCGCGGCGCGTCTGCCCCGCACTCACTACGAGCAGCACTGCATCGACCTGGGTGGCCAACATCGCGGCGTCGGTGGCCGACATGACCGGAGGCGCGTCGAACAGCACCATATCTGCCTGTTCTTTGAGGGTCTCGATCAGCGTGGCCATGCGTCGCGAGCCGAGCAAGTCAGCTGGACGTTGAGGCAGCGGGCCGCTGGTGAGAACGCGTAGGTTTTCGATGCCTGTGTGTTGTAGCGAGGGCGCCTGCAGAGCCTGCTCGTCGAGAATGGCGGTGGTCAACCCTCGATCATTGGGAAGGCCAAAGAGTTGATGCACTTGCGGCCGGCGCAGGTCGCAATCGACCACAATGACACGCTGCTCGGCCTGGGCCAGGGTGACGGCCAGGTTGGCGAGAGAGGTGGTCTTGCCCTCGTCGGGCCCCACCGATGTGACCAGGAGCGTATCCAGCGCCTCGTCGAGTGATGCATATTGCAGGTTGATGCGCAGCGTGCGGTATGCCTCGCTTTGCGGCGAAAGCGGCTCTTGCAGAGTGATCAGGGCCAGGTCATTGGCCATGGTAGGTTCCTCCTACAGTTGGCTGGTTTGAGCGCTGGCGCGGCCACGGCGCCGAGAGCTGGCTGCGCTCGTCGGGATGGCCCCCAGCACGCCGATGCCGAGGTGAGCTTCAACGTCATCGGCCGTCTGCACGATCTCTGCTTCGAGCCACTTGAGTACGAACGTCAGCACGGTGCCCGCAAGCACACCGAGCACGCCTCCGGCCAGAACATTGATCTTCCACTTGGGCTTGTGTAATCCGCCTGGGATCGCATAGTCACGGATGTTGACCTCGACGCGGTCGCGCTTGTCCTGATCGAGCATGTACACCTTGATGTCCTCGACAAACACCTCGGCCGTTGTCTGGGCGATGTCGCGCGCGATGAACGGGTCCTCATCGTCGGCATCGATCTGGATCATGAAATCCTCTTCGATCGGGCGGACTGAGATCTTCTCGGCCATCTGCTCGGCGGTGAGGTCGAGCTGCAGTCGGTTGATCACAGTCGTGGCCGTATCTCGCGAGCGGATGTTGCTGGCATAGTTGCGCATCAGCGCCTTGGTGGTGATCTGCAGGCTATTGTCGAGCCGCGCTGGAATGACGTTCAGATAGACGGTGCTGCGATACTCGGGTGTCTGTAGCTTGCTGACGAGCATTGCCAGCCCCATGGCCACCACAGTGACCAGGGCCACGATCCATGCCCGCTTGCCGATGATCTGGAGATATTCCTTGAGTTGCACGATAACCTTCCTCGCAATGCTGACCGACGAGCGAGCCTCTCAGGGCAAGCGCCGGTGCAGTGGCAGCCAGCGCCACCAGCTGTGCTTTGCCGGTATCTGCCCGATCAGGGGCAGGCCAAGCGCCAACGCGTCGGCACGGTGCCTAACGGTGGGGTCGATATGGTCGGCAAGAAATGCCAGCGCAATGCCCACGAGCAGCGCCAACGCCAACCGCAGAGGCAGGTCGAGGCGTTGCCGCAGCGACGAACCGATGGGCGCCACTGCCGGCGGATCGATCAGGGTGATCACCGCATCCTCGGTGCCGAGTTGTGCAAAGTATTCACCGCCCCGCGTGGTGAGCACCGTGACGGCAGCATCGGCGATTTTCTGAATCTCGGCCAAGTCGCCCCACGAGATAGAGACGTCCAGGATGCGATGGAGCTTGCCGGCCGAAGTGGCCCCCTGGATGACATGCGGCGGCAGCGGCAGGCCAGCCGCCGCGCCCACATCCTCAGCAAAACGCTGGCTCTTGACGACTTCTGATAGATCGTCGAGCAGATACTCGGCGGTGAGCCAGGTGTAGTAACGGTCGTAGGTGTAGGTACCAACTGGCTGTTCTTCAGGTGCAACGCCGACGACAAAGCGCATGTGCGCGCTGTAACCACTGGGCGGCGTCGGCCGCACCAGCAAATAGCTGACGCCAAAGGCCAGCAGCGATAGCAGGATCAACCAGGCCCTTGATTTGAGCACACGCCAATAGGCGATGAGATCGATCGTCTGCCTCATCTCCACCTCAATAGGGGGCTCAGGAGCAGCCACACCTTTGGGCCCAGCACCAAGAGCCCCGTAACAGCCGCGGTCAGCGAAGCGATTAGAATGGCGCCCGCGGCCACGTCTTTGGCGTGCTTGGCCAGCGGGTTGATCTCGGGCATCATCAGGTCGATCGTGAGCTCGACCACGGTATTGAGCATCTCACCGACAAAAACGAGGGCGATGCAGGCGATGATCAGCGCCCACTCGATGACTGACAAACCCAACCAGGCACTTACGAGCAGCACCGCAATGGCCGAGAGGACATGCAGACGTGCATTGCGCTCTTCGCGCAACACGTAGAATAGCCCCTCTGCCGCATGGCGAAAGCTCTCATGCAGCGGTTGCTTGCTAGCGCGGCCCATACGCCGTGCGACCTCCGCTCTGCTGTTCATCGGCTCCCGCGGTCGTTGGCGCGCGACGTCGCCATAGGATACTGGATGCGTGGATGGTAGACGCCTTGTAGAACGCTGACAAATGCTTCACGGATACGGTCCAGGTCTCTCAGGGTCAGGTCGCAGTCATTGAGCTGGCCGCTGACCAGTCGGTTACTGATGATCTGACGAATGCCACGCTCCAACTCGGCCGCCGAAGCCGGGCGAGAGGCGCGCGTCCAGGCCTCGATGCTGTCGGCGAGCATCACGATCGCCGTCTCGCGCGAGTGGGGGCGTGGCCCGCTGTAGCGAAAGTCGTTCTCATCCACCTCTTCATCCTCGGACTGCGTGGCACGTCGGTAAAAATACGTGACCAGAGTGGTGCCGTGGTGTTCGGTCATAAAATCGAGTACGCGCTCGGGCAGGCCGAATTTGCGACCGAGCGCCAACCCCTCGACGGTGTGCGAGGTGATGATATCTGCGCTCGTGCGTGGGTCTAGCTTGTCATGTGGGTTCTCGATGTCGGTCTGGTTCTCGACGAAATAGTAGGGCCTCGTGATCTTGCCGATGTCATGGTAGTAAGAGCCCACGCGCGTGAGCAACGCATCGGCACCGATGGCCTCAGCGGCACGCTCCGACATATTGCTGACGATGATCGAATGGTGATAGGTTCCCGGGGCCTTGGTCAGCAATTGGCGAAAGAGCGGGTGAGTGGGGCGGGCCAGCTCGAGCAGCTGGTAGGCGGTGGTGATGCCAAAGAGACGCCCAGTGAACGAATAGCCGATAAAGGCCAGGCTCGTCGAGAGTAGGCCATGTATGATGCCAGCGCCGCCCAGTTCTAGCAGGCCGCGGGCATTGATGGCAGGATCGTTGACGCGGAAACCGGCGATCACCGCCAGGTTGACGATTACCAGAACGATGCCGGCGCGCACAAAGCGCCCCAGTTGCTCAGTCTTCCAGATGACCAGCGCACTCACGATACTGCCCGCCAGCGTATAGACGGCCAGCTGCATGGAGCCGTCTGAAGACAGACCAACAATGGCGGTAGCCGTCACGGCCACCAGCGCCGCCAGGTCGATCCCCAGAAAGAGCGTCACGAGCATAACCACCGCAGCCGCTGGATAGACAAAGGGCAATAGCGTATGCCCGGGGATCAGCCAGGGCGCCGTGATGGCGAGGCCCATGATGGCCAGATAGAGCAGCAGCAATCGTCTTGGGTGTGGCAGTATTGCTGTGCGCACCCGCCAGATGTAGGCAGCCAACACCGCGGTCAGAATGGCCGAAAGGATGCAGGCCCTGCTGACACTGCGCCAGTCGAGCGAGCGGTCTAGATAGCCCAGTTTCTCCAGTTTTTCGTAGGCCAGCGGCGTGATGGCAGCACCCTGCCGGATGATGGTCTCTCCCTGGCGGATACGAACCATTACCGGAGATACCGCGTCGCGCGCCGCCTGGCGGGCAGTCTCGGTGGCCTGCTCATCCAGGTAGCTGTTGGGGCGCAGCAACTGCTCGGCCAGTTGCACAGCCAGGGTCGAATGTTGCTCGGGCAGGCCCGTCGAGGTCAGTAGCTCGAGCGAGCGGCGCGCATCGGCGAGGTTGGCCTCGCGCAACGGCTGGCGCAGGCCGATCTCGAGCAGGCGCAGAGCCTCTTGTTGCACGGCATGCCACTCTGTCTCACCGAGCGGATTTACGCCCCCGAGGGAGTTGGCCTGTTGACGATCCAGTTCGAGTTGGGGGATCTCGAGCAGCATCTCGATGCGGCGCTCGGGACGAATGAACGTGTCGTTACGCAGCATGGTGATGTAGCGGGTAATCTGCCTCAGGGTGCGCTCTTGAGCGCGGTGCACCTCTGGGTCGGGGGCGGTATAGATATCGCTGATGGCCGCTGCGGCTGCCCTGCGGGCGATCTCAGTTTCATAGACGCTCTCGTAAGTGAATTCGCGGGGCGCCTGTACATCAAAAGGCGCCGCATCACCCACCTGTTTATCCAGCGTCTCGGGCGAAAGGAGCCATAGTGTGGCGGCAGCCCAAACAGCCCAGAGCGCGACCGACAGCAAGATCAGTCGCAATGTGGGGCGTAGCTGGCCGGGCGTATGCTGTGTGTCGGCAGTGGCGGGGGTGGCCATACAATGGTGCTCGGATGTGGCTACCCGGGCGAGAGCCGTTGCTCTCCCCGAGACACTAGCTCAGTATCTCGCGCGCGACCTGATTGACCAGAGAGCCATCGGCCCGCCCCTTGAGGCGAGGCATGGCAACGCGCATCAACTGGCCGAGTTGAGATACCGAGGTGAGGCCAAGCTCGGTGACGATGGCGCCGAGTTCTACGGCGATCTCATCGCGAGACAACTGTTGGGGCAGATAACGTTCGAGGACCTGGAGCTGCGCCTCTTCGGCGGCAACCAGGTCCTCGCGCTTGCCCTGTCGGTAGAGGTCGATGGCCTCTTTGCGGCGCTTGATCTCTCGCGCCAGGATGTCCATCACCTCTTGGTCGGTGGCTGTTCGCTTTAGCTCGATCTCGGCGTACTGGATAGCAGAGCGCGCCATGCGCAAGGTCTCACGCACGACCGTATCGTGTTGGCGCATCGCGTCTCTCAGGTCGGCCAGCAGCCGGTCAGCCAGGCTCATGCCACTCCTTTACAGGCTTAGTACTTGCGCTGCAAGTCCTTCATCGTGGTCCGTCTGCTCTTGCGCCGTTTGGCGGCCTTTTCGCGCTTTCGGAGCTGGCTTGGCTTTTCAAAGTAACGACGACGGCGGACCTCAGAGAGAATCCTGTCCTCTTGGACGGCCTTCTTGAAGCGCTTGAGAGCGCCCTCGAAGGACTCTCCCTGGTCAATGTAGACACGCGCCACGCGTATCCCCCCTTCTTGCTCAAGATTGCATCGCAGGATGCGGAGCACGTCCCGAATTGACTGCTAGATTATAGGCAGGGGCCCGATGGCCGTCAACTTGACGGCCATCGGGCCCCTGTAGCTGTTGGGTTGCTGGCCTAGCGTCGGACGCGGAAGGCCTTCATACCGGGGTACTCGGCCGTGCTGCCCAGCTCCTCTTCGATGCGAAGAAGTTGATTGTACTTGGCAACACGGTCGCTGCGGCAGGGCGCGCCTGTCTTGATCTGGCCGGTGTTCAGACCCACCACGATGTCGGCGATGGTGGCGTCTTCGCTCTCGCCCGAGCGATGCGACACGATGCTGGCCCAGCCGGCGCGATGCGCCATGGTGACGGCATCGATGGCCTCTGTCAGAGTGCCGATCTGGTTGACTTTGCACAACAGGGCGTTGGCGGCCTCTTCATCGATGGCGCGCTGTACCTTGAGTACATTGGTCACCAGCAGATCATCACCCACCAGCTGTACGCGGTCGCCGATGCGTGCCACGAGCTTTTTCCAACCGTCCCAATCGTTTTGGTCGAGACCATCTTCGATGGAGATGATGGGGTACTTGTCGACCCACTCGGCGTAGAACTCGACCATCTCGTCAGACGAAAGCACGCGGCCCTCGCGGACCAGGTGGTACTTGCCATCCTGATAGAGCTCGCTCGACGCCGGATCGAGGGCGATAAACACGTCCTCTCCAGGGCGCAGGCCGGCGTGCTCGATGGCCTGCAGAATCACCTCGATGGCCATGGCATTCGAGCCCAACGACGGCGCAAAGCCGCCCTCATCGCCGACATTGGTGTTGAGCCCCTTGTCGTGAAGCACCTTCTTGAGGGCCTGATAGATCTCGGCGCTCCAGCGGACACACTCACGGAAAGAGGGCGCACCCACCGGCATCACCATGAACTCTTGCAGATCGGTCGAGTTCTCGGCGTGCTTGCCACCGTTCAGAATGTTCATCATGGGCACGGGCAGCACATGCGCGTTGACACCGCCCAGGTAGCGATACAGTGGCAACCCGAGCGCGTTGGCCGCTGCCTTGGCGACGGCCATCGAGACGCCGAGGATGGCATTGGCGCCGAGCTTGCCCTTGTTGGGTGTGCCGTCTAGCTCACGCATCAGGTTATCGATGGCGATCTGATCCAGAGCGTCCATCCCCTCGAGCTCACCACTGAGCGCGTCGTTGACGTTCTCAACGGCCGTGAGCACGCCCTTGCCGCCGTAGCGCTTTTTGTCGCCGTCGCGTAGCTCGACGGCCTCATATTCGCCGGTCGAGGCACCTGAGGGCACGATGGCGCGGCCTGTCGCGCCTGAGATCAACTCGACTTCGACCTCAACTGTAGGGTTGCCGCGCGAGTCCAGCACTTCGCGCCCGATGACACCTGTAATGATCGTCATGATCGGACTCCTCTCTCGAGCATCTGCGGTATAACTGACTCTAAAAGAGCCTCTCGGATGAGAGGCTCCTCGACTATCACAATGTGGCGCAGGCCACGGTGCAGTGATCCTAGCTGAGGATCAGGCGCATGTCAACTGCGACGGCGCCCTGGCCGGCCGAACGCACCAGCAGCGGGTTGATGTCCAGCTCGGCGATCTCGGGAAAGTCGGTTACCAGCTGGCTGATGCGCAAGATGGTGTCGACGATAGCGTCCAGGTCTGAAGGCGGCTGGCCACGCACGCCCGTGAGCAGGCGGTTGGTGCGGATAGCCGCCACCATGTCTTTGGCCTGAGAGCGTGTCATGGGCGCCACACGGAAGGTGACGTCTTTGAGCACCTCGACATAGATGCCGCCCAGGCCAAACATCACTAGCGGCCCGAACTGTGGGTCACGGTTCATGCCGATGATGATCTCGCGCGCGTCGGTCACCATCTCCTGGATCTGGGCGCCCCAGATGGTCGCATCGGGCACATGGGTCTTGGCCCGCTCGATCAGCGTATCGAATGAGGAACGCACCTGCTCATCAGAACGGACGTTGACGATGATGCCGCCCACATCCGATTTGTGCAGGATGTCTGGCGAGGCGATCTTCATCACCACCGGATAGCCGATCTCGTGGCAATAGGCCACCGCCTCATCGGGCGTGGCGGCCACCTTGGAGCGCGGGATGGTGATGCCGTATGCCTTGAGGATGTCTTGCGCCTCAGAGTCGCCGATGGTGTTGCGGCCCTCTGCGCGAATGCGAGCAAAGAGGTTGGCCACGGCGGTCTTGTCGACGTCAAAGGCCTCCACGTTCGATTCGGGGCGCTGACGCCAGTTGCCATAGCGGTACATGGCCCCCATAGCGGCGATGGCACGCTCGGGGAAGGGGTAGCAAGGAATGCTGCTGCGGCTGAGCATGTCAACTGCGCGGCTGATCACACGCCCACCCATCCAGCAGGCCAGCACCGGCTTGTCGGCGCCGTTGGTCTCGTCCACCAATGCCTGCGCCGACTCGAGCACCTCGGTGTTAGACTGTGGCGTAAGAATGACCAGCACACCGTCAACATTCGGGTCTTTGAGTACCTCTCGAATGGCGGCGCGGTAGCGATCGGCCGGGGCGTCACCCAGCACATCTACGGGGTTGTGCGTGCTGGCAGCCGCCGGGAGCCCTTTCGCCAGGGCCTCTTCCGTCTCGGGCAGCAACTCGGCCAGCAATAGTTGCTGCGCCTCGAGGGCGTCGGTGGCCATAACGCCCGGGCCACCCGCATTGGTCACCACGCAAATGCGGTTACCCTTGAGCAAGGGCTGGTAGGCAAAGGCTGTAGAAAAGTCGAACATCTCTTGCACCGAGTTGGCGCGGATGATGCCCGACTGCAAAAAGGCGGCGTCATAGGCGGCGTCAGAGCCAGCCAGGCTGCCCGTATGCGAAGACACTGCCTTCGAGCCCGAGGCGGTGCGCCCAGATTTTACCGCAATGATCGGCTTGACGCGGGCCACCTTGGCGGCCTTTTTCATAAAGTCGCTACCGTCCTTGACGCCCTCGATGTACGAGATGAGCACCTTGGTGCGCGGGTCGTCCATGCAATCCTCATAGAGGGCCGCCTCGTCCACGTCAGCTTTGTTGCCCAGGCTGACAAAGCGCGAGAGGCCGATATTGTTCTCGAGGGCATAGTCGAGCACTGCGGTTCCCAGGGCGCCTGACTGCGAGGTAAAGGCGATATAACCAGCTGAGGTCATGGCGGGCGCAAACGAGGTATCGACTGGGGTCCACATATCCATCAGGCCAAGGCAGTTGGGGCCCACCATGCGCATATCATACTTGGCCGCGATCTCGAGAGCCTGCTCTTCTAGCGCTCGCCCATCGGCCCCGGCTTCGCGAAAGCCGGCCGTGATAACGACAGCGCCGCGAACGCCCTTTTGGCCGCACTCTTCGAGAACGTTGGGGACGGCCTTGGAGGGGATTACGATCACTGCCTGGTCGACGTTCCCCGGTACTTCCAAGATCGATGCGTACGCCTTGAGCCCAAGGATCTCGTCGGCGCCAGGGTTGATGGGGTAGATGCCCCCCTGGTAGCCGCTCCGGCGGAGGTTGCTAAGGATTTGGTAGCCGATCTTGGATGGGTTGGTCGAAGCGCCAATGATGGCCACGCCATCAGGATGGAAGAACATGTCGAGTCTGGACATTATGGTACCCCTTCTAGGTAATTGCGGCCGACATCTTACACCTACTGACACCGTGGGGCAAAAGCATAACCTGTTCATTGACGGCTCTTTGTTGTGTCTTTTGCTAGTTTTCGTTTTCGAAAGTCATTGACATCGTTTTCAATAGTTGCTACACTGACTCTGGTAGTTCGGCGGACCTCTGGCCATCGTCGCGCCAGATGTGGATCTGCAAGAGGGCAAAGAGGTCTTTTGGCATCCACACGTTCTAGGAGGTTCATTCATGCCCGCAGATGTTGGTCTTGATCGCACCAAGTTCCCGCCTCCGGCAGACTTTGCGGCCAACGCGCTGATCAGCTCACTCGAGCAGTACCAGGAGATGTATCAGGAGTCGATAGAGAACCCTGACGGTTTCTGGCTCAAGATGGCCGAGACGCTGGACTGGTTCAAGAAGCCCACCAAGGGCCGTGAATACACCTGGGACACTGAGAACCGCATCATCGACATCAAGTGGTTCGAAGATGGCCAGCTCAACGTCTCGTACAACTGCCTGGACCGCCATCTTGGCACCTGGCGCAAGAACAAGGCCGCCATCATCTGGCAGGGCGAGCCCGAGGATGATGTGCGCATCCTGACCTATCAGGAGCTGCACCGTGAGGTGAGCAAGTTCGCCAACGTCCTCAAGAGCAAGGGTATCCAAAGGGGCGATCGGGTGGCCATCTACCTGCCGATGATCCCTGAGCTGGCCATTGCCATGTTGGCCTGTACGCGCATCGGGGCCATCCACTCGGTGGTCTTTGCCGGCTTTAGCGCGCAGTCGCTTGCCAGCCGCATCCAAGACTCGGACTGCAAGCTGCTGATCACCAGCAACGTCTCGTTGCGGGCAGGGCGCAAGATTCCCCTCAAGGCCACATGCGATGAAGCGTTGCATAGCTGCCCTACCGTCGAGCACCAGATCGTGGTGCAGCGCGCCCCCGATGCTGTGCCGATGACAGAGGAGCGCGACTCTTGGTGGCACGAGGAGATGGCCGCGGCGTCGCCCGATTGCCCTGTTGAGGTGATGAACGCCGAGGACCCGTTATTCATCCTCTATACCTCGGGGTCGACGGGCCAGCCCAAAGGAGTGCTTCACACGACCGCTGGCTATCTGACCTATGCCGCAGTGACGCACAAGTACATCTTTGACATCCACGATGAGGACACCTACTGGTGCACCGCTGACTGCGGCTGGGTGACTGGCCACACCTACATCGTCTACGGTCCGCTGGCCAACGGCGCCACCAGCCTCATGTTTGAGGGAGTGCCTTCGTACCCCGACAACAGCCGCTTCTGGCAGGTGGTGGACAAGTTCCAGGTAAACATCTTTTACACGGCGCCCACCGCCATCCGTGCTCTGGCCAGCCAGGGCGTAGAGTGGGTTGAAAAGTGTGATCTCTCGAGCCTGCGGCTACTGGGTTCTGTGGGTGAGCCGATCAATCCGGCTGCCTGGCTCTGGTACTATGACCATGTGGGCCATGGCGAGTGCCCCATCGTCGACACCTGGTGGCAGACCGAGACGGGCGGCATCCTCATCACGCCGCTACCCGGCGCGATGTCGCTCAAGCCCGCCAGCGCCTCCAAGCCATTCTTTGGCGTTGAGCCGGTCATCTTGCGCGACGATGGCACCGAATGCGATTTGGGAGAGAGCGGCAAACTCTGCATCAAAAAGCCCTGGCCTGGTATGATGCGCACCATGTGGGGCGACCACGACCGCTTCATCGATCTCTACTTTACCATGTACAACGACCTGTACTTTACCGGCGATGGCTGCATCAAAGACGAGGACGGCGACTACTGGCTGCAGGGCCGCATCGACGACGTCGTCAACGTCTCTGGGCACCGCATCGGCACGGCAGAGGTCGAAAGCGCTCTTGTGAGCCACTCTGCGGTGGCAGAGGCCGCTGTGGTTGGGCGCCCGCACGACATCAAGGGCCAGGCGCTATACGCCTATGTGACGCTGCATGGTGGTGTCGAGAAGACAGACAAGCTGCTCAACGAGTTGATGAACCACGTGCGCTCTGAGATCGGCCCCACGGCTCGGCCAGACTGGATCCAGTTCGCCGATGCCCTACCCAAGACCCGCAGTGGCAAGATCATGCGGCGTATCTTGCGCAAGGTGGCAGAAGGGGATACCAGTAACCTGGGCGATATCTCGACCCTTGCCGACCCGCATGTGGTAGAGTTGTTGATCAAGGGGCGTGTTTAGGACGCGTCGTTCGGCGCGCCCGCTGCTCTGTCTGGCCAACGACAGGCGGCCGGGCGCGCCGGCTGTTTTTTCCCAGGAGAGGTGTGAGCATGCAAGCAGCAATGGCCCCGCGCGTCCGCAACCGCTGGTGGGTGGTGGTGGGCGCCATCTTGATCCAACTCTGTCTAGGCGCCATCTATGCCTGGAGCGCCTTTACCAATGATCTGCTCCAAGCGCCCTTTTACTTTTCCAAGACACAGACTCAGACCATCTTTTCGGTGGGGCTGGCCACCTTTGCCATCGTGATGGTGCTGGCTGGTCGCTGGCAGGCCCGCTCAGGTCCGCGCATCGTGGCCTTGACGGGTGGCCTGGTGCTGGGCGCAGGGTATCTGCTGGCTGGCCTGCTCAAAGACGCACTCTTTGGGCACTTTGTCAACCAACTCGTCTTTATCGGGCTGGTGGGTGGCGCGGGCATCGGCCTGGGCTATGTCTGCCCTATCGCTGTGGGCATCAAGTGGTTCCCTGATAAGAAAGGCCTCATCACTGGCCTCGGTGTAGCGGGCTTTGGTTTTGGCGCCCTGATCTGGATACAGCTAGCCGGCAGCTGGGGCCATCTACTCGAACTCATGGGCGTGTCGGGCGTGTTCACTCTGTATGGCGCCATCTTTGCGGCTGCAGTGATCGTCGGGTCATTCTGGATGCTCAACCCCCCTGAGGGCTATCGACCAGCAGGGTGGGAGCCAGAGACCGTTGGCAACAGCAGCAGCAATGCTGACTCGGTCAGCCTGTTGCCGGGGCAGATGCTGCGTCAGGTCCAGTTCTATGCCATCTGGATCATGTTCATCTTCTCAGCTATGGCCGGGTTGATGACAATCGGCAATATCGCTCTCTTTAGCACAGAGCGACTGATGGAGGCGAGCGGTGTCTCAGAGGTGGCGGCCAGGGCGATAGCCGGCACGGCCATGGCAGTTTTCTATTCTATAGCCAATGGCCTGGGGCGCATCGTCTGGGGCACCATCTCTGACCGGATCGGCCGCAAGCTGGCCCTGGTGTTGATGTGCGCACTGCAAGGCGTGGTGATGCTGTTGTTCTATTGGATGGGCGGCAACCAGTATGCGCTCTATCTTGGCGCCACGTTGATCGGATTCAACTTTGGCGGCAACTTTTCACTCTTTCCCACGATGACGGCCGATCTGTTTGGCGCCAAGAATGTCGGCCTCAACTATGGCTGGGTGTTCACCGCCTATGGCGTGGGGGGCATCCTAGGGCCCATCATGGCAGCGGCGATCCGCGATGCCGGCCTGAGCTGGCTGTCGGCCTTTGTCATCGCTGGCGTCGCCTGCCTGGTGGCTGCGCTGATAGGCATCTGGGTCAAGCGGCCGCAGCTCGAGGCCAGTTGAGGGTCTAGCACACAGGGCGGCCGGCAATCGGTGTGTTGTGTGTGTCGAACTGTTGTACACTAGAGACAGGTGAACGAGGGTGTTCGCCCGATCTCGGTAGCAGATCGCCGGTCGCAGCCCTTGCAGCGGCAGCGACGAGACGAAAGGGGCGCCACAAGGATGCCAGTTGTCAAGCAGTGGATCAGGGATTACGCCAGAAAGCGCATGTCGGCGACCGACGCCCTGATGCAGATTCGCAGCGGCAGTCGCGTCTTTCTGAGCCCTGCGTGCGGCGAGCCTCAGCATCTGCTGGAAGAGCTGGTGCGCCTGGGCGCCGAGGGGCGGCGCCTGAACGATGTTGAGATCGTTCATATGCTCACAGTGGGCTCGGCGCCTCATGTACGCAAGGCGTATGACCAGAATTTCCGGCATAACTCGCTGTTCGTCGGCCCTGGCGTGCGCTCGGCCGTGTCAGAGGGCCTCGCCGACTATACGCCCATATTTCTGAGCGAGATCCCTGAGCTGTTCCGCAGCGGGCGCATGCCGCTCGACGTGGCGCTTATTCAGGTCACGCCGCCAGACCGTTTTGGTTTCTGCTCGCTGGGTGTGTCGGTTGAGGCGGTCAGAGCGGCCGTCGATGCCGCCGACCTGGTCATCGCACAGGTCAACCCACTGATGCCTCGCACCCTTGGCGACAGCTTTGTGCACGTCGAGGATCTGGACATCATCGTCGAGTATGAGGAGCCGTTGCTCGAGGTCACCTCTCCCGAGCCCGACGAGATCAGCAAGACCATCGCGCGGCACATCACCCGCCTCGTAGAAAACGGTTCTACCATTCAGGTGGGCATCGGCAGCATCCCCAACGCGGTACTCTATGGCCTGGCCGAAAAGCGTGATCTGGGCGTGCACACCGAAATGTTCACCGATGGGTTGATCGATTTGATCGAGTCTGGTGTGGTCAACAACTCGCTCAAGACGTTTCACCCGGGCAAGGTGCTGGCCACCTTTTGCATCGGCACGCGGCGCCTGTATGACTATGTCGATAACAATCCAATGTTCGAGTTTCACCCGGTCGACTACAATTCGTCGCCCATCAATGTCGCCCGTAACGCCCGGATGGTCGCTATCAACACGGCGCTGCAGGTGGATATCACCGGTCAGGTGTGCGCCGATTCGTTGGGATACAAGATCTACAGCGGTATCGGCGGCCAGGCAGACTTTGTGCGGGGCGCCGCGCTGGCGCCGCAGGGTAAGCCGATCATTGCGTTGCCCTCTACGGCGCAGAACGGTACTGTGTCACGCATCGTGCCGGCCCTGAGCCCGGGCGCAGGTGTGGTCACCACGCGTGGCGATGTGCACTATGTGGTCACCGAGTTTGGTGTGGCCTACTTGCACGGCAAGACGCTGCGCGAGCGCGCCACCGCACTCATCCAGATCGCTCATCCCAAGTTCCGCGAAGAACTGATGGAGCAGGCCAAGGCTCAGAACTATCTCTTTGAGAGCCAGGTGATCCCCGAGGGCGCCGTTTATCCTGTAGAGTTGGAGCACTCCCAGGACTTTCAGGGCCGGGCCCTCTTTTTCCGGCCCGTCAAGGCCAGCGACGAGCGCCTCTTCCAAGAGTACCTTTATCGTCTCTCTGAGCGTTCCGTCTATCTGCGTTTCTTCCAGCGGCGTAAAGCGTTCCCGCGCGATCTGTCGCAAGAACTGGTGGCCGTGGACTATCAGGATAACCTCGGCATTGTGGCCACCGATGGGACCTCAGACACGGCGACCATAGTGGCCGCCGGGCACTGGATGCTCGACGCCAACGCCAACATGGCCGAAGTGGCCTTTTCGGTGGCCGACGAGTACCAGCGACAGGGCATCGGCTCACATATCTTTCGATTCATGGTTCGCCTGGCGCGTGAGCGGGGCATTCGCGGGTTCCGCGCCACCGTCATGGCCGCCAACGTGGGCATGCGGCGCATCTTTGAAAAGAGCGGCTATGTGCAGCACACCTCTTATGACAGTGGCGTCATCTCGCTCGAGTTTCGCTTTGACGAGCCGACGGCTTCGGTTCCGCGGCCTACCAACGATGAGGACGAATAGGCGTTCCCTGGAGGCTGCCAGGGTGTTTTAGCAGAGTGTAACAAGGCAGCGCGGCGCCTCGGCCTGGCGCCAAGGAGCTAGCATGACCAGCTATCCGCGAACGATCGTGGTATTGGGGACGGCGCGGAACGTCGGCAAGACGATCACCAGCCTGGGGATCATCGGCAAGCTGCTCTCGCCCGAGCAAGGCTACCAACTCGAGGAGATCGGCTACATCAAGCCGGTGGGCCAGCAGACGTTGACCGTTGATTTGGAGAACGGCGAGCATATCGAGGCCGACAAAGACGCCGTCGTGATCACCTCGCTGATGAACACCGACAACCCCGGGTACGAGTATATTAGCCCCGTCATCTGGCGGGGAGGTCTGACCGCTAACTTTATCGATGAGGCCAGCAAGGGAGATCCCATCGAGGGGCAGCAGGCGTTGATGCTCAAGATCAGAGAGGCCTACGAGCGCGTTGCCGCGGGCAAACGCGTCGTGGTGGTCGAGGGCACCGGTCAGCCTGGCGTGGGGTCGGTCGCTGGTGTCTCTAACGCTGACGTGATCAACATGTTGCGCAGCATCGGAGTGCCCGTCTTTGTCATCCTGGTGACGGAGGGTGGTATCGGCAGTACCATCGATGAAGTATGGCCCTATCTGATGGCCATGGGCAATATGGGCACCCGTATCGATGGCCTGGTGATCAATGGCGTCATTCCCGACAAGGTGGATAAGATCCGCCACTATCTCGAGACATACTATGACCGTATCTTTGTCCCACTCTACGGCCGCTGTATGTGTTCGCAGCCGGTGCCGCCCATCATCGGCTATGTGCCCACCATCTCTGAGCTGGCGCTGCCTACCATGCGGCTGATCGTCGAGGACTTTGCAGGCGAGCGTGGCAGCAACATACAACTCATCGCGCCGCCTGACTTTAACTCTCAGGCGAGTCGTCTGGTCAAAGACGTCAAGGTGATCAACCTGCGCTACGGCTACGAGCGGTTTGTGTTGCCGGGTGATATGGTGGTGGCAGGCATCAATGCCAACGATAGCGTGCTGTCAGTGGTCATGCATCATCAACGTTTGCTGTCGCAACACGGCACGGGCCTCTCGGGGCTGATCCTCTCTTGTCGCCAGGTGGGCGGCCTTTCGCAGCAGGTCTACAACGAGCTTTTGACTGTGCAAGATCTGCCCACCATCGCGCTGGACTATGACACCGCCGAGGTGATCCAGCGCATCGAGCACCTCTCGGTCAAGATGCAGCCCTACGACGTCTACAAGCGCGATCTGATCGCCGAGGTGTACAAGCAGAACATCGTCCGTCTCGAATAGTCGGGGGCCGCGGAGCCTAGCGAATCTGCGACGGCGATGGGGTCAACGCAACTGGCGTTGACCCCATTTTGACAGCGCAAGGGCCATCCATATACTAATCCCTACCTTTTGGTAGGGATTTATCTATGAGACTATCTGCCCGAGAACGCACCGGCTTGCGAGCCATGGTCGAACTGGCCAGACGCTATGGTGAGGGGCCCATCGCCCTGAACGAGGTGGCCGAGACGCAGGGGCTGTCGCTGCCCTATCTTGAACGCGTGGCAGCGTCTCTGCGCGACGCGGGACTACTCTCTAGCGTGCGCGGGGCGCGTGGTGGCTATATGTTGACACGCCCCCCCGCCGAGATCAGTGTCAGCGATGTGTTTGTCGCGGTCGAGGGCAACCTGTTGACTGTCGACTGCGTCTGCCCCGATGGTTCTCGCTGTGACCGAGAGCCGGTGTGCGCCACACGCGATGTGATGACCACGGTGCGCGACTGCCTCTCCGATACCCTGGGCCAGACCACCCTGGCCAGCGTGATCGCCTGAATCGCTAGTTCGATAGGAGCGCAGTGTTCGCATTACTGAAGGAAGACGTCCAAACCATCTTTCACGAGGACCCTGCTGCGCGTAGCTGGCTCGAGGTGCTGACCTGCTACCCTGGTCTGTGGGCTGTATGGTCGCATCGTGTGGCCCACTCTTTGTGGAACCGCCGGCTACGCCTGCTGGCACGGCTACTCTCGCACATTACACGACGCGGCACTGGCATCGAGATCCACCCCGCCGCCAGAATTGGCCGGCGCCTTTTCATCGACCATGGCATGGGCGTGGTCATCGGTGAGACGGCCGAGATCGGCGACGATGTGCTCATGTATCAGGGCGCGGTGCTCGGTGGCGTCTCTCTCGAAAAGGGCAAGCGGCACCCAACGGTGGGCAATGAGGTCGTTATTGGTGCCAACGCTGTGGTGCTCGGGGCCATCGAGATCGGCGACAGGGCCCGTATCGGTTCTGGCGCCATAGTCGTCAAGCCTGTGCCGGCCGATAGCACTGCTGTGGGCGTACCAGCACGGCTGGTGCGGGGACCCAGTGTGTCGCGCGACCATTGCGGCATGCTCGACCATGCGAACTATCCCGATCCCATCGCCGAGAACTGCCGGCAGATGAACGCTCGTATCAATGAACTCGCCACGACTGTCGCCGAGCTGCAGGCGCAGCTTCGCGAGCAGATGCCCGCCGGTGACCCGCAGCCGGTCATCGAGCGCTAGAGAGGGCCCCATGCCAGACGACGACCTGCTCTATCTTGATCATGCAGCGACGACACCAGTGGATGCTAGAGTCCTCGATGCAATGCTGCCCTACTTTCAAGGGGGATATGGCAATCCCTCTAGCCGCTATAGCCTGGGCATGGAAGCGCTGCAAGCCGTCTCTTCGGCGCGCGCTCTGGTGGCAGAGCTGCTGAACGCGGCCAAGCCTCCAGAGATCATATTCACCAGCTGTGGTAGCGAGAGCGACAATCTGGCCATCCGTGGCGTGGCCCAGGCCCTGCGCGGCAAGGGGCACCATATCATCACCAGCATGGTAGAGCACCACGCCGTCAGCCATACCTGTCAGCAACTTGAGCGTGAGTATGGCTACGAGGTCACCTATCTACCGGTAGACCGCTATGGCATGGTTGATCCCGCGAGCGTGGCCGCTGCCATTCGGCCCGATACGGTGCTTGCTTCAATCATCTATGCCAACAACGAGGTGGGCACCATCCAGCCTCTGGCTGAGATCGGTGCCATCGCTCGAGAGCACGGCGTGCTGCTGCATAGTGATGCGGTGCAGGCGGCGGGGCATCTGCCCATCGATGTACAGGCGTTGCAGGTCGACCTGCTCTCGATCTCGGGCCACAAGTTCTATGCGCCCAAGGGCGTCGGTGCGCTCTACGTCCGCGATGGCGTGCTCTGTCAGCCCCAACAGACGGGAGGCAGCCAGGAGTTTGGTCTGCGGGCCGGCACCGAGAATGTACCCTACATCGTAGGGTTGGCCACGGCCCTCGAGTTGGCCTGTGCCGAGCAGCTCAGTGAGGCCCAGCGCCTCGCGACACTGCGCGACCGGCTCATCGACGGCGTGCTAGCTGCGATACCTCAGGCATATCTGACGGGGCACCCGGCACAGAGACTGCCAGGGTTGGCCAGTTTCGTGTTCGATGGCATCGACGGTGAGGCGGCGCAACTGCATCTTGACATGAACAATATCGCCTGCAGCACGGGCTCAGCCTGTGCTTCGAGCGAGGCGGCCGCCTCGCATGTGCTGTCGGCTATGGGCGTCGAGGGTCGCCTGGCGTTGAGCGCGCTGCGCTTTTCGATGGGGCGCAGCACGACGCCTGAGACGATCGATCGTCTGCTAGAAGCCTTGCCTGGTATTGTTGCGCGCCTGCGGGCGTTGTCTCCATACTATCAGCCGGCAAAGGCGCATTGAACCCAACATGTCTGGAGGGCGCATGTACAAAGAGATCGTGCTAGAGCACTTTTCCAATCCCCGCAATGTGGGCACCCTGGAAGATCCCGATGGCTTTGCCGAGGTACAGAGCTCGGCCTGTGGTGATATGATGGAGATCTATCTCAGGGTGCGAGAGGGCGCTATCGCCGACGTCAAATTCCGCACCTTTGGCTGTGCGGCAGCCATTGCCTCTAGCTCGTTCACCAGCGAGTTGGTACTGGGCAAGCCTCTCGCCTACGCCGAGGCGATGACCGACGAGGATGTTTCGCGCGAGTTGGGCTTGCCTGAAGCCAAAGTTCACTGCTCACTGTTGGCCGTGACGGCGTTGCACAAGGCCATCGAAGATTACTATGCCAAGCACCCCGAGGCGCGCCTGGCCGAGGCGGGCCAGCCCACGGCGTGAGCGCAGCTGAGCGAGTCGCCGTGGCCATGAGTGGCGGCGTGGATAGTGCGGTGACGGCGGCTCTGTTGCTTGAGGCTGGCTATCGGGTGCGCGGTGTGACGGCGCGCTTCTGGCGCGAGGGCGGGGATGACCAGGAAGTCGCCTCTGCTGCTCTTGCAGTGTGTCAGCATCTGGGTATTGCGCACGAGGTTATCGATCTCGTTGAGGTATTCCGTCAGTCAGTGGTGCAACGGTTTACTGCTGATTATGCAGCTGGCCGTACGCCCAACCCCTGCATCATCTGCAATCGCGACCTCAAGTTCGGGCTGCTGCTTGATCGCGCTGTTGAGCACGGTGAGCGCCTGGCCACAGGCCACTATGCGCGCATCAAGTTGGGCAGTAAGAAGCTGCGGTTACACGCTGGCGTCGATGCCTCCAAAGACCAGTCGTACTTTCTCTACATGCTAGGGCAACGGCAGCTGGCACGGATGATCTTGCCGTTAGGAGGCTGGCGCAAGGTCGACGTGGTCGCCCATGCTCGCGCGTTGGGCCTGCCAGTGGCCGAGCGCGCCGAGAGTCAGGATGTCTGCTTTATCTCAGATGGCAACTATCGCCGCTTTTTCCGCGAGCATGCGCCCAACCTGTTGCGCCCTGGCCCGATCGATGATCTTGACGGCCATGTGCTGGGCGAGCATGGTGGGCTTGCCCTCTACACGGTAGGCCAGCGCGAAGGGCTGGGCATCTCGGCCGGGGAGCCGCTCTATGTGTTGCGGCTTGATGCGGCGCGTAATGCGCTGGTGGTTGGCCCTGCTGCCGCGCTGGGGCAGCGTGCCCTGTTGGCCGATGACATCACCTACGTGGCGGGGGCGCCCCCGCCGGCGGATTTGCCGCTGCAGGCCAAGATTCGCTATCGGGCGCGGCCTGTTGCGTGTAGACTTGTCGATCAGGGCGAGCGCGTGGCACGCATCGAGTTCGAGAGGCCGTTACGCGATATTGCGCCAGGGCAGGCCGTTGTGATGTACAATGGGACACAGGTCATCGGTGGTGGCACCATACGGTGCGCGCTCGATGACTAACGCAAGATAGAGCGAGGCGCATATGCTGGCAGCCCCCGCGTTTCTATTGGGCGCGACCGTGGCCACCCTTTGGGCTGGCCTTTATCATCTGCTGCGCGGGCGGCGCGCCATTGAGGTGCTGCTGGTCTGGGCAGTCGCGCTAGCCGGGTTCGGCCTAGGCCAATTGGTGGGCAACGCCGCAGACGCCCACCTGCTGCGCTTTGGCGAGGTGCAACTCTTGTTCGGCTCGTTGGGGAGTTGGCTCGGCCTGTTGATTGCACGTCTATTACGCCTGTGCTAAACTTTTGGTGCGTAGGCAGGCATCTCGGGAGGCGAAAGTGGGAGCGCTAGCCGTGGTCCGCGACATTGCCATTGTGCTGCTGGCCGTCGAGTCGCTGGTCATTGGCGTCTTGCTGGCGGTGATGCTGCTGCAACTGCGCGCCCTCGTCCGTATGCTACGCGAAGAGGTGCAGCCCATGCTCGACTCGGCAGGCGGCACAGCCAAGCGCGTACAGGGTACGGTCGAGTTGGTGACCGATACGATTGTGTCGCCGCTGGTTCGCGTGCAAAGCTGGATGGCAGGGGCTCATCAGGCTCTGGAGACGTTTCTGTTCTTTAGGAGCAAACAGCGGCCAAGCGATGGCGACGGGCCTAAAGGTTTGTGATACTGGCCAACCTCAAGGAGGCAGACAATGAGCGATCGAGGTGGTTCGGGAGACTTTCTGGCGGGGTTCTTTTTCGGCGCTTTTGTCGGCGCGGCTGTGGCGCTGCTCTTTGCGCCCGAGCGAGGCCAGGAAGTGCGCGAGCAGATCAAGGAAAAGGGTATTGAGCTGCAACACCTGGCGCAAGACATCAAGAGTGATCCGGCCAGGTTCGCCGAGGATGTGACTTCCAAGGGCCGCGCCGTTCTAGAAGAGCAACGCGAGCGCTTTCAGCAAGCGGTGGATGAGGGCCGGCGTGCAGCGGCGCGCAAAAAAGACGAGTTGCTGACTCACCTGGGCAGCGGCGAGCATGAAGAGACGATCGATCTGGGTGAGATTGACGCCTAGTAGTTCAGGGTATCAAGACATAAAGGGGGCTGCCCAGAACAAGGCAGCCCCCTTTGTTCTAGCCGTTCTCGAGGCGTTGGCGCGCCCTGGGCAGCAGATCGCACAGCTCGCAGGCCAGTAAGCCGGCATCGCCTTGGCGCAGAGACCAAAGCATGCCCGTCAAGCCGTGCAGATAGACCCCTGCCAGTGCAGCCTGCAGGCTGTCGCAGCCCTGGGCTCGCAGCCCGGCGATGGCACCCGCCAGCACATCACCGCTGCCTGCTGTTGCCAGTGCCGCGTTTGCCATCGGGTTGACCCAGACGTCGCCGTTGGCATCGGCCACCACCGTATAGGCTCCTTTGAGAATCACCGTGCAGCTCCAGGCTAGGGCCGCCTCTCGAGCGCAAGACAGCCGATCGGCATTCACCGCTGACACGCTCGTACCCAGCAGACGTGCCATCTCGCCAGGATGCGGTGTGAGGATGGTGCCGGCGGGCAGGCCCTTGAGGCTATCGGGGAGCTCGGCCAGCAGGTTGAGCCCATCGGCATCGATAATCAGAGGGGGCAGCTTGTAGCGCAGCACAAGCTCAAGGCGGGGCACAAAGCCAATCTCGCGATGGGCGGGGCTGCGCTGGCCTGCAAGCAAGGTGGTCAGCAACTCTCTGGTGTGCGGATCGCGGCCCAAGCCTGGGCCCACTAGAAGCGCCTGATAGCGAGTGAACTCAGGACCGATCACATCGAGCGCATCGCTGACCAGTGCCCCCAGGCTATGGGGTAAGAGCAGATGAGTGGCTTCGGGCAACAGGCCAGCGACTGTGGAATGGATCGCCGCTGGGGTGGCCAGTGTCACGAGCCCCGCTCCAGCTCGGTAGGCCGCCCGGGCGGCGAGGCATGGCGCTCCCACATAGTTGCTCGAGCCGCCCAGCACCATCACGCTGCCAAACGAGCCTTTGTGCCCCGTAGATGGGCGTGGTGGCAGCAACGCAGCTACAGTGGCAGCGGTAATGAGGTTGGGCGCACCACTCGGCGCCAGATCGGCGGCGATACCGATGTCGGCCACCACTACCTGTCCTGCATACTCGGCGCCCGGTGGGCTCAGCAACCCTTGCTTGGCATGGGCGAACGTCACTGTGACGTCTGCGCGCAACGCCTCAGGAGAGATCTCGCCCGAATCGGCATTGAGCCCCGAAGGCAGGTCGACAGCGATGACTTTGGGGCGCCGATATGGTCGAGACTCGGGAGAGGGCAAGAGCGACTGCATCGATGGACGCGATTTACGGGCGGCGATCTCGCCGCGCACCACGCCCAGCAGCGCAGGCAGGTTGCCACGCAGCGGGCCACTGGCCCCCGTGCCCAGCAGGGCATCGACCACCACATCGCACGAGGCGGCCAGCGCGTGCAAGCGCTCAAGCTGCTTATCCTGCTCCTGCCAAACCGTGGGAATACCGAGTGCCTGCACGCGTTCGAGGATTGGGTCAGGCTCAGTGTCGCGCCGCCAGATGTAGACCTTGACGGCGATGTTCCACTCCTCAAGGTAGCACGCAGC
>Ga0123329_1000422_pt1 | contig 44185 bp, 30 predicted proteins | sample BioC12SIPDNA_FD_89703 | JGI IMG/M metagenome (GOLD analysis project Ga0123329, IMG submission 89703) | Anaerobic biogas reactor microbial communites from Washington, USA - Biogas_R1_B C12 SIP DNA | ecosystem: Engineered > Bioreactor > Anaerobic > Unclassified | place: Washington, USA | collected...
AAAGGCCGCGAGGAGCCGAGCGATGAAACCGAACACGCAAGCGGAGTGGATAGGACTTCCGGGCAAAATGAGCCGTGCTTTTTCCACTCACGCTTCCTTCCGTACTTCGAGCCTCAATGTGTCAACTACCGCACTCGCCGACGAAGCAGGAAACCCCCCAGAGTCAGCAGCACCAGTGTGGCCGGCTCGGGAATGATCGTGAAACTGCCATCCGACCCCGTCACCGCCAGCCAGTCGCCGCCCGGGGAGTAGATCCGCAGCGTCTCACTGCTGCTGCTCACGACGTACAGGTTGCCGGCCACATCGAAGGCAACATCCCGGATCGTCAAGCCCGAATGTGCGATGGTATCCGCGAGCACCGGGTTGTTGGGATCGCTGATGTCCAGAATGTAGATGTGGCCGTCGTTCGTACCGAGAGCAATCAGGTTGCCCTGATCGAGAATATCAAGGCAGCCATACCCGCGATTGAGTGGCAACGTGGAGGGTCCCGACTTCCAACTCGGCGCACTGGCCCCATCCTCCCAGCGACTCAGTGCAGGGACGGCGTCACTGTCGGTATACCGGTACTGGGCAATCCACGAGCTCCCGTCCGCGCCACGCACCAAATCCGCCGTTGCGTTCTGGATATAGCCCAATCCCGTTCCGTCCACAGTCTGGTCAGCCGGTGCCGTGGCGTAGCCCGAGGTAGTGGTGCCGATGTCATACCGCAGCACGTTGCCCAGGCGAACGTCCTCGTCGATTGTGTACATCTTGCGGTCAGCACCACTTCCTTCAACCCACGGTCCGCTGGCAACGCTGCCATGCAGTTCGGTCGGACCCGCTCCCTGGTTTGCGAGGACGATGCCCGAGGTAGCTCGCCCCGTGTTATCCAGCAACTCATTGAAGGGGGCATTGAAGTTGGCGGTGTTCGCAGTCCACACGCCGGAGTGCTTGTCGGACCAGTCGGCGATGTACAGATTGGTGTCGGAAGGATCGGTCCGGTTCAAGCCGATCTTCCACGGGCTGTTGGTGCCGCCCACAACCCAGTCAACGCCGCCGGTGTGCGCGGCATCACCTTGCCCGGTCACGTCGCCCTGGGCTGCGTCCAATACATAGATGCCGGCCGTGGTGGTTCGCCCGGCGGTGGTGCCAGCGAGACCTTCGGACACGTAGATCCGACCAAAGTTCGGGCTCAGCGGGTTGCGGTCGACCGTCACACCTTTCGGCGAGTAGTACTTGCTGGTGTTATCGCCGTCATTGCTGTACTGCGTCCAGCCGGCCGCCGCTGTGCCGAGCACCTTGATCTGGTACGAGGAGTAACCCGTCATGTCGAACGAGTGACTCCCTTTCGCCAGAGCCCCGAGCGATTGCGTGGCCGCTCCTCCATCGAGCTCTACCCAGACGTTCGTCGCGTTTTCGTTCAGGACGAAGCCTACCGTATTGCCGGACTGGGTAAGACCGGAGGCGTACGGAACCGCCATGGCCGCGGGTACGCTCACCAGAAAGCACGCCGCCACACTCACGAGCAACAACCTTTTGCACATCATCTTCCGCTCCTTTCATCAAGGTAGAACATCGCACGCAATCATCCCAGGGTGTGGTTCTCCGTATGGATTGGACATGACCCGCCAAGATACTGATCCTGTCACCCTGGATCCCCAACCACCTCCACGTTCACGATTCTCCTCGCAGGAGGCTAGCTCCCAAGGCCGACCCCGCCTCCAGACCAAGGCGACCCAAAAGACTTGAACTCATTGCTCGCTCAACAGACGGTCCTTCTTGCCAAAGGCCGCGAGGAGCCGAGCGATGAAGCCGAACACTCAAGCGGAGTGGATAGAACTTCCGGGCGAAATGGGCTGTGCTTTTCCCACTCACGCTTCCTTCCGTACTTCGAGCCTCAATGTGTAAACTACCGCGCCGCCGATCACAAGTCAAGGATATTCTGAGCTTCGGGGTAGGCTGAATGCTTGAGTGAGACGCGACGAATCCAAGCGAGTGGCCATTGGACGCTCCCTGTGTAAGGTGCACTCCCTGTTGTGCCGCGATTCACGACCGACGGTTCCGGCCCCCGGAAAAGTCCGCAATCGTTCGCTGCCATGAGTCGCCTGCGTCGCGCTTTGGCTCGTTGGCAGGGGCTCCGGCAATCCGCTTTGAACCAAGCCGCCCACGACACACTCTAACCTGCACAGTGAAATAGGGTTACGGGACTTGACGGCCACAGGGGGCAAGCGTAGTCGCGGTAGGCCGGCCGGTGTGGATGAGGGCCATGCGGATTCCACAGAGCAAGCGCGAGGCCATACAAAAAACCCCGGGAAGCGACCTTCCCGGGGTTTGTCTCATTGCCATCCAGCAAGCCCGCATCAGCCTATTCGCCGGCGGAGCAAGAAGCTGCTGCCCAAGGCCAGCAGGCCGACTGTGGCCGGCTCGGGAATCTGGCTGTAGGTCTGGTTGATGAAGGAAATCGACGCGACGCCGTTCGAGCCGCCGCTCAAGGTGACCGTCTTGACCACGTCGAGCGTCTGGTACATGCCGTTCAGGAGGGTGTGGTCGCTCAGGGGAGTGGGCGCCGCCACAGCCAGTTCGCCAACCAGAGGACCGTTGGCGAAAATATCCTCCTCAACCGTCGCAGTAGCCTGCGGGATGGTGACGGCGCCGTTGAAACCCAAGCTCGCGTCAGTGAGCCAGACTCCCGCGGGGGCGGTGACCTTGTAGGTGATGGTCACGGTCACTGCCGAGTTCGGCTGCAGGTTGGAGAACGCGGCCAGCGCGCCCGCAAATCGGATACCGTCCTCATCGCCGAGCGTGACGCCGGACACATCGAGCCCCGCGGCACTGGCGATGTAACGGCCCTGAGCACTGTCGATGGTGAAGGTGAAATCGGAGAAGACTTTACCTTGCTGCGTGATGGTTCCGTTGGTGTCGATGAGCGTCTGGAGAGGCACCGCCTGGACACTCTGCGAGCCGCCCAGAACGCCAACCACCGCCAGAGCAACCGCCAGGGGGGCCCCCAGGTTCTTCAGCCGCCGGGGACGCAAGAAGGCCACGAGACCGAACCCGAGCAGCGTCAGTGTGGTCGGCTCCGGAATCTGTGAGAAGCTCTGCGTGAACGACCAGACATCGCTGGACTCACTGCCTCCGCCCAACACGAGAATATCCTTGACCACGCTCAACGTGGTGTAGGACTGCGGCAGGAACTCCATCTCCGCGGACATCGAGGGCGGGGGCGTTTGGACCTGGATCTGTCCCACGATCACCGGGCCAACCTTGGCGGTCTCGACGATCTGAGCGAAACCGTCCACCGGGGTCGTGGCATCGAACGACAGATGAATGTCGCTGATGCTCCACTCCGGATCAGTCACGGTGACATCGAACCCGACCAGCACATCGATGTAGCTGTTGGGTCCTGCGGAGACGATCGACATGCCGGTGGAAACACCGGCAAACAGCAGGCCCAAGTTGCCTTCGATCACCACGGGCGCCACCTCGATCGTGGCTGGATCGAAGGTGTACGTCCCCATTCCCGTAGGAATGACGAAGAAGTTGCTGAAGACCTTGTCACCGTGGGTTACCGTCTCGCCGGCGAGAAGATCCTGGAGCACAACACCATAGGTCGTACTCACGGACAGCCCAAGAACAATCGCGACGAAAAGGGATTTGCGTGCGGCACTCATTTGTCTCTCTCCCTCGAAAAGCCAGCAACCTCACCCCAGATCAACAACCGACCACTCGGCGAGTTCCTCGCCAAGCGTGAACATCAGCATGACAGAAGGGTGCGATACAACTGGACAAGGCCTCTCTCTCCCATCTCTTACCGAAGGCGCCGCATACACGGCGCACCCAGACTCTCTCTAACCCCAATCATAAAGGGCTATCGGGCCCCTGTCAAGGTGCTGTTGACAGAAAACCGCGAAATTCCGGGGTCAACAGCCAGAGTCTCGTTCCACTGTCGAGGCACACGCCAAACGCCCGGGAGAAGGTGTACCCCGTTTTGGGGCATGCAAATCGAGCTTATTGGCCCCCGACCTCTTCTCTGAGATGGATGAGTGCGGTGGGGCGGTCGGCGAACTCGCCGTCCAACTGGGCGTCGTACATGGCGTCGAGAATGCGGCTGAAGTCCGGCCCGGGTTGCAGCCCCAAGGCGATGAGATCCTCGCCGGTAACCAATGGTGGGGGGGCAAGCTGATCCTGAGGTATGCCGGCCAGTCGCCGCCGGGCTGCCCGATTGGCTTCCAGCGGCCGTCCGTCCGCAGTGCCCACCGCTTGGTGCAAGGCCAGAAGGTCCGAAAAGCGGGGGTGCACCGCAAGTTTCTTGAATGTGGCTGGCCGCATGTCGGCAACCTGGTCAAGCTGGCTGCAACGAGTAAGCAGCCAGGAGAGATCGCCGGTCTGTTGGTTGCTGCACCGCAGGTTCCGGGCCATCCGGGCCGCCTGGGTGGCGGGGGTATCCGCAAGCAGAGCGGCCAGCGCCAGAATGAGGTCCGCATCCTTCGGCAGGGCGGTCAGAATCTGGCAAGCCCGTGCAAGCCGGCCGTCAGGCCAGGTGCACCCCAATGGCAGGTACACCAGCAGTCCAAGCCGGGCCAGCCAGTTGACCGCCTCCGCCCGCGACGGATGAGCCAGCATTTTCTCAAGCTCCTCTCGCACGCGTTCCGCACTGATGCGCTGGATTCGGTCGGCATGGCGGGTGATCGCCTCGGCGGTCGCGGCATCGATGGTGAAACCCAACCGGCAGGCGAAACGCACCGCCCGCAGCATCCGCAGGTGGTCCTCGGCGAATCGCTCCTCGGGATTGCCGATCGCCCGGATGATCTTCGCGTCCAGGTCCGCCTGCCCATTCACGTAGTCGATCACCTTGCGCTCCAGCGGGTCGTAGAACAGGCCGTTGATGGTGAAGTCGCGGCGTTTGGTGTCCTCCTCGGCAGTGGTGAAGACCACTTGCTCGGGCCGTCGGCCGTCGCGGTAGTCGAGATCGGTGCGGAAAGTCGCGGTCTCGATCCAATGCCGGCCCTGGCCGACAAGCACCACGCCGAACTGCACACCGACCTTGCGCGTACGGCGAAAGAGCTCTACGATGGTGTCGGGAGGGGCATCGGTGGCCACGTCGATATCCGCGGGCTCAACACCCAGCAACATGTCGCGCACGCACCCGCCGGCCCAGAGGGCCTCGTGCCCGTGCTCGCGAAGCCGACGCACCACCGCCAGGGCCGCGTCCTCCAGGCTCATCGGCGGGCGACGCCTCATGGCGGCCCCCCGGCAGGCTCGGTAGCGGAAGTGTGGTCGGCCAGGGAAGCAACCGGCCGAGTCATAAAGCGAAATACCATGTTCCCGACCTCGCGGCATTCCAGCTCCACCAGCGGCTCCAGGCTCGGGCCATGAAGCGGTAGCGGGCGCTCCCCGACTTTGGCGAGCTCTCTTCGAGCCTGCCTTCGGCTCTGAGGCTGAGCCTCATGCTCAGGCTCGAAGAGAGCCTCAGAGCCGAAGGCAGCCGAGCCGTGGCGGCCGGCGGCGTGCCGGACCACTATGAGCGCACGGTCCGCGATTGCCGGGCTGGTCGCCAGCCGATCCAGCAGTCTGCGAATGGCCGGCACGGGACCGTCAGCGGGCAACATGCGGTAGGGGGGATCGACGAACACCAGCTCGAATCGCTCGGGGTGATCGCCGCCCGGCGGCGGGGCCAGTTCGCAGCCGGTCGCGTCCGTCTCCATCACCTCCGCCTCGCTGATCACCTTCAGGTCATCCAGATTATGCCGTAGCACCGCCGCCGTCGCCCGGTGCCGCTCAACGAACCGGCAGAAGGTCGCCCCGCGCGACAGGGCCTCCAGCCCCAGCGTTCCCGTGCCGCAGAAAAGATCCAGCACCGCGACCGGCGGCAACCGCCCCGGCTCCGCGAGCCTCGCCCCGAGCACATCGAACAGCACCGCCTTGGCCCGGTCGAGGATCGGCCGCGTCTGGTCGCCCGGAGGACCAACCAGATGACGACCTCGCCATTGCCCCGCAATAATCCGCATCATGTCGGACAATATAACCCGCCGCGACATGCCGGAACACCGGGGCGAGGAATTGGCGATAGAGGACGAAATCCAGAAAGGAATGCGCAAGGGGCTAGGCGTCACGGGGGCGGTGGTGTATAATGCGGGAGCAGGACCAGCGGCTCACTTGGGCGGCTCGTTCGGGGCATCCCGGGCGAGCGTGCAAGGGCGAGCACGCTGGAGAACCTGCAAGTCGCGGAGTCCGGTTCCATCTATGGCGTGTGAGGTGGTCGTGCCCGACCGGCGCGTCGTCTGTCTCCCACATCCTCTCGCCGCCGTAGAGTTGACAAAGGGAGAACTCACTATGAGGCATCCAGGCGCGGTTGTCGCGGGTTTGCTGTGTCTGATTCAAGCGACCGTCCAGGCCCAGAGCTACAACCCCGATCTCTGGCCGGTGACCAGCGGTGATTCCATCGAAGCTTACCTGGATGCGCGGCTGTTCGACGATACCGCTGTGCCCGCGGGGATCGAAGCGGTGTTGGACCGCCAGGGCAATCTGGCGGTGGTTCGTTGCGGGGAAGTGCCGGGACTGGTGGAATCGTCCGCACACGTCCTCGACTTCGCCGCGGGGCAGGCTTACCACATTCGCCCTGCCCATAGCCTGGCATCGGCCGCCTTCTCGCCTGACCAGTCCCACATTGCCGCGGTGCTGTCCGCGCCCTGCGACGGCTGCCTGGTGATCTACAGCATGGTCGATGGCGAAGCGCGTCGGATCGAGGGCGTGCAGGCGGTTCCCGGCTCGGTGACTTGGCTCAATGCCGACCGCATCAGCTACCTGCCCGAGCTCGACGGCAAGGCGGCCGCGGAGCCGGTCGAGGTCGATCTCACCCAAGCTGAGACCGGGCGTGTCTTCGGCAACCCCGCACCCGGCGGCAACTTGCAGCCCGAGGTCTACAGTTGTGGCGGCACCAACGACGACTGCATTTGCGGCATGAACAACCCCTACCCCTGCTGTGACAACGGCGGCAACTGCACTTGGTGGGCCTGGCATGCGGCCTGCTGCAACTGGGGCGTGGGTTGTCCGGGTTGGGGCAACGCTCACTCGTGGCTGGGCAACGCCCAGGCCTCCGGCTACCCGACCACGAGCACGCCCACCGTCGGCAGCATTGCTTGTGACAGCAACAATACCCTGTCGTCCTATGGCCACGTGGTCTGGGTTCTCCAGGTCAGCGGCAGCTCGATTCTGGTCTCGGAGCAGAGCTGTGGTGGCTTCTATGGTTCAAGACAGTATTGGTATGCCAGTTGGATCTTCGATGGCTATATCCTGAACCCCTCCGATCCCTGCGCCGGAACCGATGACGCGATCGGCACCTGGGAAAGCTGGCCTTACGATTATGACACAGTGCTCACCGGCCAAGTATTCAACAAGAGCTGGACGATGCAGAACACCGGCAGCAGCACCTGGTCACGCGACTGCAATCATAAATTCGCATTCGACGGCGGCACCCAATTCGGAGTCCCCGGTTGGACCGATCTGGCTTCTGGCGAAACCATCGCACCGGGCCAAAGCAAGACTTGGACCCTGACCTTCACTGCCCCCTCGACGCCCGGCCAGTACCAAGGTTACTTCAGAATGGATCGCTACGGCGTGGGTCGATTCGGCGCTCGCCCCTTTATCCTGGTCAATGTGGTCTCCCCAACCGGCGACCTGACGGGCACGGTAACCAATGCGTCTACCTCCGCCCCGATTCCGGGCGCCGCGGTGACTCTCTCCGGTGTCGGCAATACCACCACGAACGGCTCGGGCGTTTACACGTTCAACTCCGTTGCCGGAGGCAGTTACACCGTCTCGGTCAGCGCGACAGGCTACAACCCGGCCAGCGACGGCGTGACCATCACCGGCGGAAACACCACAACCAAGAACTTCGCCCTGACTCCGTCGGACACGCAGGCCCCGACGATCCCGACCGGGTTGACGGCCCAGGCTACCAGTCCCACCAGCGTGCAACTGAACTGGACGGTCTCGACGGATGACGTCGGCGTGGCCGGCTACGACATTCGCCGCAACGGCAGCGTGGTCGGATCGAGCGCCACCGCCAGTTATCTCGACAACGGCGCTTCGCCTGGGACCGATCCCGTTTACGACGTGCGGGCCAGGGACTCCGTGCCGAACTACTCCGACTGGAGCGCGTCGGTTACGGTACACACGCCCCCCAACCCGCCGGCCCTTGCGACGGTTTTCAGTGACGGGTTCGACGGCAACCTGAACAACTGGACCCAGCAGGTCGCGGGCTTCGCGTACAGTACGACCGTTAACCGTGGCGGGCTCACCGGTGCCGGGGCAGCCTTCGTCGCCGCGGGCGAGGCCGACCAGATGTACAAGACCTTCACCCGGCCGTTTGCCCAGGGCACCGCGTCCGGCTACTTCTGGGACGGCAAGGGAGGATGGAAAGCCGGCACTTGCGGGTGGCAGTATCGACAGTCTTTGTCGTTGCGCGAAACCGGCGGTACAGCCGGCTTCATCCTCGACAACTGCCTAGCCTCGAATGTTGGCGCTGGCGACTACTTCTACCGCTACCTCTGCTGCGGCTGGCCCAGTGCCTACACCTCGATCGGGGCCCGGGACGTGAATACGGATTGCGGAGGGACCTGGGTGCAGTTCCAGACCACGATTACGCCCGATGCGCCCGGCGCCGGCGGTTCCATCACCTTGAAGGTGACCGACCGAGCGGGTGCTAAGACGGCGACGCCGGCCCTCGATCCCGACTTCTTCAACTGGGGCATCGGCAGGATCACCTTGGGCCTCGGCGTCACTTCGGCGTATGAGGGTTACTGGGATGACATCACTTTCGAGGCCATGCCTCCGGATTGGCCGATCATCGGAACGGCCACCGCACTCTCCCCCACCCAGATTCGCTGGAACTTCACGCCCCGTGACAACAACCTGTTCGGCTGGGACGTACTCGATACCGCGAATACCATCCTCTCCCCGCAGTACCCGGCCGCGGGCTGGCTGAACCGCGCGGCCACCTCGTGGACTGAAACCGGCCTGACCGCCAACACCGTCTACACCCGCAAGGTGCGGGCCTGGAACGGCACGCTCAATGGTGCGTTCTCGGAGACCGCGACCGCCTGTACTCTGTCGCTCCCGCCCGAAGCCGGTACCATCGTTGCGGACAATGCGGAGGTGTGCATGGGGGAGAGCGTGACCTGGTCCACGACGGCCGGCTTTGGGCCCGGCACCACGGCTTATTACCGCTACGCGTGGGACCAAACCCCCGCCTATAGCTTTACCGGCGAGGAGTCTCATTGGGACTCCGGTACGCTTGTGCTGCAAGCCTCTGCAGCCGGCCCCTGGTACCTGCACATCCAGAGCTGCAACGACGAAGGCCAGCCCAGCGGCACGTTCACCTACAGCGTGACGGCCACGGATTGCACTGTTATTCCCCAGGTAATCGCGTCGGTTTCCCGTAAGGTCCATGGCGACGCCGGTACGTTCGACATCGACGTTGACGTGTCCACCGCAATCGAAGGCCGCGCCAACGGTCCGACGTTGGTCGTTGTGACCTTCAGCGACCCGATCGAGGGCCTCGGCGGACTCGATCCCGGCGACGTGGCCGCGTCCTCCGGGTCGGTGACCCACGTGTCGATCGATGGCCCACAACTGGCTGTCGAGTTGTCCGACGTGGCCGACGGCTCCCTGCTGGCGATCAGCTTCCCCGGGATCGTCGGCCTGGGCGGCAGCACGGCCAGCCCCGACGTGGTCTGCTTCGGCGTCCTGGGCGGTGATGCCAACGGCGACGGAGCCACCAACGTGTTTGATCTGGTCAGCATCCGCAACCAGTTGAATACCGCGCCGACGGCAACGACCTTCCGTTGCGACACCACCGCCGACGGCCTCGTTAACATTTTTGACCTGGTGATGACGCGGAACAACCTGAACCACTCGGTCACCGGTAGTTGTCCGTAACCGGACATCACCACACTGTCGCGGCTCGGAACCGGAGAGACGCGGGTGCCACACCGTAGCGGCCGCCCCCCGTGGCGGCCGCCGTGTGCCACTGCTCTGTGAGCAGTACGCTTGGGAGTCCGCAACGCGCTGGCAGCCCTGCGCCAGCTGGGTGGCACTGGTCTGTACCCAGACCAGTGGCGATTCCACATCGACCATGAGTCTGAGTACAGACCGTACAGACCCATGCCACCCTCTGCCCGATGCCACCGATCATCCAACGCACCCGTGGCGAATGGAGGGCGTGGTCCTTGACGCGCCGCCGGACAGTGGATAGTGGAAGCGACCACACGGGACACGTGTGTCCCTTGCTTTCCCCACCTACCGGTCCTTTCAGAGGAGCACCACCATGAGCCGCGTTGAACGAGTCCTGGGTATTGGAGCGATCGCGTTGTTGCTGGCCGTAGGCTGCCAGCCGGTGGGATGGTGGGACGACAGCGACTACACCCTCCTTAATGTCGAAGGGGATGACGCCTTCGTCGAGTACTACGCATCGTGGAGCGGCTGGGTCATCGAGCCATCGGCGTTGTGGAAGTTGAACCTGGCGACCGGCGAGGCCCAGCCGCTGCAGGATCCGGTTCGACAGGGACAGATCCGCGTCAGTGGCGATTACTATGTAACGGCCGACGTGTCGGATGCTGATTACATCAGGCGGATCGTCGCTGTTCAGATCAGCACCGGACGAAGGACCGTGATCGCCGAGTTCCCCGAGGATGCGGACACTTACGGGTGGCCCAACTACCTGGTTGCGAACGGGCTGGTTGCCGTGATGACCGCGGACGGGTTGGTGATCTTCGACCTGGCCGCCGATGAGATCGTCCAGACGATCGACGTACCCGCGGCGGATGCGGACGTCGAAGCCTTCGACGGCCGTCGGGGCCTGGTGTCCTACTTCAGACCAACAGGGGACGGTTCCTGGAAGGAGGCAGGATACCTCATTGATCTCAGCAGGGACGAGGGGATTGACCTCCCGACAGCGCCGGACCAGGCAGTGCCCCTCTATAGTTATCATGCTCAACTGTCCGAGGAGTGGCTGGCCGTCACCGCGTACAGGGACGAGGACGAGGACAGCTACCGCGATCAGCTACTCCTTTACCATATTCCGACGATGACGTGGCGCGTATTAGCTGACTTGGGTCCATTCCATTCGAGGTCGGCCAGCTTTCTTGAGACCCCGCCCGCGCAGTCTCTGGGCACTATCGATCGGCTCTGTTTAATGGTTACTCCCGCATCGAGGCAATCGATATCGACAACGGCGAGGTCCGTGCCGTCTCAACCGATACCAGGGGAGTGTTTGTGCTGCCCCGTACTCCGATCGTCATCGTGGAGGGCATCCTCTACTGGATCGATTACTGGGCGGATGTTCTGGTCCGGCATGACCTCGAGACCGGCCAAGAGCGGCGGTTTCCGATCAACATACCCTGAGGATGGGGAACCAGCGAAAACGTCAGCGGATACCGCGATGGCAAAAGAGGTTTGAACACGGAGGGAACAGAGGAAACAGAGAGGCCGGCCCGGACTTCCTCTGCTGCCTCTGTTCGCTCCGTGTTCAGAACATCCCGGGGGACTTCATCCACGCAGCCATTGATGGAGTGCTTGACTTCCGGCCCAATATCGCTTGGAGTTGCGGCTGAGGCAGAACACTAATGGAGTGACTCGATGGTTCTTTCGTGCTTCAACCGCACAACCTTTGCCGCGTTCCGCACACCTCCACCGCTGGATCAAAGGTTTCGTCCGGAAGTCGTTCGCGAGCGGCACGTGTTGCTCATCAACCCATTTTACGCCAAGGACGTGCACGCCAGCTTCGGCAAGCATGTTTTGACGCCGACGCTGGCGCTGACCTCGATCGCCGCCGCCACGCCGCCGGATTGGACCGTGGAATGCTGGGATGAGAACCTGCTTCAGGGGCCGCCACCTCGTGAGCCCTTTCCACAGGTCGTGGGCATCACGGTCCATCTGACCTTCGCCCAACGGGCCTATGAGCTTGCCGCGTGGTACCGCCGTCGCGGCGCCAAGGTCGTCCTGGGCGGTCTGCACGTGACCTCGTGCCCGGAGGAGGCCGCCGCCCACGCGGACGCGATCGCGATCGGCGAGGGTGTCGGGATCTGGGGCCGCATTCTCACCGACGCGGCAGCGGGGCGGCTGCGTTCCCGCTACGAGGGTTCGTACCGGTCCTGCTACCGCGATGAGCCGCCACCCCGGCGCGACCTGTTGCCGCGGCGGTCGTTCTTGACCACAACCAGCCTGATCGCCACCCGCGGCTGCCACAACAGCTGCGGTTTCTGCTATCTGTCCACGCGTGGCCTGCACATGCCCTATCAGATGCGCGACGTCGCGCAGGTCACGGCCGAGTTCCAGGCCGACCGCCAGCCATATGGCGTGTTCACCGACAATAATCTCGGATCCAACCCCGAGTACCTTCGTCGGCTCTGCCGAGGACTGCGCGAGGTGCGCAAGATCTGGAGTGCGGCGGTGTCGGTGGACGTAACCGACGATCCGGACCTCGTGCGAGAGATGGCTTTGGCAGGTTGCACAGGCGTGTTCGTAGGCTTCGAATCCCTCAATGACGCCAACATTGCCGCGGCTCGCAAGAAGAGCCCGGCGAGCGATGACTACGCGCGGCGGGTCGAGATCCTGCACCGCTACGGCATCCAGGTAAACGGCAGCTTCGTACTCGGCTTCGATCACGACGGCCCCGACGTGTTCGCCAGAACGGTTGATTGGATCGAAAGCAACAAGCTGGAATGCGCCACCTTCCACATTCTGACGCCGTATCCCGGCACGCCGCTCTTCGCCGAGATGGAAAGCGAGGGACGACTGCTCCACAAAGATTGGTCTCGATACGACACGGCCCATGTCGTCTTTCGGCCACGGCGGATGAGTGTCGAGACGCTCGAGGATGGCTACGCCTGGTGCTACCGGCGGCTGTTCTCGCATCAATCGATCTGGCAGCGTCGCCCGGCAGACTGGCGCGCGGTCATGCCTTACCTGGCCATGTCTTATCTCTACAAGCGATCCAACCGCCTGTGGTACTACCTGGTCCGTTACCGCCTGACCCAGCTCGCGTGGCGGGGGCTGGTCGAGATCACCCGCTTGCGTCACTTGGCGTTTCGCAGACGTCTGGATCGCAACCCGTCCGTCAATGGCTGGCCAGTCAGCGTCGTACCCGCCAGCGTCTGAACGACGACCCGCAGCCAAGTGCGAGTCAACACAATCCACTTCGAGCCGCCGCAGCCATGCGGCGGGTATCCGCATCCGCTTGCCCGGCAGGGGGCCGACTCGTACAATCGCGGCCGCGATGAAGTATCACGCAGTCAAAGGCACGCGCGACTTCTACCCCAGGGACATGGCGATCCGCAACTGGATCGTGGATGCCTGGCGACGGGTGTCGCTGCGCAACGGGTTCGAGGAATACGACGGTCCGATCTTCGAGTATCTCGACCTCTTCCGGGCCAAAAGCGGCGAGGGGATCGTCTCGGAACTCTTCCACTTCACCGACCGCGGCGAGCGCGAGCTGGCCATCCGGCCGGAGATGACCCCCACGCTGGCCCGCATGATCGCCGCCCAGGCGGCCTCGCTGCCCCGGCCGATCAAGTGGTTCAGCGTGCCGCGCCTTTGCCGGGCGGAACGGCCCCAGCGCGGGCGGCTGCGCGAGTTCTTCCAGTGGAACGCCGACATCGTCGGTACCGATGACGTGCTGGCCGACGCCGAGTGCATCTTCGTGGTCCTGGACTTCTTCCGCGAGGTCGGGCTGACGCCGCAACAGGCGACCCTGAAGATCAACTCGCGCTCGCTGCTGGCGGCCCTGCTGGCGGCTCGCGGGTTTGCGCCCGACCGGCATGCTGAGATCTACACCGTCCTGGATAAACGCGACAAGCTGCCGCCCGAGGTCTACGCCGAAAAGCTCGAAAGCGTCGTTCGCACGCCGGCGGAGCGATCAGACTTGGAGTGCATGATCCAGGCCCACGGAGCAGGGGGGCTCGATGAGGTTGCCGAGCTGGCCCGCGGCAACGAGGCTGCAGAGGCCGAGATCGAGCGGCTTCGCGAGTTGTTCAAGCTGCTGGCGGCCATGGGCGTGGCGGATTACTGCACCTTCGATATGAGTATCGTGCGCGGGTTGGCGTACTACACCGGCGTGGTCTTCGAGGGTTTCGGGCAGGGGGCGTTGAGGCGGGCGATCTGCGGGGGCGGGCGGTACGACCAGTTGCTGACCGTGGTAGGGGGGCCGCCGATGTCCGGCTTGGGCTTCGGCACCAGCGACGTGGTCATGCTCGATCTGCTCAACGAGTTCGGACTACTGCCCGCCGAGGCCGGCGTATCGAAACACGTGGACTTCCAGGTGATCGACGCGGCCGGTGACCAGTCACACGTCGTGCTCCGTATCGTGGCGGAACTGCGGCGGGCGGGCCACTGTGCGGAGTTCAGCTATCGCCGGGGCAACCTCGGCAAGCAGCTCAAGCAGGCGGCGGGCCAGGGGGCCAAGTGGGCGGTCATCGTCGGTGACGAATACCGGCAACGCCAAGCCCTGGCGGTCAAGAACCTCGGCACCGGCGAGCAAGTTGAGCGATCAATGGACAGCTTCCTGGCCGACCCGGTCGGTCAGCCTGCGGCCACACCGTAGCGGCCGCCCCCCGCGGCGGCCGGCGGAACGGTTCGCCGACGCAGTGGACAAGCTCGGGTTGCGGCCGCCCCCCGTAGCGGCCGGCGGAACTGGTCGAATACACCCCGCAGTTGTAGTCTGTAGCGGGCGGAATTGGGAATGAGGAATGGAGAATTGACAAGAAACCGCCTCCCGCACGTACCGCGTCACCTCACCGGCGGTGACGTCGGGCGGCACTTGCGGGGGACAAGGTTTCTCACTTCTCACCTCTGACTTCTCACTTCCCCAGCCGTACGGAATGCGAACCGGGGAACACTGACGCGAGTCCGCACCATGGCACATCGACACGGCCACTACGAGAACGCCTTCATGGGCTTCCTGCGAAGCCGCGATATCCCCTACGTCCCCGTCGATGAAACGCGACGGGCCATCCTGGCCGGCTCGAAGGTCAAATCCTTCGACCTGCTGGTCTATCCTGCCGGCCAGCATCCGTGGCTGGTGGACGTCAAGGGCCGTCAGTTCCCCTACGTCGGCACGCGCGGCGGCCGACGATATTGGGAGAACTGGGTCACCCGCGAGGATATCGAGGGCCTCTCCGAATGGCAGGCGGTCTTCGGCGACGACTTCCAGGCACGCTTCGTGTTCGTCTACCACCTCCAGGGCGATCCCGCCCGCTGGCCCGCAGACCAGCCCGCCCACGAGTTCGACGGCCAACGCTACGCCTTCCTGTCCGTCCTACTGGCCGATTACCAGCAGCACTGCCGCGCCCGCTCCGACCGCTGGCAAACCGTCAGCGTCCCCGCCGCCGCCTTCCGCGACATCGCCCACCCCGTCGACGAGATGGTCTGCGAATCCTGACCCCCAATCCCCGCCTCCCTCCGCAATCTCCAATTTCCAATCTCCAATCTCCAATCCCTGCCTCCCTCCGCAATCTGCAATCTCCAATCTCCAATCCCTGCCCCCTCCGCAATCTGCAATCTCCAATCTCCAATCTCTGCCCCCTCCGCAATCTGCAATCTCCAATCTCCAATCCACGGCTTCCCCGATCCCACCCGGGGACTCGCGTCCCCGGCTCGACTGTCCCGTGACTCATCACTCAGCACTCTCCCTGCCTCGCCCATCCTCGGCGATCGGTGACTGCAAACGCCGAGCCTGCAGGGCACGTTGCGCAAGCCCAGGCCGAAGGTCTTGGAACCACATGCCACAACCCTTCAGGAGATTCGAGCGAGTTTAGCAAGTTTATCAGCGATTGATAAACCAGGATAAACTCGCTGTAACTCAGGCATGGACCCGATCAAGAACCCCTATGCCCCCGGTGCGGTTACCCCGCCCCGGAGGGGCGCCGGGCCGTAGCCACGGGTGGAGTGAGCCGCAGGCGAACGAAACCCGTGGGTGACGGCTCCACGCTCTATCCCCCACCCCGGAGGGGTGGAGGATGGGACTGCCGGATCAGCCCACGCACCGGCGGGCCAACGACGAATCAACACCTCGCACGCGCCCTCCTCCGCCCCTGCCGGGGCGGGCAGACAAAAAGAGGGATCCCGTTTCCACGGGTTCCGCGTCGGCCGGCTGCGCCGTCGCGCCGCTCCACCCGTGGCCACACACCGTCGCTCCTCCAGAGCGAAATGGGCAGGGCGCAACTCGCCCTCAGCGGGCGAAATGATCCATGGCGAAGCGCCAATGACCAATCAAGTCCGAATGACGAATGACGAACGGCGGGTGGCATGGGTCGGTACTCCGACCCGTGGTTGCGCCGAGGGAGGCCACGGGCCTGAGTACAGGCCCATGCCACCCGCCGGAGTTCTGGTTTCGGGCTTGGTCATTGATTGGTCATTGGGCCTTGGGCATTCGTCTTGCCACCGGAGCCGGGCGGACTGCCAGTCACGCCCCAATGAGCAGCGACCTCCGCCTTCGATCATCGCGATCGATCTGCTGGAAGGCTGGGCCAGCAGTGCCGCCCCCGGTATGCGGTCGTCGAGTTTGAAGGATGCCGGCCAAGGTCTTCGAGCCTGAAGGGCTCGTTCTGTCAGCCCAGGCTGAAGGCCTGGGAACCGCATCCCGCACCAAGCCTCGGCCCTGAAAGGGCCGTTCATGCCGTCGCTCATCCCGCCACGGCCAGGCATCCCTCATCCCGTCGCCGGGCAACCGGTCCCTCACCCATCCTCTTCTTCTTATCGCAGAGATCGGAGAGGACTGCAGAGGCGAGAGCTTCGGCACATCAGCCCGGCCGGTCCATAATCAGTGATGTGCCGTTTATGCCCGGGTCAGCATGGAGTCGGTATACCCCTCGGTCTTCCTCACGATGGAATTCGCTGATCGCGGCGGCCAGCGTAAGGTCGGAGGCGCACAAGAGCGTCGGTAATGTCATCTCGGCTCAGGTACTTATATCCCTGCGGGCTAAAACCCGGCTCAAGGGCGCGCAACGCCTCCAATGGCACTGGGGACGCAAGCCGAGCTGGCCTGGTTAGAACGATCCCAAAACCGACTGACAAGCCAGAAAAGTAAGACAAGAAATCGCGATAAGCGATCCCACAGTTCAGCCGCACACGCCGCCAGAGTGTAGGAACACGGGCCTCAATCACATCGTCAACGGCAACAATACCCGCGATCCGCTTGAACGGCGCAGGCACATAAATGATAAGGTAGTCGCCGCGCTGTACCTTCGGTTGACGCCGTCGAAGTTCAAAGGTCTTCGTCCCCTCGAAGATCATCTCGGCAAAGTGTGCTCTGACTGACAACAGGAGCGCCTTGTTCATGCGGAACCTCCAGTCGTGATTCCCTGGCCGAGTACGTATAAACGGGCAAACTCACGGTGTGAGAGTTCCAGGGCAGTCGTAAACTGAGGTGTCTTGCCTTCGCGTTCCTCGCTCAGCACCCGGCGCACCTCCCCCCGCGGAACCGGGCAGGACAGCAATTCAGTCCCGGCAAACCGGATCGCCATAATGTCCGCGTTCGGTTTGTTCCTGGCCGTCGATAACACGTCGCGCCAACCGAATACGCCAAGTCGACTAAACCTCTTGAACAGTGTGTGTGCTGGTGCGACAACAACTTCTTCGACCCGCGAACAGGCACGAATTTGAGCGGTCCCGTCGTAATCTCGGGTCTCACTAATGTACCACAGAATCCGTCCGGGGGCAGTGACGATACGCTGGCGGGCCGCCCGATAGTATACATTCTCATGCTGAAGCGAGAGAAATGTGTCCACGGAAAAGAGTTCCTGAGCGGCGAGATTCTCATCGAACAAGTGTGTAGCCCATTTGGCCTTGATCGGAACCATGTACGCGGGCAACCGCTCAGTATCAAGCTTCATTGGCCAGAGCAACTTCTCAACGCGGGCGAGTTCGGCAGCAGAGCAGTCTGGTAGGTGATACCGGGATACCGCGTCTGCGATCGGCTCGGTTTCTGCCTTCAACTTAGGCTGTGTTGTGTGCAGGTCCTCAATCTTCTGAAGGATCGCGTCCGGGGCGAAAAGACCTTGGAGGCTGATCTTGGCCAAATGGTCGCCAGCAACCACAAACCCAAGCTCGCCGCAAGTAGTTCGGACAAAGTCCTGGCAACGGACATCGGAGAGAATGGTCACAGGAGCTGCATCGCCGACTGCAATCTGGATGGCCTTACAGGCCAGGTGACAGGCTAGAGTTGGCCCGAGTGGGTATGGCCGTACACGAAGGAAAGCAATCTCCATTGCAGAGTCGGGTCTGCGGGACAAGACCATGAGCGCCAGACTTCGAGTTCCGTCGCGGACGATATACCCTCGGGTATTCCCCACGTCTGCAAGCTGTGTGCGCAGTCGCCTCTCGAACTCTGCTTTGGTTTCGCCATCGCCGTAGTTCAAGAACTCATCGCTCAGTGTCCGTACATCCTTGCCCGAGATCATCTGGATGGCCAGCCCTGAACCCGCCAAACGGGCTGGTTGATAGTGCCACCCATGCTGAAGTTCATCGATGCTAAGAATAAACTCTAGCGGTGACACGACGCTCAGCCCATACCGCTCGGCGATCTGTGGAGCGTGCTGGAGTAGCACCCTGTCTCGTGAAATGAAGAAATGCGCCCCTCCCGCCACGGCCGTTGCTAAGTGCCTGCGATCTGATTGGTCCGACTCGGAGCGGGCAGTCGGCAAGATCTGTTCAAGAACTGAGAGTGCCGCATCATTCTCCGGCACGGTGGCCGACAGACGATGGAATCCACGAGCGAAATCGCGATGTTTGTGTCGCCGGATTGGGTCAGAATGCCGATCGATCTCCGCGTACAGCTCATCGGCTATCCAGAGCACAGCGTACTCGGCAACCCAGTCCGCCCTGAGTGCTTGAGATTCGTTGTGGGTTGAGCTGGACTCGCCAGCCAAATCAAAGAAGACGTTCGCGTCCAGTACTGCAACAGCCTTGGTTTGTGCAAGGTGCGCACGATGGTCGGTCCACAGGTCGGCATGCCCATGGTCAAACCGAAAGCACGTGAGACGCGTCTCATCCCTACCGCGCCCACGTATCTCGGCGAGGGGCACGAAGCCAACACTTCGCCAGAACCTGGACGAATCCTCATAGTCCCTGCGACAATGCAGCACAATGCCGCGCAGATTCATTGTGCAATGCTTTATTGCGTCGACAAGCCTCCGACCAACTCCGCCCTTCCGGTGGTCTGAAGCAACACACAAATGGTGAATCCGGGCTTCCGCCGTCGATTGAGTCACGCTGTACCATACGTATCCGAGAACCTGATTCTCCGCGCCGATAGCGACGAGGATCTTCCTTTGCCCGGCTGCCCTGCGGAGGGCTTCTGCCGGTACAAAGCCGAGTCGGCCGCAATTCTGATCGGCGAGTCTTATAACGTCGTTCACGCCGGGGTGATCCGCGCGGACTGCGGCAATGGTAATCTGAAGATTGGTTTCGTCTTTCACCGGCCAGGCCTCACATGCCGTACGCAACAAGCGCTCAGAAACCGTTCGTGTGGCCAGTTCGACAACAGCCTGGCCATTGAGAGTATGCCACCGTCAAGTCTTAGGTGCAAGCAGGCTGTCGTTGCGCGGCGGGTCTGCCATCTCCAGGTTCAGCGCCAGCAGTCGGGCGAGGGTTTCCTGCTCGACGGCGGGGTCGGCGACGCCGAGGATGGGGTTGACTTTGCCGCCGGGGTCGCGGTTGGGCTGGAGGGCCTCGGCCCAGGCCTCGGGCCAGGCGTAGGCGGCCAGGACGGCGCGATCGAGTTCCAGGTGGGCGAGTTCCAGCCAGGTCGGACGCTGGTTGTAGAGGTTGGTCAGCGTTCGCTTCTTGAGCTCGGCGGCGGAAAGGGCGGGCGAGCCGTCCGGGTTGGTGGGGTTGAGCCAGTTCTCGCGCAGTTCGTTGAGCCGTGCGGCGGCGGTCGCGATCCGCGTACGCAACGCCCGTGCCCGCTCCGGGTCGTAATCCGCCGGTGCGCCGGCAAAGTCGTCCGCCGCCGGCACATCCTTGGCGATGCCCCCGGCCAGCGGCGGAAACGCGAACGTCTCGAAACACGTCGTCGGCGTGTAACGGGGCCGGTCTTCAAGGGCCGTCCCCATGCGGAGCGACCACCGCTCGTGAACCGCCGAGTGCAGCACGCCGAAGAAGTAGTCGTCGTCGCGGGGAAACAGGACAATTGCACTGTCACAAACCACAGATCTGTCGAGCCATACGAAGAGGCGGTGCTTCGAATGGCGCACGGTTGCGATGTAACGTGACACGCCTGCGAGTGCTCGGGCCATTTCCGGTCGCGGCCGCTCGTGCACCCACCACTTGCGCCTCGTTATTCCGTACTTCGGAAAGACGTGGGTCTTGATGTATTCAAACGGTCCCTCGTATTGCGCCGCTTCAGACAGGTCTGCGTCTGGGGGAAAACAGATCAGCCAGCCCATGGCGCGCGACCTGTACAGTTGCTCCCCGTTGACATACTGCCGAATGACATTGGAGTTCGGAAACCGGTTGGGATTGGGTCGCGATAGCAATTGTCGGGCTGTTTTTTCGTCCAGGTCGAACTTCGCCCCCTTCTTCACCCCCTCCATTTGAATGCCGGAGTTGACAGGCAGGATTCGCGCAGTCGTCAGATCCTGACCAGACCGTAGGTCGGGAGTAATCGCTGCTACAGCGGTACCATCCAAAACTCTCTCGGTTTCCCTTCCATCGTCGAAGCCGATCATCGACACATGGACATTGGCTCCGTCGAGAATCCAATCCCGATCCGAAATGGCGAAGAAGATGCCACCGGTCTCCTTGATCCGCCTGAGCACTTCGCGGTTGGCCCCACCCCGTATGCCCTGGGTTGCGAGCAGGCCTGCTCGCTTGAGTCTGCCGGCCTGGATCATCGCCCGGCTCTGCTCGAACCAGTAGCAGCACAGGTCCGCAAAGGCAGGAACCCGGTCTTTCCATAGTGCGAACATGGTCTCTGTATAATCATCACCGAGCCCCTGCCGTACGCGGTTGCCCCCCAGGAACGGCGGATTCCCCACGACCACGTCGGCCTCGGGCCAGTCGGGCTCTTGGGGGTGCTTGGGATCGGAGAGGTCCACGATGGCGTCCATGCAGCGGATGCTCTGGATGGGGTCGAGCACCGGGTCGCGGGGCGGGCTGAAGCCGTTGTGGTGCATCCATTGCAGGTAGCCGATCCAGATGACCACCTGGGCGAGTTCCTGGGCGTAGGGGTTGATCTCGATGCCGGCAAGCTGCGTCGGGCGGACGTGCGGGAGCAGGGGGAGCTGACGGTCGGCGGCGTAGGCGATGACCTCCTTCTCCATGTCCAGCAACCGCTGGATGGACACGTAGAGAAAATTGCCCGACCCGCAGGCCGGGTCCAGCACGCGGACCTGGGCCAGGCGCTCGATGAAGTCCTGGATCAACCGGTCGTGCTTGCGGCGTTCCTTCGAGTCAACGCCCCGGCGGCGCGTGCGGGCGGGGGCGGCGATGATCTTGGGCCACAGGGCGTCACACCGCCGGCGTACCTCGGCCCACTCGCGGCGCAGCGGGGCCATGAGGACCGGCTCGACGAGCGTGAGGATGTCCTCCTTGCTGGTGTAGTGGGCGCCGATCTGGGCCCGCTTGGCCGGGTCGAGCGTGCGCTCGAACAGCGTGCCGAAGATCGACGGCTCGACCTGCGACCAGTCGTAAGCGGCCAGCCGGAGCAAGGCCTCGATGTCGGTCTCGGCCAGATCGACCACTTGGGCGTCGGCGAAGAGCCCGCCGTTGAAGTACGAGATGGTATCCGCGCCGAAGTCGCCGCCGCGCGTCATGGCCTCGAAAAGCTGCCGCAGCAGGCGGCTGAGGCGTTGTGGATCGTCCTTGCACTTGGCCAGCAGCGAGGTGAACAGATCCTTGGGCAGCAGGCGGATGTCTTCGGCGAAGAAGCAGAAGATGAGCTTCATGAGGAAGTGGGCGGCCTGCGGGGCGGGGACGCCGCGCCCGCGGAGGGCGTCGGCAATCTGGCCGAACGAGGCGGCGGCGGCTTCGGTGATGCCGACGCTGGTCTGCTCGGGGCGGAGGGTGTGCGGCTCGGTGAACACCTTGCGTAGCACGTCGAGGTTGACCGGGTCGGAGAGGCCCGCCAGATCGAAGGCATAGACTCGCTTGACCGTGCCGGTGAAGTTGGTGTGGACCTCGAAGCGGTCCATGTCGCAGACGATCAGCAGCGGCGGGTTTTCGAGGTCCTCGCGGTAGAGGAGGAGCTGCTTGTAGGCCTCGACGAGGTCGCGTTTCTTGCCCTTGTACTCCCAGCCGAAATGCCCGCGCATCCACACGTCGGCCCACCCGTCGCCGCCGCCGGTCTTGTGCACGCCGCGTTCAAAGGTGTACCAGGCCCCTTGGGGGTCGGCCTGCGCGGGCTTGGGCTGACCGAGAAGCTCGCACAGGTCGAGGAAATGCTGCTGACACGCCGACCGTTCGGTCAGTGTGCTGCGCTGCCATTTGCTGATGAACTGCTGTGGGGTCATGTTGATCCATCAATCTGGTCGGCCGCATCATAGCTACCAAGGCCGCCGAGATACAAGCGCTGGCTTCCGCTGAGTACTGCCTGCGCCCCGCGGCGCCGAGCAGGGGCCTCAGAGCCCGGGGCGGCACGGGTGCTGCTCCGGCGGCGGGGACGGCTTTACGGCCGGGTGACGGCGGCTATAATGGTGCCGGTACGCACAAACCGTGCGGCATGGAGAAGACGATGCGACATTGGATCACCAGCTTGGCGGCCGTGCTGATGCTCAGCGGTGCGGCCCTTGCGCAAGTGTACGAGGAGCCGGCCGCCAGCTCGATGTCCGAGCGTTCCACGACGTGGGAGTGGCTCTACGCCGGCGTGTTCCTCGTCGGATGCCTGGTCGTGGCCTTCAAGCCCGCCAAGCGAGCGAATATGAGATAGCCCCGGAACCGGGCGACGCGTGCCCGGAGGTGTGCACATGCCCTCAAAGCGGATGCTGATCGCCGCCCTGGTGCTGTTGAACGTCGTGCTGCTCACGGCGGTACTCCTGTCCTCCTACACGCCGCCGGCGGCCATCGCCCAGATGGCCGAGGACAACGAGGAGATGGCTCCCGCACCCGCGAGCCCGGGGCCGGAGACCGTCCTTATCGCCGTCCAGGCCGACGCAAGTAACGACGTCATCTACCTCTTCGACTCGCGAAACATGATCCTCCACGCGTTCCGAACACCGTTTCCCCGAATGGCCGGACAGCCAGTGGACGTGACCTACGCGGGATGGCGAGACCTGAGCCGCGAGTTCCAGCGACAGGAGGGCCGAACGCGATGAGCGAAAACCATACCGTCACCACTAAAGACTTCGCGATCGGCGTGCTGAGCGTCACCGCCGTCGTGCTGCTGGCGGCCTTTCTATTCCTGCAGGCTTTGCTTCCGCAGCAGGCGATGGCTTTTGCTCAGACCGCCATGACCGGCCGCTTTCAACTCGCTACCGCGCAACTGGACAACTCCGCCGAGCTGCTTGCGATCTTCGACAGCGACGCCAAGTTGATGAACGTCTACGCCTACGACGTTGGGCGGGGGGAGATCGTCCTCATTCGCCAGTTGGACGTGGAGCGCCTCACGGCCAGGGTCGCCCCCCGGTCGCCCAGGGAACGCCGACGGTAGCCCCGGCAATATGTCGCCGTGACGCCATCGCTCATCAGTGCTAGCTACGCTTATTCATCCGCCCGCGGACGATTGCCTGACCGACCAGAACGGCGGCAGGGGGGTAACCTGTCGTGAAACGCGCGGCGAGATAGGGATGACTTACGTCTATGATCGCGGATCGCATCAGTTCGCTTGCCGACCAGGTCATCGCCGGCATACCGCTCGACCGCGAGCAGGCCGAGTGGCTTGTCAGTCACGCCGACGATGCCTGTCTGCTCGACCTTTTCCGCGGCGCGACACGCGTTCGCGAGCACTTCCTGGGACGCCGGGTCCGCTGCTGCAGCATCGTGGCCAGCAAGGTAGGGCGGTGCAGTGAGGACTGCGCGTTCTGCAGCCAGTCGGCCCACCACCAGACGCATGTGGCCGGCCTGACCGTCCTGACTTCGCAGCAGGTCATCGAGGCGGCCCGTGAGGCGTCGGCCAACGGGGCCGATTCGTTCGGCATCGTCAACAGCGGCCTCGGACCGACCGACGCCGAGGTCGAGCAGTGGGGGGCGGTGGTCGAGCAGATCCGCCGACAAACGCCTGTTCGCGTCTGCGCCTCGCTCGGCGTGCTGAGCGAAGCCCAAGCCCGACGCCTCGCCGAGTTCGGCGTGCAGCGATACAACCACAACCTCCAGACTTCGCGGCGGCACTTCCCGCGGATCATCAGCACCCACAGCTACGATGACCGACTCGCCACCCTGAGGCATGTGCAATCGGCCGGCATCAGCGTCTGCAGCGGGGCGCTGTTCGGCATGGGCGAATCCTGGGCGGACCGCCTCGATCTGGCCTTCGAGCTTCGCGACCTGAACCCCGACGTCGTCCCGCTCAACTTCCTGATCGCCATCGAGGGCACGCCCCTGGCCGAGACCGAACCGCTGCAAACCATGGAATGCCTCAAGATCGTCTCGCTCTATCGCTTCCTGCTGCCCGGCAAGGAGATCAGGATCGCCGGCGGACGCGAAACCCACCTGCGCGATCTGCAAAGCTGGATCTTTCTGGCAGGGGCCGACAGCTTCCTGATCGGCAACTACCTCACCACCTGCGGCCGAGCGGCAGACGCGGATCGGCAAATGGTCCGCGACCTGGGGCTCGAACTCGTCGAACCGCCGGTGCCGCGCCGGGTTGCGCAACAGGCGTAGGTCATGCCCCACAAAAGTGTGCTTGTCACCGGGATCGGCATCATCTCGCCCGCCGGCTGTGGGGCCGACGCGACTTGGTCGTCACTGCTGGCCGGTTGCCGTGCGGTAGGGCGGTTTGAACCAGGCGCCGACTCGTCGCACAAACCCTGGCCTGCGGCAAGAGTCCCCGGCTTCGCCCCCCACGACCCGGCGGCACCCGGCTCCGTCGATCGCGTTTGCCGCTTCGCCTTGGCGGCCACTCAAGAAGCTCTCAACAACGCCGGTAAGCCTTCGCTCGCGGGCCCTCGAACGCGCGTTTCCCTCGGCACCAGCAAAGGCGGCGTCCTGTCGTTCGCCGCGTGGGCCGACGCATGGGCAGCCGGCGACCGTCGTCTTCCCAACCCCTGGGCCGATCTTCTGCCCGACGCGCCAGCCAGATACGTCGCTCAACAACTCGGCATCACGGGTGGAGTCCATACCACTGTGGCGGCCTGCGCCACGGGTAGCCTGGCCGTCATCCGCGCTGCCCAGTGGATCGCGGACGGCCAGGCAGACCTGGTCATCTGCGGCAGCAGCGATGCCTGTCTGCATCCGCTCTGGTTCGCTGCCTTCGAACGGATGGGCGTGCTGGCAGAGGAACACGTAACTCGTGGTGCGGGCTACAGTTGCCGACCATTCGACGAGGCCAGAACAGGCTTCGCGCTCGGCGAGGGTGCCGCCGCGTTGATCCTGGAGTCCGAAGCGCATGCCCGAAAGCGAAATGCCCAGCCGCTGGCCACCCTGGCGGCTTGGGCGACCGGCACCGACCCGGCGGGGCTCACCGCCATGGATCCTGCCGGCGAATCGTTGCGGCATGTGCTCGCCTTGGCCTGTGACCGTGCCGGGGTCGGTCCCGAGGACATCGCCTGCATTCACGCCCACGGCACCGGAACCCGGGAGAACGACCGCATCGAGGGCCGCGCGATCCGCGGTTTTCTCAATGCAACCGCCCCGCGGGTGCCTGTCGTATCGATCAAAGGTGCGATGGGTCATCTTCTCGGCGCCGCGGGCTCCGTCGAACTGGCCGTTGTGGTCCGAGCTTGCCAAGCCCGCCGAAGCCCGGGCAACGCCACACTTCTGCAATGCGATCCCGAGTTCGCGGGTCTCTGCCTGCCACGCGAAAGCATCAACTTGCGGCCGGGGGCCATCGTCAAACTGTCCCTGGGCTTCGGCGGTCACTTGGCCGCCGTCGTCCTACAGGCCGTGCGGTAACCCCGGCCAAGGCAATCCAAGTTGACCGTCGGACGGCAGCGACAGAGTAGCCAAACTGGCCGGGATCCCGCCCGCGATGCACGATCCAAGGTCGAACGCAACATAACACATATTATCGGACGTTGCAGTAGGGCGGTTCAGATGGGTTACGCCAAGCCCGCTCGCCTTGGTTTTCGGCATCCGGCCCGGACCTGCAGTTCTTCACTTGGCGCACAATCGGTCCAAAGCCATCGCGGCCAGGATGGCTCGCCGCCCTTTGGGCGTAAGCACATACACGTCGCGGACTTTCGGTCCCAGCAGGCCCGCTCCGCGCAACTCGCGAAGATGATGATACAACGGACCCGCTTTGAGCCCCGTTGCGTTCGATAGGAGTTTGTGCGTTGCCTCGCCCGCCAGCAGCTTGGTCAGGATGGCTAGACGCTGCGAATGGGCCAGCGCCGCCAGAAGCCGGCTGAGCCGCTCCGGACGGGTGCCGCGGGTGATCTGGCGGGCGACGGCCAGTTGGGCCGCGACTCCGGGGAACGGATCATCGTGATTCTGGCGTCGGGGCCTGGCAGCGAATCCGGTCAGCGTGATTTGTCCGCGGTCGGCGGGTCCGGCGAAGTCAGCATCCGCCCGGACAGTCAGTTCCACGGCGAGCCCGGCCTGCGATCGGGTTGTGGATCGCCCCGCCGGGGCGTTTCGAGCCGGCCGGTGATTCGGTTTGGCCTGTCGTCTGGTGGGCATCAAGAACCTCCTCTCGACGGCCATTGGGCCGCCGTAACCATCTGTTGTAGCGGCTCTTGGCCGGGAGGCAAGCCGCGAAGTCTTCCTTTTTCGCGACCCGGTCGGGCCGATACCGGTCGCCACAGGACACTTCCCTGCACAGTGGCGCGCGCGGATGGCATAATTGCATTATAATGTAATAACATTATTACAGGATATCATATTATTGTGCTTACGGAAGGGCGGTGACGTGGGCGGCCTCACCAAGGAGCGTTTCTTGATCGCCATAGCCGCGGCCCTGGGATCGAGGAGCGGGCACTTGCGGGAATCCGGCTCCTGAAGTATGGTCTGCATGTGTGATGCCGCGCAAAGATGACATACCCCCGTCGGAGGTCCCCTACCGTGCCACGTAAACCCTCGCCACAGGGCATTCCGGAGAAGATCCTGCGACACGTCACGTCCGGCGGATACCGCCCGCAGAAGCCACGGCGTCTGGCCCACGCTATGGGCGTGGCGGACCGGGAGTACCCCGCATTTCGGGCGGCGGTCAAGGAGTTGATGAGGGCCGGCCGGATCGTCCAAGGCGGCGGTAACTGCGTCATGCTGCCGGACGCCAAGGATCGGATCGTGGGCAGCTTTCGCGGCCACGCTCGGGGTTTCGGCTTTGTGGTGCCGGACGCCCAGACCGAGCACGGCGACCTGTTCATCCCGCCCAAAGCGACGCTGCAGGCGATGACCGGGGACAAAGTCGTAGCTCGGATCACCCGCCGGGGCCGGGGCGAAAGCCAGTCGCGCGTCGAGGGCGAAGTGATCGAGATTCTGGAACGCAGTGACCGACGGTTTGTGGGCGCGTTGGTCAAGGACGGACGGCGCTGGCTGGTGCGACCGGAGGGCCATGTTCTCTTGCAGCCGATCGTAATCCCAGACGCCCGCTCGAGCCGAGCCCGTGAAGGCGACCAAGTGGTGGTGGAATTGACGGAGTACCCGGCCGCGGAGGAGCCCGGCCGAGGGGTGATCGTCGAGGTTCTCGGCCGGCACGGCGACCCGGGCATCGATACCCTGAGCATCATTCGGCAGCACGGCTTTCCCGAAGGGTTCAGCGAAAAGGTGGTCAACGAAGCAAGGGAAACCGTGGCGGGATACAAGCTCGAAGAGGAGTTGGCGGTGCGCGAGGATCTTCGCGAAGAGGTGATCGTCACCATCGACCCTGACGACGCGAAAGACTACGACGACGCGATCTCCGTGCGTTCTGCGGGCAAGGGCGGCTACGAGTTGGGTGTGCACATCGCCGACGTAGCGCGAATGGTTCCCGCGGGTGGTGCGCTCGATACTGAGGCGGCCCAGCGCGGCAACAGCGTCTACCTGCCGAGGCACGTCATCCCGATGTTGCCGGAGGTGCTCAGCAACGGGTTATGCAGCTTGCAGGAGGGTGAGCCCCGGTTGGCCAAGAGTGCCTTCATCACCTACGACGCGCAGGGCAACCGTCAGCGCACGCGGTTTGCCAATACAGTGATCCGTTCGAGCAGGCGGCTCACCTATCGGGAGGCGGATGCCATTCTCGGGGGAAAGACCGACGGATACGCCCCCGAGGTAGTCACGCTGCTCAAGCGTATGGATCGGCTGGCCCGGCGTATCCAGAAACGGCGTCTGGCGCGAGGCATGATCGTGCTTGACCTGCCGGAGGTCGAACTGGTGCTCGATGACGAGGGCAACGTGACGGACGTGGAGCCCGCGGACACGAGCTTTCCGCACACGATCATCGAGATGTTCATGGTCGAAGCCAACGAGGTGGTGGCGGAGCTGTTCACTCGTCAGGGCGTGCCCCATCTGCGACGAACCCATGCGGACCCCCCTGCCGACGCGCAGAAGAAACTGGCCACCTTCCTGCGGGTGCTGAAGCGATCCCTGCGACCGCCGTACACACGCGAGGATCTGCTGAAGCTTCTCGCGGAGGTGCGAGGCCGGCCTGAGGCTTTCGCGGTGAATCTCGCCGTGCTGCGTTCGATGGCTCGGGCGGAGTACACGACGCGTCCGATCGGGCATTACGCGTTGGCCAGCGAGCACTACAGCCATTTCACCTCGCCTATCCGGAGGTATCCGGATCTCGTGGCGCACCGGCTGCTGGACCTGTACCTGCACAAGCGGTTGACCGGCTCGCGTGGCCGCCAGAAGGCACCCGGGCGGGACGCCCTGGCCGCCGTGGGCAAGCACTGCACCTACAGCGAGCAGCGGGCCGAAACCGCCGAGCGGGAACTGCGGCTTATCAAGATTCTTCGGCTGTTGGAATCGCGGCTGGGCGACGTCGAGGAGGGCGTGGTGACCGGCGTGGCTGGCGTCGGGCTGTATGTCCAGTTGCGCCGTTACCTGGTGGACGGGTTGATCCGGTTCCGCGATCTGCCGGACGACTGGTGGGACATCGACACCGCCGGCGGGTGTGTGCGAGGCCAGCACAGCGGGCGGCGTATCGCGATCGGGGATCTGGCTCGGGTACAAATCGCGGCCGTGAACGTGCCGGCGAGGGAGCTTGTGTTGTCCCTGATCGAGGATTCCGGCAAACGGTTTGACAAGAGCAAGAAGCACAGATAACGTGCCCCCTTTGGCTGGCGGTTTGTACGCCGGCGGCACGCGGTGATTCATCACGGGACAGGCATGCTGAAAAAGACACCTCTACACAGTTACCACGTGCAACGCGGTGCACGGATGGTGGAGTTCGCCGGATGGGAGATGCCGTTGCTCTATACCGGCATTGTGGAAGAGCACCAGCACACCCGGCGGGTGGCATCGGTATTTGACGTGTCGCACATGGGGCGGATCATATTCACCGGCCCCGAGGCCAAGGGCCTCCTGCAGCGAGTCTGCACTCGCCAACTCGGCACCGCCGAGGTCGGGCAATGCTGTTACGGTCACGTCTGCAACGAAGACGGCGGCATTCTCGACGACGTGATCATTTCGCGGTACGAGGATCGCTGGCTGATGGTGTGCAACGCGTCGAACCGGGATCGCGTTCTGGCCTGGCTTCGGCAGCACGCTCCCCAGACCGGCGTTCAGATTGACGACATCACCGAATCCACGCTCATGGTGGCCATTCAGGGCCCGGCCTCGCTCGATATGCTCAGTCGCAAGCTGCCCTTCCCGATCGCCGGACTCAAGCGTTATCGCTTCCTGGCGGGCAGCTACTTTGGCACGCGATACACGATCTTCCGCAGCGGGTATACCGGGGAGGACGGTGCGGAGCTGATTCTGCCGGCAAGCGTTGCCCCCCTGCTGACCGGCTTGCTTGGCGGTGGAGACGGCGGCGAATCAGGGCTGCGTCCGGCCGGCCTGGGTGCCCGCGATACCCTGCGGCTGGAAGCGGGCATGCCGCTGTACGGCCATGAGCTGCATGAGGCGACAGATTCGCTCTCGGCCGGCCTGCCGTGGTGCGTGGATCTGAACAAGGATTTCATCGGCCGGGACCGCCTGCGTCAGATTGCTGCTGACGGGCCGGCACGCCGACTCGTGGGGCTTGCACTGGAAGGCCGTCGTATCGCCCGTCAAGGCGCAACCGTTGTGCAGGCTGACAAACCGGTGGGCGAAGTCACCAGCGGCACGTTTTCGCCTACGCTGCAGCAAAGCATCGCCATGGCATATGTGCGATCCGACCTGGCCAAGCCCGGTTCGCGTATCGCCGTAGATCTCGGCGGCCGGGTGGTCCCGGCCGTGATCGTCGCCTTACCGTTTTATCGCCGCAAGACCGCCTGACATCCGGAGATTTCTGACCAGACAAGGAGAGATGCAATCGTGAGTACCGTTCCCACGGATCGCAAGTACAGCCCGACACACGAGTGGTTCCTGCCCGCAGGCGACCAGGTCACCATCGGGATTACGAAGTTTGCCGCCGATCAGTTGACCGACATTACCTTCGTCGACCTGCCGGCCGTGGGTTCGAGCGTCCCGGCCGGTGAAGCGTTCGGCGAAATCGAATCTGTCAAGGCGACCAGTGAGTTGTGGTCGGCGGTGGGAGGCGAGGTCGTCGAGGTGAACGGCGTTCTGGCGGACGATCCCGGTCTGGTGAACACGGACTCCTTCGGCCAAGGCTGGATGCTGAAGGTCCGGGTCAAGGATGCCGCACCGCTGGCGGGACTGATGGACGCGGTGGCGTACGAGGCGATGTTGGCGGGGAGCTAGCTCCGCCGCGTCTCAATCTGGAGCCCTCAGCCTTTTGCCTTTAGCCATAGCAACGATGAACTACCTGCAACTGAATGATTCTGATGTCCAGCGCATGCTCAACGCCATGGGGGTCGAGCGTGTGGCGGATCTGTTCCGCGATATTCCCGCGGCGAGCCGGCTTGATCATCCCCTCGCCCTGCCGGGGCCGTTGTCGGAGATGGAACTGCTGGCCGACTTGCAGCGACTGGCGAACGCCAACCATGGGCTTGACGAGCTCACCTGCTTTCTTGGCGGCGGCATGTACGATCACTTCATCCCGACCGTGGTGGATGAATTGGCCTCGCAGAGTGAGTTCGTCACCGCGTACACGCCCTACCAGGCTGAGGCTTCGCAGGGTGCGTTGCAGGCCTTCTATGAGTACCAGACGCTGATCTGCCTGTTGACCGGCATGGATGTCTCCAACGCCTCGCTCTATGAGGGAGCCACGGCGGCCGCTGAAGCGGTACTCATGGCTCGGGCAGCCACCGGACGAAAGCAGGTTGTGGTCTCGGCAACCGTGCATCCACATACTCGGGAGACCCTGGCAACCTACCTGGCCGCCCTACCGATGCAAATCGTGACGGTGGAGGCCCCCGCCGGGGTCACTTCGCCGGAGGCTCTCCGCGCCCATGTGGGCGAGCAAACGGCCGCGGTGCTCATCCAGACGCCCAACGTGTTCGGATGTGTGGAGCGACTGGACCTGCTGAGCAACATCGCTCACGACTGCGGGGCTATGGTCATCGCCTCGGTCGATCCGGTGAGTTGCGGCTTGCTGAAAACGCCGGGCAGCCTCGGAGTGTACATCGCGGTGGGTGATGCCCAGGCACTGGGTATTCCGCTGTCGTTGGGCGGGCCGTCGCTGGGGTTCATGGCGTGCAAGCGGGAGCACATGCGGCGGATGCCCGGGCGACTGGTCGGGGCGACGACGGACCGCAGTGGGCGACGGGCTTTCTGCCTGACCTTGCAGACCCGCGAGCAGCACATTCGTCGGGAGCGAGCCACGAGCAACATCTGCACGAACCAGGGCTTGTGCGCCCTGCGCGTGGCCATCCACCTCAGCGCGCTGGGCCGAGGCGGATTGGCCCAGGTCGCCCGGTTGTGCCTGGACAAGGCTCATTACGCCGCCGAACGCATTGCGGGACTGACCGGGTTTGAATTGCGGTTCGCGGCCCCATTCTTCAAGGAGTTCGTGGTCCGCACGACCAAGAACGTGGACGCGGTCCTCGGGCATGCGCGCCGCCGCGGGATACTGGCCGGTGTGCCGTTGGGGCCGTGGTATCCGGAGCTTTCGGATTGCCTGCTGGTCGCGGTCACGGAGAAGCGGACGCGCGACGAGATCGATCGACTGGCGGCGGCCTTGAATGAGGCATAGGCGGTAACGTGGGCTACGACGTGGATTTCGTCCGAGTTCCCCATCAGGGCGGGAAAAGCCTCCCGATTGAGGTCGGCGCGGCTCAGGCCCTCGTCCGCCGCGCCTTGCCCATCGACCAGCCGGACTTGGTGCGTACCACGCTGCTGCGACTGCCCGGGGCCAAACTGGGACCGAACGAGACCGTTGACTACCTCGGGCAAGGGCTCAGCTACGCAAGACTGTTCGTGCGGAAGACGGCGATCCACGTGGACAACAACCTCAACAGCAAGGAGCTACTGAAGATCTACAGTCACTTGCTCGACACGCTGCCCGATCTGTTGATCCTGGACCTTCAGAACGGACGGCTGCACGACGCGACAAGCTACGCCGAGTGGTGGTCACGACCCTTGTGAGGCCGTGGCCCGGCTCGCAGTCGGTGCCGGTGTGGGCCAAGAGCCGGCGTCGCATGGGCCTTTTGCTGCCACACGGGGAATGGGGACAGACTGATAATGAACGCAACAGACAAGATTGCCGGTGCCGGGTTGGTGCCGCCCGAGAAGCTGATCTTTGAACTGAGCCACCCGGGGCTGACCGCGGTCTCCCTAGCCGATGGCGACGTACCTGCTGCGCCCCCCGCGCGAGTGTTGCCCGCGGAGCTGCTGGCGCAATCCTCCCCCCCCCTACCCGAAGTCGGCGAGTTGGACTTGGTGCGGCACTTCACGCGACTGGCCCACCGGCTTTTCAGCGTGGACAGCAACTTCTATCCCCTGGGGTCGTGCACGATGAAGTACAACCCCAAGGTGAACGAACGGGCGGTCGCCATGCCGGGCCTGTGCCACCTGCATCCCTTGCAGCCGGAAGCGGACCTGCAGGGCATCCTCGAGCTCCTTTACCATACGCGGGTGTTTCTGGAGGAGATCGCCGGGCTGGCGGAGGCTACCCTTCAGCCCTGTGCCGGCGCGCACGGCGAGATGACCGGCGTGATGATCATCAACGCGTACCATCGCCACCGCGGCGAAGATCGCCCGAAGATTCTGACGCCCGACTCGGCCCATGGGACGAACCCCGCGACCTGTGCGATGTGCGGCCGGCATACCTCGACGGTGGCGTCGGGTCCGGACGGCCGGGTGGACATGGCCGACCTGCGAGCCAAAGTGGATTCCAGCACCGCCGCGATGATGATCACCAACCCGAGCACCGTCGGGCTGTTCGATCCGCAGATCGCAGAGATGGCTCGTATCCTCCACGATCAAGGTGCCCTGCTCTACCTGGACGGCGCGAATATGAACGCCATCCTGGGCATCACTCGGCCGGGTGATTTCGGCGTGGATGTGATGCACTTCAACGTACACAAGACCTTCAGTACACCGCACGGCTGTGGTGGTCCGGGCGCGGGCCCGGTGGCCGTGGCCGAGCATCTGCGGCCTTTCCTGCCCGGGCCCCAAGTGGTGAAACACGACGACGGCTCTTTCGGGTGGGCTTCGCCAGGCCCGTTATCGATCGGTCGGGTACGGTCGTTCTACGGGCAAATCAGCGTGCTCATTCGCACGTACGCATACATTCGGGCGCTGGGGGCCGACGGGCTGCGACAGGTCAGCGAGAAGGCCGTCCTGTCAGCCAACTACCTCGCCGCTCTCCTGAAAGATCACTACCGCCTGCCCTTCACGCCCCCCTTCGCACACGAGTTCATCATGGTGCCCGAGTTTCGCGAGCACGGGGTGACCGAACTCGACGTGGCCAAGCGGCTCATCGACTACGCGATCCACCCCCCGACCATGAGCTGGCCCGTCGCTCACTGCCTGATGATCGAGCCGACCGAGTGCGAGTCGCTGGCCACGCTGGACGAGTTCGCCGACGCGATGATCGCGATTGCCGAGGAGGCCAAGACAACACCGGACAGGCTGCACCACGCGCCGCTCACCATGCCCGTTCAACGACTTGACGAAGTGACGGCGGCCCGCAAACCCGACCTGCGATGGAATCCGCCGGATGAACCCTCGACGCAATCGTGAACGCGGTACCGGCGATGCGTTGCGGCCCCCATGCATTCATCCCGCCGGGCAAGGAGGACCCCAGGTGTGCGCTGGCTGACTGACCCACCGCTCGACGGCGTGAGCAACATGGCTCGCGATGAGGCCCTTTTGCAGCTCGTCGGCCAAGGCGAGTCGCCGCCCACCCTGCGGTTCTACGGCTGGACCCCCCCGACCGTTTCGCTGGGCTACTTCCAGGTCTTCGCGGACTTCGAGCGGATCGGACCGCCGGCAAGCGAGTTGGCCGTCGTGCGTAGGCAAACCGGCGGCGGGGCCATCCTGCACGATATCGAGCTGACGTACTCGCTGGTTCTACCCCACGGGCATCCGCTGATTGGCTCTGACGGGCCGAATGGACTGTACAATCACGTCCACGGTGTGGTCGCCGATCTGCTTCGCCGTCATGGCGTTCCGGTCTCCCGCGGTCCGGTCGGTGGAGGCGGGTGCTCTCACGGTGGGCCGTTCTTCTGCTTCGAGCGGCACAGTTGCTTCGACCTGCTCGCCGACGGCCGCAAACTCATGGGCAGCGCCCAGCGACGAACCGCCCACGCCGTGCTGCAACACGGCTCCCTGGTATTGGGGCGACGCTTCGAACAGCAGAAGTGTGCCGCCGTCCGCGATTACACAGCCATGGACATCGAAGGCGAACTGTGCGGCTTGGCCGAGAGGATCGTGTTCCCGCTGCCCATCGAGATGGGCAGCTTCTCTCTCGCCGAAGAGAACCTCGCCCTGCAACTGCGATCCAAGTACGGCGATCCCGCCTGGACACAGCGACGCTGAGCCCGCGTGTTGGGCCGGCAAGCCCCCTTCCCGCGTGGTCGGCGACGTAGCGGTCGCCCCCTGTGGCGACCGCCGTGTTCTTGCGAATTCCTCGGTCGCCACAACCTGTCCGCCCCGCCACGGCGGGCAGGCAGCGGAAGAGGGCGCAATCGCCACGAGTCGTGAAGCAACCTAGTAGCAGGCGTAGATGTTTATGCCGTCAAAATAGTGGTTGACGATATCCTCGCACGAATAGCCGCGAATGGCCATCCCCAGGGCGCCGATCTGGCACATTCCCGCCCCGTGGCCCCACCCGGCCCCCGTCAGGGTGATTGTTCGGGGCAAACCCGCCTCGTCACGCTCGATGTCTACCTCGAACGCGCTGCTGAAAAGGAATTTCTCGTGCAGAACGTCGCGGATTCTGTGCTGATCGGCGATCTTGACGAACCGCGTCTGCCTCATCGGGTCCAGGTACTGGATGTCGATCTCGATGGCCCGCCCGGAAACACCCCGCCGGCTCACCCGCAGATCGACCAGCGTCGTCAACGCGGCCACATGCGACGAGTCCAAACGGGCGAAGAACTTATCTCGCAGGATCTGCTCCAAATCCTCCCGGTCGTAACGCACCTTCCATCGGAAATACCGGCCGGCCTCGTCGACTTTGCCAAGGTGGCGGAGGATGTCGTCCTCGGACACCACCGCGGGGCTGCAGAAGATGTCCGTGCTACTGAGCCAGTCACCCGTCAGGTACTCATGCAGGTTGTCCGCGGTCACGGGGAAGAAACGCCGGGCCGACGAGTCGGCCGGGGCATCGACCACAGCCGTCAACCCCGACTTCGAGACGGACCAGACGTTCTCCGGCGTCTCCGAGATGCCGCCGCAGCTCTTCGAGTAGTTGGCGTCGATGATCTCCCGCCGGTTATCCACGAGCACCTGGCCACGAGTACTATTCACCGCCTCGATCGCCCGCGCGGTGATGTGAGTCGTGCCGTGGTACCGCTGGCAGTCGTCGTCGTTGCAGCGGTGAATCGGCAGGCCCGGGTGTTTGTTCTCCGTGAGGGCCAGTACCCACGACCGGGCAACCACGACCTGGCTCTTGAGAAACTCCAGCGGGCAATCGCCGCTCATTTCGCCGGTGACCACCCCCACCAGGTAATGCTCGAGCGGCACCTCGTTCACCACGAGGAGCAGACCGTCGTGGACGCGCACTTCGAGCGGCCCCGCCAACGCGGGATGGATGCGCTTCTGCCAGTGGAACCCGCGCCCGGTCACCACCCCTCGTACGTGGATGCCTGCCCCACGGACCAGGGGTTGCTCATCCCGAGGGGCGAGTCGCACCACCGAGGCGGGTCCAAGCCGCTGATCCCCGACCTGAACCACTACCCGCTCACCCTCGACCGTCGCGTCCAGCGTGGTCGAGTCCACGGTTGGGCCGGCCATGTCGTCCAACCCAATCACATAAGGCTCGGCGGGTATCGTCAGACGCACTTGTTGCATGTCATCTTCGGGCAGAACGACCCCCACGCGGATCGTCGGCTCCTGACGCACATCCATGTCCCAAACTGAGAGATCGCAGCAGTCGCTCATTCGAGGCACACCCTCTATCTTCGATGGTCAGTACGAAATGACCACGTCAGCCCGACCCACGTTGCCGGGCAAAGTGATGATACCGCTCCCCGGATCAAAGGTCGAGAGACGCTGCCCGTTGACGGTAACGGCCCCGATCGGTGCGGGCACGCGGATATGAAGGCGAATACACTTGGGCGGATTGCGTTCCGGGGCCGCCAGACGAACCAGAACACGACGCGGGTCGGGCTCAGACCGGGTTTCGATATCCATCGGCCCGAACCAAGTCGCCGCCCCGCGAACGGTCACCACCTGCCCCTTGGCCAGCCAGCCGGCCGGAACCCCCGCCAGCAGGTCGAGTTCGTCGCCGCTCTCCATCACCAGCAGGTGCCGCAGCCACACGATGAAAGCCGACTCGTCCGGCGACTTGTAGAAAGGCCCCAGCCCGATGCCGTACGCTTCGATCGGATGCTCCGCGAATACCCGCACGTCCTCATATACGTTGGCCGCCAGACTGTTCCAGAACGCCCGCAGAGCATGCTTGGGCTGGTTCCGACGCAGGTAAATCAGGGGGTTCGGCAGAAGATTCGATTGCAGCGTAATCCCTCCCCAACTGAACCACTGCTTGTCGAAGTCGGTCAGCTTTCGCCCGCGATCGGCGCTGATGAACACGTTGTCCTCGGTATCCCGCAGAATCCACTCCGCCTCCGGCGAATCGGGCTCGTAGATTCCGCAGTCGATCAAGTGCACCGCGCCATAAAGAGCGTCGCGAATCCAGCCCAGATCGCGATGGCGAGACCGGCTCCGCGTCGGCTGGTGCGGAACGTGTACACCGTCACGTAGAGCGACCACCGGACTGCGAAGCATCGCCTCCCTGCACGAGGCACGCAAACAACGGTCGAACTCCGCCGCGTCCACCGCGATGCGGGCCGCGTCGGGATCCTCGATCTCGGCCAGTGACTCCGCGGTCATGCGCATGCCCCGGGCCGCGTACGCGTTGACCGCGAACCACCACAGCCATTCCGGCGGGTCCTCCAGATGTCCCGGCGGCAGCAACCCCTCGCCCCACAGTCGGTCTCCACGCCCCAGCGTGTTCGCCTCAGTTTCCGTGTGCCGTTCACGGGTGATGAAATCGCACGCCGCAATCAGCTTGTCCGCCACCTGCATCAGCCAGCGGCGGTCCCGCGTGAACCGATAATGCTCATTGAGCATCCACAACGCGAAGCCGTGGTCCAAATTGTAGTTGAACTGCTGGTAATCTCCGTGCCGCGTCGGCAATCCGTGAAACACGCCCTCCACGCTGGTGAACCGGCCCTGCAGTGCCCGGCTCGACTGACCATCCAGAATCGCCGCCAGATACCGCTCCGCCAAGCCGTGCAGCCCGCGGATCTCCAGCGAGCGGATCTGATGACACGACTCGTTGACACACACCCCGTACTGATAGGTGCCCGCCGGCAACACCGCCCAGCCCGTGTAGGGATCACGGTCCGCGGTGATAAGGATATTCGCCAGCTGGGCCTTGTAGAAGTCGTTGAGCAGCGGCTCAGGAACCTCAATCGTCGCCGCCGATGCGATCAGCCGACGCCATCGCTCCGCCTCATGCTCCATCACTTGGTCGAAGTTCAACCCGGCGAGCTGCCTCAACTCCTCGGATTCCGCCAGGGTGACGAACGGCACCCGCCATTCGAGAATCGCCGGCTCACCCGGCCGTACGTCGCAACGCCAAGCCACCTCTTGACCCAAGCCATCCGCGATCGGCTTGAGGGTCAGCTCGCCTCGTGCCGCTTGCACATGAAACCGATGCCGTGGTTGTTCATAGGGTTTGACGCCCTCCTCGGTGGTCGCCCCCAGCGCTCGAACGTGCCCGGCTTCCAGCGACAGTGGCTCGCCCGGCTCGGGCCACAACCTTACCGTCGCCGTTGCTGGCCCGGCCCCGCTCGCCGTCGCCACAAGTCGCGACAGCAACACCACCGTTTCATCCCCGCGAAGAGGGGCAGGATCACCGGCCAGGAAGGTCCCTACACATGTCTGCTCATAACGAACGCCGCCCTGCTCCCATTCGTTGATCACGATCGGCAGGTAACCCTCCAGCCGTCGCTGCCGAACCGCGCCCTCGGCAAGGTGGTCAAAGGCTGGCTCGCCGCTCCCCAGGCGAACCCTCCATCTGTCCGCGGGCCAATGCAGTCGTTCGCTGTCATCGGCCGGCACCTTCAGCGCGCTGCGCTCGAGGTAGACGCTGCCGTCGTATGAGACCGCCACCTCCTGGCGAGTGTCCGGGGGAGCCAGCGGCATATAGAAAGGCACCGGCGTCTGGGCCGTCTTTCGCAGCGAGGGGATCTCTCGGCGAGCCCGTTCGAAGGTCTGCTCCGCCTCCGTCGCCACACGGTCGAAGACGCTCATGCCCGGCCGCGGGTCCGCGCCGAAGTCCTTCTGACTGCCGACGTGTGCGATGGCCACGCCCCACGCCGGCACCCGAATCAGCCCTCGCTCGACCACCTCCGCAGGGAGGAAGGACATGCCGATCCGCGCATCCCGCTGATCGCGGAGCGTCACAATCGTGCGATTGGGAGAATCGACATCCTGCGTGACGAAACGCACACGCAATCGCTTCGACGACTCATCGAGACTGGCGCTTCGCGTTGTCGTTCGGTCGTCCGCGTTCAGCAGATAGCCGTTCAGAACGGCCATATCGAGCGGCGGCTTGAGCCGTGCTCGGGGATCAAACCGCAACTCGAACGCCGCCTCCGTGGGCGGGGTTGGCCCGTAAACCCGCAGGTAACGAACCGCCGGCAACGCCTCATCTCGCTTGCCCAGCAGGAAACGCAATCGATAAGTGCGGCGGAACTCCATCTTCGGAGCCTCGTCGCCGGGTTGCTCCTCGTTGTACGGTGCGAACGCGAAACCCACATCGCGATCCCCTGCCCACCACTCCGCTTTGGCCGTCAACCACTTGCCGTGGAACGGATCATCCAGCGGAGCCCAACCTCCTTGGTACGAGTGCGGCCAATGATTCTTGAAGTACTGCACCGCGATCTGGTCCCGATCCGCAATGGCATGACGAAACTCAATCTCCACCTGGGCCACGTCGCGGGGTTCATCCCACTCCAGACCGATCATCCACTGGCCGCCTTCGCCCTGCCATGCTTGCCAGCCGTCCTCGCCCCGGTCGAGTTGCTTGACCTCCAGGGTTCTGGCGTCGTCCCCCGTAAACTGCACGACGCGACCGAAGTCGGCCAGGTTGATGGACCGATCCACCGCGGCTAACCCCAGCCCCAAGGTTCCCGCCAAAAGCAGAGTATTCACGATGCACTCTCCATGCACGTCGAGACGATGAATCATACACCGACCGGCACCGGCTGAAAGCCTGCCCGATCCAGGTCGGTTTCCGCCATCACTATCAGTGATCCTACCCCGTTCAGCAAGGCAGAATCCCTCGCTCAGTAGCCGCCGTGTGGCACTGCTCTGTGAGCAGTGTTTTTCGGGGAGAGGCACTGCTGATACAGCAGTCGCACACGACGACGCGTGCCAGCCCCGCCAGCCGCCAGGGTTCGGTGGATGCACCCGGTCGGCAACGATCGAGCCGGTCAAGGGTTGGCGTCCTGCCCGGGGGCGGGTACACTGGCGTGAGCGTCGAATGCCCCAGAGCGCGGGTATCACCACAAGTGAGACGGAGAATGCCGCTCTAACTCGAAGGAGAACCCAATCCATGGCAAGCAGAAAATGGACTCGACGGCGACTGATGAAGAATGGCGTGATCGGCGCGGCCGCGCTGGCGACAGGAACGCTGCCCAAAGCCGCACGGGCAGCCCTGGGGGCCAACGAGCGCATCCGCATCGCCGTCGCCGGCATCAATGGTCGCGGGAGCGCACACATCAACGGGTTCTCCGGCATCAAAGATGTCGAGGTCGCCTACCTGATTGATCCGGATCGGCGACTCTTCGAACACCGCAGCAAACAGGTGCAGGACAAGGGCGGCAAGGCGCCCCAGGTGGTCGAGGATCTCAGGCGCGCGCTCGAAGACAAGAACCTCGACGTTCTCTCCGTCGCATCGCCAAACCACTGGCATTCCCTGATGACCATCTTGGCCTGCCAGGCCGGCAAAGACGTTTACGTCGAGAAACCGCTCAGCCACGACGTGCACGAAGGCCGCATCGCCGTCGACACCGCCCGCAAATACAACCGCATCGTCCAGCACGGCACCCAGAACCGCAGCAGCCGAACATGGGCAAACGTGATGGCGGTGATCAAGTCCGGCCAACTCGGCAAGCTCCTGATCGCCCGCGGTCTGTGCTACAAGAAGCGCGACAGCATCGGCTTCAAGAGCCCCGCCACCCCACCGCCGGAGCTTGACTTCGACCTTTGGCTTGGACCGGCCGCGTCCCGGCCCTATCACGAGAACCTCGTGCACTACAACTGGCATTGGTTCTGGGATTTCGGCAACGGCGACATCGGCAACCAAGGCGTCCACGAGATGGACATCGCCCGCTGGGGAATCGAGGGCGCGACCCTGCCCAAGAGCGTGATCAGTCTGGGCGGACGCTTCGGATACTCAGATCAGGGACAGACGGCCAATACCCAGATCACCGTCATGGACTTCGGGCAGACCCAGTTGATCTTCGAGGTCCGCGGCCTCAAAACCGACCGCCATATGGGTGTCGGTGTCGGCAACATCTTCCACCTCGAAGGCGGCACCATCGTGGACAACAAGTTCTACCCCGCCGGCAGTAAGGAGCCCGCCCCGCTACCCAAGATCGACGAATCCCGCGGGCCGGGATCCAGCCCCTTCAAGAACTTCATCGCGGCTGTTCGCAGTCGCAAGGTCAGCGATCTCAATGCGGACATCCTCGAAGGTCACTACTCCAGCGCGTTGTGCCATCTGGCCAATATCTCCTACCGGCTTGGCGAGGAAGTCCCCTTCGAGCCGCGGACCGGGGCTTTCGGCGATAACAAGGACGCCTACGAAACCCTCGCACGCATGGAGGATCACCTCAAGAGCAACGAGATCAAGCTCGAAGGACTCAACTACCGGCTCGGACGCAGGATCGAGGTGGACGCCAAAGCAGAGACGATCACAAACGACGATGAGGCCAACCGCATGCTCATCGGGAACTACCGCCAGCCATTCGTGGTGCCTGAGACCGTATGAACGACACCAACGCCGCCGTGCCATTGTCGTGGCGTCTGCTCGGAGCCTTGGGGGCGGGCTGCCTCTGTGCCCTGCCTGTCGGCTGGCTCCTGGCCACGCTGGTTCTGTTGCCCTTCTTCCTCGGGCTCTTCTTCTGTATGCTCCTGGGCTTGCTGATCGGGGCGGTCATTTTCCGCGTGGCCGCCCCCGGCAAGCCCTTCGCCCGCCCCACGCTTTGGCTGGTCGGCTTGGCGGTAGCCGCCTGCGTCTGCTTCGTCAGTCTGGTGGGCGAGTACTACAACGTCCGAGGATACGACCTCCCGTTCCCTGGGACGCAGGGCTGGCAATGGCATTCCGTCGACGGAGATGCCACCACCTGTGTGCGACAGACGTTCGCTCACCGTTCGTTCACTCCTGATCAGATCTCCCAATTGCGATCCGAGACGCGGCAGAACTTCCTCAACCTGCTGGCCACTCACCATCCTCCCGGTGGCCTGCCCGGCTTCGTCCGTTGGAGCCTGAACGGCCAAGCACTCGAATGCCCGCGGATTTTCAGCCCACACACCACGTCCCTGGTTCCCAAGCAGAGCGGCGTCAAGTGGGTGATTCGGCTTGTCCTGGCGTTTGTCCTGACCGCCGGGGCGATCCTCTCGCAGGTGCTGGGTTTGGGCCCAGCCAGCCCGGCAGCCGACGAGGACAAGCCTGACGACAAGCCTGTCGAGACAGAGGACGCCCGCACGAAAGCCGCTTCCCACGCTGCTCACAAGGCCGGACAGGACGACGCTACGGGGTAAGTCGGCGTCCCTGAACCGCACTGCGGGAGAACCGCGCCCACGGATACGGGCCACCTGTAACGCGATAGCCGTCCGGCGATGTTGCCTTGGCTTCGGCGGCTCAGCAACCGACTTTGCATACCCCGCTGGATCGCATACACTGACGGTGTTTGCGGTTGTTCGCGAGGATGGACTCAGCCGGACCAACGAATGGGGTGTCCGTTTCACGCGAGTTGTTCGCTTGGCTTGTCGGGTAGGGCTTCGGCCCCGTCGACTTCTTCCGGATACTGGGTCAGTTCAATGCTTACCACCATCCATCAGATCGACCCCGGCAGAGCCGACGCGGACGCCATCCGCAAGGCGGTGGATTGCCTGGCCGGCAGCGGGTTGGTGACCTTTCCGACGGAAACCGTCTACGGCGTCGGGGCCAATGCCGCCGACCCCAAAGCCTTGGCCCGCCTTCGTGAACTCAAGGGACGGGCGGAAACCAAGCCCTTCACCGTGCACATCGGCTCGCGCTGGGCCGTCGACCGCTTCGTACCCGACCTCGCTGGCGTAGGGCGCCGACTTGTGCAGAAGGCTTGGCCCGGGCCCCTGACCCTGATATTCGATGTGCCTCATCCAGAACAGGCGCAGGTTATTCGGGACACTTCTCCCGAGCACATCGACGCGATGTACCACGCCGGCACCATCGGCATCCGCTGTCCGGATGACCCCGTAGCCGCCCAACTGCTGGAAGCCTGCCCATTTCCGGTAGTCGCCGCCAGCGCCAACCCGGCCGGCGAGCCCGCGCCGACTGACGGCGACCAAGCCCGCAAGGCGCTCGATGGTCAGGTCGACCTGGTTCTTGACGCCGGTCATTGTCGTTACGGCAAGGCCTCCACGATCGTTCGCGTCACCTCGAAGGGGTATGACATCCTGCGCGAAGGAGTGCTGGACGCACGCACCATCCGCCGCCTGGCCCAGCTTCGCTTCCTGCTCGTCTGCACCGGCAACACGTGCCGCAGCGCCATGGGCGAGGCCATCCTCAGGCGTCTCCTTGCCGAACATGTCGGCTGCGACGAAGACGCCCTCACCTCAAGCGGCTACGTCGTCGAATCCGCCGGCACCATGGCCTGCGAGGGGGCCCCTGCCTCGACCGAAGCCATCAACGCCCTCGCCGCCAGAGGGATCGATCTGTCGTACCATCGATCCACCCCGCTGACCCTTGAAGCTCTGCTTCGTGCGGACTACATTCTCGCTATGACCGCAGGGCACCGCGCTACCGTAGGAGCTATCCTTCCCGCGGCTCTGGATCGCTGCCGCCTGGTCGATGAGGCCGACGTCGACGATCCGATGGGCGGCGATACCGCCACCTATGCCCTTTGTGCAAAACGCATCGAGCAAGCCTTGCGGCACCAATTGGAGGAGATACCACTTTGATGAAGATCGCCCTCGGAGCCGACCACCGCGGCTACCAAGCCAAGGAGAAGGTCAAGGCCCTGCTCACATCCATGGGCTACGAAGTCATGGACTTCGGGACGAACTCGACTGCCAGCTTCGATTATCCCGACGCCGCTGTTCCGACCTGCCAGGCGGTGGTGGACGGCGAGGCGTCGACCGGCATCCTGCTGTGCGGAACGGGGATTGGCATGTCCATCTCCGCCAACAAGGTTCGAGGCATCCGCGCGGC
>Ga0123329_1000423_pt1 | contig 44095 bp, 33 predicted proteins | sample BioC12SIPDNA_FD_89703 | JGI IMG/M metagenome (GOLD analysis project Ga0123329, IMG submission 89703) | Anaerobic biogas reactor microbial communites from Washington, USA - Biogas_R1_B C12 SIP DNA | ecosystem: Engineered > Bioreactor > Anaerobic > Unclassified | place: Washington, USA | collected...
ACCATCCTTATTAGAAAGTACGCTGAATGTTCCACAGACTTTTTGCTACCGGATCCTAGTTCCATATAAACCGTCGTGCGGTATCTGACTCATCACCAATCTGGCAAAAAGCTGTGGCTGGAGCCTTAAAAGAAACCGTCTAGCGGTAGGAGAAACAACCAGTCCACAGCGCCTGCGTGCATTATATCAAGCAACAAGAAGTCTTGCGCTTGAAGGCGCAAATTAATAATACTAGGAGAGTACATCTATGAAAGTTCGTTTGACCGAAACCGTTTTGCGTGATGCCAATCAATCGCTTATCGCAACACGTATGCCCTTCTCTGATTTTGAGGGCATTCTTGAGACCTTAGATGATGCCGGATACCACTCGCTTGAGTGTTGGGGAGGCGCCACCTTTGATTCTTGCCTGAGATACTTGAGCGAGGATCCTTGGGAAAGACTTCGAATGATTAAAGCGAAAGTTAAGAAAACCCCCTTGCAAATGCTTCTGCGCGGACAGAACATTTTGGGATATAAGCATTATCCGGATGATGTCGTTCGCAAGTTCGTGAAGCATGCCGCTATGAACGGCATGGACATTTTCAGAATATTCGATGCACTCAACGATTTCCGCAATATTGAAGTTGCTATTGATGAGACATTGAAGCAAGGCAAGCACGCGCAAGGTTGCATCTGTTATACGACGAGCCCGATTCACAATCTCGAAAAATACGCAGCCATGGGTAAAGAGCTTGAGGCTCTCGGAGTCCAATCCATTTGCATCAAGGACATGGCCGGTATTATGGGGCCACAAGAAGCTTACGACCTGGTTAAGGCACTGAAATCCAGCGTATCTGTTCCGATTGTTCTTCATACTCACTCAACGACCGGTCTCGGACCGATGACCTATGTCAAGGCAGTTGAAGCCGGTTGCGATGTTATAGATACGGCTATCTCCTCCTTCGGCGGTGGCACCAGCCAGCCACCGACTGAGACGATGCACTACGCATTACAACAACTCGGATACGAGACCGGACTGGACATGACCATACTCCAGAAGATTAATAATTTCTATCGCCCGTTGAAGGATAAATATATTCAAGCCGGACAACTAGATCCTTATGTTATGGGCACCGAGACCGATGCTTTGATTTATCAGGTTCCCGGCGGTATGCTTTCGAACCTGATTGCACAGCTCAAGGCGCAGAACGCCATGGACAAGTTGCCTGAAGTACTGACCGAAACCCCTCGCGTTCGCGAGGACTTAGGATTCCCGCCACTCGTTACCCCGATGAGCCAGATGGTCGGTGTCCAAGCTGCGACCAACGTTTTAGTCGGCGAGAGATACAAGAATATTTCCAAAGAAGTTAAAGCATATTTCCGTGGCGAATACGGTCGTGCGCCGGGCAAGGTCGACGAAGAACTCGCTAAGAAGGTTCTCGGCGACGAGACTCCGATTACCGGGCGTTTTGCAGATACACTCGAGCCGGCTTTTGAAAAGACCAAAGCCGAGATCGGAGACATGGCTCGTAATGACGAGGATGTCCTTTCCTATATCGCCTTCCCTCAAATCGCCGAGAAATTTTTCAAGGAGCGCGAGGAAAGAGAATCCAAGACCGTCAACTATACCATTATCAAGAAGGAGGACTGATGTCTATGACTTTTCAAGAAAGCCTTCTTGCCGCACTATTCTGTATCACTATGGTATTTGTCGTCCTGATAATGATTAGTTTTGCGATAATGATTTTCTCTTTTGTACTCGGAAAAATTTCAACAAAGGAGAATCCGCAAGCTAATAAATCAGTTCCTGCGCCAACGAAGCCTGTTGAAGCACCGAAGCCAGTCGCCAAAGATCTTCCGGTTTTTTCTTCCGGCACACTTAAACTTAAGGATGTTGATGAGCCGACTGCCGCTATGATTATGGCTATTGTCAGCGACGAATCCGGCATTCCGCTTTCAGAACTCTGTTTCAAATCCATTGCGCTGATTCAGCAATAATTATAGAGAAGGAGAATTACTCATGAAATATGTTGTACGCATAAACAACAAAGACTATGAAGTGGTGGTTGAAAAAGGCCAAGCCAACTTAGTTAACACGACAGAAGTGGTTGCCGCTCCGGTAGCAACCGCTGCGCCTGTCGCCGCCCCGACCGCCGCTCCGGCGGCTCCGGCTCCTGCCGCAGCCGCTCCGGTTCAAGCAGAGGGCTCGACTTCAGTTAAGGCACCGATGCCGGGAACTATTCTTGATGTTAAGACTGCCGTCGGACAATCTGTCAAAAGCGGCGACGTTCTGGTTGTTCTGGAAGCCATGAAGATGGAAAACGAAATTGTCGCACCGCGCGATGGTATCATCGCTCAGATCGCTGTCAACAAGGGTGCCTCGGTATCAACCGGTGATCTTCTTATCTCAATGCAATAAGGGGGAATTTCAGTGTATATTGAAGCAATCAAAAACATATGGGAGTCCTCCGGCTTCGCTGCCCTTACTATCCAACAGGGCATCATGATTCTTGTCGCCGGTGTTCTTCTCTATTTTGCCATCGTCAAGAAGTACGAGCCGTTGCTCTTGCTTCCTATCGCTTTCGGCGTTCTTTTAGCGAACCTGCCGCTCACCGGATTAATGGACGGTGCCACCGAGACTTCCTCGGGCGGACTTCTATACTATTTGTACCAAGGCGTTAAGCTCGGCATCTATCCCTCCCTAATCTTCCTCGGCATCGGAGCAATGACCGATTTCGGACCCTTGATCGCAAGGCCGTCCAGCTTATTTCTCGGTGCTGCGGCACAAGTGGGCATCGCGGTGGCATTTATCGTCGCTGTCGCTCTCGGGTTTGCGCCCAACGAAGCCGCTTCCATCGGTATCATTGGCGGAGCAGACGGTCCGACCGCAATCTTCCTGACCTCAAAGCTCGCACCTGAGCTGTTGCCGATGATTGCCATCGCCGCATATTCTTACATGGCCTTGATTCCGATGATCCAGCCGCCGATCATGCGCTTGTTGACCACCAAGAAAGAACGCGAAATTGAGATGAAGCAACTTCGAGAAGTCAGCAAACTTGAGAAAGTCTGTTTTCCAATCGTCGTTACCGTCATTTGTGTACTCTTGTTGCCGTCGGTTGCTCCGCTCATCGGTATGCTGATGCTCGGTAATCTCTTCCGCGAGTCCGGCGTCGTTGAGCGTCTCTCCAACACCGTTCAGAATGCGCTCATCAATATCGTCACCATTTTCCTTGGTGTCACTGTCGGCGCTACAGCCAACGCCGAAGCCTTCCTGAAGCCTGAGACGTTGAAGATTATCGGTCTCGGACTTATGGCCTTTGTTTTCAGCACAATCGGTGGTTTGTTGATTGGTAAGTTGATGTGTGTCCTTACCCGCGGCAAGATTAACCCATTGATCGGATCTGCCGGTGTTTCAGCCGTTCCGATGGCCGCACGTGTTTCTCAGGTCGAAGGCCAAAAGGCCAATCCTCGGAACTTCCTACTGATGCACGCCATGGGACCGAATGTCGCAGGTGTTATCGGTTCAGCGGTTGCCGCAGGTATTCTTCTCTCATTGTTCGGCTAATTATTCTTGAAATTTCCGCTTCTACAGCCTCGGCATGCCGGGGCTGTTTTTTGTGCCAATTATTATCATTTCGTTTTTTTGAGAACAATTGCAATTGCATTATGCGCCTGATAGACTGAAGATATCAAATCAAATGATGGCGTGGGGGTTCAGCGATTTGGAGCAGCCAAAGGATACTTCAAAATCGGCTCCGGCGATTTTCGAGCGGATTACTGATTCGTTTATGGCGATTTCCGACAAGGGAATCGTTTTATATGCTAATCGAAACATCTGCAAAATCTTAAAGACGGAAGCCGAGTCACTGGTTAAGCATAATTTATGGGATACGTTTAGCTATTTGCGCGAAACGCGTTTGTATAAGTTGTGCCAGAATTCGTTGTCCGAGAATTGCGCCGTTCGCGTCCAAGAGTCCTTGCCTCCCTATGATAAATGGTATGACATAAGGATACATCCTTGTCGTTTTGGCCTGGAAATCTATTTGAGTGATGTCACCGATCGTATTCTTGCCGAAAAGGTGCTTGTCGAATGCGAGCGTAACCGCGACCTATTAATCGAAAATCTTCCGGGAGTAGCCTATCGCCGAAGCCCGGAAGACGATTGTATGATGCACTTCTTGTCCGATGGATGTCGCGAACTCACCGGATACCGACAGGAGAGTCTCCTATATTCTCGAAAAATTAGATTCATCGACATAGTTGCGCCGGAGTTCCGCGCAAATTACCACCGCAAATGGGCTGAGGCTATGAAGAAAGGCTCAATTTTCGACGAAAAGTATCAACTGATACGTGCCGGCGGAGAGTATATTTGGGTTCGCGAGCGCGGCAAAGCGGTTCTTAACAGCAAGGGGCAAATAGAAGCGGTTGAAGGTCTGATTTTTAACATAGACGATCAGGTCAAGAGTCAAGCCGAAGTCCAGTATTTGCGTTCACACGATACGTTATCCGGCATTTATAATCGTCAACATTTTATGCAGGAGGCCAAACGACTGGATGTGCCGGATCAGATGCCCTTGTCAATTATCTTCGGTGATATCAACGGGCTTAAACTGATCAACAATGCCGTCGGTCATGAGAAGGGGGATCGGATGATCGTCGAGGCCGCTCGTCTGATCAAGGGGCAATGTCGCGAGAATGATGTGCCTTGCCGTTTCGGCGGCGGTCAATTTTGTATCCTGATGCCCCGTACAAACGACACGTCTTCCGAAGCGTTTATTCAAGATATTGTGGATGCGTGTAACCGGCATAACCAGCTGGCCCGCAACGAAATGGGATGCATTAACCTATCTTTGGGTCACGCGACAAAGGATATGTACGACATCAGTATCGAATCCGTCATCCAGCTCGCCGAAGAAAATATGTACAAAAGGAAGTTACTGGATCGCAAGAGCATGCATAGTTCTCTCCTTTCTTCTATTCAGTCCACATTATTGGCTCGTAGCCAGGAGACCGAAGAGCATGCGGAGCGCTTGATCAAGCTCACACGCATCCTGGGTATGAAGCTTAATCTTGCACAAATTGATCTCAACGAACTCGAACTTTTGGCGGCACTTCACGACATCGGAAAAGTTGGCATTAACGACCGTATTCTCAATAAGCCTGATCGCTTAACCGACGATGAATGGATCGAGATGAAGAAGCATTCAGAGATTGGTTACCGCATTGCAATGTCTTCCCCTGAGCTCATGCCCATCGCCGAGTATATCTTGGCACACCACGAGCGTTGGGACGGCACCGGATATCCGAATGCGCTTACCGGAGAGAGAATTCCTTTCATGTCCCGCGTTCTCTCCGTCGTCGATGCATATGATGCCATGACGCAAGACCGTACATATCGCAAGGCGATGCCCAAAGAGCAGGCTCTCTTGGAGATTAGGAATAATTCCGGCAAGCAGTTTGATCCTTGGATTAGCGAAGCCTTTATAGACTTTATGCGTGACGAAGAAGCTTTCTAAAATTCTCCATGTATTTCGTGTGATATGTATATATGACAGATTCCGGCTTTCATAAAAAGTGCAACCCATTAGAGGGGGGTGTCTTAGGGATTTATAATCCCGGATAAATATCGGCATAGTTGGTATGTATGTACCGGTTATGCCGATTTTTCTCGTATATTTTTTATAAAGCTATTGCATTATTTCGCTGATATGATATCATTTTGATATCATTATTATATACAAGTAGGCAACTATGAAAGAGAAAGCTTTAAAAGCAAAGCCTGGAATGGCTATGCTAATTCTTTTTATCGTGCTTTATATTGCGGCTATTTTTCTCGTTATTCTGGGAGGAATCCTCTTAGAACATAAGAATAATATTGGTATCCTGCCCTTGGTTGTAGGGATTATCTGGGTAACCATTGGTATTATTCCCTTTTTTGGACTAAAAATCATCAATCCTCAAGAGGCATTAGTGCTTACTTTATTTGGTAAGTATACAGGTACGCTAAAAGAACCGGGTTTCTTTTATGTTAATCCCTTTTCATCTGCAGTTAATCCTGCATACAAGACCCGTCTCGGTCAAAGCGATGATGTGAGTATTGAGCACGTCTCCGTTAATAATACAGAAAGAGCTTCTATGCAAAGCAGTCCTGCAAGCAAAAAGATCTCGCTTAAAATTATGACGCTCAATAACCGCAAGCAGAAAATCAATGATGTTCTAGGCAACCCCATAGAGATAGGCGTTGCTGTAATATGGAAAGTCACTGATACTGCCAAGGCAGTCTTTAATGTAGATAATTTTAAAGAATATCTTTCTCTTCAGTGCGACGGCGCATTAAGAAACATAGTCCAAATCTACCCCTATGATGTAAATCCGGGAATTGACACCTCCGGTGACGGCGAGCCGGACGAAGGAAGTTTGCGTGGTTCCAGTAAACTGGTAGCCGAGCGTATACGCAGTGAGATTCAAGACAAAGTAGATGAAGCAGGTCTTGAAATATTGGAAACTCGTATAACCCATCTTGCTTATTCGTCGGAAATTGCTTCAGTCATGCTGCAAAGGCAGCAAGCCAGTGCGATTATCGATGCCAGAAAGATGATAGTTGACGGCGCTGTTGGTATGGTTGAGATGGCTTTGGAGAAGCTCAATGAAAATGATGTGGTGAAGCTTGATGAAGAGCGCAAAGCCGCCATGGTATCTAATCTTCTTGTTGTCCTCTGCGGAAACAGAGAAGCTCAGCCTATTGTTAACAGCGGAAGTCTGTACTAAAAATGGATACCAAGAAGCAGGTACCTCTTCGCATATCTTCAAAGCTTTATGAGCAGATTGCTGCCTGGGCTGAAGATGATTTCCGGTCTATTAACGGTCAGATCGAGTATCTTCTATCCGAATGTGTCCGGAAGAGGAAGAAAGCCGATAGCGTTTCGGAAAATAATCCCGCGAATGACCAATTATAAAAACGACCTTCTTCCGGCTTAGGGTCGGAGACAATCAACGGATAAAGAAAGACTGCACCAAAATTCATCCTTCGGTGCAGTCTTTGCTTTTGGACCTTCGTTTGAAGAAAGTCGGTTGAAAATATACTTGATTAAGTAAATCTAAAAAAGAACGTTCCTTAGTGGGTGTATTTTCTAAATAGCTAATAATTCAAATGATTTCGGCGTGCTTAAGAGGAGACCGCACGGTGATTATTTTCCGTAATATGCCTTGCGGTAAATTTCGGCGAGTTCTTTGACCAGCGGATATCTGGGGTTCGCCGTCGTACACTGATCATCAAAGGCTCTTTCTGCCAATTCTTGCAGACCTCCGATAAATTTTTTCTCATCGACACCGGTTGCAGCGATCGTCTTTGGCATGCCCAAATCGTCCATTAATTTATTGACCTCCCGAATCAAGGCCGCAATTTGCTCTTCTGTTGTCTCACCGCCAAAACCCAAGTATCTGGCGATCTGAGCGTAGCGCTCGTCGGCGACGAATTTACCGTATTTCGGGAATATGGCGTATTTGGTCGGACGCTGAGAGTTATACGCAATGACGTGAGGTAATAAGATGGCATTCGAGCGTCCGTGCGGAATATGGTACTCCGCTCCGAGCTTGTGAGCCAGCGAGTGATTAACACCCAAGAAGGCATTGGTAAAAGCCATTCCTGCGATACAAGACGCGTTGTGCATTTTTTCGCGAGCAAGCATATCTTCCGGATTGTTGTAAGAACGACGCAAGTATTTGAACACCAGTTCAATGGCCCTCATGGCGAGGCCGTTTGTGTAGTCGGATGCGAGCACCGATACGTAAGCTTCTATGGCATGCGTCAAAACATCCAGCCCGGTGTCTGCCACAATGGATTTTGGCATTGTCTCCGTAAATTGCGGGTCGATAATCGCAACATCCGGCGTCAATTCATAATCCGCCAACGGATATTTGGTATTGCCATTTTGCTTGTCGGTAATTACAGAGAACGATGTGACTTCCGAGCCCGTTCCGGATGTCGTCGGAACCGCTACCAACTGAGCTTTTTTCCCGAGGTTAGGAAAATAGAAAGCGCGCTTTCTGATGTCCATAAACTTCAGTCTTAAGCCGCCGAAGTCCGTGTCCGGATGCTCGTAAAACAACCACATACCTTTAGCTGCATCAATGGCACTTCCGCCACCGATTGCGATGATTACATCCGGTTGGAAGCGTTTCATTTCTTCGACACCTCTCATGATCGTCTCAACGGAAGGATCCGGTTCAACCTCAGAGAATATTTCACTGTGACAGTATTGAGCTCTCTTTCGTAAATAATACAGGGCTTTATCCACGTAGCCGAGCTTAATCATAACCGGGTCGGTGACGATGAAGGCGCGAGAGATATTGGGCATGGCCTCGAGATACTGAATGGAACCTCTCTCGAAATAAATCTTCGGCGGAATCTTAAACCACTGCATATTCACCCTCCGCTGTGCAATACGTTTTTTATTTATCAGGTTAACCGAGGAAATATTGCTTGTGGTCGAATTGCGACCGAAGCTTCCGCATCCTAAGGTCAGCGACGGTGTGTTCGTGTTGTAGATGTCTCCGATCGCACCTTGTGAAGACGGTGAGTTAACAATGACACGACCGACTTTCATGGCCTGTCCGAATGCAACGCTAAGTGCTTCGTCCTCGGCGTGAATAACTGCGCTGTGCCCCAACCCGCCCAGTTCAAGCATTTTGTTGCAGAATTCAAAGCCTTGATTTTCGTCTTTAGCGACAAAATAGGCGAGCACAGGAGAAAGCTTTTCGAGCGAGAGCGGGTATTTAAGACTCGGCTCTTTTAGCTTAACAAGAAGTATTTTTGTATCTTCCGGAACGCTGACTCCGGCTTTTGCGGCGATGAAGTGCGCGCTTTGTCCGACGACCTCCGGATTGACGGATTGCTTTTCAATATTGATGACATAGTTTGAAAGTTTGTCTGCGTCGTTACCTGTGAGAAATGCGCAGCCAAGCTTCTTCATGGTTTCTTCAAATTCGTCGGAAATATCCTTATGAACGATCGCGGCCTGCTCCGAAGCACAAATCATGCCGTTGTCGAAGGTTTTAGAAATAATTAGATCGGTGCAAGCGCGTTCGACGTCGACGTCCTTATGAATGTAGCAAGGAACATTACCGGGTCCGACGCCGAGAGCCGGTTTGCCGGCACTATACGCAGATCGAACCATTCCGGATCCGCCGGTAGCGAGAATCAAGGACACATTGGGATGATTCATTAGAATATTCGTTGCTTCAAGCGAAGGCAGTTCGACCCATTGAATACAATGCTCCGGCCCGCCGTTGGCAATAGCTGCCTCAAGCAGTACGCGTGCAGATTCGGCTGAACACTTCTGTGCAGACGGGTGAAATGCAAAAATAATCGGGTTGCGCGTCTTTGCGGAAATAAGAGCTTTAAACATAGTCGTCGATGTCGGGTTGGTAACCGGCGTAACGCCTGCAATAATTCCGACCGGTTCGGCGACCTCCACATAGCCTTCCGCGTCATTTTCATCAACGATTCCGACGGTCTTCTGGTTCTTAATGCTATGCCAAATATACTCTGTCGCGAACATGTTCTTTATGACTTTGTCTTCAAACACGCCGCGCCCTGTTTCCTCGACTGCCATTTTGGCAAGACGAAGATGATCGTTAAGCCCTGCAAGCGTCATGGCGTGAACCATTTTATCCACTTGCTCCTGGTCCATTTTCATGTAGACCTCAAGTGCCTTGGTTGCGTTCTTGACCAATTGATCAACCATCGCCACCACTTCCGCGCTGTCCGGAGTCTTCTTAGTCGAATTTTTCTCTACCATTAGCTCACCCCTATCTGTTATATGAAAATGCGATACCCTAGCATTTAACTATGCATTTATCATACACGCATCCATTACATCTGTCGACATTATGTCTCCATTTTTATCGACAATTATGGTTTTTCGGACTTTTGACTAAAGCAGCACTCTTGCTGAGACCGAGAAATGTAGATTTTCACAAATGAAAGAAATCCAACACAAAAACAAAAATATGCTTTTCATATGATTTCATTTGAAAGGCCTAGTCTTGGATTGTTTCGTAATTTCACTCAAAGAATCTAGATGAACCGAACTCTGTAAGCTCTTTTTGGCACTTTCAACTTATGTGTTTCTGGCACTATTGATAGAGCCAAAAACAGAATATAATAGCAACAACTCGGAAAGGAGATATGCATTCATGATTGACAAAGCAAGAGCTCATACTCAGGACAAGCTCTCCAAATATCGTAAACATCTTCTTCGTCTTGCCCTGTCCGGCATTTTTGCCGCAGCCATATTTGTCTTTACTCAAATCCGTTTTCCGACAGCGATCGGATATGTTAACCTCGGAGACGGCTTCATCCTCGGAGCTTCCTTTCTTCTTGGTCCGTGGGCATTTTTTCCTGCCGCAATCGGTTCGGCTCTTGCGGATTTGATGGCCGGTTATCCGGTCTATATTCCTGCGACGTTCTTAATCAAGGGAATTATGGGACTTGTTGCCGGCATATTGATTCACGGCAAGTCAGTCGGAGTAATCAGAAAATTATCTGCTTGTATCATTGCCGAGCTAATTATGGTTATCGGCTACTTTGGCTTTGAAGCGCTCCCCTTTATGTACGGACCGACAGCGGCTGCAGGATCCGTGATTCCGAATCTCGTCCAAGCGGCGGCAGGTGCATTAATTGGATTCATCATGTTTTCTGCTTTGCGAATCCCCAAGGAGCGTTTGCTTGGGACTGCTGGTGTAGTCGAGTCATAAGTTCTCCCGGGGCATCATCTGTTCATAACTAATGGTTTATCTGATTGATTTTTTCTGTGAATAGTTCGATTTTTAGCCGCTTTATTCAAATTGCGGACGGGTCGGGCTTTTACTTATTTTCAGATTATTCTTTTGGTGTATACTTCTAATAGATTTCTACTTTTGGAGGCGGTTTTGAGAGCATTAGTTCAACGTGTTACGTATGCCGAGGTCATTGTTGATGGTCAATCGGTAAGTCGAATCGGCCGAGGCTATTTGATTTTTCTTGGTATTACACACGCGGACGACCGCGCAATTGCGGATCGTATAGTCAAGAAACTTACCTCCCTACGCATATTTCCCGACGACGACGGTAAAATTAATCTTTCTCTTTCTCAGGTCGACGGTGAGCTAATGATCGTTTCTCAATTTACGCTCTATGCCGACACCAGCCGCGGCAATCGACCTGGATTTAGCGATGCCGCAGCGCCTTCGCATGCAGAGGCACTTTACGAGTATTTTATCTCGCGCTGCAAATTGTCCTTTCCAGTGGCTTCCGGCGTATTCGGAGCTGATATGAAAATACACCTCACGAATGACGGGCCATTCACCATTCTTCTCGAATGACAAACCAACGATTTCTACTCCATACATCGAACTTTCCACCGCTTATGCATTGTACTAACCAAAAAGAGAGGCATCTTATGATCGAAAAAATGAACAAGCACCACCGCCTGATTGTCTCTGTCATGTTCTTGTGTCTTACTTTATTCGGACTCCTCACAATACCGGATTACGGAATGCCCTGGGACGAACTTTTGGAAATTCGAACGCTCGGTTCGAATGTTCGCGAATATGTCGGACTGGTTGCAGGTAAGGAAAACGAGCCGCTTAAATCGAAGACCGGCATCGAGTTTACAGACTATCTTGAAAACCCCGACATGGATCATGGCCAGTCCGTCTACTATCCTTTTGCACCACTCTTATTTGCGGATCTCGGTGAGGATGCTCCTCGAACTTTGATGTTCTTATTTCACGGTTACACTTTCTTTATTTTTATGGCCGGTATTTTTGCGCTTTACTGCATCGCAAAAACACTCACTTCAGATTGGCGTTACGGCGTTGCCGCGGCGCTGATGATGTACCTGAGTCCGCGTTTTTTTGCCGAGGGACATTATAACAGCAAAGACATTGTCGCAATGGCCCTCTGGATTATATGCATCTGGTTCGGCATTAAGATGATTTCGACTCGACGCTTTAGCTATGCGCTGGCAATGGCGCTTTCTGCGGCAATATCGACAAATATGCGCATGACCGGAATCGGCATTTTCGGTTTGATTGGCATTCTTTATCTCATCAACCTTTCTGTCGAGAAAGCCTGGAATCGCAAACATTTCGCGGTAGGACTAACTTCTCTTGTCTCGTTTATCGCCTTCTTATATGCCCTGTCTCCGGGAATGTGGCGTAATCCGTTGCAGGCTATCGGCTACGTTATCCAGCGTTCCTCAAATTTTGAAGACTGGGCCGGCTTTGTCTTCTTCCAAGGCGTTACCTACAGACCGGTGCCTTGGAACTATATTCCGGTCATGTTTGCGGTGACCACGCCTATTCTCATCCTTGTACTGTTTATTTTCTCGCATTTCGCAGTCATACATAGTGCAATAAAGGCAAAACTTCGCGGGATTTTTACCGGCGAAACGCAATACTACTTAATGTGTTTATTCGTTGTTTGGTTGTTCCTGGGTTTTGCCATGATCAAAAGGCCGATTTTTTACAACAGTTGGCGCCATATGTACTTTTTATATGGACCGATCATTATTCTTTGTGTCGCTGCACTCAAGTGGCTTGTGGACCATCTTAAAGGCAAGACCAAATACATCGCGGTGATTGCGCTAAGCGCGCAACTCGCCTTCTCAGCCGCCTTAATTCTTGTTGTCCATCCCAATCAACATGTCTACTTCAACATTCTCGCCGGGTCGAACCCTTCGGAGAGCTATGAATACGATTACTGGAATGTCTCGCAAATGAACCTGGTGCAACAAATCGCACGCCTTGATGACCGGGGGAAAATTTTCCTGTACGCAGACGATTGGTACACATCCGACGGACTGCAAAAGGCACGTAATGTCTTGAAAAAGGAGGATCGCGACCGTATCGTCGTCATACCTTTCGAAGGTAAAGGCGTACCTCAAAATGCAGATTATCTGGTGGTTAACTCCATGATTTCTTTGCTCGCATCAGGCGAACACGGATATCCCGCAGCGCAATGGCTTTATGTGAAAGGCCATTACGACTTCTACAAAGACTATGAAAAAGCGGTTTCCATCCGAGCTTTCGGCAACGATTTTATGACAGCATATGTACCCGAATAAATAACATTTGCTTTCGTTCAATAAATATAGGGCTGCCTCGTCCGATGATTGGATGAGGCAGCCCTTAATCTATGCCTGATAGAATTTATTATCGCATGAAGTACACAATCGCAATGAAGTGGCACAATGCACCAAAATCAACCAGGAAGTGCCATACCATATGATGGAACTTAAACTTAAGCGCAAAACATACAACGCCTCCGGTATAGCAAATACCTCCGGCGACAATCAGCCAAAAGGTAACTACATTAGCCGCTCCCCACAAAACCGGGAAACAAAGTACTACCATCCACCCCATCAAAAGATAAATTGACACCGAGACGATGTAAGAAATGGCGGATTTTGAGAAGGCCAATGCCTTGAATAGTGTACCGCCGATAACAAGCACCCACTGTGCGACGCATAGGCCTATACCCCATTTGCCACCGATAACCGAGAGACATATCGGCGTATACGTGCCGGCTATCGCAAAATATATCATTATGTGATCAATACGATGCATGACTTCTTTCTGAGGAGATGCTTTAGACATCGCATGATAAATCGTTGACGAGATGAACATCAAAAAAATACAAATAACAAAAATCGAAACGCCCAGCGGGTCAATAACCTTCATCCCTGCCGGTGCATTGATATAAGATCTTATGGCAGCGTATGGCAACATACCGAGAGTAAAAATTGCCATCACACCATGTGTAATACTATTTCCGATTTCTTCACCGAAAGTCTGCGGTCTTTTGCGAAATAATACTCGATTGCCCTTCTCCGGAACCGCCAGGGCTTCTAAACCAAGATCGAGTGAATCCTGATTTTCTGCTTTCCCGGAGGCCGACTCACCGAATTTATCCGATGAAACACCCGATTTCCTACCCTCCAGCCATACCCGCCAAAATGCTTTGTTATTTGACATAAAGTCCTCCAACATAATTATTAAGACTACATCATGAAATATCTCTAATTATATCGGTCCTCGTCACTTCTTTCAATAGCATTTGGGAAATCGTCGCCTGTTGCTGACACATCCGGAAAATCCGGTTTGCTCAATGTCTCATCCATTGAAGCCTCTAAAGATTCCGTTGCACGCGCCGGTTCCGCCGGCGCCGGCTCTGAATCATCGGGCTTGTTAACACTATCGGACTCAGCATATGTTCTGATTCCTGCCGATTTGGAATTTCGAGACGAACCGTTATCCATAGACATTCGGGTAACTTCATATGCCGTTGTCGAAGGCATCGGATCCAGTCGAAGCTGCTCAGCCAAATACGCATCCCGGTAAAAACGAAATAGCTGAACGAACACAAAGACGCCCAGCAAAATGGGTAACATCCATTTACTCAACTTCGGACCATTTTTCGGGTCAAACAGCATCGATATGCCGACCATCGGCGCATTTATCCACTCATACAACCGGAGGAATAAACTCTTGATTAAAGAGATTAGCAAACTACCCTGTTTGGGAGAATCCGTGACTAATTTTGATAGTACCCATTCGGGAATATATGCCATCACTGAGAACAAGAGGCCTCCGAGCAACATGCTGATTTTCTTGGTATAGGCCGTTAATGCGCACAACGCAAACCATAACAATACGAAAATGACGCTGAATATGCGCTCGGCAACACCGACCGACCGAAACACAACCTGCCCGTATACAAAATATGCCGGAAAGAAAAACAAAAACAACAGCGCCATAAGCGAGAAAGAAAGAAATATGTCGAGTACCAAATCTTTTTTCATCTATTCCTCCGAATCATCAGGTACGGTAATACTAGTATCAAACATGTAGTCGTATTGCCACTGTGCGATGCCTGCGACAATAAGATTTTCGACGATATCCGTGTTAACGTCAATATCCCGTTGACGCCAACGCTCCAGAATGCCACCCGGCATAGATAATGCCATCAATAAATTCTGCCCATCTCCGACAACGGTAATCACAGTCGGCTCCGACGAAAGAAATGCGGTACGGTTTACCGAAAAACCATCCACCGTATCTCGTATTTCCGACATCGCCGTCAGGCGCTGACCGTTCACGGCAATGGCACGGGCATCTGCGGACCTCAGTTCATTGGTTATTTGCAATAGCATGTTCGCCGTAATCGGCGTCTTATCATTCGGCGTTACAGTGATTGCTATGCCCTGTCCTGACACCTCAATCAAACCGCTTAAACTCTCTATTAATTCTACTTCTTCTTCGAGCAGACGCGCCAGACTGTAATGATCGGATCCGACCGCTTCGATAGCCTCAAGTCTGGCTTTGAGCAACTTATTGCCCTCATGCAACGAACGGTTCTTTTCTTGGAGTTCCAGATAATCCTCATGCAAAGCACTCAGTGATTTTTCGCGGACGGCCATCTCCTCCGGACTCCATCTTGTGGACGCCCACTGTCTAAAAAGAATAAAGCCGAGCAACATGCAAACCACTGTCAAAGCGGCGGCGGATAAGACTCTTTTTCTATCTGTTTTTCGCGGACTGTTATCTTCAATCATTGCAATCTCCGAACCGGTCTTACGACGCGGTTAATGGTATGTCGTTATTTTTCAGCTGTAAAATCACATAAATCTGCAATATGCTTATGACAAGTCAGCAAGATAATCTGGCGGCGTTCCGAAATAGCCCTCAGCATCCCAACCGCACTTTTCGCTCTCTTATAATCATATTGTACCAACGCATCATCCAAAAATATCGGCATATCCGGATACTGTTCTAAGATAACATCCGCGATTGCCAATCGCAACGCCAGGTATATCTGATCCAGCGTTCCTGCACTGTAATAATCCGCTGATTTTTCATCTAAATAACTATCTCCGGCACGAACTCGAAAATCGCGGTCAAACGAAACTGAAGTATATCTCCCGTCGGTCAATATTGCGAGATACTCTCCGGCCTTCTCTCGAACCGGTGGCGCAAATACGCTTCTCATTTCTTCTGCGGCCTCCTCGAGAGCATTCTTGGCTATCTCGAGTGCCTGATAGTATAGTTCTGCCTCCAAAATCTTCTCTTTTAAATCCCGGGCTTCTTCACGAATCGCCGAAAGATCCGGAATCATTGAGCGCAAAGAATCCGTCGCACCATCAATATTAGAAATCCGGGATGCCCACTCAAAACGCGTGATGAGTAATTTCTCAACCGCTTCACTGTCCGTAGGATGAAGTGCTCCCAAATCATTATCCGGTAATGTCCGATCTTCACTTATGCTGTGTTCCAATTCGCTCAAGCGATGATTCAAAACTTGAATCTCAGCCTCTCGAGTGGCATTAAGCTTGGCTACCTGAATCAGGAAAGCTTCCCTGTTATGTCGGGCATCCGAGAGTCTTTCTTGAATGGCAGCCATTCGCAAGCGAGCCGATTTTTCTTTATCGGCATATTCAGCTGCCTCTTTTTCAAATGACACTTGGAGGGATCTCGCCGTGCGCCGCTCCGAAACTCGAATCATGTAAAATATGCCCCACACAAGAACCGTCGGTAACCATAGCAGTAAAAGCACCGGTTGACGGATGGCGTGAATGAATGCCCAATCCAACCATATCCAAATCGACATGATCGATAATATGACTGCTGCAATAGCAACCATCGTATTCTTGACACTTTGTCTTGATGTTTGACGCCCATGATTGCGAACAGCGTAGGATTCTGTGTGAGGCTGAATTTTTAATTTATGTATCTCTTCCAGTTGTGAAAATGCCTCTTTCTCATTCTCTTGCAACGTCAAAATTTCTTGTTCGAGTTCAAATAAATATGTTGAGACCTTCTGATCCTGTTGCTCAGAAACGGCATTTTTATCTTGTATTAAGGCACGAGTGTTTGAGACTTCCATTCGCGCCGTTTCGATTCTTGCGGCTCGGATTTGATGCTCCAACAAAGAAATTCTCGTCACTAATTGTTTCTTTTCGGTGTCGAAAGCAGCGACACGGTCAAGTGTTTCAATTGCGGCCCGCTCAAGCTTGTCCAACTCCGCAACCCTCGTCGAAAGCTCCGAAATACGACCGCCTCCGCGTTTATTGCGAAGCGCCTTCATCGCATCATCAATACGTCTTGAGACCACTTCATAAGAATTCGACTCGTCTCCGACAGCCGATAATCCGGTCAATCGATCTGCGATGCTCATAAGCTGCTTCGATTGCGAAAAATCCGTCAGCATCTGACCGATAAAAACCGTATGCACAAATTCCTGCTCGCTGATGCCGAACAAGTAGGGTCCGACTTCTTCTCCGCCTGTATTAATATGTGTGCCGCTTCGCACATCTATAAGTTCGATCTCATCTTCGGAACGACGCTCTCCGAACCGTCTTCGCAACAAGTATTGCTTGCCGCTAAATGCAAACCCAAGCGCACCGCCCATAGCGGAACCCGACCACGGCTTATATTTCTGCCTTCCATAATCTCGAACGGAAACACTTGATCTCGGCGGAAATCCAAAGAGCATTGCGCGCACAAAAGCCATAAGTGTGCTTTTGCCATATTCATTGTCCTCGAAAATACAATTCATGCCTTGGTCAAAATCATAATCGATGTTTTCGAGTTTTCCGAAAGCATTGATTCGAGCCTCAAGAATCTTCACGATATCGAACCTCGCCTTCAAATGCTTTAAGCCCCAAACTTAATGCGCGCTCAGCGACGCTCATCTGCGCATCATCGTCAGCAAGCTCTGCGTCGACTATTCTTTTTTTCATATGACGCGTGAATGCGCCGCGTAAAGAGGTCTCTCCGGCAACATCGTCCGGATGAATGTCTGCTATGGTGTCATCGAGTATTTTCGCTGCGAAAACATATTTTTCGAGATAGCGTTTGAGTGTTGTCATTTCGGGCGAAAAATCACCGGGAATACGTCCGATCATGGTCAGCCTGAACGCATCATCCGCATACTTCTCCGGGCATTCTCGCTTAATCGTGTCCATTAATCTGTGTTTCAGGTCATCCTGAATCCCTATTCCGCTCACATCGACATCCAAACGATGATATGTACGTCGATTGATTGCGCGATATGTCAGATCGGTACTATCTTGGTTAATCGTTCCGTGATAAAACCCGCGCGGTCCGAGTTCATCAAATCCTCGGGGTTCGGGACATCCCGCATAAGCCCAAAATGTATTTCCGGCGCGTTGAAGCGGCGTGGCATCGTGCACATGCCCAAGAGCAACGTAGTTGGCTCCGCATTCGGCCAGACGCGACTCCGGAATCGGGTTGTACTGACTTTTGGCATCGGATCCACGAATGACTTCACCATGCATCACCATCAAGTGGACGGTATCCGCCGAGCAACCCGAAAGTGAGCTAACATTAAAACCTTCGGGAATCAGGCTTTTCGACTGACGCGCGGATCGAAATCCGGCACCCCAGACAACACAATCCAAATCATTCAAACAGTAAGGCTGTATCGCATCTTCGAACACACGGACATGAGAAAAATCCGATATTGCGTCATATAGAGCGGTTCCGGCATAGGGATCGTGATTGCCGGGTGAAATGAAAATTCTCGTGTTCGATATGCGGCTGAAAGCGGCGCGAATCAAACGCTCTGTCGCAGGACTGATGCGAATCGCATCGAAAATATCCCCGGCCAAGAGCAACACATCCGTCGATTCGGTCTCGCAAAATGAAATAACATTCAAGAAGGTCTGTTCTTGCTCCGCACGTCGAATAGACGCCGCTTCATGCGACAGCGATGTAAAAGGCGCCCCCAGATGAAAGTCCGCCGCATGCACCACACGAATTCCCGTGCCCTTCATAGGTTCTCCTTCGTCTGCTGATTTGAGTGATTTATTAATCACTGTATTCTCCGTTATTCTATCATTGCGAGAATACTCGCTCAACTTGATATGTAGTATAGCGACAGCAAATGATTTTTTGAGGTACAATATGGTTGGAGTTGTCCATTACTCAATATTGTTTTCAACCAAGGGGATTGCAAATGTCTGCGAATAAGTCGCCGGAACGAAAGCTTTTTTTTAATGCTACTACGCACCTGATCATACTTGCGTTTTTCTTTTTCGCACAAATTGCGCTTCTCGCAACGTTTTCCATATATTTGCAAAGCATTTCCGCCTATTTGATGATTATTCTTTACTTCGCTGCTTTATGCTTTTGCTTGTTTATATCGACGGCTCATGATAATCCCTCTACAAAAGTATTCTGGATCGTCTTGACGGCCATTTTTCCCGCATTCGGGATTTTATTGTATCTGATGTGGGGTTTGCATCGGCACGGCAAGCACCGACACGAACTCGAACACCAGTCCCACAAAGATTCAGAAGAAGCGCTATACGCGCATTCCGATCCTTCAGACCGACAAGAAGAGGAGCAATCCGACGCCTTCCAAAAGCACGCATCCATTCGGCTGATTTCCAATTACCTAACCGCTCAGGATTTCCCCGTATATGCCCGAACCGGCATGACGTACTTTTCGAGCGGAGAAAAGCTTTTCGATGATTGCATCGAAGAAATGAGCCGGGCGAAGCGATTCATTTTTATCAGCTTTTTTATTTTTCGCGAGGGTCAGCTTTGGGATCGGGTATACGATGTATTGCTCCGAAAAGTCGCCGAAGGTGTTGAAGTTCGGATGTTGCTTGACGGCGCAGGCACCCTTTTCAGTCTGGACCGCGATCGGATTCACAAATATCGTGATGAAGGCATTAATATTCGGTTGTTCAATCCCACATACAAATACGTCAATAACCTTTATCTCAACTATCGCAATCACCAGAAGATTATCATCATTGATTCGAACATCGGATATACCGGCGGTGTCAACCTGGCAGATGAATATGCCAACCTGACCTCGCCGCTCGGTTACTGGAAAGATACCGGCTTCAAGCTTGAGGGCCGCGCAGTCTTTGGCTTAACCAATATTTTCATCAATATGTGGGATCAGACCGTTAAGAAGTTAAGCAACAGCTACACCCTATATTATCCGGATGACATCCCTCTCACCCAAGGCTTTTGTCACGTCTTTGACGACGGCCCTTACAACAACCCCAAGAATCCGGCCGAGGGCGTGATCAATCGCATGATTGAGACCGCAACCGAGACTCTTTTTATAAGCACCCCCTATCTGGCTGTCTCCTTAGACTTTATCGATACATTGTGTCGGGTGTCCCGAAGCGGCGTTCGAGTCGTTATCGTTGTGCCCTGTCAACTGGACCATTGGTATGTTTTTGAAGTGACACGAAGTTTCTTTGGTCGGCTTATTGATGCAGGCGTCGACATTTATCGCTATTCTCCCGGAATGATTCACTCCAAAATGATCGTCGTCGATCGGGCGCACGCGATGGTCAGTTCCGTAAACCTGGATAACCGAAGTTTTTACACGCAATACGAGTGCGGTGTTTGGTTTTTCGATACACCGGAAGTCGAGCGTGTCTCCGAAGATTTTGACGAAATTATCTCGCACAGTTATGCCGTGACTGCCGAAGAGCTCAAGGCCGAGGGCATGATTCGCAACAGTCTAGGACACTTGATGCGCGTTTTTTCTCCACTCATGTAAACTGCAGGCAACGCAAAAGCCTCGTCGGTTCAAAACGAGGCTTCATCCGAAGGAATGTCCTAAGCAAAGATCAGCGGTGATTACGCCTCTTTTTTGTAATTGTACTCGGTCAACTCGGCGTTGAGATACCGCACAATATCATCCATGCGAACCGACTCGGTAAAGGACACAAATGTGAATGCTTCGCCCTCCTGCTTGGCACGTCCTGTACGACCGATGCGGTGCAAGTAATACTCGTTTTCAAGCGGCACCTCAAAGTTGAAAACCCCGTCGACATCCGCAACATCAATACCTCTTGCTGCAACATCGGTTGCAACCAATACGCGAAAAGCACCTTTTCGGAATTGTTCCATAATACGATTGCGGGCCGTTTGTTGGATATCGCCATGCAGGCAATCGACCGTGACACCCTCTCTGCGAAGGCGGTCAGTAACTCGGCGTACGCGGTTCTTAGTATTGCAGAAAACCATAACCTTAGTCATGGGCTTATCTTTTAGAATCGTGACCAGGGCGTTGTCTTTTTCACGATCTTCCACGCGAACGATATATTGATCAATCGGCGGCAGATCCTCTGCTTTCGGCGCGACATCGATCTCAACGGCACGCTGTATGTATTCCCATGAAATATTCATGACCTCCCGGGACATTGTGGCCGAGAAGAGTGCAATTTGTTTCTCTTTGGGCGTATAGGTCATAATTTTTCGAATATCTTTAATGAAGCCCATGTTGAGCATTTCGTCAGCTTCGTCGAGGACTAAAGTCATAATCCCTGAAATGCTGATGGTCTTTCTCTGCAAGTGATCGAGCAATCGCCCCGGGGTCGCTACGACAATTTGCGGCTTTCCTTGAATCTTTCGGATTTGCTGGTCCATACGTTGGCCGCCGATCATCGCAAGTATTTTAAGCCCCTTGATATGGCGCCCTAATCGTGTCAATACATCCGCAATCTGCATTGCCAGTTCACGCGTCGGACAAAGAATCAATGCTTGAACGTCATCTCTTTTCATATCGAGATATTCCAGAATCGGAATCCCGAAGGCTAATGTTTTGCCTGTGCCGGTCGGCGCTTTTGCAATCAGATTGGACCCTTCCATCATCAGCGGCAGTGCTTTCTTCTGGATGGATGTCGGCTCCGAGATGTCCATCTCCGCCAGTGCTTTCATAATTTCGTCTGAGGGTCTGATTTCTTCAAATGATTTAATTTCCATTGTGCCCTTTCAATTTACCCGAAAAATCCAAGTGGTCGGCTCCGAGATGTCACCGATTCAGATCGGCGCGAATGATAATTTTGTGGCCGCAAGTATCAATAAGTATCAAAAAGCAAAACAACTGCACCGGACCACAGAAACGCCTAATTCCTTTGCCTGGCTTAGTTTACCACACTCGGCTCTGTTCGCATCGGATATTCGAAAAATCCGGTCACATGATTCTTATCGTCGAATAGATCGTTGTATACAAAATTGGCGTAGTCTTTAAACCACTCTGAATCATCAGAAACTGCAGACACACAATCATAGCGCACACCGTCTTTATCGAAAATGCCCATCGGCGTTACAATCGGGAACGCCGCCATCATCTCTTTGAGATAAATGTTATATAAAGGCATGTCTATACCTGCCACGTCCAACACCATGGTTGAAAGATAATTGAGGCTGAGATCCTTGTTCTCGACTTCTTCAATATCATAGTTTGCCCAAATAAAGTATTCTGTAGCGTATAGTTTTTGCATGGTCTCCGAGTCCAGAGAACTAATATTCCGGCCGAGAATCTCATCGTAAAAACCGTTCTTCATGCTGGGTAAATGATCACCAAAGAAACAAATAATGGTCGGCTCATCCTGTTGCGAAAAATACTCGATCAAATCCCTCGTCGCGTCATCGGTACTCTTAACTACCGACAGATATTGCTCTGTCTCCGGATACATGCCCGGATAATCGGAGAGCTTGATATCGTAATTGATATTATCGTAAGTTTTGCCATAGCCACCGTGGTTTTGCATGGTTACATTAAAGATAAATATCGGTTCGCCATCCGTCTTCCTTTCGAACGTATCAACCACCTTTGCATAAGAATCTTCATCGCTGACATACGAGCGCAAATAATCCGGATTCTTAAAATCATCAACACTCATAAACCGATCAAATGCAAAATCTTCATACACTTCCGGTCGATTCCATCCGCTGGCCTCATAGGGATGAATCGCAACGGTCTGATAGCCGACAGCTTTCAGAATTTTGGGAAGCGACGAGGTACTCTCGTTGACATATTGAAGATAAGGAATGCTCCCCGTAGGTAAGAACGTCATGCTGTGCGAGGTCAGAAATTCGAATTCTGAGTTGGCCGTGCCGCCACCATACGTCGAAACGAACAAATCTCCCGAAATGGTATTTTCTTTGAGCGACGGAATAAATTCCAACACCTTCTCATCCGTCTCGAAAGGCGCGACATCGGTCAAATCCGCGAATGACTCATTCATGATAACGATAATATTCGGCTTAGTGGTCGCCATCTCCGCGTTCAAATTCTCATAGGTATCCAGTACCGCAAAACGCTTATACATCCGTTGTAACTCATCGCGAGTCACAGAGCGTCCTTGGCCGATCTCTATGTCGGCCGCAGCATCAACTACCGCTTGGGCACTATAACCCTCCGGCACTTCGACCAGCAAATCTTGAGCATTCATCGTAATGCCCAACAGCAGACCGTTCTTCTTATAGTTTGAAGGCTGATTCCAAACATTATTGGTAATTCCAAGACTCTGCATAAAGCTATTTTGCGCAATACTATATCGATCCGTATTGAATAGAGACACCACCAACATGGAAGCTAATGCAAAGCAGGATAGATTCACAAGGGCACGACTCCGGAATTTTTTCAGAGAAAAGCGTACCCGGACGAGCAAAAACGACAATAATAGCAACGATAAAAACGTCACCACCAAAACCGAGGAAAGCCGCAACGGATACTCTCCGGAAACATTCAATGCCGTACGAACGGTTACGATATCCCAGATCTGGACCGGCTCACCGCGGAAGAGAAGCTTGAAATAATTTATTACGGCCACGGTATAGACAAGCACGGAGGAAACGATGGCACTGACACAAAGTCGATTAATGACAGAAAAAACAAAAGTGAAGATCAAAAGATAGAACAAATAATTTACAACGTAGACTTCATTTTCCTTGTCAAAAAAGGACCAGTCATTGAGCAATTCAGCAATAAAAAAGACCAGAAACGGCACCACCAAAAGTGTGGCAGCCGCAGCCACCATCATCGCGCGTTTGCCAAGCTTGATCTCAGTCATCAAACTTAAGCCACAAAGCATCGCCAAACCGAGCGCCGCAAAAAAAGCCCGCAAGTTCAGCTTTTCATATCCAAACTGAGAATTGATCTGGTAGGGCTTCTCTGAAAGGTCACCGGGATTAACCAACGTTTTCTGTGCATTCTTCGATGCGAGAGAAACCCACGCCATCGGGGCTTTTTCCCAACCCAAACCCTCAATCTTTAACGTATAGGAATAAAGTTTCGAAGGATCCAGACGCTGTTCCACAGAAAAACGAACATATTCATCATCCTTAATATCAGCAATCGGAGTCTCCGACTGAGCCAGCACATCACCTTCATCATTTAACAATTTAAAATGCATCATTGCCGCCGAGTTCGTGTTGTTATACGTTGCAATTCGAACTTCGATATATGAAAGGTAAGCCTTCTCCGGTTTAAAGGTCTGCGATAGCGGTACATCGCCCGCCATGTTTCCGGTCGTTCTGGATTGTTGTCCGGAGTAGGAAGCCGAAGTATGATCGACAAATACATCAAAACACGCGATTAGAGAGATGATTAATATCACCGTAAAAGCAATCGCTGCGATTCTCCTGTATTTATTTGTCGTAAATTTAACCATTCTTTAACCTCAAATTTTCTTTGTCATATAATTATACGTAAATAGCATGCGAGAGCAATGGATTCTGACTTAGTCAATTGCACAGAGTTTTTATGTGCCTGTTTCATTTTTATGCCAAAATCATTTAAAATCGTGTCCAAAGTCTATAAAACAAAGAAAGGCGTCGTTTACTGTGATATCATCACGACATCATCTATATTCCGAAAATCGAGCGGACGGTGTTGCTTCGCAGAATATTTAGATTGCGCAATCGAAAAGAGGACCTCATGAGTCAACTGACACCTTCTACCCGCAAAATTAACCTTCAATTCGCAGCAGTACAGGGCACATATTGGATTTGTTTTTTTTGTTTGTCCGGCTTCATGGTTGTCTTGTTGCGCCAAAAAGGTTTTTCTGCTTCTGAAATCGGCGTTTTACTTTCTGTCCAAGCCATATCGAGCATTTTCGCTCAACCGATCATCTCTTCTTTTGCTGAAAAGCACCGTCGTATTCCGCTAAAATACATTGTTGACGCTCAGATTGTCGTCGCCATCGTCATGATATTCATTCTCCGTTTTGTCGGACACCAAATGATCATCGCGACATTAATCTTCATGGTTCTCGGCGCGTCAATTTACTCGTCATTATCACTGATTAACGCGATCGCGATGCAGATCGCAAATTCCGGCATCCCCATCAATTACGGCACAGCTCGCGGCGTCGGCTCCCTGATGTTCGCCGTAACCGGTGTAATTCTCGGGCGAGTGGTCGAGCGTTACGGCGTCGAAATCATCATTCCTGCATTTATTATTTGCGCAACATTATCCATGTTGATCGTAACAACGATGTACGCACCCACCGCTATCCAAGAAGATCCGCACGAGCATGCACTGAAAGGCGGGTTCCGCGAACTTATCTCTTTCTTTTCTCGCTATCGAACCTTCGCCGGCTTCTGCCTGGCCAGCATATTATTGTTTGCCAACCATGCTTTTCTCAATACCTATATTCCCGATATTGTTGACCGCTTGGGTGGCAGCAAGTCCGACCAAGGCCTTGTGAGATCTATAGCCGCATTTGTAGAGTTGCCGATTATGGCCGTTAGCGCACTTTTGGTCACACGAATCAAAGCAAAGAAATTGCTGATTATATCTGCACTGTTCTTTGCAATCAAAGGATTGATGACATTCTTTTCGGGAAGCTTAACGATGCTTTTCGCAGTTCAGTTGCTTCAGATACCGGCATACGGCCTATATTTCCCACTTTCCGTCATGTTTGCCGACCGCGCGGTTGCCGATCGTGACCGCGTCCGCGCTCAGGCATACGTCAACGTGGCGGGCATGGGTATCGGCATGGTCGTCGGCAACTTTGTCGGGGGGATAATATTGGACTATTTCGATGTCCCGGTATTACTGTTCTCATCATTTATCGCCGGCATTCTCGGTTTCGCCGTGATGCTTGCCGTCCTATATCGATATCAGCAACCCGGTGAAACAAAGCTCTCCGGCAATAGTTCTCCGATAGTAAACGAGACATAAGTGTCACCCTTTTTGAGAATAATTTCAGAATTGTCCTGATCAAAAAACTCACGCAAAACTTGTCTGCAAGCACCGCACGGCGGACAATAATCCGGCGTCTCATTTTCGCGAGCGCCCACAACCGCCATCGCTCGAAAATGCCGAAATCCTCGTCCTACCGCATAAGCAATAGCGCTCTGCTCCGCACAAATGGACAAGAAAGCCGCATTTTCGACATTACATCCCGTCACTATGTTGCCATCCTCACAAAGCAAAGCCGCACCGACAGCGAAATGCGAATATGGACAATAAGCGTTTTTCCTTGCGACGATCGCTGCTTGTAAAAGTCGTTCCGCCAATTCAGACGGTATCTTTTCGTTCGGCTCGTGACCCATAAGAACCTCCGTCCACGCTCGAAATACCCTTGTGATCGAGACTCGTTCAAACACTGACTACCACTTTAGAATTATACTTCAATCGTGACGGCCTGCGCTTCCATCATCTGTTGGCGAACCAGTCTGACGATGCGGCTACTGCCGATTCGGTCTGCTCCGGCCTCAATAAAGGCCTCTGCGTCTTCAAGTGTCGCAATTCCTCCGGATGCTTTAATCTTAATATCCGGCGGCAGGTTCGCTTTAAATAGCGCCACATCCGCAAGCGTGGCTCCTCCGGTCGAAAAGCCGGTCGATGTCTTAATAAAATCTGCTCCGACATCGCTGACTATTTTACACATTTGAATTTTTTCAGCTTCACTCAGCAAACACGTCTCAATAATCACCTTGAGCACACGACCTTTACAAGCAGCGCGCACGGCTGAAATATCCTTTTTAACCGCATTCAGATCTCCTTGTTTAAGATATCCGACGCTGATAACCATGTCGATTTCATGAGCGCCCTGACTTACCGCTGTCTTTGTCTCGAAAACCTTTGATTCTGTCGTTGTATAGCCGTTCGGAAAGCCGATAACCGTACATATTTTCCCGCGCCCGTCGGTATCTCGAATCGCTTGATCCACAAAAAGCGGCGGAATACAAATCGAAGCCGTCTTGAAGTCGACCCCTTCGAAACAAACCTTCCGAATATCTTCTGAAGTCGCATCCACCGCCAGAAGCGTATGGTCCGTGCGTGTCAAAATCTTTTTTTGCTCATCGGTAAAAATCATTCGCATTGTTTTTCGCCTCCAAATTGATGTCTGTTAGTATTTTGTCCAAGAACGATGTCCCGTCAATATGTGAGATGTTCTCGGTTTCAAATCCAAAATATGCTAATACTGTGGCAGCAATATCCGCAAAGGTATTCCTTACGCCGATGTCCGTTCCGACCCGGACCATGTCTCCCAAAACCAAAATCGGCACGGTCTCACGAGAATGGTCGGTCGAAGGACTAAGCGGGTCACAGCCATGATCGGCCGTGATCATCAAAAGATCATCCGGTTGCATCGCTTCCAAAAGTTCCGGCAAACGTCGATCAAACTGCGAAATCGCATCGGCATATCCGTCCACATCGTTGCGATGACCGTGCTTTGAATCAAAATCCACCAAATTTGTAAAACACAGTCCCGAGAAAGACTTGTGCATCGTCTCGATGGTTTTCGAAATGCCATCCTGGTTCGACATAGTTCGAACCGACTCGGTCAAACCTTGACCCGAATAGATGTCGCCTATTTTGCCAATACCAATAACGGCTCTGCCCGATTCCGACAAATCGTCGAGCATTGTCCTTCGCGGCGGCGGTATTGAATAATCATGACGGTTCGCCGTACGTGAATAATCCGGGAAAGACCCTTCAAAAGGACGAGCAATTACGCGACCTACACCATTCTCCCCTTGAAGAATGCGTCGAGCCACTTCACAACAACGATACAACTCCTCAATCGGAACGACATCTTCATGAGCTGCTATTTGAAACACACTGTCCGCAGATGTATAAACGATTAAATCTCCGGTCTTAATATGCTCCGGGCCAAAATCTCTGATAACATCCGTACCGGAATACGGTCGATTACACAAAACGCCTCTTCCGATCTCCTCGGAAAACAGACGGATCACATCCTCCGGAAAGCCATCCGGATAGACCGGAAGCGGCCTATCCGATATAATTCCCGCAATCTCCCAATGACCTATCGTCGTGTCCTTACCCTTCGACTGTGAGATACATCTGCCAAAGGCGCCGGATGGATTTGCTAAGTCTTTCGACACCTCAAAACGCTCTGCTCCGGGCACAACAGCGGCTCGCAAATCTTCGATGTCTTCAACGATTCCAGGTATATTGAATAGTCCTGATGAAGCTAAATGCGGTGCAATAAAAGAAGCGGACGTCGCCGCCGAAGCTAAAGTATTCGATCCTTCGTCTCCAAACTGCGCTGCGTCCGGGGCTCTTCCGATGCCCACGCTGTCCAAAACGATTAAAAACACTCGTTTCTGTGGCCGGTCCATTATCGCCTCCGAATAAATAGTATATGACGTAGTAAATTCTATAATAGATTTATATCAATACAATCATAACATGAGAAAACCAAAATGATGCAAGAACTCAACAAAGGCTCATTGCTTATTTCCGTGAAAAGATTAATAGAAAATGATTCCGGGCGCCCAATTGAGTCATATGATTGAAAATTGTACCAACGTCTCTACGTCACTTCGACGGAGAAATATTCGACAGAAAACCGAGAATGGCTCGAGGCGATGACGAGGGATGGCGGGTTGAGGGTGCGGGGCGTTGCGAGGGTAACGGTGGCGGCGGTCGCGGGCGAAACGTTTCACTTTAGGCAAATACCGGCAAAATCAGTCAGAACTCTCCATTTTGCCGGTAGTTTTCTCTTTGCAAAGAGGGTGCCGAGTGAAAAAATGCCGGCAAAATCCTGAAAAACTCTTCATCTTGCCGGTAGTCTGCTCTGGCTAAACGTTTCACTTTTTTCGGAAATACCGGCAAATCATCCAGAAATCTCCATTTTGCCGGTATTTTACCATTTATTCAAATGCATCATAACGCGATATTAACGCAAAAAAGAGGGGCGACACGTCCATAATTACAGACCAAATCACTCAAACGCTCCATATCGTCGGTATCTTCCAATATGAATGGGAACTACCGACTGAACGGAAGATTTTGGTGTTTTTGCCGGTATTCTCAGCCCAGAAAAAGCCAAAAAGGTTTGCCGGTCAACGCATTCCGAATATTGATCTTTTTGTGGCAGTATAGATACAGATGGGAAACCCCCATCCCTTTTTTTCGCGAAAATATGTGAAGAGCGTCCACAAACCGATTCTGTGCAAAGCATCATGCTTGCTTTATAATGATAGAAAACAGCATTAAGGAGATGACTATGGGCCGCAAACTGCTACTGATTTCTCTGGACGCGGTTGGCGACCACGACCTTGAGCTGTTACTTGAACAACCAGCTTTTCAGCTCCTGCGTGAAAAGGGGACGATGGTTCGGGAAGTCGATTCCGTCTTCGTCACTAACACTTATCCGATTCATGCCTGTATTCAGACCGGTGTCTCACCTTATCGCCACGGCATAATAGAAAATGACATCCAAGACCCCGGCAAAAAGATTTGGCCATGGCGCTACCATGTTCGTCACCTGACTGCGCCAACACTTCCGGACCGGGCAACTCAATCGGGGAAAACAGTGTGTTCCATCATGTTTCCTGTAACCGGGGGCGCGAACATTCGTTACAATTTCCCTGAAATTCCGGGCAAGATATCCTTGCCCAAGCGCATCGCCCTGACTTTGCAGAACGGTCGTCCTTCATTTATTCTCTCGTGTATGCTGCGATTTATGAAGCATATGCTTTCTTCAGGCGGACATGCCGACGATATGATTGTATCCATTGCCGAACGCATGATTCAGACCAAGCAATTTGATCTGATGATGCTGCATCTTCTGGATGTTGATTCCACGAAGCACAAGTATGGCCCCTATTCTGATGAAGCGAAAAACGCCTTGCTTCGAACTGCCGCTCGGGTCGACCGCATTCTGCAGGCCGTATCTTCACGTTCCGACGCGGATCAATACGACATTGTCGTCTTCAGTGATCATAGTTGTCTTCCGGTCCATACGGCTCTTCATCCGAACACCATGCTTCAGGCTGCGGATATTGCCCCTTCCGAAGCTTTTTTTCATAGTGCGCACGGTTGCTGCTTCCTTCGTATATATACCCCGGAGCCATCCGATAAGTTGCTCGATTTTCTATCGGTCTTTTCATCCACTCCCGGAGTCAAGCGCGCTTTAACCGCAGATGAAATGCACTCCTCCGGAGCCGGGTCCCAATTCTATTGCGGATTTGCCGCAGAAGCCGGCTATGTTTTCGGGCACTTCGCAAAAGGACAACACGGCTATACGCTGGACAACGACAAGTACAAGACCTTTTATTTTGCCAAGGGCGCTTCCATTGCCCCCGGGAGAAAACTTGAGGGCGGAACACTTCTTGATATTTGCCCGCTTTGCTGCGATATATTAGAATTGGAACCGTGGACGATGGAAGGTTGCAACAGAATCTTTTAGTCCCTCGGAGTACTCGCTTTCGAAATCCCCTCATAATTTGTTTAGACAAGAGGTATGACCATGGAACAACTCACCGTCGCAATGCAAAACTATCTTGAGACCATCTTCTCCTTGTCTGAAGCCGGTCGCGGCGTTCGTGTCAGCGATGTTGCAGCACACCTTAGCGTTTCAAAAGCAAGCGTCAATAATGCCATCAATGTCCTTGCCGATCTTGGTTATGTTTCAAGAGAAAAGTATCAGGAAATCTATCTGACCGATCTGGGCAAGAGTACCGCTGAGCTTCTTGAGGGGAATCACAGTATTCTGAAATCTCTTTTTGTCGATGTTCTGGGCGTCTCGCCGGACGTCGCAGACAGGGACGCCTGCGCAATTGAACACATTATCAGTAAAGAGACTGTCCTCAAGATCCGCCAACACCTCTCCTCCTCCCCGCACACTCAAAAAAAGAATTGACGGCGGCGGGCGATGCGTATATTCTATTTCTAAACGCGAATCATTCGCATTTAAAGAGGTAGTTATGCGTCTAATAAAATCTTTGATTCTGATAATGACCACTGCTCTGATCCTGAGCAGTTGTTCTTTTTTCCCCGGTCAGACTTCTGACAGCGGGAAGCTAAAAGTTATTGCGAGCGTATACCCCATGTATGATTTCGCCCGAAAGATCGGCGGAGAATATGTTGATGTCACTTTACTGGTTCCGGCAGGATTCGAGCCCCACACCTGGGAACCTACATCGAAGGATATGCTGTCTTTGGAAAAGGCGGATGTGTTTATATATAACGGTGCCGGCATGGAAATGTGGGCCGATAATCTAATATCTGCCATCGAGAACAAAAAACTATCTGTGGTTGAGACTTCAAAAGACTTAGAACTCATGGCAACCGGAGCATATTCTTTGGACAACGATGCTTTAACCGGTGAGATTTCAGAGGCTCACGACGACCATGACGACCACGAAGAGGCCGAATCCCAAGAGGAAGATCATGATGACGATGATCATGACCATGATCACGGTCAATACGATCCGCACGTCTGGCTCTCACCCATAAACGCAAAAAATCAAATGAATGCGATTTGCGATGCATTTTGTGCCGCCGACCCGAATCACGCTGAAGCGTATCGCAATAACTATAATAAGTATGCCAATATGCTCGATGATTTGGATGCCGAATACCGGAGCGCCTTGGATGCTTTTGATTCGAAATACATTGTTGTCTCGCACGAGGCCTTCGGATATATGTGCAAAGAATACGGCTTGCTCCAAGTGCCCATCCGGGGGATATCTGCAGACGCCGAGCCGGATGCCGAACGTATGCGTCGAATTATTGATTTTATCAATGCAAATCATATTCGAGTCGTGTTTTTCGAGGCACTGACAAATCCGAAAGTATCCGAAACGATTGCCGCCGAAACGGGATGCGAAGTTCGCGAGTTACATCCGATTGGCGGACTGACTCAAGAACAAATAGACGACGGGCAAGACTATTTTTCACTGATGAACGACAATTTAGTCGCATTAACCGCCTCTTTTTCATCGCCGGATTAATCCGAAGGGAGAAATTATGAAACCGATTGAGTATGCTGTGGAAGTGGAAAATATCCATTTTGCTTATAACGAAAAACCGATCCTCAGCAATATTACTTTCCGTATTCAGGACGGCGATTTTGCCGCCATCATCGGTGACAACGGCTCCGGAAAAAGCACTCTAATTAAGATTATTCTCGGTCTCCTTCCTCCCGATTCGGGGATCATCAAAATCCAAGGTCAAAACGTCACCGGCAGAAGTGATTTCTCGGCCGTCGGCTATGTCCCTCAGAATAGTGCGGATTCTATTTCACGCTTTCCGGCAACAGCCGAGGAAATCGTTCTCTCCAGTCTTTACAAAAAGATTGGGCCTTTCCGGTTCCCCGGAAAAAAACATCGTCAAATGGCCGAGGACGCCCTTTTTCAAGTTGGCCTTACCGATTACAAAAAGCGAATGCCAACCGAGATGTCCGGTGGCCAGCGACAGCGATTAATGCTCGCTCGCGTCCTCGCCAATCAACCTCGCATCTTGATTCTGGACGAGCCGACCGTCGGAATTGATAACGATGCGGTCAATCAACTTCTGACCGTTTTGCATCAAATAAACATAACCAACAAAGTGACCATCGTTATGGTCACTCATGATATCGCTAAGGTCGCATCCTATTCCAATCGCGTCCTTTGCCTCTCGGAAAAACACTTCCACGAGTCCGACTTGCCATCCGGAACAATCGTGCACGCCCACCCGCTTCAAAACGACCATCGTTATGAGCATATTCACTGCGCTAATTGTCCGCAAAGTCACGATTCGGAATCCTGTGCCGCTTGCAACCAAGACCACAAATCCCATGGCGAATCCGAAAGGGGGCATTTATAATGCCGCTGATGTTCCAATATTCTTACATGCAGAAAGCCTTTGTCGTCGGCATACTTCTATCTCTTGCCATCGCTTGCCTGGGCGTGATTGTCGTTCATAAACGTATGTCACTCATCGGATCCGCATTGTCTCACTCTTCGCTTTCCGGCGTCGCAATCGGATTATTGTTCGGATTTAATCCCATATTGGGTGCTGTAGGCGCCTGTCTTTTCGCGTCCCTTTGCATCGAAGCCATCCGCAAAAAACTACCGGATTTCCAGGATTTGGCCGTCGCCATAACCCTTTCCATCGGCATCGGCTTGGCAGGCGTATTGTCCGGTTTTGTGAAAAACGCCTCCGATTTCAATAGTTTTTTGTTTGGAAGCATTATCGCTATTACCCCGTTTGAGCTTTATCTGGTCATCGCACTGGTCCTGATTGTCCTCTTAGTATTCCTACTCATGTATAAAGAACTCTTCTACATATCATTGAGTGAAGAAGCGGCGGCGCTATCCGGAGTTCCGGTTCGAACCATTAATTTCATTTTCACAATCTTGACGGCCTTAACTGTCTCCATCGCCGCAAGAACCGTCGGCGCACTGGTGATTTCCTCCCTATTGGTCGTTCCGGTCGCCGCTGCGATGCAAATTGCGCGCAGTTTCAAAACCACCATTTTCTGGTCGATATTTTTCGCTTTGGTCTCGACAGTCATGGGACTGACCCTGTCGTTTTACATTGGCCTCAAACCGGGCGGTACCATCGCGCTGCTGTCTTCGCTATGCTTTTTCGCCGCTGTCATCATGAAAAGCTTACGCTCCCGTTTCTCAAAACGCTCGTTGCCGCTTCCAAACAAGCCGGAGGATCTAATACCATGAATTCGTCCGCAGAAACTCAATGGCCATCGACGCTCAAGCGGACGCGCACTCGACTGGCGGTGTACGACGAACTATTCGCGCAAGCATTGCCGATCTCGGCTCGCGAGCTTTTCGAACTTCTCAGCGCGAAAAACTTAAAGATCAGTTTTTCTACGGTCTATCGGATCCTCGATGCCTTTGTATCCCACGGTATAGCGATTCAAAGCAAGCCGGTCGGGGATTCAAATGTTCTTTACGGCATGAATATCCATCGTCATACACACTTCATGGTCTGCATGCGTTGCCACGAAAAACGGGCACTCCAAGAGTGCCCATTGGGCACTTCTTCCATTCATCTGGATTCAGACGACTTCATGGTAGTCGGACATCAGATCGAAATCCTCGGCTATTGCAAATCCTGTATGAATCTGCACAAAAAAACACCGGAATCGGATTGATTTGGCACCTCCAAACACTGATCTATCATCAGGTATCCGTAATGCACATCAAAATGACCCCGGCGTTATATTTCAATTGTCCGATATCGTCAAATCATTAATTATTCGTTGAGGTTCTTTCAACATAGTTGAGCATCTTGACTGTCGCTTTGATAGCTGATGCCGTCTGATCCGAATCCAGACCTCTGGTTTTGAATTCTTTACCGTTGCGCCAAGTGATTACAGTCTCAACTAACGCGCTGGTTCTGCCGCCCGGCGGAATGGTGACCATATAGTCGATAAGCTCCGGCAATGTCTTCCCGATCTTTTTATATACTTTCGAAAGAGCCTTCATAAAAGCATCATATTGACCGTCACCACTCGATGTGGCTTCAAAAACCTCTCCGTCGACTTCCAGACTCAGCGTTGCGACCGGCGACAGTTCACGCGCATGACACAAATAGTAATTACGCACTTTGATACTGTCCTTCATATCGTTGCTGCCCAGGACATCCGAAATGATGTAAGGGAGCTCCTCTGTTGTTACGCTCTCCTTGCGGTCCCCCAGTGTAACAATGCGCTCTGTGACTTTGAGCAATACATCCTTCTCGAGTTCAATACCGAGCTCCTCAAGATTCTTGAGCACGCTTGCCTTTCCGGATGTTTTGCCGAGAGCATACTTTCGCAATCGCCCAAACCGCTCCGGTGCAAGTTGATTACAATATAGGTTATCTTTATTGTCGCCATCGGCATGGACACCGCAGGTCTGCGTAAAAACATTTTCACCGATGATTGGTTTGTTCGCCGGAATGCGAACACCCGAAAACGCTTCGACAATCTTGCTGATTTTGTTGAGGGACGCTTCATCAACATTTAAAGTCACCGGTGCATCACCTTGTCCGAGATGATCGTTGATCGCACCGACCACCGACGAGAGCGTCGCATTTCCCGTTCGCTCTCCAAGCCCGTTGACTGTCGTATGAACGCCATTCGCTCCCGCTTCCACTGCTGCCAACGAATTCGCAACCGCAAGATCATAGTCGTTATGCGCATGAAAATCCACCGGTTTCTTTGTTTTTGCAACCGTCTGCTTAACATAGTCATACGTCTGCAAAGGCGTCAAAATACCCAAAGTATCAGGCAACATGAATCGCTCAATCGGCAAATCTTCAAGCGCCTCGATAAGCTCAAAAACATATTCTTTTGAATCTTTCATTCCGTTTGACCAATCCTCAAGATATAGATTCACCTTGAGATTTTTGTCCGCCGCCGCCAACACATCCCTTTTGATATCAGAGATATGCTCCTCCGGGGTCTTCTGAAGTTGCTTGGTGACATGACGCAAAGATCCCTTGCACAGAAGGTTCATCACACCTGCACCCGATCGGCTGATCCAGTCGATTGACTTGCCGTTGTCGACGAAACCGAGAACCTCAATGCGTCCTGTATATCCTTTTTTGGAAGCCCAATCCGAAATCATCTTGACCGCGCCCATTTCGCCTTCGGAAATGCGGGCAGAACCCACCTCAATGCGATCGACTTTAGCTTCATCCAACAGAAGCTTGGCGATGTTAAACTTTTCGCTTTCGGTAAACGAAACACCCGGCGTTTGCTCACCATCCCGAAGTGTAGTATCCATGACTTCAACTTTCATTTCAGACCTCCTTGTCACCTGTCCGTATAAATAAAAAAACCTTCGTCCTGCCACAGGACGAAGGATACAACTCCGCTATACCACCTGTACGACATACCAACATATGCGTTCCTCTGTAACGGGGGAAAACCGTCGGCGCCTACTCGTAAAAACGTTCGGACCGAAACTCGGGAGTGATATTCAGGAATCCTCTACTTGTACCGGGCTTTCACCTTCCCCGACTCGCTATGAGCTTCAATAGAAACCTTACTGTCTCCGTCATTGTTTTTATATATGGGTTCATTATACAAAATCATCGCGAAAAGTAAATAGCTTTCGAAATTTGACTCTCAACTATTTCCGCGAAATGTGCAATAAGATATGCTCCGGGGCGCAAAATGAGTTATTAGGTTGGAAATTGACCAGCCTATATTCGCCACTGCGCCGGAGAAAGAGTCGACCGGAAATTGAGAATGGCTCGTGGGCGTGGTTAATGGTGGTTGTGAGGGGGTCGGCGGTAGTGGTGGTGTTGGCGGCGGTCAGTGATGGCGTGGATGCGGAACATGTTAGTGCGAAACGTTTCGTCTTAGGCAATTACAGACTAAATCACCAGAAATTTCCATTTCGTATGTGTTAGAGTGTGAAGAACCACTGCAATTTGTAACACAATTACATACGAAACAGCACTTAAGCTGCATTTCGTATGTGTTAGACTACAATAAAAGTGCATTTTGGTGCTATAAATACATACGAAACCAATGTTTTGAACTCATTTCGTATGTATTAGAATATAGCGAAACGTTTCACTGTAGACGATTACCGCCCAAAGTTCCTAAACATCCGAATTTGGCGGTAAATGAAGCACCTCATGACTTTGTATCGCCTTGCGAAAGTTGCTGATTACCGCCAAAAGTTCCCAAACATCCGAATTTGACGGTAATTACATACGAAACAACTCACCCCCCGCCATTTCGTATGTGTTAGATTGTGATATACAATCCGGCTTGAACCCTTCCTTTAACGGAAGTTATCGCTCATGTCACGTAATAACATGATTCATGCATTTCACGGAAATAGCGGAAATAGGTTAGGTGATGAGCTTTTTATCTCAGAATTTACTTATTGTGCGACGGGTAGTTTTCGAAATTTGGCGATTCAACTGTTTTCGCGCAAAGTTATTTTGAAAGGGTTCACTACAAATAATTCTCTGAACAGAAAACGCACAGACCCTAAGAAACAAGTAAGAACTCTTCATTTTTGTGCAATCGCCCACATCGAAACACTTGCGATTATCGTCCAGTCGTGTCTTAATATCTATGTATGAAAATTAGCAAACATGAATGAGGGCAATGACAAATGGGCGGATTATTCGGCGCGGTATCGCAAAAAGATTGTGTCACAGATGTATATTTCGGTACAGACTATCATTCTCACCTTGGCACACGACGTGGCGGCATGGCTATTTGGAGTGGTTCGATGTTCAATCGAGCGATTCACAATATCGAAAACATACAGTTCCGTGCCAAGTTTGAGTCTGAACTTGCCGGTCTGCACGGCCAAATGGGCATCGGTTGCATCAGCGATACCGACCCGCAACCCTTAACCGTTCACTCTCATTTAGGGCGCTATGCCATATGTACAGTTGGGAAAATTACAAATTCCGAGTCTCTGATTCAAGAGGCTTTTTCGAGACCTAATGTGCATTTTCTGGAAACTAACAAGGGTAAAACCAATTCGACCGAATTGGTTTCCGTGATGATTGAAAGCGCCGATTCTTTTAAGGATGGCATCCTTACCGTTCAAGAACGTATCGAAGGTTCTTGCTCGATGCTCCTGCTGACACCGGATGGTATTTATGCCGCCCGTGACAAATTCGGCCGCACACCTTTGGTTGTCGGTCGCAAAGCTGACGGCTACTGCGTTTCTTCAGAGTCCTGCACTTTTGCGAATTTGGGCTACGAGCACGAATATGAATTAGGTCCCGGCGAAATTGTCCTACTGACGCCGGACGAAATGAAGATTATCGCGCCTCGCAGAAATCAAATGAAGATATGCGCCTTCCTTTGGGTTTACTACGGCTATCCGTCTTCCTCATACGAAGGTGTCAGCGTGGAATTAATGCGTTATCGTAACGGTGCCGCCATGGCCAAACGCGAAAAACTCGATATTGACCTGGTCGCCGGTGTCCCGGATTCCGGCATCGGTCACGCGATTGGATATTCTAACGAATCCCACATCCCCTTCGGAAGGCCGTTTATTAAATACACTCCAACCTGGTCAAGAAGTTTCATGCCGCAGGATCAAAAGGTTCGCAATCTGGTCGCTCGCATGAAGCTTATGCCTATTCCGGAGTTGGTAGCGAACAAGCGTCTTCTCATGTGTGACGACTCGGTCGTCCGCGGTACTCAGATGCGCGAAACCGCAGACCTGCTCTATGGTTGCCACGCCAAGGAAGTTCATTTGCGTTCGGCATGTCCGCCGATTCTTTTTGATTGCAAGTATCTTAACTTTTCGGCATCTAGATCGATCATGGATTTGGTCGCCCGCCAGGCGATTTCGGCCATCGAAGGTCATGCGCCTGAAAATATTGATGAGTATTGCGATCCGTCCACCGAAAAATATCGACAGATGACCGAGTGGGTCGGCAAACACTTGAACCTTACCACTTTCAAATATCAGAGCATCCACGATATGCTCGATGCCATCGGTATTGAGCCATGCAAGGTATGCACTTATTGTTGGACAGGTAAAGAATAGTCCTCATTCTGCGATCAACAAATCAATAATAAAAGCGCTGTTTGCCCGATTCGGGCGAACAGCGCTTTTCAATTCAATTCGGTGTTGGTCAACCATGATCTTTGTTACGTGACCGTACCGCGCTCTGCGTCGACGGTCACCGTATGCCCGGTTAACAGCAAGGCTGTGGCTCCTTCGCAGGACAGAACCGCCGGAATGTCTAAAGCCAAGGCCACTGCAGCCGTATGGCTTGACGGATCATCGTCTTCAACAACAATCGCCTTTGCACGACGAATCAGATTCATCATTTGGTTGTTGGTATAAGGCGCAACCAAAATAATCTCATCCTGATCGTTGATTATCGATGATTGAATATGCTCCGGATTCCGAACCACCAAGACCGTTCCGGTGACCGGCCCGGCATGCATATCCGTAGCGCTTTGGCCTTTGCCGTGAACAATGGACTTGCCGATTGTCTGAACTTTAAGTGTATTGGTCGTGCCACTCATACCGACCGGCGTACCGCCCGTGATGACGATGGTGTCTCCGTCAAATAAGAAACCACATCGTTTTGCGGCACTCACACCGACCTCGAAAAGTTCGTCGGTTGTCTGCACTTCATCGACCAAAATCGGGCAAACGCCCCAACTCAGGTTAAGCTGACGCTGAACTTTTGGAAATACGGTTGTGGCGACGATTGGACATGCCGGCCTGAACCGCGATACCAGTCGCGCAGTCTTGCCGGCATGGGTAATCGTAATAATCGCTTTAGCGTCCAGATCCATTGCCGTCGTGCATGTCGCATGACTGATTGCGTTCGCAACAGACGGCATCATCGAAAGTTTTGCGCCCTGAAGATTTTTCCAATAATCAATAGCCCCCTCAGTTTGTCGGGCAATATCGACCATCATTTGCAACGCTTCAAGAGGATACTTGCCGTTCGCCGTTTCTCCCGAGAGCATAACCGCACTCGTACCGTCATAAATGGCATTGGCTACGTCACTGACCTCTGCGCGCGTCGGTCGCGGATTGCGAATCATCGAGTCGAGCATTTGTGTCGCCGTAATCGAAATTTTTCCCGCCGAATAGCATTGATGAATAAACCGCTTCTGCACTGCCGGGACTTGTGCCGCCGGGATTTCGACTCCGAGATCACCACGGGCGATCATGATACCATCCGACACTCTCAGGATATCTTCAAAATTGTTCACGCCTTCACCGTTTTCAATCTTGGCGATAATATTGATATCGTGCTTACCATGTTGTTCCATCAAATGGCGAATATCCAAAATATCCTTTGGTTTTCTGACAAAAGAGGCCGCTATGAAGTCAAAATCATTGTCGATTGCGAAAAGGATGTCTTCTTTGTCCTTGGCAGTCAAGGATGGCAAATGGAGTTCCGCACCGGGCACATTAATACTCTTGCGATTGGATACCGGACCGCCGTTTTTGACCAGACAATGAATATCTCGATTCTCTATCGCCGTCACTTCCAGAGCAATCAATCCATCGTCAATGAGAATCTGCGAACCGACTTTGACGTCATCGACGAGCCCCTTGTAAGAGACCGAAAAAATCTCGGTGGTGCCAAGGACATCTTTTTCGCTGATGACTATCTCGGTACCCTCTTCTAGTAAGACCTTGCCGTCCTGAAATTCGCCGGTGCGAATCTCGGGACCCTTGGTATCCAACAGCAATGCCACCGGCAGACTAAGCTCTTCTCTTAGCCTTTTCAGTCGCGTTATTCTTCCCTTATGCTCTTCGTAGCTTCCGTGTGAAAAATTGAGTCTGGCAACATTCATGCCATTGAGCATCAACGCGCGAATGACTTCGTCGGAATCGGCCGACGGACCGAGTGTACAGATGATTTTGGTCTTTCGCATATACATAGGATTACCTCATAAAATTTCATAGATGTAGCATGCCTACAATAACACGAAAAGCAGATTGCGTGAATGCATAAACATGCACAATAATTTCCCTTAGAAAGGTAGTTTCATTATACGTTCTTATTCTTGGGTGTACATCAGGGTATAAAAAATGGCTCTTAACACATATATATAGGTGAAGAGCCATCTATCGTATTAAATCACGAAGTGACTTGATTATTAGTTTGCAGATAGACGTTTATCCGACTGTTAAGTACTTCTGCAGTATCTTCAGCCGACTTACTTCCGTTGAGGGCAGGTGCCAGTTCTTCAAGAATAATCTGAATGAGAAGCATATCCGTCTCGTTTGTTACGTTGAGCGATTCTATCATACCCCAAAGCCGCTCTGTGCATTCGACACTCACCGCAGATCGATCATTCGTCATAAATGTTTCTTCCTCTGCACCTGTGCGCAGTTCGGGATGAATTGCTTTATCAATATATATGTCGTAAGCGCTCTGAGATACCGGAAAAATACCCCGCTCGATAATTTTCTGTTGCACTTCCGGAGACATCATTATCTTGATGAATTCCCAGCACGCATCCGGATACTCAGAAGCGCATGAAATCGCCAACGAGGTCGAAGGCGAACAGATGGCCGCACTCCCATTCAACGTCGGCGAACCGACAAACAGTGTCTCCGTATCGAGTAGCTTTTCAATTTCCCGATAATTTTGTGCACTCCATACATAATTGAAGGAGAGCACTTCTTTCCCTCTCATGTAGTCCTGAAGCGATACTTCCATGAGCTCTTCTTCACTCAAATAGACGCCGAAACGAAGTGCATAATCCAACAACTCTTGTGCCTGTGACTCCGTGATTAGAAAATTGCCGGATTCATCTAAATAGGAATCCAAGTCATAAATAATTGCTGTTGCAAATAGATTCTCCGGTGAAGCATTCGGAAATAACCGGACGTCATCCGGAAGCTCATCGCCAAGTTGCATCATTTCAGATACTGAAAATGTCGGGTTGTCTCCAAAGAAGTCCGAATTACCAAAATAGCCCAAAAATGAAAATCCGGGGAAAAATCGATACATTGCATCGTCTGTCTTCATAAGGTTCAGAACACTCGGAATCCACGCGTCAGCATTCACTACCGAATCTTTTTCAACATACGGCATCATGTCAACCACCGCACCGCTCTTCCCCATTATTTCAAAGTTAAAGAACACCGGACCCATCAGGATGTCATCCGTATTTCCGGATGACATATCACTGATTAACGTCGCAAGAACTCTTTGATATTCCTCAGGCCCTTCGTAAGGATAAATATCTGCATATTCTCTTAAGCGAATACGATATTCCTCTTGGCTCGTATTAAAATAGTAGACCGAATGAGCTATAAGCGGATCATAGCTCACACCACCGCCTCCTAGCGTGATGATCGTCTTGCCGGTATGTGGATTCTCCTGCAAACGCTTCAAAAGGATCATCTCCGAAGAGTCGCTCTCAGTTCCCGAATAACAATAAACAAGTCGAGTGTCATCGAGAATAATCGGATCGGGTTGGTCGCCAAATCCATACGAAGGCGGAGGAATGTCAGTGTCTGCAAAAGAAAGGTATTCCGTAGCCACCCCGTCTGTCATATTAACGCGAACGAGCGATTCTGCATTGCTGATAAAGAACATGCCAAAATCAGATTCACACGACCACCCCGTGCTAAGGCGTTGTTGCGATTGATTGACGGGTATTCTCTCTTCTGTGCTATCCGACGGATTAATAAGGACAATTTCATATGTATAAGAATCAAATATTGCGATTTTCTGATCAATGACCACCAGTTGCTTCCTGCTGATATCCCCGGGTGTACTCGTTGGACGAGTATAGTATTTTGTGCCATTTCTGTAAAAATCAATATTCCCGACATCATCTACATACGCGATTGTGTCGTTAACTACCGCAAAATCGTCATAAAAATTTTCCGTCTGTATACTGATACCTTCATTGACTGGCCCATCCATTCCAATTTCTTGGACCACCATTTCGATTGCTGTTTCTTGATAGGACACAAATACCTGGCTGCCATCCGTGAACAGCTTCGGAATATATGAAATTTCCTGTGTCTTGAGAATATTTCCATCAAGATCTGACCATAGAAGATAAGATTTACTATCAGTATAGTCATCCCCATTCATTGACGCATAAATGACGATATTTTCGGATGTCGCTACAACATCACCTATATAAGTAATGCCCTCCGGAAGCGAAATGTATGATGCTTGGAACGCATTACATTCATCGGATCTCAATTGCTTTTTTGCTTTACATCCATTCAGCCCGGTAATTAATATGCTTCCAAATATTAATAGCGAAAAAAACTTCCTTAATTTCATAACTCACCACCTGCGAACGTAAACTCGTCTGTCATCTTCATACTGAGTGCATCCACATAGTAGATATGTTGAGCCAAAACGCCGGAAAGGCCTACGCTTTCTTGCTCGGTATTGAAGACCCAGAATGGACGCAAAAGCACTTCTCCCGTCGATGTCTTCCACTGCCCCAAGTACACCAATTGAATGTCGACGACCTTTACCGGAAGTATAAACTCTTCATAACTCGGATAAAGATATTGAGACAACTGAACCAAGGCGTCTTCAATGTTGATCATTTCCGCGGTGGTTTGTGACTCAGCATCTGTGTATTGGAAAAAAATATCAACATACTCGATACCCTTCGGTGTAACGATGACTTCGCAAACTGTTCCAATCTGAACTTCATATTCCTCAGAGAGTGGTACTCCCGTATAAGAATTCATTGGCAAGCCGTCAATGTTGACGAATAGCGTAAATCGATAAGCATCCTGTTCTGAAGTCCATCCTTGCGGCAGTGCTTTTTCAACAATCGTCTGGTCCATCAGTCTGGATGATATCTCCAGTTCTTCATACGAAAGTCTAGATGTGAGATGATAATCATGAATCTCGTATCCGAATGATTCAAGATAATTATGCGCAAGTTCAAAGGCTTCCGGCTCCGTCATAAAATCAAAATCTGTTTGAGAATAATACTTTGGAGGCACTTCAATCTGCCATATGAGATTACCGACGGGTGTATAGTATGACGCGGACTCAGAAAGTACGTTGCAATAGTGAATTTGACCGGTTGAATCTTCGTAGACATCCAGATATTCATCATCATACTCACCGAAAGCCGGCCGAAATTCACTTTCGATCAACGACCATCCCGGTTGAACGAACATCATTCTTTGAGGCTCGGAGAACGAGCGATAAATTGCAGTGTATGATGACGCGCTTCCCGGTGACAAGGGATCGACCGTCACCAATAAGCTCGCATCAATTTCGATGAGTTCGGATATCTTGCCGTTAACACGCGTGTTTGTCTCATCAAACTCCAGACGCTCTATCACAAGGTCTTCTTGATTAATAACCGGTCTGCTTTCCGATGGCATTCGTGTTGTCTGATTGGAGATATCAATTACGTTTTGAGTTTCTTGCCCGCCGGAGAAAAGTGTATCATTCTTTTTACAGGAAGAAATCGCACACGAAAAGATTAAAACTAGTCCCAGAACTTTAATGATTTTCCTATGTCGCATATTAATCCTCCCGAAAGAAACACGTGGTCTGTTAACTAAAAACTAAAAATGAGACTTGAAACGCCTCTGGTACAATGGTTTCATCACAACCCCA
>Ga0123329_1000442_pt1 | contig 43390 bp, 37 predicted proteins | sample BioC12SIPDNA_FD_89703 | JGI IMG/M metagenome (GOLD analysis project Ga0123329, IMG submission 89703) | Anaerobic biogas reactor microbial communites from Washington, USA - Biogas_R1_B C12 SIP DNA | ecosystem: Engineered > Bioreactor > Anaerobic > Unclassified | place: Washington, USA | collected...
GTATTGCAACGTATCCCTTTTAAAAATCTGGCTTCGGTTGGGGGGTGTTTGAAAAGCATAAATCAGCATCGCCGAAGGCGATTCCCATTATTTTTACCCACAAATTATTCCGAAGAGCCTTATTTAAGTGTCGGCGCCAAATTTGAAAACGTTCGCCGTGTCAGAATCGCAGATAATACGGATCCTTTTGAAATCGTAAAATGGGCGACCGTCGTTTCACATGCACACCTGCACACCGCGTTGCAGGAAGCCATGGACAAGACGGTCAGGCAGTTGGCTTGCTGTGATGGAGCCGGCAGGTGTACGAAACAATGACAACAGTACAATTGCATGATGAGCTAAGGATCCGCAACGGGACGCCTTCGCAGGTCGAAAAAAAGACGAAGATGCTGCTGATATATCTGCCGCACCCCTATTTGAAGCAGCCGGATGCACAGGCCCCCCTGGGGCTGATGTACCTGGCGTCTGTATTTGAGACCGCTGAAGATGTGGAAGTGGATATAAAAAATTATTCAAGCTACCGCAATGACGAAGCGATTGAAGATCTGCCTGAGGCCGACCTGTACGGAATTACGGTAACAAGCCTTGAGCTTTTACAAGCCAATCGATTTGCGGCCGGAATTAAGAAGAAATTCCCGAACGCGAAAGTCGGCCTCGGCGGCCCCGGCGCCTTCACGGATGAGTTTGTGGATTATGAAGTAATTGATTTTGTCTGCAAAGGAGAAGGCGAAAAAGCAATTGGCGACATTATCAGAGACTATCAGAGTGGTTGTCTCAACAAGATCTATATTGCTCCGCCGGTAGAGAATCTGGATGCAATTCCCTTTCCCTCGCGGCACTTGCTGAAAAGCAAACAAGGCGGCAATATTTTCGCATACAACAAAAATTATAAAGACGGCGGCAGCACGATTATCTCGACAAGCCGAGGGTGCCCGTATCGCTGTTCATTTTGCAGTTCTCCGTTTTTTACCGGATTAAACAACGGGGTCCGCTACCGCAGCGCCCAAAACGTCTATGATGAAATCAAACAGGTTGTCGATGCCTACGGGATTAGGCAGTTCCGTTTTTCAGACGATATGTTTACCTCAAGACCGCGACGCGTCTATGAAATCTGTGAATTGCTCGGGAGCCTGGATATTGTGTGGAGAATTTCAACCCGGGTCAATCCCTTTGACAAAGAGATGGCTCAGACCATGTTTGAGGCCGGCTGCAAAGAAGTGTCCTTCGGCGTCGAAAGCTTCGACGACACGGTGCTGAAAGTGTTGAATAAAAAAGCAACCGCCAAAGACAACGCCAGAGCGCTGGAAATCGCTAAAGAAGTCGGTATGACCACAAGGGTACTGTTTATGATCAGAACCCCTGGACAGACAAATAAAACGGTGCCGACCAATATTCAATGGCTCAGCCGCGTTCCTTACGACATCATCGCCTGCACCTCATTTGTCCCGATTCCCGGAAGCGACATCTGGATCAATCCGGACAAGTATGACATCGAGATTCTCAACCGGAATCTGGATGATTATAACTTCTATTTCTTCGGCAAAGACGGGGAAAATGAACTCAAAAATATCATCAAAATTAAAAGCCGATCACTGGATGAATTTAATGCGGAATCCAAAGCGTTTCGGGACTATTTGAAGGACACCGGAAAACTGAACCAGGGATAACAAATGAATAATGTGCTTAATCATATCAGTTATCAAGAACACAGCCGAAGCATTGACGCTGCATCAACATCCGCTGAAATCAACCCGCTTCCAAAAGCTCGCTGTTTTCATCCTGTGACAGAAATCGTGCACTCGTATATTACACAACGATTAAAAGAAATTGGTATAGATGAAATAATCGACATTGGCGGAGTTGGCAAATTAAACGATAGGTTCAGTAAAGTTTTCAATGCGAATATAAGTCAAGGCGTAGATGGATGCAGGTTACCCTTCGCCGATGGCAGTTTTCAAGCGTCGATATCAATCGCGACATTAGAACACGTACATGACCAGGTTGGCTTTCTTAAGGAAGCCGTCAGGGTCGCCAGAGAAATTTCGCTGCATTGGTTTCCATTTGGCGAGCAAGGACGAAAAATCGAGCAGTTTAAAGAAATGATGGGGCACAGGCATCCCTGTGAAATACCCAAACAAGAAATTATTGGGAAAGCCATGTTGGGCTACCACTATGAAATCATCCCTTTTGTTACGTGCTCCGAACATCTGCTGTGTTTGGCTTGCCTATATCCTCAATTAAATACTCCCGACTTGTATCGCTTTATTTTTGAAAACATGGACACCTATTGCGGTGCCGTGCTTAAAGTAAACAAAAAGAGAAAGACAGAACCATGAGGATATTGTATTTTTCAGACAATTACACATGGTCCAACTGGGGAACCAAGCGGTCCATTTACGAAGAGGTTAAACTGCGGGGACACTCAGTCATCTGGCTCGATAAAATGCTGCTGGACGCTGGCGAAAACGCCGCAAACGGTTCGGACCATCCGTTGTTACAATTATGCGCCGAACATAACCCGGATCAAATCTGGCTGGCCCATTCCAACCTGCGGCTGCCGATAGACGTCAAAAAGAAACTTACGGTTCCTGTGATCGGCTTCGGGTTTTCCGACCCGTATTACTTCAGCGAAGATCGATTTGCATCCTACGACGCCTATATCGTCAATCACTATGATACACTGATCAAGTACCGGCATCTGATTCCGATGCACTACAATCCCACTGCGTGCGATCGCAATTACCACCATAAAATGGATATCCAACAGGATATCGATGTATCCATTATTGGCGTCGGCACGCATCAGCGATTCAGCGATCCCGACATGAGGATCAAAATCGCAAACATGCTCCGGGATAATGGAATTCGCGTTATGGCCTTTGGAGACGGATGGCCTCAACATCCCAACAATTACAGCTCGATTACCGGAGATCAATTCAAAGAAATCATCTGCCGAAGTAAAATTGGACTGGATATTCAGGACACCTTCTCGCCTTTGGCGCATCGTATGCTGGAATACGGGGCCTGCGGTATACCCGTTATTACACGACGCCGCCCGGAAGTATTCAGGCTGTTCAACGAAGATGAGATATTGACCTATACCAGCGAGAAGGAGCTTTTGGAACTGGTCAAACGATATTTGGCAAATACGCTGCTGCGAGCGGCGGCGGCCGAGAAATTATTTAAGCGGTGTACAGAAAGCCACGATATCACTAATCGTGTTGACGGCATTCTGAAATTTGTGCAGTCGGTCTTTCCAAAAGAATCGGTTCGGCCCGATTCCGCCATCACTACGCCGCAGCCAACGCAGAGTGTTAACGCGGCATCGGTTTCCGAGCTGAAAACCAAACTCAACATCGCACCCGGTATCAGCCATATCACTATCGGACGGGGATGCGACATCTCCCCGCAAGCCAACATCGGGTACGAGGAGCACGGCGGAAGCATCCATATCGGCAACCAGGTTCGAATCCGGCATAATGTCATCTTAAGAACCTGTACGGGAACAATCCAAATAGGCGACCGGGTTTCGATTGGGTATAACTGTATTTTTCACGGTCAGGGCGGCATCACCATCGGCAGGGATGTATTGATCAGTCCGGGCGTATCGATCTTTGCGCAGAATCACGGCATCATCAAGGATAAAAAAATCAGGGAACAGCCAAACACATACAAAGGTATAAAAATCGGAGACGATGTCTGGATAGGCGCCAACGCAATAATCCTTGACGGCGTGACCGTCGGCAACGGAGCCGTTATCGGCGCCGGCGCAGCGGTTACCACTAATATCCCCGACTATGAGATATGGGCTGGAAATCCCGCACACAAAACAGGTGAACGAAAAACCGAAACTCAAACTCAGTCGCCGGCGTTTTCAATCATTATGCGAAATTACAATAAAGCCCCGTACATTGGACAGGCGATTGAATCCGTGCTGGCCCAGACATTTCAAAATTGGGAAATGGTCATTGTCGACGATGTGTCCACTGATGATTCTATGGCGATTATTAAGAAATATTTGCAGAATCCACGCATCAAATTGGTTCGACATGATACAAATCAGGGGGTTTCGACGGCGGTACTGACCGGCGTCGCCAATTGCAGCGCTGAGATATTCGGCGAACTGGACAGCGATGACACACTGGCTCCGGATGCTGTTGCAAAGATGGTTCAAGCACACCGAGAGCACCCCGAGTGCGGGTTTATTTACAGCCAACACCAATTCTGCGACGAACAGATGAACCCGGTCAAGGCGGGATTTTGCAGGGCTTTTCCGCAAGGAGGTTCCACACTGAGATATGACGTAATCGGCGCATTTCGAACTTACAAGATTGCTGATTATATGCGAACGGAAATGCATAACCCCAGTCTGCCTCTGGCCGAAGATAAAGACATCATTCATAAAATGGAGGAAGTAACCTCCCTTTTCTTCGTCCCGGATGTCCTGTACAACGTTCGGATGGTACCTCAATCGCAATGTCGGGGTGAAAGCAAACAGCAGGAAGGGTGGCTGTTCTGGGCACGCGTAAAGATCCACGCCTACAAACGACGCAGTCGAAAACTTGCCAGAAAATGTCGCAAAAGCCCAGATCAGATTTTCAGATCCTTTGTTGATGAAGCAATTCAAAAAGATACGCATGTGCTGCTGCTGTACAATCTGATAGAGCGAAACAAAGAATTGCTCCTCGCTGAAATCAAAGCAGCGGATAATACGCTGCAGGTAAGCGATAACGATTTTGTTATGACGATGCTGGTGGAATATGATATCAACCGGCTGATTCAAATATTCAAAAAGCACGAACTGCTCAGCGAGTCAAAGTGGCTTAAATTTTTGGATGACATAAAAAACTCTATACAAACTTTAAAAATTCCGAAGATCAGCATCACGATGACTGCGTACAATGCAGAGCAATATATTGCTCAAGCCGTGCGTTCGGTATTGGATCAAACCTACAAATTTTTTGAACTGATTGTTGTGGACGACGGTAGCACCGACAGAACGACGGAAATCGTCCAATCCTTTGACGATGACAGGATTCGACTGATTACGCTGCCGCACAAAAACGCCGCAGCCGCCCGCAACCGGGCAATTCTCGAAATGTGCGGAAACTTTGAGATGATTATCGATTCGGATGATTGCATAGAACCGGATTATCTCGAAAAAATGGTTGATTTTGTATGGCGAAATCCGGGTTATGATTATTATTATCAGGCCGAAATGAAATTGATGGACTCACATGGGAACGTTCAACCGGAAACATGGTCTTACAGGAATTTTGAAGATTCGAATAGCTTGCCCGCATTTCTGTTTCTGAATGCCTTTTCCCCGATCCCCGCCCCCGGCTCACTTCGACAGCGCACGATGTTCGGCATAGTGGGGGAATATCGGGAAATTGAAACCGTCGAAGACTATGATTTTCTGGCGCGTAATGCCCTCAAGATTCGTTTTAAACGGGCCGACGGCGTCAGCGGCTACCTGTATCGCGTCCGTCCTGACAGCATCAGCCGCCGGATGGCACCCCGCAACAAAATCACCGCCGAGGTGCTGGAAGCGATGCTGACCTGCTATCGGCCCGAGGTCCTCTATCCAGAGTTGACAACAGTTGAGCCGGAACAGCGCCAAGCGGTATTTTTGAGATATGTGACAACTGTTTTTTTGGCCCATGCCAAACGGCACGCCGGGCGCGGGGGTGAATTTTTTGCCCAGGCCGCTCGACGCATTCAGCAGCGGTGGGTTGCCGAACAGTCTCAATGGCCGTGTCAGATCGTCCGGCCGATTGTGGTGTCTTCGTGATAACAGTCCAAATCAGCATCTTATCGGGCCTTTTGCGTTGGGTGCCATTGCGCTGGGTGGCATCGGCTCTGCGCAGCAGACCGATGAGCAAACGCCTGCAATGTGACGTGTCCGACGAAGCCGTCCGAATACATGAAAATTTCAACCGCTGTCAAAGATAGCAAAAAAGTGCTGCGTCCGCAGGACAAAATGGACGATAATAGAAGAAAGAACTGTCTTGCAGGACAATACAGGAGTCAAAAATGGCAAGCATACAATTACCCGGCCTATCGACGGGACTGGACACAGCAACCATCGTCGCCCAACTGATGCAGGTGGAACGGCGACGGCTGACGATGTTCGAATCGAGCATCGCCAAGCGGAAAGAAACCCGCACCGCCGTCAATGAATTGCAGTCCAAGCTCAATGCTTTCAAGAGCGCCTTGGGCGCCTTGAGCAACGCCAGCCAACTGCGCGCCTACAACGCCACCAGCAGCAACAGCGACAAACTCAGCATCTCAGCTGCAGCCGGCGCCAACGAAAGCAGCCATTCGGTTAAGATCAAGCAATTGGCCACCGCCAACCGCTGGGTCCACGACGGCTTCAAATACGCCACGTCCTACGTCGGGACCGGAACCTTCATCTTCTCCTACAACAATCAGGAAGTAATCATCCAGACCAATGACACGACGACGCTTCAGGATATGGTCAATATGATCAACAACGACCCGAAGAACCCCGGCGTCAACGCCGGCATCCTCAAGTACGACGACGGCAGCGGCAATCCGTTTCACCTCGTCCTCAACGGTCGAGAAAGCGGCACGGACTTCCAGATCGCGATCCACACCAGCAACGCCGAAGTACACACCGCCGCCTCCCTGCTGACAATACGCGGCGTCAACGCGACGCTGACCGGCAAACTGTCGGAGCTGACGGATTTTTCGGGGCAGGACATCAATTTCCGAAATGTCAACGAGGTCGCCATCGCCGGTGCGCTCAACGACGGCACGGCCGTCAACACAACCGTCTCGGTCAACCCTTACACAACCGTGGAAGACCTGATCGGCGAGATCGAAGCCGCCTTCGGCGATACCGTAAAAGTCACGCTGGACGAAGGCCAGCTCAAAATTATCGACAAAACCACCGGCGTAAGCCAGATGGCGCTGTCGGTCAGTTTCAACACCGATACCGAAACGGCCGTGCTGGCCTTCAATCAAACCGCACAGGGCGGCAGCATTAACGCCGACATCGCCGCCTTTGCCCCGTCCACTTTTCTGGAAACCCAACGCGCACAGGATTCGCTGGTCAAGGTCGATGACTATCCGCCGGACATCGTGGATTCCGAAACCGGCCAGGTCATTGAAGAACGCTGGATCAGCCGCAGTGCAAACACGGTGGACGACGTCATCAACGGCGTCACGCTCAACCTGCACGGCACCACCGCCAACGCCGAGGGCGGCCACGACGCCATCCAAATCAATATGACGCGTAACACCGAGGCCCTCAAAAGCAACATCCAGGCGATGATGGATGCCTACAACGCGGTCGTGATGTATTTTGACGAACAAACAAAATACGACCCCGAAACCAACACCTCCGGCATTCTGTCTCACGAGTTCGGCCTGGTCAGCCTGCGATCGATTATCCGCTCGCCGTTTATTTCCAACGCCATCGGCTTCGGCGGCTCCGACGCCTTTATCAATCCGCGCGACCTGGGCTTTTCCTTCGGCGCAGACCAAATGCTCAAGCTCGATCAGGAAAAATTCGATGAGGCCATCACGCAAGATTACCGAGGTGTTCTCAACATCATCGGCGCACAAAAAACCGGCTCCTCCACCGGCGCCGACGCCGCCTTCGTCAAATTTCACAACTCTAGCCAATACACGCAGGCCGGCACATTCGACGTCCACGTCGAAATCGACGCCGAAGGCAACATCACCTCCGCACAGATCAAACTGGCCGACGAAGACTGGGCACAAGCCAGAGACGCCGAATTCAGCGGCAGTTATGTCTTCGGCGTAAGCGGCGACCTGAACGCCCGAAACCCGGAAATGGACTTGCAGATTGTCATCGACACCACCCAAACCGGCCGCACGCTTGAGGCCTCTATTAACATCCGTCAGGGCTTTGCCGGCAATCTGCAAGACTTGGCCAACAGCGCCACCGACATCCAATCCGGCCGCACCAGCGTCTCAATTCGCAGCATCGACAGCCAAATCTCCAACCTCAACAAGCGGATCGAACAGGAAGAGGCACGCCTGGAACGCGTCCAGAGCAGACTCACGAACCAGTACGCCCGCATGGAAAGACTGATGACAACCATCCAGCAGCAATTCTCCGGCCTGGGAATGCTCTAACCGGCGGCGTCCTGATGCGGCGATGTCTGCATCGGCGGTTCTGACACCAAAAACAGCCGTTGGCAGTAACCCAAAGGCGCAGCGATCTGCCCGGTCGACTCGCCTTCTTTAACGCCGAACATAAACGCGGCAGTCTGCAAATCAAACAGAGCGTCTTTCAGTATCTGCTGCACCTCCGCATCCGGTGCATAAATCAGCACACACGCATACCCCCCCGCCGCCTCGGCCAGCGTCGCCTTCACACGCTCCGCGTCCCCGCCGACCCCGTATAAATCCAGCCCCTCAAACCCCGTCGGCTGAGCGGCCGTGTTGTAGTGCACGGCGTCCGCCTCAAACACCTGCGCCAGGGCATTACGCCGCGTGTCGGCGTCCACCAGCAGTATTTTTTGCCCCTCGCGCGCCAACTGAATCGCCGTATTGACAAAAACCGTCACCGGCAACTGCCGCACCTGCCGGGCCGCAAACACCACCACTCGCGCCGCCGCCGAAGCATTCAAAACCGCCCCCGCAAGCTGCCGATAATACAAATGCGGCGAATCGGCCGAAAGCGAAAGGGTTTCCATCAGTACAGCCGCCCGCTCCGGCTCAAATTCCGCAAGCCGCTCATCGGCAACAGCACCGCGAGCCTGCCGCGGATGACGCACAAAATCCGGATTCAGCAATTCGACCTCTTCGGCCTGCCCGGTCTCCTGATCGACCAGCGTAAAGGTGCGCCCCGCGGTTTCCTTTTCCGTCGGCGCAGTGCGCAGCGTTAATGAATCCTTCCCCGCCAGATACGCCCCCGCCAGCGCCGAGACAAACGCCGGCACAAGACTGAAAACCGTCAGCCCGACTGCCGAGGCCGCCGCTGGAGCGATGCGTTCGGTGCCCCCGAACGACCACATCAGGCAGACCAGCACCGCGCCAACCTCGATGACCCCCTCGGCCCGCATCAATAAAGACGCCCCCGTCAAATTCGCAAACAATCGCGCCTCCGCATCCACCCGCTCGACCAGCGTCCGCGCCTGCGCGGCGGTGATCACACCCAGCTTGACATCCGTCTCGATCCCCACATATTTGAGCGGATAAATCCGCTGCTTGTAGCGAAAGGCCGAAATGGCAATCCGTTGACACGCCCCGAACAGCGCGACCACCAATAACATCGCCGCGACAAGACACACGATCGCCGCCCCCAGCGGCCAGCCGTCCGTCAGCACACTGCCTGTCGCCGGGATCAGCAAGCCCGCCGGCGCATTGCTCGTCAACCGCACACACACCGCCCCCGCAAGCCCGATGCGCAATAGCGCCGGCCCCGACAGCATCGCGGCAAACCCCTTCAAGTCCGCCGTACTGGCCGCGGCCGGAAAAAACAGCCCCGCCCCCAACGTCAAACTCAGGACCACCCCCCACAAAATATCCAGCAGCAGTTCCGGCATCGGAATCAGCACCCCCGCCGCCAGCGCACACGCCGCGGCCGCAAACACGATCTCCCCCCGACCCCAAAAGGCCGAGGGCGGAGTGCATTCAGAAAGTGGTTCAACGCCGGTCATTTATTGTCCAATCCCTTTTTTTGGATAAGTATATCCGCTTTTACCGGACAGACAAGCATTATCTGTATCAACGTGATACGAACAAAAGCGATATATTCCACAACTGTTTACTGATAACTGCTCACTGACAACTGCCAAAAAACAAACCCAAACAAAGCCGATTCAAAGCCAAAATATCCTGCCGGAAAATATTCTCACACACGTTGGTCGTCGTTTGGCTGCTTTTCGCTTGCATTTTTGAGTAAATTAGTGTATAATCCTTCATTATCAGCGTGAACCATAACGGGAGAAATAAATAGAATGAACAGGTTCAACGGTATTAAACTGCGATCATCGGCCTTGATTGTTGCGGCCGTGTTCTGCCTCAGCGGCCTTCTGGGGGCGGCGTGTCCGTCAATGGATTTAACCGGCAACTGCCGGGTGGATCTGCACGACTTCGCCCTTCTGGCGAAGGACTGGATTTCAGTGTACGACATGGACGACCTTGCCGCCTTGGCCGAGCAATGGCTGACCGAGGGCTTGCCCGACATCACGTGGGTCGCCATCGAAGACCCCAATTTCGTCGGCGAAATGAGCCGTTACGAGACCACCAACGCCCAATACGCCCAATTCCTCAATACCGCACTGCATTCCGGCGACATCATTGTCGATCCCGCCGATCCGAATTACATCATCGCAGCCGCCGGCGAATACCAAGGGAAACGCCTGTATCAGCTCAACGGGCCGGGAAAGCCGGAAGATGTAGTTACCGATGGCGGAGCTTCCCGAATTATCCATAATGACGGTATATTCACAGTTGCCAGCGGCTTCGAAGATCACCCCGTCACCTATGTCAGTTTATATGGTGCGTCCATGTTTGCCGATTACTACGGCTGGCGGTTGCCGACCGAGGAAGAATGGCAGGGAGTTGCAAATTATTATGGAAACTTCATTTATGGATGCGGGGAGACGATTGACAATACGAAGGCCAATTATCTTGGCAGCGATCATCCGGACGGCACAACGTCCGTTGGAGGTTTTGGCTACTATGGCTACGGAATGGCCGATTTGGCCGGAAACGTCCAGGAATGGACGACCACAGTAGGGGATAACGATGAAACTTCCTTCGCCACAAAAGGTGGATGGTGGTTTGCTAATGAAACCTTTTGTGTGATTGATTCGAAAACACCCGCCAGATCAGCCGGTATGTACAGATATCTCGGCTTTCGTGTCTGTCGTTGACAGAAAACGGTACTTGAAAATTTGACAAAATATCGATATGTCCTGATAGAAAAGCGGCTGAAAAAGAATTTTTTATGAAAATATTTTTTTTTGCTTGACAAGCGACATACCTTTCTCTATACTGAGATTAAGTTTGGAGAGCTTTTGCGATGTAACGTGTGGGGAGAAAACAGTGCCTCACAGAGCCTTTTTTCAAAGCAATTTGCTCTCTTGGTGAACAATTAAAGATAGGCTTTGTTGTGTTTCGGCGAAATTTCCTGCATCGTCCGAAGGCGCAGTGTACCTGATATCTCCGTCGCCGTGTGGCACGGAGGGGAAATTGGAGTTTGTAAGACAGAAAGAAAGAGAGAACAATGAAAAAGGGAGTGATTCTTGCAATGATGGTTGCGTTGGCGTTGCCGGCTCTCGCTGCCGAGACCTTTACCGACACGCAGAACATCAACGTCACAATCTGGGACACTGTTCTGGGGTCTTGGAGCGACAGCACGACGTGGCATCACCAAGTGCCTGAAGAGGCGCTCGGTGAGATCACCGATGCCACCCTGACCATTAAGGTCAAAGACTTCAACGCATGGGATGACAATATTTCGATCATACTGAATGGGGAAGAGCTGGGAATACTGACCTCCAACGAAACGGTGTTTTCCAGCGCGGACAACGAGGCGATGTTGACCGCGTTTCTGGCCTCAACGCCGACGACGGCGTCCATCACGTTCCGGCACGACTACTGCTTTGACTGGCTGGATTACACGACAGTGCTGACAAGTACCCTGTCCGCCACATACAATAGTACTACGCTTGTCGAACAAGCAGCAGCACCGGTGGTTGTTCCCGCACCGGGTGCGATCCTGCTGGCCGGGATCGGCACGACTTTGGTTGGTTTCCTGCGTCGCCGTCGTTCGCTGTAAGAACTGAATTAAACAAAGCAATAGCCCATCGATTCGTCGGCCATTAAAGACGGGCTGGTTGCAAGAGGAAGTGTTGCGCGCCATATTATAGTGCTTCTCACAATTCAAAGTTTAGAATTTAGAATTCAAAACAGCACTATGACCTCGGCATCCTCAGTATCCTCGATGGTTACAAAGCTTCTGAACAAACAAACCCAATTCCCCCGAAAGAAATGAATCGTAGCTCTCTATTCCAGCACCGGTTGCTGGCATCTGGACACAGGAAGCTGCCCCCAAAACAGTCAGTATCGCATGTCAACGTTTCCGTCTGCGCAATGATTCGCCGCACGCTCGGACGGCTTTTATCAAATAACTGCTGAGGCTTTTTTGTCGCGGCTGGGCAAATGCAATCGAATCGGCGATGTTCTTGCCGAGATCAACGTGGATGGACGCCGATTTTCGGATGGACAATATCTGGCTGGGATAGACACTGCGGTGGCCGGTCATCAAGAAGCTGATAATGCAAGCCACCGCCGCATAAGGGGCCAGTTGGGGGCCGAACAGTTCGATGGACATAATAATCGCACTGATGGGGGTGTTGGCACAGCCGGCAAGCAGGCTGACCAGGCCGATCGCGGCAAAAACAGAGGTATCTACACCAAAAAGCCGCCCGATTGCACTGCCGGACACCGCGCCGATAAAAAAGATCGGGGTAATAATGCCGCCGCTGCCGCCGAAACCAAGGGTCACGGCGGTAAACACAATCTTCAACAGAAAGGCGTACCAGACAATCTGGACGCCGGTCAGGGTGGACTCAATGGTAGAAACGCCAAGCCCCAGATAATCGCGTGAGAACAGAAAGGTCAGCCCGATCAGCAAAACGCCCCCTACCAACGGCCGCAACAGCGGGCGCAGCTTCCCGGCCAGCTTGTGGCATATATCCATCATCTCGATCAGCAGCATGGACACCACCCCAAAGAGGACGCCTGCGGCAATGAGTTTGAGAAAAAAGAACAGACTAAACGCCGGCACGTCCCCGAAAGGGTTATAAAAATACACCATCCCCAACGCCGATGCGGCCACAGAGGCGGTAATGGCCGCGATAAAGGACGGCAGAAGAACGTCGTACATCATAAACCCGGCAAACAGCACTTCGATGCCAAACACCGCGCCGCTGATGGGTGTGCCGAACACTGCCCCGAAACCGGCGCTGATGCCGCAGATCACCAGCTTTTTGCGGTCGCTGTCGTCAAACTTTAACAAATCGGAAAAGCCGGAGGCCAGCGCCGCACCGATCTGGGCGGCAGGCCCCTCTTTGCCGGCCGACCCGCCCAGGGCAATCGTGATGACGGTGGTCACCAGCTTGACGGGCACCACGGCCAGGCGAATCTTGCCCGAATGCCGGTGCACGGCGTCAATAATCTTTTCAGTGCCGTGCCCTTCGGCCTGCGGGGCCAGGTATTTGATCATCAGAACACTGACATGAAAGGCAACCGGCATGAGCAGGAAAAAATATCGGTACTGCCCGGCAAAGGCGATGGACCAGTTGAGCAGCTTGAGAAAAAGCGTCGTCGAAATCCCGATCATCGCACCGACAACCGCGGCCAGCAAAATCCACTTGGAGATGCTGATCAGGATGATCGTTTGCTCGGCTAATTTCCTTTTTAAAAATAACAACAGACCGCCTTTCATGGAAGCAAAAAAAGTTGATGTTCTAAACTCTCATTCTAACCTCAAAACCGTCGAATTCAACTAAATCCTATCCGCCGTTTTGGAGCTCCAATCGGCACCGCAAGTCCATACAGCAGCAACTCCTCGCGCCACGCAAACCCCTCGACAAAAAAACCCATCCCCCCCTTGTCTTTCAGCAGGTCGTTGATTGCGGCAACACGGTTGGCCATCGCTAAACTCCTAAGTCTTTCGGGTTCTGACTCCTGGCTCCCGACTTCTGACTCCTTCTATCACAAACGCCGCCAACAGCCGCACGCCGAAGCCGATGGATCCGGGCGCATCCTTTTCATCTGCGCCCCACACACCCACGCCGGCGATATCGATATGCGCCCATTTCGTGCCGTCGGCAAACTGACTCAAGAATCCCGCCGCCGTGCACGCCCCGCCCCACTTGCCCCCGGTGTTTTTCAGATCGGCGACCTTGCTCTTCATCGCCTCGACAAACTCGTCATCGCACGGCAGATGCCACACCCGCTCGCCCGTCAGCGCCGAGGCCGCCTTGAGCCGCTCGACCAGTGTTTCATCATTGCTCATCACACCGGCGCGTTTGGTCCCGATAGCCACCACGCACGCCCCCGTCAGCGTCGCGATATCCACAATCGTTTTGCACCCTAACTCTTTGGCATACGCAATCGCATCGCACAAAATCATCCGCCCTTCGGCGTCGGTGTTTTGAATCTCCACCGTCTTGCCGCTGTAGGTCGTCACAATATCCCCCGGCCGATAGCTCTTGCCGCCGGGCATATTTTCCGCCGACGGAATCAGACCTATGACGTTGACCTTCGGCCTAAGCTGCGCGATCGCCCGCATCGCCCCCAACACGGCAATCCCGCCGGACTTGTCGAACTTCATATCCTGCATCCCCTCGCCGGGTTTGAGCGAGATGCCGCCGGAATCAAACGTGATCGCCTTGCCCACCAACCCGACCGTCGGCGTTTTGGTCGTCGCCCCCAACGCCTTATACTGCAAGACAATCAGCCGGGGCGGATTGACCGAACCCTGTCCAACCGCCAAAATCCCGCCCATCTTTTTGGCTGTAAGCTGCTTATCGTCCAGCACCGTACACCGCAGTGACGGCACCGACGCGGCCAGTTTCTTGGCCTCGGCCGCCAGCGACGCAGGCGTCACCACATTGGCCGGGCGATTGGCAATCGTCCGCGCATACATCTGCGCCGCCCCCGTCACAACCCCGACCGCCGCGCCCTTGGTCAAAGTAGCCGCAACCGTCGCATCCCCCGTTAGAATCGTCGCCGCCAACTTCGCCGCCCGCTTTTTGGCCGCCGCGTCCATATACTCATCATACCGATACGCCCCGAAATAGACCCCCTCGGCCATCGCCTGTCCGGCCGCCGCCAGCGAAACCGCCGCATCCTTGCCCTCGCCGCAGTACAACAGCAGCCCAAGCGAAGCGGCCTTCAACTCCACCGCCTTCGACGCCGCCAGCGCCGCGGCTTTGAACAACGCCGGCCCGTCGCATTGGGCACGCGCCCCCAACCCCACCAGCAACACCCGACGCGCCGCGGCCTTGCCGTCGGCATACACCATCGCCGTCGTCTGTGCCTTGCCGTCAAAATCGCCCAGAGTTTTGAGCCGCCCGACCGGATCGCCCAGCGCCGAATTGATCGCCGAACACGCCGCACAACAGCACCCCTCCTCAAACACCCCCAGCGCCAGTACATCTGCCTTGACCTGCGCCGCATCCGCCCGCCGAACCTTCACCTGCACGTCGATTATCCGATTCTTCATAGCCGCCATCCTTGTTTTGAACATTTTGTATTTTGGACATTCGGATTTGTTTCGGATTTCGATATTCGATATTCGAATTTGAATGTCTATGTTCGGTTACATTTTAAAAGATCCACTGTGCTTAGGATTTAGAATTTTTCTTCTGCGCCCGATGCCGAAGGTAATTTTCAATAAACGCCTCAATATCCCCATCCAGCACCGCATTGACATTGCCGCTCTGAAAATCCGTCCGGTGGTCCTTGATCATCTGATACGGCTGAAGCACATAGCTGCGAATCTGGTTGCCCCAGGCGATCTCGCCTTTGGCGCTGTAAAGCTTGGCGGTCTCGGCGTCGCGTTTCTGCTGCTGGAGCATATACAACCGGCTCTTGAGCATCCGGAACGCCTCAGCCCGGTTTTTGTGCTGGCTGCGGTCGTTCTGACACTGCACGACGATGCCCGTCGGCAAATGCGTAATGCGCACCGCCGAACTGGTCTTGTTGACATGCTGCCCCCCCGCCCCGCCGGCGCGATACGTATCCAGCCGAATCTCGTCATCCTTGATCTCGATCTCGACATCCTCATCGTATTCCGGGATCACATCCACCGCCGCAAAGCTCGTATGCCGCCGCCCCTGCGAATCAAAGGGACTAATCCGCACCAGCCGATGCACACCCGTCTCGCACGAGAGCTTGCCGAACGCAAACGGCCCGCTGACCCGCAGCGTAATCGACCGAATCCCCGCCTCTTCGCCCTCGGTGATATCCATCTGCTCGAAGGAATAGCCGTTCTCGTCAAAATACCGCGTGTACATCCGCAGCAGCATCGCCGCCCAATCGCAGCTTTCCGTACCGCCGGCCCCGGCGTGAATGCTGAAAAAACACCCCCGCATATCGTCCGCCCCGCTGAGCATCCCGGTAATTTCGATCCGGTCGCACTCGGCCTGCAACCCCGGCAGCTCGACCTCAACCGCCGCCAGCGTCTCGACATCCTTTTCCATCTCGGCCAGCGCAAACAAATCCATCGCGTCGGCAACCGCCTTTTCCAGCTTGACCACCGGCTCAACAATCGCCTTCAGGGCACTGATCTGTGTGACCACGCCCTTGGCCTTGTCGGGGTTATCCCAAAACCCCGGCTGGGACATCACCTGCTCTAATTCCGCCCGGACAGACTGCTTGGTCGGTAAGTCAAAGCCAGTCCCGAATCTCAGCGACCCGGGCCTCCAACTCCTCCAAACAACCGCGTAATTCCGATATTTCCAGCATTTAATTAACCTCGTGCCTTTTGCATTTATTCACTCGTTATAGCCGAAACCACAAAAGGATTCAACATCGATCCCAACGCAGAAATAAACAGGGATGGGCCGAGATTGACGCCATCCCTATATGAATCATCTGTATCAGTCGGCCACGTGCTGAGCCACCATATCCCCGACCTGACTGGTCGTATAACCCATCTTTCCGGCGGCCATGGATTTAAGCTTGTTGGCGGTGACATGTCGCACGGCCGCATCAATCTTGGCGGCGGCCTTTTCTTCGCCAAGCGTTTCGAGCATCATCTGCATCGCACAGATCGCGGCCAGCGGATTGATCACGCCCATACCGGTGTATTTGGGTGCGCTGCCGCCGATGGGTTCGAACATCGAGACGCCTTCGGGGTTGATGTTGCCGCCGGCGGCGATGCCCATACCGCCCTGCGTGATCGCGCCCAGGTCGGTAATGATATCGCCGAACAGGTTGCCCGTCACCAGTACGTCAAACCATTCCGGGCTTTTGACCATCCACATACAGGTCGCATCGACATGATAATAGTCGCGGCGGATGTCCGGATACTCCTTCTCGCCCATCTCGTGGAACGCCCGTTCCCACAGGTCATAGACAAACGTCAGCACGTTGGTCTTGCCGACCAGGCCGAGGGTGTTGTCTTTGCCGACGCCGCGGGCTTTCTTGCCGTGCTTTCGGGCGAACTCAAAAGCGTACCGCAGAGCGCGATCCACCTGGAAGCGTGAATAGACGGCGGTCTGGGTCGCCACTTCGTGCGGCGTATCCTTCATCATCAGACCGCCTGAGCCGGTGTAGATATCTCCGGAATTTTCACGCACCACGACATAATCGATCTCTTTAGGGCCTTTGTCCTTCAACGGCGTCTCGACGCCCGGCAACAGACGCACTGGACGCAGGTTGATGTATTGATCCAATTCAAACCGCATCCGAAGCAGCAGACCTTTTTCAAGAATGCCCGGCTTGACATCCGGATGCCCGATCGCACCCAAAAGAATCGCATCGTGCTTTTTCAGATCGGCCACGCCGTCGTCCGGCAGAATCTCACCGGTGCGTTTGTACCGCTCGCCGCCGAAATCAAAATAGTTCTTTTCAACCTTGAACCCGAATTTGGCGCTGACCACATCCATTACCTTCACCGCCTCCGCCGTCACTTCCGGTCCCGTGCCGTCCCCGCCGATAATCGCAATCTTGTACGTCTTCATTCCTTGGTTATCCTTTCAAAAGTAGTTGTTTCATTATTTTCATAAGTCAAAAGGTAAAGGGCAAAAGGCAAAAGTACAGGGAAAAAGGTTAAATTACCGCTTGCCTTTGCACCGCAGGATACTGGAAGCAAGTATCTTTGAGATTTCGTCCAATTCGCTTAAAAACCATGCTGTCTTCTGGGGCGTCGTGCGTTTGCTGTCGCGCAGCAGTGCGACCCACATTTTACTTTCATTGGCGGACTTCAGCGAAATGGACAGAAAATTTGTAAACTCCTTTTTGCTGCTCGCAGACTGTCCCTCAACATAATTGGCTAATACGCTGCTGCCGCTTCTGAACAACTGGTCGCCGATTCGCCTGGAAACACTGTCGCCGGGTAACTCATCAAGAAACTCAATCAATTTCAAAACAAACTGATAGAGCCGTTTCTTTAAGGCGGCGACAAATTTTTCCCTTTCACTTGTCATTTTACCTTTTGCCTTTTCACTTTTTCCTTTTTTTTTTCTACTCTTCTGCATAATCTTATTTGTTGTTTATTGGAGATGTCAAAACCCGAATAGTTATCCAAACCAGTACAACGCACAACGCGACACCAAAGACAACTTCAATTACGTTCCACCATTCCAGCGGTCCGCGAAAAAGCTCCCACAGTTCGTAAGCGGAAAGGGCCATGGCCAGAAAGGTCAGGCCAAAAAGAACCACCTTGCCTTTCACGGAAAACATCATCGACTTCGTTGTTGATTTTTCCTTTTCACTTGTCATTTTACCTTTTGCCTTTTCACTTTTTCCTTTTAATGTGTTCCAGTAAGCCTCCATCGTTGACGATTTCCAGAGCGAACTCCGGCAGCGGCGTAAACGCAATCGTCGTTCCCTGTGTCTTATTGGCAATCGTGCCGCCTCTGTAGTCGATTTCCAGCTCGTCGCCGTCATTGATCTTTTCCAGTGCCCCGTGCAGCTCGATGGGGTAAAATCCGCAGTTGATGCAGTTGCGGTAATAAATCCGCGCAAACGAATGCGCAATCACCGCCCCGACCTTCGCCCCCTGGATCGCCCAGACCGCATGCTCGCGGCTCGACCCGCAGCCAAAGTCGTCCCCGCAGACGATCACATCGCCCGGCTGACATTTTTTGACAAACCCCGTATCCAGGTCTTCCATACAGTGCGCTGCCAATACCGCCGCATCATCCGTATTCAAATACCGCGCCGGAATAATCTCGTCCGTATTAACATGATCCCGTTTATACACATGTGCCTTAGCCATCAAAAAATCTCCTGAACAAACCGCGAATTACGCAAATTTCAATTTAACCATGAAGAGCAGGAAGGACATGAAGATAAAAATATTAAAAAAACTTCATGCTCTTCATGTGCTTCATGGTTACAAATAGTTTCTGCAATCGGCCAACTTTCCCTCAACGGCGCTCGCCGCGGCGGTGGCGGGGCTGGCCAGATAGACTTCCGACTTGGGGCTGCCCATCCGACCGACGAAGTTGCGGTTGGTCGTGCTGATGCACTTGTCGCCCGCCGCAAGAATGCCCATAAACCCGCCCAGACACGCCCCGCACGTCGGCGCACTGACCACGCAGCCGGCGTTATAAAAGATTTCCGCCAACCCTTCATCAATCGCCTGCTTCCAGATTTCCGGCGTCGCCGGCACGACAATCGTGCGAATCCTGACCTCTTTGCCTTTCATAATGGTCGCGGCGATCCGCAGATCCTCGATCCGCCCGTTGGTGCAGCTTCCGATATAGCACTGGTCCATCGCCAGCCCTTTGCACTCGCCGATCGGCTTGCCGTTGCTGGGCAGATGCGGAAACGCCACCATCGGCTCCAGCCTCGAACAATCGACGGTATCCTCATGCACATACGCCGCGTCCGCGTCCGACTCAAACACCGTGTACTCGGTCATGCCCTTGAGCCGTCCGTCCAGATATGCCCTGGTCGTTGCGTCAACGCCGATGATGCCGCTCTTGCCGCCGGCCTCGATGGCCATGTTCGTAATCGTCATCCGGCCTTCCATCGTCATCTCTTTGAGTGCCGGCCCGACAAACTCAATCGCCTTGTACAACGCCCCGTCCGTCCCTATGCGGCGAATCACCTCAAGAATCACGTCCTTGCTATAGACGCCCTTCCGGAACGACCCGTTCAGCGTAAACCGCATCGACGCCGGCACCTTAAACCACAGGATGCCCGTCGCAATCGCCGCCGCCAGATCGGTCGAGCCGACGCCGGTCGAAAACGCTCCGAACGCGCCGTAGGTGCAGGTATGCGAGTCGCCGCCGACGATCACCTCACCGGGTCGGATATGCCCCTGCTCCGGCAGCAGCGCATGGCAGACGCCCGCTCTGCCCAGCTTGTAGTAATAGGGCAACTTCTTTTCTTTGGCCCACGTGTCCAGCCGCTTGTGCAGCTCGGCGCTGGCGATATCCTTGGCCGGCTGAAAGTGATCGGGCGTTACCACGATCTTGTTGACATCAAACACCTTGTCGATCCCGTGTTCTTTAAGCATCGAGATCGCCGGCGGCGTCGTCACATCGTGACACATCACCACATCAATGTTCGCATTCACCAGATCGCCCGCCTTGACCGCGGTTTTCCCTGCCGCACGGGCAAATATCTTTTCAGTAATCGTCATTCCCATGATCATAAATCCTATATTCTAAGCACCAAATTTTAAACAAGCACTAAATGTTAAGCACTAAATTCTAAACAATTTCAAAATACAAAACTCAAAAATATAAAAACCACTATTGACTGTTACGAAGAATGGCGGCAAAAATATAGACCAATTCTTCGGATTCCTTTTTTAGATCATGACACCGCTGTTCCATTGCGTTATTCGACGCTTCAAGCAACTCCAGCCAATAAGCGCTTTCTTTGGCCTCCTTTTTGCATATCTTGATCCGCATCTGAAAGTCTTTTTTGCTCAATGCATTATTGGCCTCAATATAATTCGCACCCACCGATCCGCTGGAACGAAGAAGCTGTTTGATGTCATCATAAGCCGCAAAATCCTTCGGAAACTCCCGCACAAACTCCCGAACTGTCTTTGCAGATTTCAAAGTCCGTTCTTCAAGATCATACGTTTTGGAATTTTGTTTTCTATTTCCCAATTTTTTATGTTTCCAAATTTGTTTAGAATTTAGTGCTTATGATTTAGTGCTTTCTCGGCTACAGGTTTGCTTTATCACCAGTATTCGTTCCGATGCATGACGCGATCCGGTTGATCGCGTCCAGATAAGCCTTGGCGCTGGCCTCGACGATGTCCGTAGAAACGCCCCGGCCGATATACGTCCGGCCGTCGGCGCCTTTGACACGCACATTCGCCTCGCCCATCGCCTCTTTGCCGCCGGTGATCGCCCGCATCGTATAATGCTCCAACTGCGGCGTCTGCCCCGTCGCGAGCCGGATCGCCTCATACGCCGCATCCACCGGCCCGTCGCCGCAGGCCGCCGCTTGATGCACCGCCCCGTCCTGCGTGCGAATCCGCACCGTCCCGGTCGGGATCGTCCCCGTCCCGCTGGTCACATTCAGATACTCCAGCACATACGTCTGGCTGACCGTCCGCACCTCATCATTGATGATCGCGGCGATGTCCTCGTCGAAGATTTCTTTCTTCTTGTCAGCAATCTCCAGAAACTTCTCGTACGCCGCCTGTATCTCGTCATCGGACAGATTATACCCCAACTGCCGGCAGCGGTCGATAAACCCGGCCCGCCCCGAATGCCGTCCCAGCACCATCGTCGAGCCGCTCAACCCGATCACCTCAGGCGTCATAATCTCGTAGGTCTCGCGATGCTTGAGAATCCCATCCACATGAATCCCCGACTCGTGCGCAAAGGCATTCTTGCCGACAATCGCCTTGTTCGGCTGAATCACAAACCCCGTCAATTGCGACACCAACTGGCTGGTCCGAAAGATCTCCCGCGTCTGAATGTTCGTCGTCACATGCTCAAAAAAGTCCTGCCGCGTATGAAGCGCCATCACGACCTCTTCCATCGCCGCATTCCCCGCCCGTTCGCCGATGCCGTTGATCGTACACTCAATCTGACGCGCCCCGTTCCGCACCCCCGCCAGCGAGTTGGCTGTCGCCACGCCGAGGTCGTTATGACAGTGCGTACTCAGCACCGCCTTCTCAACGCCGCGGACGTTCTGCTTGAGGTTGGCGATGATCTGCCCGTACTCATACGGCAGGACATACCCCACCGTATCCGGGATATTCAGCGTCGTCGCCCCCGCCTCGATGACCGCCTCCAGAATCTCGTACAGAAAGCTCATCTCGCTGCGGCAGGCGTCCTCCGGCGAAAACTCCACGTCGTCGGTGTACTGGCGGGCCATCTGGATCGCCTCAATCGCCATTTTCAGCACCTGATCGGGCTTTTTGCGGAGCTTGTACTCCATGTGAATCGGGCTGGTCGCAATAAACGTATGGATACGCTTCTTGGCCGCCGGCGCAATCGCCTTGCCCGCTGCGTCGATATCCTTCTGGTTGGCCCGCGCCAGCGCGCAGATCACCGGCCCGGACACCTGCTCGGCGCACAGCTTAGTCGCCTCATACTGGGCCGGCGACGACACCGGAAACCCCGCCTCAATCACGTCAATCCCCAATTTTGCCAATTGGTGCGCGATTTCGAGCTTTTCACTGATCGACAACGCCGCCCCCGGCGACTGCTCGCCGTCCCGAAGCGTCGTATCAAAAATGATGACCTTTTCTGCTGACATAATCGTTCTCCGCATTATCAATAAACAAACCGCATATTATGCGCATTTCGAGCGCAGATTTCCACTGGAAACTGAAAAATAGATGGGTTTAGAGAGGATTTTGAGTGTCTTATGCGCCGCACAGGCGCAGAATAATCCGACCCACCATGTCGGCTTTTACGCACACCCGAATTGTTCCGTTACACATCATCTAATTTATTGTACCCAACGCCCGCCCCCAAATGCAACAAAAATCATAAAAAACGATCGCCCGCTCACAGGTAATAGTTGCCGCGGCTCTCCGGCTGGAAGAGTATTTTTTCGATGACCATATTGTCTGAAACAAGATCGCCCTCCGCCTTGCCGATGAGGGCAAGTCCCAGTACCGACAAAACCGAAACCTTTCGCGCCTTGCGATCGGCTTCGCGCGGATAGACTAATTGTACCTCAAAGCCCGTGCCGCGACGCGAACGCAACAGCGCGGTAGTGTTCATCGTCATCAGATCGGACGGCACGGCCTTGCACGGATACAGAACCCCCTGATCCAGCAGCCGCCGTAGTTGCCGCAATTGAACGGCAAACCCTGCAATGGCCGTCAGGTGCTGTTTGGTCAACAATCCCTGCAGGCGATAGTAGTCAATCTCGGAAAAAATCCGAATCTCACCCGCATCCGCCGTAAAGAACCGCTGCTTGAGCGATTCCCAAATCGTCGGCGGTTTCATTTGTCTGGCCGTATACAGCATAAGCCGCTGTCCTTATTTCAAAGGGTATAATCCCCGGCCGACTCAGGCTGATAAATGATCTCCTCGATCTTCAAATGGCGCAGGCCCGCGGGCACCGGCCATTCCACCGTATCCCCGACACTGAACCCCAGCAGCGCCGTACCCACCGGAGCCAAAATTGACAGCTTATTGTTCTCCGGGTCGGCGTCCTGCGGATACACCAGTTGGTATTCGTGCAGTTCGCCATTGTCAAGATCGCGGAGCTTGATCGTTGAGTTCATCGTCACCACGTCGGGCTTGACGCGCTTGGATGAAATAATCCGGGCGCGAACCAGTTCTGTGCGAAGTTTGTCCAAAAAGGCCTGATCCTGCGTGGAGACATTCCGCGTCGAATCGATCAGCCGCGTCAACCGCTCATGATCAACCTGGGTTACCTGAATCTTTTTCGCTGCCATAACACTATCGTTTCCATCTATTTATATCGGCTTGTTGACAGAACCTCTTGAATATTAATCACTTCTGCTTATGATAAGAATAAGCCCCATTCCTGTCAAGCCTCTTTCGCAAAACAGCTACAAAAACCGATAAATGTACACTAAAATAAACACGCCCGTCTCTCCAACCGCATACCCAGCGAGAACAGCAAATAGGGGTATCACGGGGAAATGGATTGACGAGGGACGATTGGATTTGAGACGCCGCGGCCGCGGGGGATATCGTGCGAAAAAAGGTGTTGAGGATTTTGGGGAAGATTGTATTGTAATTGTTTAATGATTATTCCTTATTGCTTATTGGGTCGAAATTCACTGGTTTTAGTTGAGGGGGGATGTATAATCCGGCCGCCCGCGGCGCGCGACGAGGCGGCAGAGAGCCCAAGACATCTTTACAGAGGTGAAAAGGATGAGCACAATTGAACAGCACAGAGACACCCCGCACCCACAAGCTGCGCTTGAAGGTGCCACACTTTCAATTGACTATTGTTTAATGACGATTGACTATTTATCAAGTTTGCAGAGGCTACCCGTCGCTTAATATTTTAAGAAACATGCGAAAGTTTACGTAAATGAAACGAATGCAAAATGGCAAAATGGCGATTAAAACTTCAGGAAGAATTACCCGAAGTCTTTAAACAGGTACAAAAGGATGGTTGGGAATTCTCACAGGCCCATGCTTTATTATGCTTGAGAGAGGTATATCAAGAGAGCATTAAACAACGTAACACGACATTAACAAAAAGGATTATACAGTTTTCCAGTTGGATCATTAAGGAAGGTAGAGAAGATATGATAAGCATTCTTGCAGCCTGTTTCGTCGAGCATATCTATGATGGTTTAGATCGAGAAGATATTAAGTACCTGCGGCCATTACTGAAAAATTCAATGTTACTCACGTTCAGCAGTACGATCCCCCTTTGCAGCTATCCCGAAAAGTAAAACGACGGATGGCCTCGACGGGTGGCCTCTGCAACCTTGCCCAATAGTCAATAGTCAATAAACAATAGTCAATTGAAAGTGTGGCACCTTCAAGCGCAGCTTGTGGGTGCCAAGGTGGTGGATTGACGGGCGTGTGCCGACAGGATGCCGGCAGTACGGTTTACGGGCAGGATAGTATGCTGCTCTTTCAGAGCGACGGGTGGCCTCTGCAACCTTGCCTAATAGTCAATAGTCAATAAATAATAGTCAATTGAAAGTGTGGCACCTTCAAGCGCAGCTTGTGGGTGCCGGGGTGGTGGATTGACGGGCATGTGCCGACAGGATGCCGGCGGTACGGTTTACGGGCAGGATAGTATGCTGCTCTTTCAGAGCGGTGGGTTGAAGAGAGGACGGGTTCCCAGGGCGTTGCCTTGGGCCAAGGGATATTGTACCTTCGGTGCGAAATCGCTATCCGGCCGCGGATGCGGCTGGGGCTTTGATTCATTTTTATGGAGTATGATGGATGACAACATGGTCTGATGTGTTTCGGGACTTGCCCAAGGGGGCGGGGTTGTTTATTACGGCCACGGATACGGCGGTCGGCAAGACGCTGGTGACCGGGGCGATTGCGCGGCTGCTGCGGGAGGCGGGCAAGAAAGTCGGCGTTCTCAAGCCCGTGGCCAGCGGGTGTCGGCGCGATCGGGAGGGACTGGTCAGCGCCGACGCCGAGTTTCTGGCGGCCTGCGCCGAGACGGACTACCCGCTGTCGGTCATCACGCCGGTCTGCTACAAGACGCCGGCGGCGCCGATGGTCTGTGCCGAGATCGAGCGAAAGCCTGTCGATTTTGAGGCCATCGCCGCCGCGTTTGGCTTTCTGGCCCAGACCTGCGACGTGGTGCTGGTCGAGGGCATCGGCGGGGCGCTGGTGCCGCTGGCCGAGGACGTGACGATTCTCGACGTGGCCGCGCGGCTGGATTTGCCGACGGTCATCGTCGCCCGCCCCGGCCTGGGGACGATCAACCACACCCTCCTGACCCTGGCGGCAGTGCGGGCGGCCGGATTGCCTGTTGCGGGCGTGGTCATCAACGGGTACAATGCCGCTACGGCGGAGATTCCCGAAGAAACCGCCTCGAACGTCATCGCCCGATGCGGCCGGACAAACGTCCTGACCGTCGTCCCCTACGACGACCTCAGCAGCGTCGAACACCTTCGCCTCGGCGACGCCGTCCTCGAAGCGATAAGCCTGTGCGACTGGGACGCTTTGAGCAAAAGCTGACAACAATAATTCTTTAACCGCTGTTTTTGAATTTGAAGTTTTGGTTTTACATTTTGGATTTTAACTTTAAAGGTAACTGTGATGCCGACACGACATGCGGATTTACGACGGTATTTGACGGGGATTGATACGACCACGACGCAGCAGGTGTTTACGGACTGTCTGGTGATCGGGGCGGGGATTGCGGGGCTGCGTGCGGCGCTGGAGGCGGGCGAGTCGGGCAGCGTGATGCTGGTCTGCAAAGGCACCTTCAGCGACAGCAACACCTGGAACGCCCAGGGCGGCATCGCCTCGGTGCTGGCGGCCGAGGACAGCTTTGACAGCCACGTCGAGGACACGCTGGCCACCGGCTGCGGCCTGTGCGACCGCGGCGTCGTCGAGCGGGTCGTCAAGGAAGGCCCGGCACTGATCCATCAGCTGGACGCCTGGGGCACGATGTTCGACCGCGTCGAAGGCCACATCGACATCGGCCGTGAAGGCGGCCACAGCCACGCCCGCATCATCCACTCGCGCGGCGACTCCACTGGCCGGGCCATCGCCGAGGCCCTCGTCCGCAAAGCCCGCCAGACGCCGACCATCCACATCATGGAAAACTTTTTCACCATCGACCTGCTGACGGACGACTCCGGCCGCTGCATCGGGGCGATTGGCCTCAAGCCCTCCGGCTCGCTGCAGATCATCTGGGCCGGGGCGACCGTTCTGGCCACCGGCGGAGCGGGGCGGCTGTATCGTGAGACGACCAATCCCGACTGCGCCACCGCCGACGGCCACGCGATGGCCTACCGCGCCGGGGCGGTGCTGCGAGATATGGAATTTATGCAGTTTCACCCGACGACGCTGTATATCGCCGGGGCGTCGCGTGCCCTCGTGACCGAGACGCTGCGCGGCGAAGGCGCCATCCTGCGCGACGCCGGCGGCGAGGCGTTTATGAAGGCGTATCACCCGTCGGCCGAGCTGGCCCCGCGCGACGTGGTCAGCCGGGCGATCCTCGACCGGATGCTCAAGACCAAAACGACGCACGTCTATCTGGACATCCGGCATTTTGACAAGGCACACTTTCAGCGGCGGTTTCCGCTGATCAGCGAATTGTGCGAAAGTTTCGACATCGATGTGTCCGCCGACCTGATTCCCGTCCGCCCCAGCGCTCACTATATGATTGGCGGGGTCAAGACGGATGTGGCCGCCGCGACGACCGTGCCCGGACTGTTTGCCTGCGGCGAGGTCGCCTCGACCGGCCTGCACGGGGCCAACCGCCTCGGCAGCAACTCGCTGCTGGAAGGGCTGGTCTATGGCAAGCTGGCGGGGCGCTCGGCGGCCGCGTGGGTCAAAGCGGGGCATCGCGCCGAACACCGCCGGATGGTCGTGGAAATCCCGGTCTCCGACCGCAGCCGTCTGGACGCCGAGGATGTTCGCAACGCCCTTCGCGCCCTGATGTGGCGCAACGTCGGCATCACGAGGCAGGCCCAGCCGCTGGTCGAGGCACAGGAGATCATCCGCTTTTGGCAGCGGTATGTGATGGACAAGGTCTTTGCCGCGCCGTTCGGCTGGGAGTGCCAGAATATGCTAACCGTTGCCCTGCAGATGGCGCAATCCGCCCTCCAGCGGCAGGAATCACGGGGCGTCCACTATCGGCAGGACTTTGCCGAACGCGACGACAGCACTTTCGGCAAACACATCGAAGTATCCCGCGAGGGTGTCTGATCTTTAGTGGTCTTTTAACAAAAAACCGAACACGAGAATTCAAATCCGAATATCAAATGTCGAAACCCGAAACAAATTCAAAATCACAATGACAAAATAATCAAACATCGTTTTCATCCTACGCGCCCGGCGCATGGGATTATGTCCCTGTTTTGAACATTTGATCCTGAAAGTCGGTGGTTCAAGACGGTAAAAAAAGCCGATTCATGTTTATGAATCGGCTTTTTAAACGGTTAAATAGACAGGATTTTAATTGACGGGACTTAGTCTAAAAAGAGCAACATCATGTGTCCCAATTTTACCCGAGTAATCTTTAGCGGTTGTGCCAAAATCCTTTTTCGCCCAGAGGTCGCGGACCTTGTATGTTTTGCCGCCCAGGGCCTCAATTTCACTCCATTTAAGCGACATTTCGGCATCAGCAGCACTATCGTTGAGCATGCACACTGCCCAGTCGCCGTTGGAAAGCTCCTTGATCCAGACTTCACGGCCGGTCTCATCGATCACCCGGTACCCCTGCTTGCCAAGAACATCCTGATTGACCGCGATCACTTCCTTATTGGTTAAAATATTGAGAATATCGTCCTTCATCTGGCGAACATCGTGCCCCATCATTAGTGGGGAAGCAAGAATGCACCAGAAACTGAAATGCGCTCTCGATTCGGCGACCGTCAGCCCCCGATTGCCGACTTCCAGCATATCCGGGTCATTCCAGTGGTCAGGTCCTGCATATTGCTCCAGTTTCAGTTCCGCCTGCCGGTCGAGAATATCCTTCCAGCCGTTATTGTAGCCGCCGGTGCCCCGCGTACCGGTCGAATATTTATCGGTTATGTCGCCTGTTGTCCGCCATAGCTGGGCGATGGGACGTGCAAACGTCCATGGTTCGTTTCTGCCCCATTCGCACATGCTCAGGATCATCGGCCTGCCCGTGGCTAGTAAAGCATCGCCGAACGTCTTATACGTCTCCTGAGCGTTTGCGGTGCCGGTATTGCACCAGTCATACTTGACATAATCCACACCCCAGGATGCGTACAGACGGGCGTCCTCAAATTCGTGACCGCGGCCGCCGGGATAGCCCGCGCACGTCCGTGTTCCCGCACAATTGTAGATCCCAAACTTCAGGCCCAGGTCGTGAATATAATCGCCCAAAGCCTTCATGCCGCTTGGGAATTTCGCCGGATCAGCGACAAGTTGACCGTTCTCATCTCGCTGCCGTGTCATCCAGCAGTCATCGAGAACAATGTAAACATAACCGGCATCTTTTAAGCCGCTGGCGGCAATGATTTGCGCGGTTTCTTTGATCAAATCCTCATTTATGTTGCACCCGAAGGTATTCCATGTATTCCATCCCATCGGAGGCGTCAAAGCAAGACCTTCATACTTATGCACTTGCTGGGGGCGGCCTCTCCGGCCTACGCCGGGACCACCGGGAGTTCCTAGCCCCCCTGCGCCGGGTGTTCCTCTGCGTCCTGCCTCGCCGCCCGGTGCGGCTGCGCCTTCGTTCTGAGCCATTGCCAGAGCCGTAATCCCTAAAACCAGTAGAATAGCCATCTTTTTCATAGTTCTGCCCTTGTTAAAAAAGTTAGAAAATCTGTATTCCTTATGTCGAGTTAAAACCGAATATATTTTCTCGTATTTATGCCAAAATGCTTTTCATATCGTCGCAACAAAGCAGATACAATTATCTGACATTTCCCATAATAAAAGCATGGCTACGCCGCCAAGCATACCAATTCGACAATTCTACCAAAATCTTTATCTGAGTGCAAAAAATCAAACCTTTTTCTTGCGATTTTACGAATATTTCCGCCAAAATCTAAACCCGTGGCCTTAAAAATGCCGTAGACCGGTGATTTTGGGCAGACTCCAACCGTCTCCCTCATCAAAAAACCAAACGCGTATTTGCCTTCCTTAATCCACTGCTCTGCTGTGCCACGCTTGTTGTAGAACTTAACCAGTTGCTCTCCCGCCTACAATCTGTCGCATGGCAGGGTCAACAGACAGCCGCTCTGCACCATGGGTGTCATCATACCCTGCCAATCTGACTCTCAGAGCATCTTGCTTGTTTCACCCATTGGGGTCTCCAAATCAGAACAGTCAAAAATGGTGTTAACTGCATCTATAGGCTCTATACTATCATAATCTCATTACTTTGCACGGTTTTACTTGGGAAATCCGGGTTGATATAGCGGAATATTCGTATTTGTTTCGGATTTCGGATTTAATCCCGTCGGGCTTTCGTTTTACAATTCAAAAATCAATCGTTACGCGCGGGGGTGGAATTTTTTGTGGATGGATTTGAGCCGGTCTTGATCGACGTGGGTGTAGATTTGCGTGGTGCGGACGTCGGCGTGGCCGAGCATTTCCTGCAAGCTTCTCAGGTCCGCCCCCCCTGCCAGCAGATGCGTCGCAAAGCAGTGCCGCAGGGTATGGACGGTGAGTTTTTTGGGCATTCCTGCACGCTGAGCGTATTTCTTGACAACCCGCCATAGATTGGTACGATCCAGCCCCTCGCCCGTCCGTGACAAAAAAAGCGTTTCGGGACTGTGCGGCTTGGCCAGCAGCGGACGCAGCTCGGCCAGATACGCCCGGACACAGCCGACGGCGACACTGCCGAGCGGGACGATTCGCTCTTTGCGGCCTTTGCCGAAGCACCGCACATAGCCGATGTCGAGGTTCAGATCCCGCACCTTCATCCCGGCCACCTCCCCGGCCCGCGCGCCGGTGGCGTACAGCACAAACAGCATCGCCCTGTCGCGCAGATAATACGGGTCGTCCGGCTGCGGCGCGTCGAGCAAGCTGAGCACCTGATCCCGTCCGGCCACACTCGGCAGCCGCTTCCAGAGCTTGGGGCCTTCTAGCGAATCGGTAAAATCATCGCTCGTTGCGCCGGTCATCAGGCCGAACCGCAGCAGCATCTTGATCGCCACCAGGCAGCGGCTCTGGGAATTTTCGCTCAGCCCCCGCTGGGCAAGCTCCTGCATATAGCCATAGACGGTGATGGCGGTAATGCCGCCGATGTCCGTGATGTGCTTGCTGCCGCAATACTCACAAAACCCGACCAAGTCCCGCCCATAAGCCAGCAGGGTATTGGCCGACAGCCCCGCCTCGACCGTCAGGTAGTCCAGAAAATGCGCCACCGGCCTGCCGAGCGGAACCTCCTCAAGCTTATGTTTTAACAATTGTACCTGATGGGTCAGCATAAACGCTCTCTAATAACACTTTCTATACTGTTTTTATCGGCAGTTTGGTGCAAAAGATTAAGGAGATTGAGTTGTATTGGCATTGCATTTATGCGGAATTTCTTTTTTTTTCTTGACGGATGAATGAGGGTTCATTATTGTGAACCGCTATTCATTTTCTGTATCGCGTTAGGTGTTATGAATGGGACAACTATCCAAACAACGACAGGTGTTTACGGAGCAGTATATTCGGGAGTCCGTTTATGCGGCGGTGCTTCAAGTCCTTATGCAGTATGGACTTGAAGGGCTTACGGTCAAGCGGGTCGCGCAGGCGGCCAAGCTGGCGACGGGGACGCTGTACAATTATTTCAAGGACAAAGACGCCTTGCTGGTGTATGCGGCCATACGGCTGTTTGACGAGATTCGCCAGCGTCAACTGGACGCCATCGGACAGGTCAAACGGCCGGATAAAAAATTGCTGGCGTTTGTGAACGCGACATTTGTGTTCTTTGCCAGCAATATCGAGTTCTTTCGATTTCTGGATCAGGCGCAGGTGTATTCAAAGATTGATCTGCCCATCAAACATAAACATCTGGACCAGGAAAGTCGGGCATTGTCGGCAATTATTCAGCAGGGTATTGACGCCGGGACGTTCAATCCGGTCAATGTCAAGGAGACGGCGGCGTTTTTTCAGCGGGCGGTGGCCGGGACGCTGTGCATCAATACGGAACTGGAGGCGTTTGATCCGAAAAAAGAGGCCACGATGCTGACAAAGATGTTGCTGGTACACCTTTCATGAAAGTACTGCATTATAAGTACTAAATTTATAAACAATATCAAAATACAAAATCAAAATGACTCAAACGGGTGCCATTGATGAATGCTAAAATATGGATTGCGGTTGTTGTAGCGGCGGGGCTAACGGTTGGGGGGTGTACGGTCGGGCCGGATTATGTGCGGCCGGAGATGACGATGCCGAGCGAATGGGGTGTTGCCGAAGGGGCCGGAGCTGCGGATCCGGCGGTACTGCGGGCGTGGTGGGAGACCTTTGAGGATCCGATTTTGACCTCGCTGATTGCGCGTGTCGATGCGGGCAATCCGGATCTGCAGTCGGCCCTGGCGCGGATTGATGAATCGCGGGCACTGCGGGCCTTTGCCAGTGGCGAAGCACTGCCGGCTATCGACGCGGCGGGCAGCTATCGTCGGGAGCGGGGCAGTGCCAACGGTTTTGGGGGGGTTCCCGGAGAATACAGTTTTTACTCGGCGGGGTTTGACGCTATCTGGGAAATTGACCTGTTCGGGCGTGTGCGGCGATCGGTCGAGGCGGCGCAGGCGGCGTTTGAGCAGTCGGTCGAGGATTTTCACGACCTGCGGACCATTCTATATGCAGAGACCGCACGAAATTATATCGAGCTTCGTACCGCACAGTCGCGGCTTGCGTTTGCGCGGGCGAATATCGCGATTCAGCAGCAGACGCTCGAACTGACGCAGAATCGATTTGAGGCGGAGATTGCGCCGGAACTGGATGTGACGCAGGCACGGCTGATTCTTGCCAATACGGAATCGGAGATACCGTCTTTGCACATCGCCGAGAGTGCGGCGATCCATCGGCTCGCGGCGCTGATCGGGACGACGCCACAATCGCTGCGGGCTGAACTGGTCGCACTGGCAGAACTGCCGGCCTCGCAGGCGCTTCCGGCGGCGGGTCTGCCGGCGGAATTGCTTCGGCGACGGCCGGACATTCGCAGCGCAGAGCGGGCGCTGGCAGCGCAGACGGCGCGAATCGGTGCAGCCGAGGCGCAGCGGTACCCCTCGTTTTCGCTGAGTGGAACCCTGGCCCTTCAGGCAACGCATATTTCCGATCTGGCCAATTGGGACAGCCGGGCGTTTGCATTCGGACCGGCGGTGCGGTGGTCCCTGTTCGACGGCAATCGGCTCAAGAGCCTGGTGCACATCGAAGAGGCGCGGACGCAGCAGCTTGCGGCGCGTTATGAGGCGACGGTGCTGCGGGCGGTCGAAGAGGTCGAGAATGCACTGGTCGGGTATGTTCAGGAAGTCGAACGAGCCGCGGCCCTGCGGCGGTCGGTCGTCGCGGCGCGGCAGTCCGTCGGGATGGTCGAGTCGCTGTACCGCAACGGACTGACGAATTTTCAGAACGTGCTGGATGTGCAGCGGTCGCTGTCGCAGCAGCAGGACCGGCTGGCGATCAGCGAAGGGCTGATTTTGCAGCAGACAGTCGCCATATATAAGGCGCTCGGCGGAGGATGGGAAGAAGAAAATCCGAAGCACTAAGCACGAAATTCAATACAAATTCAAAATCCAAATGATAGACATTCAAAACGAGGTTTTTTTATGGCAGTGTTCAAGAAAATTATAATTTGGCTGGTGGTGATTGGTATTCTTTTTGGATTGGGATATGGGGGGTATCGGTACTGGATGAAGCGTCAGGAAAACATGGCAATGATGATGGGCGGCGACCCGATGGGCGGGATGGGCAGCGGCCCGCTGCCGCTGCCGGTGGGCGCGTGTACAATCATGAATGTCACCGACGCAATGGAGTTTACCGGCACGACCGAGGCGGTCAGCGATATTGAGATTCGCGCCCGCGTGGAAGGCTTTCTCAAGGGCATCCACTTTACCGACGGCGCTCTTGTCGAGGCGGGCCAACTGTTGTTCACGATTGAACCGGAGACCTATAAGGATCGCCGAGACGAGGCGGCGGCCATGCTCAGGGCCGCTCAGACCGAATTGGAGCGGGCGCGCGAAGACCTGGATCGAATTGAGAAAGCCGTGCAAACCGGATCGGTCAGCCGACAGGAGTTAACCCGGGCACAAGCCGCCTATGATACCGCCCAGGCGCAGGTACTGGGTTCACAGGCTGCACTGGATATGGCCGAGCTGAACCTAAGCTACACTGAGATACGAAGTCCCATCACCGGCCGAATCGGACGACGGCTGGTGGACGTCGGCAACCTGGTCGGCATCATGGATCGCACTGTCTTGACCACGGTTCGACAGGTTGAACCGATATATGTCTTCTTTTACATCAGCGAATATTTACTTGAAGGCGATCTGCTTGAGCGTCTTCAGGGCCTCAACGACAATACCCCGATGCCATTCAATGTCGGCTTACCCAACCAAGAAGGGCATCCCTATGAAGGCGTGATCGATTTTCTGGATAATACCGTCGATTCTCGCACCGGAACGGTCTATATTCGCGGTGTTTTGCCAAACGAAGCGCAAACGCTGTTGCCGGGCATGTTTGTGCGAGTAAGCCTGCCGATCAGAGAACGCCCAGACGCGGTATTGATTCCTGAAAAGGCCGTCCACACCGATCTGAGCGGCAGATACCTGCTCATTGTCGGCGAGGATAATATCCTGCAACGGCGGAACATCAAACTCGGTACCAGCTACGGCCCGTTGCGACTGGTCACCGAAGGCCTGGACGGCAGTGAAACATTTATCGTCGGTGGGTTCCACATGGCCCAACCAGGAATGCCGATTCAACCGATACGCGAAGGCGAAATCCCGCCGGACATGGCCGGACAAATGCCGGGCGCACCGCCGACCCCCGAAGCAATGGAACAGGCGAATTAAATAGGAATCAGCGATAACATTGAGCGCGGCAAACTCGTCATCGCAAAACCCAGTTGAAAATCGAAAATTTGAAAAAGAAATCAAAATAATAGGATACCCCTATGTTCAGTAAGTTTTTTATCAACCGCCCGATATTCGCCAGCGTTATCGCGATTGTGATTGTATTGGTGGGAATGATTGCCTTGACAATGCTGCCGGTGGAAAAAACGCCGGATATCACCCCGCCAACCGTGATGGTACAGGCGACCTACCCGGGTGCCAATGCCGAGACCCTCGCCGAAACCGTCGCCACACCGCTGGAAGAGGCCATCAACGGCGTCGATGGGATGATTTACATGAACTCCAGCAGCAGCGATAACGGCACCATGATGCTAACGGTAACCTTTGAGGTGGGTACCGATGTGGACATGGCGACCGTACTGGTGCAAAACCGGGTCGCACTGGCCGAACCGCTGCTGCCCGAAGAAGTCATTCGTCAGGGGGTTACCACACTTAAACGCTCCACTAATATTGCGATGATGGTCGCGTTCTTCTCCGAAGATAAGCAGCTTGACGACATTTTTCTGAGCAACTACATCACGCTGTACGTGCAAGATGTCCTGTCGCGTGTACCCGGTGTCGGTGAAGTCAGCATGATGGGCGCCAAGAGCTTCGGGATGCGCATCTGGCTGGACCCGACGCGTCTTCGCGCACACGACGTGACGACCGATGATGTCATCGCCGCGGTGCGGGAACAGAATATCGAAGTTGCCGCCGGCCAGATCGGCGGAATGCCCAGCCCCGAAGATCAGCAATTTCAGTTTACAATCAAGACACAGGGACGCCTAAGCACAACCGACGAGTTCGAAGATATCATCATCCGATCGGATATGCAGGGCCGAATGCTGCGACTTGGTGATGTCGCACGAGTGGAATTGGGGGCTCAGGAGTATTTTTGGGATGCGCGTTATAAGGGGCAGTCAACCGTAGCGGTGGCGATCTATGCCGTCCCCGGCGCCAACACCCTGGAAGTGGTTGACGGTGTGCGTACCGCATTGGCCGAATTGGAGCCTTTCTTTCCTGATGGTTTGGGCTATGCCGAACCGTACAGTCCGACATTGTTTATACAGGAATCAATTCGCGAAGTAGTCAGCACGCTGATGCTGGTTGTCGCACTGGTCGTACTGACGGTGTTTGTGTTTTTGGCCGACTGGCGGGCGACACTGATCCCGTCCATTTCAATCCCGGTATCGCTTATCGGTACGTTTTCCCTGCTGTGGGCGATGGGGATGTCGATCAACACGATGACGCTGTTCGGCTTGGTACTGGCAATCGGCATCGTGGTCGATGATGCGATCGTGGTAGTGGAAAACGTCGTGCGCATTATTGCAGACGAGGGACTTTCGCCCAAAGAAGCGGCCATTAAAGCGATGCGGCAGGTCACCGGACCGATTGTTGCCACAACAATGGTGCTGACCTCTGTGTTTGTGCCGACGGTGCTGTCCGGCGGTATCACCGGGCTGTTGTATCAGCAGTTTGCCTTTACGATCGTGGTGGCTGTCTGGTTCTCGTCCTTGACCGCGCTGACGCTCAGCCCGGCCTTATGCGGACTGATTCTGCGCAGCAAAGAAAAAAAACACGGCAGCATTTTTAATTTGTTTGATCGTTTTATTCGGCGAACGACCAATATCTATGCAGATATTGTCAATGTCATCATCCGCAAAACCGTCATTGGACTGTTGTTATTCGCAATTGTATGCGCCTTGGGGGTCATCGGGTTTACCCAACTGCCGACCGGTTTTTTGCCGGACGAGGACGAGGGGACGATTATGATTGGCGTACGTCTGCCGGAAGGCGCATCGCTGCTCCGTACCCAACAAGTCATGACACAGGTTGATGCGATCTTAAGCAACACTGAGGGCGTTTCCGAATACGTCACCATCAGCGGGTTTTCGATACTGGATATGGGGATTGCCTCCAACGGCGGCGCGTGTTTTGTAAATCTGGAGCCATGGTCAAAACGAACGGACCCCAAGCTGCATATTGAACAGATCATCCAGCGCCTGCAGGGGCAATTGTTCGCAATTCCCGATGCACTGGTGCTGGCCCTCCAGCCGCCGGCGATTATGGGATTGGGTATAGCAGGAGGATTTGAAGTGCGCGTCCAGGATCGCGGCGGCGCGGGTCTGGAAGCGCTGGCGCAGGTCGGCGAAAACTTTATTTTTAGCGCCAGTCAGGATCCGGTTATCACGCGGCTGAACAATACATTTCGAGTTTCAGTACCGCAACTGTATATTGATGTCGATCGAGAAAAGGCTCAGAAAATGGGCGTCCCTCTGAGAACGGTATTTAATACCCTTCAGACCTATCTGGGAAGCGCCTATGTCAACGACTTTAATTTGTACGGTCGTACATTCCGGGTTCTCGCTCAAGCTGAACCGCATTTCCGAGCCTCAGCCGACGATATCGGTCAATTGGAGGTTCGCAACAGCCAGGGACAGATGCTGCCGATTCGAACACTGGCAACAGTCCGTGAAGGGGCCGGCCCTCAGTCGGTAACTCGATACAATATGTATCCGGCAACAACCATCTCCGGCTCACCCCGACCGGGCTTCAGTTCCGGCCAGGCCATAGATCGGGTTGCCGAGCTGCTCGATGAATCTCTCCCTCCGTCGATGGGCTATGAATGGTCGGGGATGAGTCTGCAGGAAATTGAAGCCGGCGAAAAGACAATCTTACTGTTTGTGCTGTCGGCAGTGTTTGCTTATCTGTTCTTGGCAGCGCAGTACGAAAGCTGGTCCATTCCGATTGCGATTGTGCTGTCGGTACCGCTGGGGTTGCTGGGAGCGGTGGGCTTTACCTGGCTGCGCATCGGGATGAACAACGACATCTATATGCAGATGGGGATCGTTTTGCTGATCGGCGTGGTGTGTAAAACGGCGATTTTGCTGGTGGAATTCGCCAAACAGCACCACGAAGAGGGCCATTCGATTCACGAGTCGGCGGTGGCCGCGGCGCGGCTGCGGTTTCGTCCGATCCTGATGACGGCGCTGACGACCGCATTGGGAATGCTGCCGCTGGTGATCGCCACCGGTGCCGGCGCCGCGGCGCGGCGGTCGCTGGGAACAACGGTCTTTGGCGGTATGCTCGCGGCAACCATTCTGGGCGTGTTTTTGATTCCGATCTTCTACGTCGCCGTCCAGCGCACTAAAGAAACCGCTGTCGAGCTCGAGCACAAGATCGAAGACGCCGTCCATCGGCCGGAATAGGTGACGTAACACGGGCTTCCAGCCCGTGATCACAACCAAGATGGCCGTGCTGCCAAAAACAACTCTCTGTGCTTTTGAATGAAAAATTTAAGTATTTCTCTTGAACTGAGGGGCTGAATATGCGATAGTATGTGTAGTGACAATGTAATGACAATATCACTACAAGGTGAGATGAAAGATGGCTAACAAGACCACAACAATCCAGATCCGTGTCGATGAAGACCTCAAGCGTCAGGCCACAAAGGTTCTGGGGCAGATGCATATCACGATGTCCGAGGCAATCAAGATGTTTTTAGGCCAGATTGCCCACAGAAAGCGACTTCCGTTGGACGTGTTCGTACCTAACGAAGAGACTCTGCGGGCAATGGATGAGGTGGATCGAGATGAAGATATGTATGAAGCATCCAGCGTCGAAGAATTCATGAAGGCATTGGAACGTTGAGAATACGCTGGACCGATCGTTTCGAGGATGACTACGAAAGGCTTCAATTTCGGCTCAATAACCGGAAAGCATTTCGAAAAGCATTTGTTGGGGCAGTGTCAATCCTTCAAAAAGGCGATGATTTGTCCGTTAAATACACCGTCAACCGAATGGTCAATCGGGGGCCGGGCTGGTATGTCTGTTATGTAATGGACGATATCGCAATGACTTATAAAATAGTAGGACAATATATCAAACTGTCCAGAATAGGACTCACCAAAGACTTGGGGAAAGAAAAATAATATTTTTTTGCAAAATAATGTAAAATAGACTTGACATAATGTAATATAGAGTGTACTATTTGTTCGGTATAGTATTCTTTTATAATAAAAGTCAAGGAGAGAACACAATGAATCGAACACAAAAAATGGCGTGGTGGATGATGGTTTGGATGGGGGCGGGGATGATCACGGCCGGGATTGCGGTGCTTATTCTGTACTTCAAAGTTGGATTTCCCAAGGCGTGGTCGGGTCTTGGTTTTTTGGGATTGTGCGGCTTCGGCGGGCTGGCGCCGCTGGTTTTCAAAAAAGATCCCGGCCCGGTGCAGTTTGACGAACGCGACCGCGATATTCAGCTTAAATCCGCCCGCGCAGGGTTTGCAATATCCTACCTGGTCTTCGGCCTGCTGGCAATGGGCATCTGGACCTATTGCCGCCGACAAGGCATGTCGGCGGTTTCCATCGAGGTGCTGCCGATGATCTGGGGATTGGCCGCGATTACATGTTTTTTTTGTCAGGCATTAATGACCCTGCTGCTCTACGGCAAAGACAATACATCAAAAGAAGGAGGTGACGCATGAATTGGTTAAAAGGTAAAAAAGAACGTATTGTTATTGTGATCAGCATCGCACTCATCCTGTGCAGTTTCCTGATGATCCCTCTTTCTCGAAAAGCCGATAACTTTCCTCACGATGGTTGGACTAATCTGATACGAATAATGACAAATGCCGCCGGGAGTGGAATCGCAATGGCGATTGTTCTAAATCTATTCGGCCGGCGAAGCAAACAGAAATGCAGTATAAGCTTGGACAGCAAAACGAATCGTCTGAAGAAAAAGGCATGGGGAGATTTCATCAAGATATGTATTACAATGATTCTGCTCCTGCCGGGTTTGGGTCTCGTTGTATTTTTAAACTTTGAGGGAAACATTAAGGACTTGTTTCCTGCCCTACCCGGCATTGCTTTTATTGTAGCAATTACGCTATATGCCAAACTACGCGTAAAGGATCTGGATGTACAAAACTACCTGCAATTTGACGAACGAGAGTTTTGTCTGTTTCGCAAATCGCAGGAGTGGGGAAACTTTTGCTTTGTAGTTTTTATTTCTGTCGCGGTGATGGTTGTTTTCTTAACTGCCGGCAGCCGCGGGTGGGTACCTGTATGGACGTTGCCGTTAGCGTTGCTTTCCGGTTTATTTCTTTCAGGAATCGTCCAGTTTTTTTTCCTGATGCATCACGCCAAAGAAGAGGACAAAAACATTGAAGGAGACGCATGAAGAATCGGGCTCATCGAGATGAATCTTTTCAAGCCCATCGGGCTTTAATAGTAATAGCCGCGGGTGGAGGCCGAAGGCCGGAACCCGTGGAAACCGGTCACCCCCACAACCCCAACCCCATCGGGGTTGAACAATTGTCCAGCGGCAAGGCAGGCGTCACTCATTTGGCCCCTGCGGCATTGAAGGAAACCGATGAGTAAAGACCAACTGACCAATCAAGTGCGACGATGTCGGTTTGAGACAGGCGAGATGACCCAGCAGGCACTGGCCGAGCGGGTGGGGGTGACGCGGCAGACGATTATCGCCATCGAACAGGGCAACTACACGCCGTCGCTGACGTTGGCAATGAAGATCGCCCGCACCTTCAGCAAAACCGTCGAAGAAGTGTTCCAGCTTGAGCAATGAGAGACAGAGGACAGAAGACAGAAGATAAAACCACAGATTTCGCAGATTACGCAGAAAACAATAAACAATAGTCAATAGTCAATAGTCAATTGAAAGCGGCTGGTATTTGCTGGTGACATAAACGGCCTGTGAGGCCAGCAGATTGGGCAGAAGCCGTACCGGCCAGATGGACTTTTTGCCCAGCGGCAGACGTTTTTCGATCTTGATGTCCAGTTCGGCGCAAAAGCGGTCATAATCCTTCAGCGTCAGCACGTGGACATTCGGCGTATTGTACCACCGGAACGGCAGTTGTTTCGTCTGCGGGGCGCGTCCGCTAAAGAACAGTTGCAAGCGGCAGTTCCAATGGGCGAAGTTCGGAAAGCTGACGATGACCTTGCGGGCGACACGGTGCAGCTCAATGAGCACCTTCTGCGGGTCGCGCAGGGTCTGGATGGTCTGCGACAGCACGGCGTAGTCAAACGTGCCGTTGGGGTACATCTCCAGCCCGCGTTCGATATCGCGGTGGATCACCGACAGGCCGCGCTGGACGCAATGGATCATCATATCTTCATCGATCTCGATACCTTCGCCGACCACGCCTTTGTCCTGGATCAGCCGGGCCAGCAGTTCGCCGTCGCCGCAGCCTAAGTCCAGCACCCGGCTGCCGGGTTCGATGAGCGCGTCGATCAGCTCATAATCCACGCGGGCGCGTTTGGCGCGTTCGAACATCTTGAGTTTGTGCGGGCCGTTTCTGTGTTCGGCAACCACGCGGCTGCCGCTGCGAATCCGGTGCAGCGTACTGTTGAGAAACCCACTGATGATCGCGCCGAGCTTTTCGTCCTCCAGCAAAAAGGCGTCGTGGCCGTAGGACGATTCGATGTTGCAGTAGGTCACATCCTTGCCCTCGGCGCCGAGCGCCTCGACGATCTCTTCGGACTGGGCCGGCGTAAACAGCCAGTCGCTGGAGAAGCTGGTCACCAGAAACCGGCAGGTGGTATTGGCAAACGCCTGCCGCAGCGAGCCATACTCCCGCGTCAAGTCGAAATAATCCATCGCCTTGGTGATGTACAGATAGCTGTTGGCGTCAAACCGCTCGACAAATGCCTGCCCCTGATAATCCAGGTAGGTCTCAATCGAAAACTCGGAGTTAAAATCGTATTTGTATTCGTTGGCCGCGCGAAGCTGACGGCCAAATTTATTGCGCATCGTTTCTTCGGACAGATACGTAATATGGCCGATCATCCGGGCGATGCTCAACCCCCGGTTGGGCGTGTCGCAGCCGTGGTAGTGCCCGCCGTGAAAATTAGGATCGTTCAGGATAGCATTGCGGCCGACGGCGTCAAACGCGATGGACTGGGCGTTAAGCCGTGTCGTCGCCGCGATGCACAGGGCCGCGTCGATGCGATCCGGATAGGAAATAGCCCACTGGAGCACCTGCATCCCGCCCATCGAGCCGCCGACCACGCCCAGCAGATGATCGATGCCGAGCTTGTCGAGCAGCAGCTTTTGCACGTTAACGGTATCTTCGATGGTAAACATCGGAAACAACAGGCCGTACGGCTTGCCCGTAGCGGGGTTGATGTCCGACGGACCGGTCGTCCCGCTGCACCCGCCCAGAAAATTCGAGCAGACCACGAAATAGCGGGTGGTATCGATGGGTTTGCCCGGCCCGACCATGATATCCCACCAGCCGGGCTTGCGGTCGTCGGGGCTGTTGAAACCGGCGACGTGGGCGTTGCCGCTGAGGGCGTGGCAGATCAGGACGGCGTTGTCCTTTTCGGGCGACAATTCGCCGTAGGTCTCGTAGGCCACATCAATCGGCCCCAGCGTCTTGCCGCAGCGCAGCATCAAAGGAGCGTCCGCCTCGACCACGCGAATCGTTTGCGTCTGAACCAGTCCCACCGAATTACTCAGGTCTTTGTCCACTCCCCCTCATTATAACCGGACTCAAAAAGGATTCAATAGTGTTTTCAAGTGTCTTTGATTTCCATCCCGCGGCCTCATCGCCTCAAGTCCAATCGTCCTTCGTCCCTCGTCCCGTGTGTGAGAATTATTTCTGGCCGTGTATTTGATGCTGTCTTTTGTTTATTTTCCGGAAAGCCTCTGCAAGAGGCTTTATGCTGTAGCCCCGTCCGTCAGGGCGGGGATTACCAGAAGATATCCTTTTTCGTGAACCCGCGCAGCGGGTGGCATAGGATGATGTGGCAACTTATATACCGCCCGCTGCGGGGGCTTTGGATATGGCTGTCCAGGAACCTTTCGCAATGGAATTCCATTTTCCGTTCATCGCAAAATAGATCATATATTTTCCATCAGGAGACAGGTCGCCTCTTCTTTCGTAAATTCTGCCTTTGAGCCATTGTCCCAGGGCAAACTCGTTCGTTTTCATATCCCATCCAACGGTACAAACATGCTTTGATGGGCCTCGGCGGATCACGACCGCATAATCCACCTCTCTTGCAAGCAATACATGCAATCTGGGAGAATACGTTTCCATAACGTTAATGCTCTTTCTGCCTTTCCGAAATCCAGTGAGGATGGATACTAAGGAAAACGTTGGACAGTTACCCATTTCCATCCCCGTCGTTTATTCGATTGTCAATTGATGGAGGACTGTCCCCGGTTTTTCTCTTGGTTGTCTATCCATTGCTGGAATGTAATTTTCATTAATATGGGCTCTATTAACTTGGTTTTTCGCAAAACTTCATTAAGTTTATTTTGCAATACTTCCTCTTTGATATCAATCGGCTTCATTGACTCCGAATATAAGTCCGTATCCCGTTTTTCTAAAAGTTCTAAATTGAACCTTAAGTCCGCTCTGCCTTTCGATAACTCATTTTTCATAACCCTTAACACAGAGCCATCCATTGAATATTGATACGCCTGAATCATAAAGACCCTATGTGCATCCAAGGCATTCTTTTTTGTCGAGTCGTTATTACTCCCGGAAAGCCATACAGAAGAATCCACATATTTGTTTAGTAAATCTATCGCCCCCGGAATCTCTTTTTTTACCATCATCCCGACCAGACAGCCGCTTCCTGAGCCAACATACGATAACAAGATTTCAGCATACCTGTCTTCTAGACTATTGAGATTGGCGTTTTTGATTGAAGTTTGAATAAAATGGTCAATAAAGGGAATGTCTTCTTCGCCGGCAACATAACCTAACAACCTTAGTGAGCGATCTGTAATGTCTTCGGTTGAATTGTCTTTTTCAAGATAAAACAACAAGTACTCTTTTATCGCAGGATTTATGCGATTAAAGGGGAAGCCGGCCCCCGGCATAAAATAAGAAATCTCTGCCGCAGGTAAAAGAGATTGCTCAACGGACAAGTAAGAAATTTCTCCCGAATTTTGGCTCTGATTCATTTTTTGATTTTCGGTGCTTTGTGCATGGATACCATTTAGCAACAATGCAAATATTAGTATTAAAGTACAGTTTTTCATTGCAAGAACTCCTTTAAAGTTTCATCTCATAAATTTCCA
>Ga0123329_1000447_pt1 | contig 43074 bp, 39 predicted proteins | sample BioC12SIPDNA_FD_89703 | JGI IMG/M metagenome (GOLD analysis project Ga0123329, IMG submission 89703) | Anaerobic biogas reactor microbial communites from Washington, USA - Biogas_R1_B C12 SIP DNA | ecosystem: Engineered > Bioreactor > Anaerobic > Unclassified | place: Washington, USA | collected...
CGACAGCGCGCTGGTCGTGATGACGGGGGGGCTGGGGCCGACGGCGGACGATCGGATGCGCGACGCCATCGCGGCGGCGGTGGGCCGGCCGCTGGTGGAGGACGCCGACGCCCGGCGCCACGTGGCCGAGCGCATACGGAGCTTCGGGCGCGAGCCGGAGCCTCGCCAGTTCACCCAGGCCCTGTTCCCCGAGGGCTCGGAGGTCTTCGCCAATCCGAACGGGACGGCGTGCGGGTTCGCCTGCCGCGCCGGCGAGTCCTGGATGGTCGCCATGCCGGGCGTGCCCGGCGAGATGCGGCCCATGTTCCATGCCAGCGTCGTGCCGTTCATCCGCCGGGCGCTGCCGACCGCCGAATGCGTTCAGACCGCAGTCGTGCGCCTCTACCCGCTGCCCGAGTCGGTGGCCGACGAACGCATCGCGGACATGAGCGGCTTCGGACGCAACCCGTCCCTCGGCATCACCGTCAGCGACGGCATCATCAGCATCAGCGTGCGGGCGCATGCGGACGACGAAGGGACGGCGCGGCGGCTGCTCGATGCGGACGTGGCGGTCCTCAGGGAGCGGTTCGCCGACCTGGTCTTCGGCGCGGGCGAGGCCACCCTGGCCGAGGCGCTGGCTGAGCAACTCGCCCGGCGGCAGGTCTCCGTGGCCGTGGCCGAGTCGCTGACCGGCGGGCTCGTGAGCCACATGCTGGTCGGCGTGCCGGGCATCTCCCGCTGGCTGGCCGGGTCCGTCGTCGCCTATTCGAACGAGGTCAAGTGCGCCCAGCTCGGCGTGCCCCCGGAACTGATCCAGCAGCATGGGGCCGTCAGCGCCGAGGTGGCCGAGGCGATGGCCCGGGGCATCTGCCGGGCGACGGGCGCCCGGCTGGGCATGGGCACCACGGGCATCGCCGGCCCCGGCGGCGGCAGCGTCCGGAAGCCCGTCGGCCTGGCCTACACGGCCGTCTGCCTGGACGGACACGTGCAGGTGGAGCGGCACCAGTACCGGGGCGACCGGGAGCGCATCCGCGACCGGGCGGCCAAGGACGTGCTCAACGCCGCCCGCCTCACGTTGCTGCGGGGGGTGGAATCGGCGCGCTGACCGAATACAATACGGCCGGGCTTCGTTTGCACAAAGCAAGGAGCGCCGGGCCGACCCGCGACGGCGAGGCGTCCGCCGCACCCCGCGCGCCCTCACAGAGGAGGGACAGGCTCCATGGCAGACAAGGACGACGGCTTCATACGGTTCCGGTGCAGGACGTGCGGCACGCGCCTGAAGGTGAAGGTAGGCGTCGAGGGAGGCGGCGTGATGCCCTGCCCGCGCTGCGGGGCGACCGTCACGGTGCCGATCGGCAACCTGGAGGCGGTCGCCGAGGGCACCGCCATGGACGAGACGGGCGACCCGGGCCGTCTGAACGTAGACCCCGAACTGCTGATGAAGCGCCTGCGGGGCGACGACGAGAAGCGCGACGGCCCCGGTTCGGTCGGTGGCGGCCCGTCGCTCCGGGGGGGGGCGTGGGACCCCGCGGCCGCCTTCGGGCGCCTGACGGAACTGGACCAGGTCCAGGCGGCCGTGGCGAAGATCGACGAGGACGTAATGGGGCAGATCCAGCGGCTCTACCGGCAGAAGGACCGGACCGCGCAGGACCGGGAGGAGGAGGTCAGGGTGGCCGGCGAGCGGCGGCGCGATGAGATTCGCCAGATGCTGCTGAACCGCGTACAGACCGCGCGCTTCCAGGTGCGCAGGCTCGAGTCGATGGAGAACCGGCTGGAGCGGACGGATCGCGACACCCTGCACCGGCTGAGGCGGGCGCTCGAAGCGATGGAACTCTACGCCCGCCACGTGCACGGCCTGGACCTGTGACCCCGCCCGGCACCCCTGGACCGCACGGAGACGCCGTTGCCCGCTGACGGACTGAAGACGCTGGAGGTGACCCGGGAGGCGCGCGAGTTCATGTTCGCCTTCCCGCGACGCCACCCCGGCGTGAGCGCCATGCGGGTCGTCAACGGCCTTCAGGTCGGCGTGCTGCTGGGCGCCTTCGGCGTCGTCGTGGCCGGGCTGGCGTTCCGGCTCGGCGCCACGCTCCTGGTCCTCAACGGCACGCTCCTGGCGTTCTACCTGGTGACCGTCGCGTTCAAGGCCTACCTGATGGACCTCTCGGTTGGCGCCGCGCGGGAGATGGCGTTCACGCGGGACGAGATCGCCGGGCTGCCGGACGCCGCCCTGCCCGTCTACACGATCCTGGTGCCCCTCTACCACGAGCGCGAATCTGTGGAAGGCCTGCTCGACGCGCTGCGGGCACTCGACTACCCGAAGGACCGGCTCGAGGTCATCTGGCTCCTGGAGGAGGACGACGCGGAGACCCGGCACGCCGTCAGCCTGCTGAGCCTGCCGCGCTACGTGCGGGTGGCCGTCGTGCCCGACGTGGGGCCGCGCACCAAGCCCAAGGCGTGCAACCTGGGCCTGGCGCTGGCGCACGGCGAGTTCCTGGTGATCTACGACGCCGAGGACCGACCCGAACCCGACCAGCTCAAGAAGGCCGTCCTGGGCTTTCAGCGCAATGAGCCGGACGTGATCTGCCTGCAGGCGAAGCTGGACTTCTACAACGCCCGCCAGAACCTCCTGACCCGCTGGTTCGCCACGGACTACGCCGTCTGGTTCGACCTGTTCCTGCCCGGGCTCGACCACCTGGGCGGACCCGTCCCGCTCGGGGGCACCTCGAACCACTTTCGGACCTGCGAACTGCGCGCTCTGCTGGGCTGGGACCCCTACAACGTGACCGAAGACTGCGAGCTGGGCGTGCGGCTGGCCCTGGCGGGCAAGCGCACGCGCATCATCGACTCGACCACCCACGAGGAGGCGTGCAGCGCGCTCGGCTACTGGGTCCGGCAGCGGTCCCGGTGGACGAAGGGCTACTTGCAGACTTACCTGGCGCACCAGCGGCGGCCCTTCGCGCTGGTGCACGCCCTCGGGCTGCGGCGCGCACTGAGCTTCCAGGTCATGATCGGCGGCACGTTCGTCTGCCTCCTGATCAACCCCCTCTACTGGACGCTCACGGCCCTGTGGTTCGTCTTCCGATGGAAGGCATTCGCCGAACTCTTCCCGTTCCCCCTGATCCTCTGGGGCCTGCTCTGCCTGTTCCTCGGGAACTTCGCCTTCGTCTACGCCGCCATGCTGGCAAGCTGCAAGCGGGGGTTCCACGACCTGGTCAAGTACTGCCTCCTGGTGCCCGTCTACTGGTGCATCACCAGCGTCGGAGCGTGGCGCGGGCTCGTGCAACTGCTTCTGCGGCCGAGCCACTGGGACAAGACGCGACACGGGCTGGCCGGCCGCTGACCCGAACGGCCCGTCGCGTTGTTTCGGCCGTGACCTTTCTGTTACCATCGCAGGAAGACAAGAGACCTCCGTACCCTGAGGAGACACCCATGGAATTCTGGACCGACGTGTGGAACAAAGTGGTCGATCTGCATGCGTCCGGCGACCTGGCGCTGCTGGTGCCCTTCTACGGCGTCGTGGTGGCGCTGATCCTGTTCGTCTGCCTGCAGGTGATGCTCGTCCGCGGCCGGCGCATGGCCCTGCAGGCCGCGCAGACGACCCGCGACCTTCTGGACGACATGACGGCCCTCCATTCGCGCGTCGGCGAGACCGAAGAGCGCGTCGAGCAGCGCCTGGACGCACGCACGGGCGACCTGGACACGCGGATGACCCGGAAGATCGACCAGAAGGGCGATGCCCTCCAGGAACGGCTCGAACAACATCGGAGCGCACTCTCGGAGGTCATCGGGAAGGGCGAGGCGCGCCTGAGCCGACTCGACGAGCAACTGAAGGCCTGCCGGGAGCGCATCGACGAGGTCGAGGCCCGGATCCCCAACCTGTTCGACCGCCTGGACGACTTCCGCGAGATGCTGGGCCGCACCTTCCAGGCCGAACTCGGCGGCGTCTTCGACTCTTTCGACAACTCCGTCAGCGCGATCCTGCAGCAGATGAAGTCCGAACTCCAGCTCGGCGTCAGCCGCATCGAGAGCATCGAGGGCATGGTGCGCAGCCGGGAGAAGGCCGAGCGCTCGCTCCTGGGCGGCCGCGGGGAGCCCGCCCTGCCGGGCGCCGCCGCCGAGCCCGAGGAGAGCGACGAGTTCGAGGTATGGGAGCAGGAGGCCAAGGACCTGGTCGACCAGGACCAGGACGAAGACGAGGACGAGGACGAGGACCGGCCCGAGCCCGACGCCGAATCCGCCGCGTCCGAGCCCGAAGACGACGCCGAGATCACCGACTACCCGGCCGAGATGGAGGCGGTGGACGCCGAGGCGGACGTCGACTCCGAGCTGCTCGCGATGCCGCTGAACGACGAGGACCCGGACGCCGCCAGGGACGGGGACGCGCGCGCGTGAGCCGCAGGCTACGTCCGTTCCGGCGGCCCGAGGGCACGTGCGACCGCGTGCAGTTCGGCAACCGTCAGTTCCTCGGCGCGGCGGCGCGTGTCGATCCCCGCTGCACGCGTGACCCTGTCCGCCGCGTGGGCGTCCCAGGCTGCGCGCACGGCCGCGGCCAGGCTCTTGCGGCGCGTCTGGAAGAGCCGGGCCACCGCCGCCGCGAACACGTCGTAATCCGGCGTGCGTGCGACGGCCGGCCGCCGGGCGATCCGCAGCAGCGTTGACGATACCTCCGGGGGCGGCCAGAAGGCATGGCGCGGAAACGTCGCCAGCCGCTCGGCCTCCGCCCAGTGGCCCACGATGACCGTCAGAGGCCCGTAGGCCCGGGTGCCCGGCCGGGCCACCACCCGGTCCGCCACCTCCTTCTGCAGCATCAGGCACATCTCGGCGACCGGTATCTCCCACTCCAGGAGGTTCACGATGGCCGGCGAGCTGATGCCGTAGGGAAGGTTGCTGACCACCTTCAGGGGGCCGTCGGCGCCGCCCGCCGCGTGCACGGCGTCGGTCACCTCGGCGCGGATCCTGTGCTTGCTCTCCAGGAAGTCGCAGCAGAGGAGCCGGACGTTTGCGGCGGCGGCCAGGCGATGGGCGGCCACGGCGTGCAGGCCGCGGTCGATCTCGACCGAGACGACCATGCGCGCGCCGGCCGCAAGGCGCTGCGTCAGGCGGCCCAGGCCGGTGCCGATCTCCAGCACGACCTCCTGGGGGTCCAGCCGGGCCACGGCCGCCACGCGGTCCAGGTCCGCAGGGGCGGCCAGGAAGTTCTGGCCGAACACCTTGCGCGGGCTCAGGCCGTGGGCCGCCAGGATGTCCCGCGGATGGGACGGCGGCTCCGGCGGCGCGCTGCGGCTGGGCATGGTGGTCTCCCTCAGAGCGGGACGCCGGCCCCTCCGAAGGCATCCTCGGCCATGGTCCCCTCGGCGACGCGCGTGACGGGGCCGCGCATGGTGATGGCGAACTCCTCGTCGATGTCGATCCTCAGGCGTCCGCCGGGCATGTGGACGGTGACATGGCCGTCGCAGAGGCCCAGCCTGCGCGCCACGGCGGCCGAGGCGCTCGAGCTGCTGCCCGAGGCCAGCGTGTAGCCGGCGCCGCGTTCCCAGATCTCGATCCGCACGTTGGAACGGTCCAGCACCTTCATGAACTGCACGTTCGTGCGGTTGGGGAAGCGCGGGTCGGTCTCGACGTGCGGGCCGACGGCGCGGGCCTCGTCGGCGGAGACCTCGTCCTGAAGGATGACGCAGTGGGGGTTGCCGACCGTGGCCGCGCTGAAGGTGTAGACGCGTCCTGCGACCTCGATCTCCTCGTTCAGCACCTCGCGCGGCGGACCGGCCACAGGGATGTCGGCGCTGTGGAAGCTCACGCGGCCCATCTCGACGGTGACCTCGCGGCCGCCGTCGTGGACCTGCGCGCGCACGGTGCCGCCGGCGGTCAGGACGGTGAACTCGCCGCCCCGGACTCGGCCCGTGTCGTAGAGGCAGCGGCAGAAGATGCGCAGGCCGTTCCCGCTCTTCTCGGCCTCGCTGCCGTCCGGGTTGAAGATGCGCAGCGCGAAGTCGGCCTCGTCCGTCGCGATCGGGCCGAGCAGGATGCCGTCGGACCCGACGCCGAAGTTCCGGTGGCAGATCAGGCGGATGCGCTCGGGGGTCAGCTCGGCCGCCAGGTCGGCGGGATCGAGCACGATGTAGTCATTGCCCAGCCCGTGGTACTTCCGGAACCTCATCGGCGGTCTCTCCTGATTGCCGCGGTCGGCCGCGGCTGCCTGCGGCGGGCGCCTCGTCAAGGGGCTTCTCAGTGCAGGAACAGGCGCAGGCCCGAGTGAACCATGACCATGCCGTACTGGTCGGCCGCGGCCGTTACGGCGTCATCGCGCAGGGAGCCGCCCGCCTGCAGGACGTAGCGGACGTTCGAGCGGCTGGCGCGGTCGACGGTGTCGCGGAACGGGATGAAGGCGTCCGAACTCAGGCAGATGCCGTCGAACTGCGCCACCCAGTCGGCGCGCTCCTCCCGGGTGAGGGGCCGGGGCATCTCGGTCAGTTGCGGCAGCATGGCGAACTTCTCGGCGTCGGCCAGCTCGTCCCAGAGCAGAAAGGAGTCGACGATGTTCGTCTTGTCGATGCGGCTCAACCCGTCCTTGAAGGGCAGGGCGAGCACGCGCGGGTGCTGTTGCAGAAGCCACTTGTCGGCCTTGTCGCAGGCCAGACGTGTGCAGTGCACGCGCGACTGCTGCCCGGCGCCCATGCCGATGACCTGCCCGTCGTAGGCCACGCAGATCGAGTTCGACTGCGTGTACTTGAGCGCGATGGTGGCCACCAGGAGCGTCTGGACGGCCGCCTCCGGGATGTCCTTCTTCGCGCTCACCACGTCGCGGATGATGCTGCGGTCGATCCGGGCGTTGTTGCGCTCCTGTTGCAGGCGGAAGCCGAACGCGTCGCGGTCTTCCACCGCTGGAGGTTCGTAGTCGGCGTCGATCTCGAGCAGCAGGTACTTCCCGTCCCGTTTGCCCTTCAGTATCTTCAGCGCTTCGGGCGTGTAGCCGGGCGCGATGAAGGCGTCGCTGACCTCGCGGCGGATCAGGCGCGCCAGGGATTCGTCCACCACGTCGCTGGCTGCGCCGACGTCGCCGAACGAGCACATCCGGTCGCCGCCGCGCGCGCGGGCATAGGCGGTGGCCACGGGCGAGAGGTCCTCTTCGGGGATCATCTGCGATGCGCGGAACGCGTCCGAGATCGGGCGGGCGACGGCCGCGCCGGCCGGGCTGACGTGCTTGAACGATGCGGCGCCCGGCAGGCCGGTGGCCGCCTTCAGCTCACGGGCGAGCTGCCAGGCCGCCAGCGCGTCCAGGATGTTGATGTAGCCGGGCGCGCCGCTGACGACGCGCAGGGGCGACGGCTCCTGCCCGATGACCAGACGGGCGGCGCCCTGGTGCGGGTTGCAGCCGTACCTCAGTGTGATCTCGCTCATCCCTGCGTCCTCTGCTGTCACGGGTTCTGCGGCCTGCGAGGGCAGGCCCGGGGCGAACCCGGAGTATACAGGCGCGCGTGCGAACGGTCAATCAATGAAGCACCTTCGCGAGGATCTGCACGAGCGTCAGGGTGCCGAGCGCCGCCGTCAGGACGCCGATCAGCAGGCGGAGCCTGCGGGCGCTGATGCGGTTGACGGTGACGGCGCTGACCGGCACCGAGGCGAAGGCCCCCAGAGTCAGCGGGACGGCCAGGTCCCAGGCGATGGCCTTGCCGGCGATCACGTAGGTGATGAGGCCGACGATGCAGGTGACGCCCTCGGAGACGCTGCAGATGCCGATGGCGTTCTTCTCTTCGACGCCGCTGAGGATCTGCCCGCCGGTGATCAGCGGGCCGTACCCGCCGCCGCTGAGGCCCTTGTTGAAGGCGGCCAGCAGGCCGAGCCCTGTGATCCGTCCCCAGGAGAAGCGGAAGACGCGCCCCGCGGCCGCCAGGATGAACACGCCCATGGAGAGGACAATGACGCCGATGGTGATCTTCAGGTACACCTTCGGGATGTTCACCGCCACCCAGACGGCGGCCGCCGCCCCGACCACGCTGCAGGCGCTGAGCGTGGCCGCCACCCACGTGGCGCGCGAGTCGCGCGTGAACGACACGTTGCCGGCCACGTGGTGGGCGACTCCCGCCGACAGGCCGGTGATCAGCTCGCTCAGCAGGATGCACGGCACAACGACCAGCGGCTCCAGGTCGAACAGCAGCATCAGCAGCGGCGTCAGGGCCGTGCCGTAGCCCATGCCGAGCGTCGAATCCACATACTCGCAGAAGAAGGCCAGGGCGACGAAGCCGAGCCCCTGCCATTGGAAGGGACACGCGGCCGACGCGGTCCACCCGAGCTGCCCCGCCAGGACGCAGGCGATGGCAAAGAATGCGACGGCGCCGAACAACGACCCGGCGAAGGTGCGGACCACGGTTCTCATGACGGCTCCTTCTGCGACGCGAAGATCTGGCAACACTCCTAACGGAGTGTCCAGGAGGCAAAAAAGGGGAACCGGCCACCCGGCCGCTCCGTTCCTCAGAGATACCCGAGCGTCCGCAGCCGCTGCCGAACGGCCTCCACCTCGGCCTGCGACAACCCCTCCGAGCGGCTGCGCGGCGTGCTGGCCGGACTGGCCAGGTCCCGCAGCACGAAGACCGCGAACTCCGTGACCGAATGGAAACCGGTGTCTTCGATCAGCCGCTGGAGGCGCTCGTAGAGCGGACGGGGGATCTTCAACGTGACCTTGTCGGACGCCGATCCCGTGGCACTCATAGGACACTCCTGACCCCGGAGTCTATCCCCTCCTGCGGCCCGTTGTCAAGCCCTTCCTTCGGCGTTCGTGAAGGGGCGCCAGGGCAGGACGTCGCGCGGGTCCTCGATGACCATGCGGATGGTGCGCGCGTCCAGCCGTTCCGCGCCCGGCCGGGCGGCCGCCTCATCGCAGAAGTTCGACTTCATGTACTCCACCTTGACCTCGATCGGCAGGATCGGCCGGAACGGTTTCGCCTGTTCGACGAGCGCAAGCGACCGTCGCGCGGCTTCGCGGACGCGGGCGCGCGCTTCCTCGAGCGGGTAGGCGATGGCCTTGTTGCGCCCAACGCCCTGCTTGACGGCCGCCGTCTCGATCGGGCTGAAGAAGGCCCGGGCCTCGGCGCAGGCGGCCTCGTCGCCCGAGACCATCACCATGGGCACGCCGAACCCGCCGGCCAACGTGGCCCAGATGGCCAGCTCGCCCACCTTGCGGCCGTTGATGAGAAAGTTCTGGATCGTCGTCGAACTCTGCGTGTGGTCCAGGAATCCGTTGAGCGTGCCGGCCATGGCATGTGCACCGACGAAGAACGTGGCGTCGCACGTCTCGTCCAGCATGCCCCACCAGCGGCTCTCGTCGCGCGGGTCATACTCGGCCCGCTTGTCCAGCATCTCCAGGATGAAGTTCATGCGCTGGATGCCCGCGTGGCCGTCCATGACGATCACCTCGTCGGCCCCGCCCTCGAACGCGCCCTCGATCGAGGCGTTCACGTCGTGCATGAGCTTCTCGCACGACTGCCGGTAGAGGTCCTGCTTCTCGAACTGGCGCTGCTCCTCCTCGTCGAGGCCGCTGACGCCTTCCAGGTCGGTGTGGATGTAGATCCTCATCAGTGCCATTTCCTCAGGTCGGAGGTGACCCAGCGGATGGTGCGCGCGTCGAGCCGCTCGACGCCCGGCCGGGCCGCCGCGCCGTCGCAGTAGTCGCTTCGCGTGTACTCGATCTTCACTTCCATGGGCAGGATGGGCCGGATCGGCTGGACCTTTCCCACCAGCGCCATCGCCTGACGCGCCGCCCGGCGGATGCGTGCGCGCGCCTCCTCGGGCGGGTAGCCGATGGCCTTGCTGCGGCCGACGCCCTGCTTGACGGCGGCCGTCTGGATGGGGCCGAAGAAGGCGCGGGCCTCGGCGCAGGCCGCCTCGTCGCCCGACACCATGAGGAGCGGCACGCCGGCCGCGCTGCACGTGAGCGCGTCCTGCACCAGCTCGCCCACACGGCGTCCGTTGATGTACCAGTTGAAGATCGTCAGGCCGCTCTGCGTGTGGTCCAGGAAGCCGTTCAGCGTGCCGGCCATCCCGTGGTAGCCCACGGCGAAGGCGGCCTGGAAGCTCTCGTCCGGCCCGATGCACTCCACGTGCGTCCTGTCCACGGCGGCCGCGCGCCCGTCGAGCATCTCCGGGATGAAGTTCAGCTTGTTGCGCCCGCCGTGTCCGTCCCAGGCCAGCACCTCGGTCGCACCGCCTTCGAACGCCCCCTCGATGGCCGCGTTCAGGTCGAGCATCAGGTTCTCGCAGACCAGCCGATAGGCGTCCTCGCCCGAGGACAACTGGGCGGCGTCCACGAGCCCGGTCACCCCCTCCACGTCCGTCAGTATGAATACCTTCACAGTCCGGCTCCTTTGTGCAAGGCGTACGAAGGCCCTGTATACCACATCGCACACGAGGTTCAACGTCCGGGGGCCTCAGGCGTCCTCCAGGGCCGCGCGAACGAGGCCCGCCAGCTCGGGGCGGACGTTCTCCGCCACGCGGCGCCACGGCTCCCGTTCGGCCTCCGAGCGCACCCGGGGACGGAAGCCGAACCGCAGGTAGAGGCCGATGGCCGGGATGCGCGGCGCGTTGGTGGTCAGGTAGGCGCCCTCGCAGCCCAGCTCGACCATGCGATGCAGGCACGCGGCCAGGAGGGGCTTGCCGAGGCCGGCGCCCTGGTGCGCCGGGACGATGGCCACCCAGTGGACGCGGCCGTAGGCGCGGTCGGGGAAGTCCGTGTTGTGCCAGGCCGTGATCGTCCCGACGGCCTCTCCCTGCCCATCGCAGAGGTAGAGCTGCCGCCGGCGAAGTGCCTCCGCGTCATGCCCGAACTCGCGCTCGAAGAGCGCAAGCTCGGCCGTGTTCAGCGGATCGGACAGTTCGTGGATGCGCACCCAGGCCGCTTCGTCGCCCGGCGCGTACGGGCGGAAGGCGTACGGGACCGGCGGGGCCACCGCGGGCAGGTCGGACAGGGTGGGTCGCACCATGCAGATGCTGGTGTGAGGCAGGTTGGTGTTCATCGGCACGGCTTCCTGTTCATGCGGGGACGGAACGGGCCCCGGGCGGCCGGCACGCGTCAGTCGCGGCGGGGCTCGGGCTTCAGTTCGCCGGATTCGATCATCTGAACCAGCGGGTTGTCGTCGATCTCCAGCGGCAGATCGACCATGCCGCGGCGCCGGGCCGACTCCCAGCAGGCGAAGATGATCTCGGTGGCCTTCAGTGCGTTCCGCGCGCCGTGCTCGGGCTCGGTGCCCTTCTGCAGGCACTCGACGGCGTGGGCGATGGCGCGGTTGTGGTAGGCGCCGGGGTCGTCGTTGCGCCCGTGCAGGCCCTCGCCCTTCGTGTCGATGTCCTCCCAGCGGGCGCTGCCCTTGCGCCGGATGCGCAGCAGGGGCCGCGGGTCCTGGTCGATCAGCGGGCCGACCTCGATGACGCCCTCGGTACCGATCAGCTTGTCGTAGGCGCCGACGACGGCCCAGGCGGCGTCCCTGGGGCCGGTGACGCACTGGCCGAAGACGCCGTTCTCGTACTTCCACAGCCCATGGGCGACGTTCTCGTTGTGGCTGCCGAAGACGAGGTTCTCGACCCGGTAGTCGATCTGGGCCACGGCCCAGACGGCGCGGTGGTGATCGTTGAAGAACCCCTGCATGTCCATGTGGTGCGTGCCGGCGTCGAAGAGGTTGCCCTCGCCGTACTGCATCAGCACCAGGTCGCCGATCTCGCCGGCGTCGAGCAGTTCCTTGGCCATGCGGAAGGGGCCGCCGAAGCGCCGCATGTGGTTGAACGTGAGCTGCACGCCCCGTTCCCTGCACACCTCCGCCATGCGCCGGCAGCCCGCCCAGGTCGTGGCCATGGGCTTCTCGCAGTGGATGGCCTTGACGCCGGCCTCGGCGCAGTCGACGGCCATCTGCTCGTGCAGGTGCATCCACGTGCAGATGCTCACGATGTCCGGCTTCTCCTTCGCGAGCATCTCGTGGTAGTCGGTGTATGTGGTCGCGACGCCGAACTGCGCGGCGTACTTCCGGGCCCGTTCCGGCACCAGGTCGCAGCAGGCCGCCAGCTCGCACTGGTCGGGCAGGGCCAGGTAGCCGGGCCCGTGCCGGTAGGCCATCGCGTAGCCCTTTGCGCTTCGTTTCGCCGGATCGTCTCCGCAGCCGATGATCCCCACGCGGAAGGCAGCCATGGTCCATCTCCCTACCTGAGGTATTCGCACGGGCCGTCCCACAGCCATGGGAGTGTACGGCTGCCCCTTGGGGATGTCAACGCGCCCGGCGGCACACGCGCCGGCCCGCGCCCAACACTTGACCGGGCGCAAGGCCGGGGGCATAATCCACCGCTCCCGCACACAGGAGATCCGCCATGACGGCCCCCGTCGACGCCGCCGCACATGCCGCAGAGCTGCACAGCCGGGCCATCGTCATCGACTGCCACTCCGACATCCTGATGCCCATCGCGGACGGCCACATCCGCATGGCGGACGACGTGCAGGTGCCCGACCCGGCGGCCTGGCAGCCGCCCTTCCTGATGCCGCCGCCGGAGTCGAAGTACACGAAGTGGCCGCGCGGGTCGGCCTTCGGCACCATCGGCCAGTACGGCCTGCCCCACTTCCTGCGCGGGGGCCTCACGGCCCAGGTCTGCGCCATCTACGTGGATGACCGCCAGCTCCACGACGCCCTGCGGCGGTCGCTCGACATGGTCTGGTGGCTCCATCGCGAGGTGGAGGACAACGAACGCCTGGAGCTGGCTACGACGGCCGCCGACATCCGCCGCGCCAAGGAGCAGGGGAAGGTCGCCGCCGTCATGGCGCTGGAGGGCCTCGAGCCCGTCGGATACGACCTGAAGATGCTGGACCTGTTCTACAAGCTGGGCGTGCGCATGGCGGGCATGGCGCACAACCGCCGCAACTACTACTGCGACGGCACGATGCACGGCATCCACACCGGCGGCCTGACCGATCCGGGCAAGCAGGCCATCCGCCGCATGAACGAGCTGCGCATGGTCGTGGACGTCGGCCACTTCGACGCGCGCGGCTTCTGGGACGCCCTGGAGGTCAGCTCCGCGCCGGTGGTGCTCTCGCACCGCAGCCCCCGGGCGTTCTTCCCACTGCGGCCCGAGGACAGCCGGCTGCATCCCTCCTACGACGTCACGCGCGGGCGCGAACGCCTGGAGGCGCTGGCGCAGAACGGCGGCGTCTTCGGCGTCTTCTTCCTGGGGGCCCGCCACGTCGGCGACGTGGTCGACGACATCGAGTACGTCATCGACCTGGTCGGGCCGGAGCACGTGGGGCTCGGCAGCGACCTGTACGGGCTGAGCGGCGCGCCGAAGGGCCTGGAGGACATCTCGAAGGTGCCCGCCATCACCGAGGAACTGGTGCGGCGCGGGCATCCCGACGAGGTGGTGCTCAAGGTGCTCGGCGAGAACTTCCTGCGCGTCTTCGAGCAGGTCTGGGGCGGGTGAACGGCCCGCCGGCCGCCCCCGGGTGCCGCGCGCGGCTATCCGCCCGCCGCCTCGCGCAGCCGGGCCACCTCGGCCTCGAGCGCGCGCAGGCGTTCGGCCATCTCGGGCAGGCGCCCGGTGAGCGCCATGATGCGCCGCTGCTGGCCGATGGGGCGCGCCGGCACGCCGAACACGACGGCCCCCGCCTCGATGTCCTGCGAGGCCCCCGTGCGCGCGGCCAGGATGGCGCCATCGCCGATCGTCACGTGATCGGAGACGCCCACGTCCTCGGCAATGATCACGCCCCTGCCCACGCGCACGCTGCCGGCCAGCTTCGCCGCGCCGGCCATGATGCTCTCGGCGCCGACGTGGCAGTTGTGCGCCACGTGGCAGTGGTTGTCGATCTTGACGCCGTCCTCGATCACCGTCGCCTCGAGCATGGCCCGGTCCACGGTCGTCAGCGCGCCGATCTCCACGCGGTCGCCGATGCGCACGGTGCCGATCTGGGGCAGCTTGACGTTGCGCCCGTCCCGCTGGACGAACCCGAAGCCCTCCGAGCCGATCACCGAATTGTAGTGCACGATGCACTCCCGGCCGATCGTGACGCCCTCGTGGACCGAGACGTTGGCGTGCAGCACCGTGCCGGCGCCGATGCGGCAGCGGGGGCCGACATAGGCGTTCGGGTAGATCACGGCGCGGTCGCCGATCTGCGCGCCCTCGCCGACGAAGGCGCCGGCGCCGACGGCCACGTCCCGGCCCAGCTCGGCATCGGCGGCCACGCAGGCGTCCGGGCTGATGCCCGTCGGGGCCGGAACCCGCTCGGCAGCAAATGCCTCCAGGACGATGGCCAGCGCAGACTCGGCGTCCGCGCACACCACCTGGGCGCCGGCATACTCCGAGAGCCTCACGGGGGTGATCAGCACGCTCGCACGGCACGCCTCGGCCTCGGCCGCGCCGCGGCGGTTGCGCAGCACGGCCAGGTCGCCCGCGCCGGCGCACTCGATCGCCCGCAGGTCCCGGATCGTCGCGTCGTCGCGGCCGACCAGCTCGCCGCCGACCATCTCGGCCAGTTCCTTCGCTGTGAGACGCGGCATGTTCCCCTCGCAATCCGCTTCGCTTGACTCCGCCCGGTGATCCGCCGAACATGCTACCTGCTGAGCACGGGCGCGAACAAGGGGACGGCATGGCGACCGACGACGAGCGCTACATGGACATGGCCCTCCGGGAAGCGCGCGCGGCCGCCTCCGAGGGCGAGGTGCCCGTCGGCTGCGTCGTCGTGCACGAGGGCATCGTCATCGGCCGCGGGCACAATCTGCGCGAGACGCTCCGGGACCCGACGGCCCACGCCGAGATCGTCGCGCTCAGGCAGGCAGCCGCCGCCCGCGGGCAGTGGCGGCTGGACGGGTCGGTGGTCTACTGCACGGTCGAGCCGTGCTGCATGTGCGCCGGAGCGCTGGTGAACGCGCGCGTGGCGCGCCTCGTCTACGGCATTGCCGATCCGAAGAGCGGCGCCTGCGAGTCCGTCCTCGACGTCGTGCGCGAGCCCCGCCTGAACCACCGCCTGGCGGTGACCGCCGGCGTGCGCGCCGCCGAAGCGCTGGCACTGCTGCGGGAGTTCTTCGAGTCGCGCCGCTGACTCCCGGGCGCTGCCCATTGGGGCGGTGCCTGGCCGTGCGTGCCCGTGCGCCCGCCGAGCATTGACACCGCCCCCGCCGGCCGTCTATCCTGACCGCCCCGTGGGGGCTGCGTCTCCGCACCTGGTTGAGAGCCACGCATCATGCCCATCCTGCCCTATCGAGCCGAGATGGCCGGCGCCGTCACCGAGTCGTACAACCGGACCTTCGGCCGGGTGCCGCTCTGTTACCCGGTGCGTGCGGACGACGTGGCCGCTGCCGTGGCCAGTCCGGAGGCGCTGGTACGCGACCCGCCGCTCACGGCGATGGCGGCGTTCGCGGCTGCCGACGACGACGGCGTGCGGGGCTTCGTCCAGGCCGGCGTGCTGCCGCCCGATCCGGAGGGCGAGGCCGGGCTCGGGATGATCCGCTTCTTCTGGTACGAGCCGGGATGTCGGGCGGTCGGGCAGGCGCTGCTGGAGGAGGCCGAGGCGCACCTGAGCCGGTGCGGTGTCGGGCGGATCGAGGTGTTCCGGGACCGCTACAAGTTCCCGTTCTGCCAGATGCGGCCGTGCTACCTGTCCGACAGCCTGGGGCACGTGCAGGCCCTGCTGCTGGTCAACGGCTATGAGCGGGTGGCGGGCGAGGTCGTGCTCGCGTGGCCCGACTTCGAGCCCGTGCCGCCGCGGCCGCCCGCCGAGCCGGTGGACATTGCCGTGCAGTGGCACGCGGCACCGGACCGCCGCCCGGCGGCGACCCTGGACGCCTTCAAGGACGGCCGGCCGATCGCCCAGTGCCGGTGCGTGCGCGTGGGCGACTACTCGGACGACGAACGGGCGCGCGACTGGTTCTTCGTCGTCTGGCTCGGCGTGGACGACGAATACCAGGGGCACGGGCTGGGCATGCACCTGCTGCGCCGGGCGTTCGTCGAGATGCGCGGCGTCGGCTACCGCCATGCGGCCATCAGCACGCGCCTGCACAACCACCGCGCCTTCCTCTTCTACAGCAACTTCGGCTACCACGTGGCCGACTGGACGCACGGGTTCGGGCGCACGGTCGCCCCGCCGGCCGCGCAGGCCCGTCGCTGACCGATCCCTTCCCGCATCTTCAGAGTCTCCGGGAGCAGAACCATGGCAAGGCTGCAGATCAACTACTGGGCCGAGACGCTCAGCAACCACAGGCACCTGACCGTCCTGCTGCCCGACCTGACCGAGGGCGGCGGCCCCTGGCCCGTGCTCTACCTGCTGCACGGCATGTCGCAGGACGATGCCTACTGGTGCCGCATGACGGGCATCGAGCGGTACGTGAACAAGCTGCCGCTCATCGTCGTCATGCCCGACGGCGGGCGGGGGCTCTACTGCGACGCCGTGCACGGCGAGCCGTTCGAGACGCACATCCTCAAGGACGTGATCGGCTTCGTGGACCGCTTCTTCCCCACCATTCCCGAGCGCGACGGCCGTGCGATCGGCGGCTACTCGATGGGCGGGCTCGGGGCCGTCAAGCTGGCGTTCGCACATCCCGACGTGTTCTGTTCCGTCGTCGGGAGCGCCGGTGCCTACGACCTGGAACGGTGGCTGACGCTCTCTGACTGCGGCGAGGCCGCCCGGCGGATACTGGGCGACGATCCCGTCGGGGGACCGAACGACGTCTGGTGGCTGGCCGAGCAGATGGAGCGCGAACTCTGGCCCGCCATCCGCATCGAGTGCGGCACGGAGGACTACCTGCTCCCCCAGAGCCGCCGGCTGCACGACCACCTGAACCAACTGGGCATCCCGCACGACTACGCCGAGCTGCCCGGCCCCCACAGCCTGGTGGCGTGGGACCAGCACCTGCCGGCCGGCATCGAGTTCCACAAGCGTGCCCTCGGGCTCTGAGGCGCGCCGCCTGCATGGGCGCGGGACGGCGGAATGCCCGGCGGCGGACGGGCCGCAGCCCTCTCGGGGCGGGAGGAGGAAACGCGCGATGGCCGAACTCAAGCCGGGCGACCCGGCGCCGGCGTTCGAACTGGCGGATCAGGACGGGAACACGGTGAAGCTGAGCGACTTCCGCGGGCGGAAGGTGCTCGTCTATTTCTACCCCAAGGCCGACACGCCCGGTTGCACGAAGCAGGCGTGCAGCGTGCGCGACGCCCGGCCCGACCTCTCGGCGCTCGGGGTCGACGCCGTCGGGGTGAGCCCCGACCTGCCCGGGCGTCTGAAGAGGTTCGACGGCAAGTACGGGCTGGGCTTCCCGCTGCTGTCGGACGCCGACCATGCCGTGGCCGAGGCATACGGCGTCCGGGCGGAGAAGTCCATGTTCGGCCGGAAGTACAGGGGCATCGTGCGATCGGCGTTTCTGGTGGACGAGGCCGGCAGGATCCAGGAGGCGTTCTACGGGATCAGCCCCGCCCGCACGGTGCCCTCCGTGCTGGCCGCCCTGGGGCCGGAGTGACGGCCCGCCCGCTTACATGTACCCGAGCTGCTCGAGCCGGCTCCTGACGGCCGCCTCGTCCCGCCGGGGCAACGCGCCATCGGGGCCGGGCTCTGTGCGCGGCACGGCGGCGCGGCGCGGAGCGCTCACGTCGTCGGTGAGCATCTCGGTCAGGACCCGTCCGTCGTAGTCCTCGGGGATCGGGCAGCCCAGGAGCGCCAGCACGGTGGCCGGCACGTCGGCGATGGCGGCGTCCGGCAACTCGACGTGCCGCACGTGCGGGCCCGCCGCCATCAGGACGCCCTCGGAGCGGTGTCCGCCCATGAGTCTCACCCGGTCCCAGCGCACCTCGGGCAGGGCGTAGACCGCGCCGCCGTCCGGCCCCTCGCTGAGCGTCTGCATGCTGTACTGGTCGTCCTCCGACTCGACGATCAGGTCGGGCAGGCAGTCGAGCCGCGGGCCGGACCAGATGTCTTCCCGCCTGTGCACGGCCCGGATGACGGGGCGGCCCGTGCGGGGGTCGCGCAGTGGCCGCAGCGCCTCGATGACGCGGTTGCGCACGCCCTCATACTCCGCGCCCGGCTCGACAATGCCCTGGGGCTGGCGGCCGCGGAGGTTGACGTAGACGCCGTGGTCCGCGCCCACAGGGTAGGCGAGGCTTCGGCGGTAGTCGACGCCTCCGGCGGCGGCCCCGGACGCGACGCAACCGGCCAGGCCGGGCAGGAGCGATCGGAGCACGCGCTTGAGGGAGTAGGGCACGACCCGGGCCAGCAGGCGGCCGGCCGAGCGGCGCCCGCGCGCGAACGGTCGCGGCGGCGTGGGGGTGAGCAGCCCCGCCGCGGCCAGCGCCTTGCGCAGACTCAGGCCCGCCCGCAGCGGGCCCGACCCGTGGTCCGACAGCAGGAGGACGTCCGTATCCGCGCCGGCCTCCGCCATGAGCGTGCCGACGGCCTCGTCCAGCGCGGCGTAGGTGGTCCGGACGGCACCGGCGATGCGTTGCTGACGGGGCGTCAGAGTCTGCCCGGACCGTGCGGCTTCCAGGTAGGGCCAGAAGCAGTGACACGCCCGGTCGGCCGCCACGAACACGACGCAGAAGAGCGGCGGCCGGTGCTTGCGGTACAGCCCCACGGCCGCCCGGCACCGCGCCCGCAGGCTGTCGAGCAGCCGGGCCAGGATGGTCTCCGGGGCCTCGCCGACCGCGCTGAGCAGGCCGACGTCGATGGTGTAGTCCGGGCTGGCCGCCATCAGGTCGTCGAAGACCTCGGGCGGGCTGGCCATGGCCCTCCCCAGTCTGGGCGTCATCATGCCCGAGATCATGAACCCGTTGAACGGCTTCGGGGGATAGGTGAAGGGCAGGTTCAGGATGCCGCCGGAGATGCCGTGTCGCCCGGCAGTCTCCCAGAATGTCTCGCCGGCGCGGTCGGCGGCGGTGGCCAGGCGCGGGCGGTAGTCGTCGCTTCGCGTGCGGCTGAAGCCGATGATGCCGTGCTTGCCGGGGTTCAGGCCGGTCGCGAACGTGCTCCATGCCGCCGGCGAGCAGGGCGGGATGGTGCTGCGGAGCGGCCCGCCGGCGCCGGTTTCCAGGACGCGGGCGAGGTTCGGCAGGACGCCTTCGGCCACCCACGGCCACGTGAGTTCGGGCGTCAGCGCGTCGAGCCCGATGATCATGACTCTGCGTTCGTTCACGCGGTCGCGTCCCATCCCGTTGGCCCGGGCAGGCGTCAGCGCGTCCTCTCGGCGGACTCGCCGTCACGACGGTCCAGTTCCCTGCGGATTCCGCGCAGTTCCCTCCGGTTCAACGGCATGTGTCGGATCACGTGGCCCAGCAGGGCGGGGACCGAACAGGCGAAGAAACGGTCGGCCAGGTCCTTGATGGCCTGTTCGGCGCCCTCCTCGCGTGTGACCGTCGGGCGGTACACCACCGAACGGCCCCGGCGCTCGTCGGCCAGCAGGCCCTTCTGGTGCAGCACCCGCATGACCATCAGGACGGTGTTGTAGGCTCGCGGGGCGGTCCGGCGGAGCTGTTCGTGCACCTGCCGCGTGGTCGCCTCGGACAGCTCCCACACCACGTTCATCACGGCCGCTTCCAGAGGCGTCAGTGTGCACGTCTCGGCCCTGCCCATCTGCTCGGCTCCCGTGGCTTCAGAGACGTTCAGCCTACACGGCCCGGGCCGGCCATTCAACCGCCGGTCCGTTCGCCGGGACGGTCTTGCGCGCATGGGCGCCCTTCCCTACAATGCCGTCGGGCGTCGTTTCGGCCCCGTATTCTCACGCGGATGGGGAGCATCGATGGCGCGCGTGCTGGCCCTGGAGCCATACTACGGGGGGTCCCATCAGGCGTTTCTGGACGGATACCGCCGCCGCAGCCGCCACGCGATCGACCTGCTCACCATGAGCGCGCGCAAGTGGAAGTGGCGCATGCGCGGCGCGGCGCTGTTCCTGCACGACGAACTGCGCGTGCACAAACGACCATTCGACATACTGCTCGTCAGCGACTTCCTGGACCTCGCCGCGCTCATGGGGATGGCGCCGCGCCTGCCGCCCGAGACGGCCACGGTGGCCTACTTCCACGAGAACCAGCTCACCTACCCCGTCCCGTCGGAGCAGGACCGCGATTACCAGTTCGGATTCACGAACATCACGACCTGCCTGGCCGCCGACCGCGTGCTGTTCAACTCGCGCCACCACCGGGACAGCTTCCTGGGGGCCGCCCGCGCGCTCCTGGGCCGCATGCCGGACTACGTGCCGCGCCGCGCGGTCGAGACGATCGCCCGCCGGTCGCAGGTGGTGCCCGTCGGCGTGGAACTGGCCGACATCGACGCGCAGCGGCCGGCGGCCGAGGCGCGCAGCGGCCCCCTCACCGTCCTGTGGAACCACCGCTGGGAGTACGACAAGGGCGCCGAGGAGTTCTTCGACGTGATGTGCGAACTCCAGGCGGAGGGCTATGACTTCCGCCTGGCCGTGACGGGGCAGCAGTTCCGCACCGCGCCCGCCGTGTTCGAGGCGGCCCGCCGGGCACTGGCCCCGCGCATCCGCCGGTTCGGCTACGTCGAAGGCCGGGGGGAGTACTGCCGCCTGCTCCTGGAGAGCGACCTGGTGGTCTCGACGGCCGAGCAGGAGTTCTTCGGCATCTCCGTCGTCGAGGCCGTCTACGCCGGCTGCGTGCCCGTGCTGCCCAACCGCCTGAGCTACCCCGAACTGCTGCCCGAGAGCCGCCACGCGCAGTGCCTGTACGAAGGCCGCGACGGCCTCAAGGCGCGGCTCGTCCGCTGGCTGGAGCATCCGGAGCAGGCGCGCGCGCTGAACCTGAGCGCCGACGTGGCCCGGTTCGGCTGGGAGCACGTGGCGCCGATGCTGGACGACGTCATCGACCAGGTCTCCGAGGCCCGGCGGGAGGACGGCCATGGTTGAGTTCGCCCACCCCGCCCTGCTTTGGGCGCTGCCGGCGGCCGCCCTGCCCGTGCTGATCCACCTGCTGAACCGGCGTCGCTATCGCCGCGTGCCCTGGGCGGCCATGGCGCACCTTCTGACCGCCGAACACCGCAGCCGGCGGCGCGTGCGCGTGCAGAACGTCCTCGTCCTGGCGCTGCGCGCGGCCGCCGTCGCCCTGCTGGTGCTGCTGTTTGCGCGGCCGGCCGTGGCGGGGCGTCGCCCGGCCGGCACGGCGGCCGGCGATGGCCGCGTGGTGCTCCTGCTGGACGATTCGGCCGGCATGGGGCGGCTCGCCGCCGGCACGACGGCCTTCGAGCGGGCCGTGGACACGGCGGCGGCCATGGCGGACGGCCTGGCCGGGGGTGGGGCGGGCCTGACGGCGTTTGTGGCGAGCGAGGAGGAACCCTTCTTCGAGGCGGCCCCGATGGACGCCGAGAAGGCCCGGGAGTTCCGCACGCGTGCACGTGCACGGACGCCCGTGGCCGTGCCGTTCGACCCCGCCGCCCGCCTGCGCGCCCTTGCAAAGAGCGCCGCCGGGCCGGGCGACGTCCGCTTCATCGTCGCGAGCGACCTGCAGGCCGCCGACTGGGGCGAGGGGGCGGTACGGCCGGAGGCGGCCGAGGCGCTGCGGGCGCTCCAGGCGCGCGGGCCGGTCTGGGTCTGGGACGTCGGCGCGGCCGGGCGCGCGGGCGTGCGCGTGGCGGAGATCCTCGACGACGGGCGGCCCGTCTACGCGCGAGCGGCGACCGTGCTGCGGGTGGTCATCGAGAACGAATCCGACGCGGACCGCCCGGCCGGTCCGGTGGAGGTGCGGGTCGACGGCCGCGTCCTTCCGTCCGTCCCGGGGCCGGCCGTCCCCGCCGGGCAGCGCCGCCAGGCCGCCGTCCAGGTCTACCTGGAGGAGCCGGGCTTCCACCGGATCGAGGCGGCCGTCGAGGGAGGCGACGACTTCCCCGCCGACGACCGCCGCACGTTCGCCTTCGAAGCGGTCGAGTCCCTGCCCGTGCTGGTCGTCGAGGGCGGGCTGGCCGCCCGGCCGGCGGATGCGGCCGGCTACTACCTGCGGGCGGCGCTGCAGCCGAGCGACGGCGCCGGGCCGGGGCTGCGGGTGACCGGCCGCCCGGCGCAGACGGGGCCTCCCGACGACCTGGACCGCTACGCGGCCGTCTTCCTGTGCGGCGTGCGTTCGCCGGACGGCTGGCTGGACGCCCTGCGGGGCTACGTGGGCGGCGGCGGGCGGCTGGTCGTCTTCCTGGACGATGAGGCCGGTGCCGACGCCTACGCGCAGGGCCTGCTCGGACCGGACGGCCTGCTGCCCTGCCGCCCGGGCGAACTCGTGCGCGCGCGGGCCGACGGCGTCCACCGGCTGGCCCATCTGGAGTTCGCGGATCCCCTCCTGCGCCCGTTTCCAGATTGGGGAATGCTCTTCCACATGGTGGAATTCCGGGCGTTCCGCCGCGTCGAGCCGTTGGGGGAGACGCGGGTCCTGGCACGGTTCGACGACGCGGCGGCGTCGCCCGCGCTGCTGGCCGGTCGGTTCGGCCGCGGCGAGGTGGTCCTGCTGCCCTTCACGGCGAACGACGCGTGGACGGACTGGCCGCGCTCGGAGGCCGGGCGGGTCACGTACGTGGCGCTGATGCACTGGCTGGCGGAGCAGGGGGCGGCCGGTGCGCGCCGGCGGGGATATGGGCTGGACCTGCCGGCGGGCGCGCGCCTGGAGTTCCCGCTCGACCCCGCGCGCTTCCGCACGCAGGCGACCCTGCGCGGGCCGGATGCCGCGGCCGGCGGAGCGGCCGCGTCCGACGGAGCGGCCGCGTCCGAGCGCCTGCAGGCGCGCTCACTGCCCGATCGAGGCGGGCTCTGGCTGGCCGGCGGGCCGCTGCGGCGTGCGGGCTTCCATGAACTGCGCCTGACGGCCCTGGACGGCGGCGAGACGAGCGTCCACTTCGCCGTCCACCTGCCCGATCGCGAGCGCCTGCCGGCGCGCATCGCCAGGGACGCGCTGGAGGACGCGGCCGGCGACGCCGGGCGGCTGCACGTGACGGGGTACGAGGCGGTCGGCATGCGGGCGTGGGCGGGCGCGGCGCGGCCGGTCTGGCCGTACCTGGCCGGCGTCGTCCTGGCCGTCCTGCTGGTCGAGAGCCTGCTGGCGTGGCGGTTCGGCAACCCACGGGCGGGGCGCCCGGAGCGGCCGGCCCGCCGGGGAGGGGCGCCATGACGGCGGCGACACGCGGCTCGGCCGTCGGGTTCTCCTCGCGCCTCGAATGGGACGCGTTTCCGAGGGGCGTCTGGGGGCTGGCAGCCGTGGCGCTGGCCGCGCTGGCCGTCTGGGCCGTCGTGGCGCTCTATCGCCGCGAGGGAGCGTCGCGGCGGGCGGGGCTGCGGTGGCCGTGCGCGGCGGCGCGGCTGGGCTGCATGGCCGCGCTGGCGGTCGTGATCATGCGTCCCTCCATCGTGCGCGAGGCCGAGCGGTTCGTGCCCGGCCGCGTGGTGGTGCTGGCGGACCGTTCGGCCAGCATGTCGGTGCGCGACGCCGCCCTGCCGGCGGACGAGGCGGCCGCCTGGGCCCGGGCGCTCGGACTGGCCGACCCGGCGGCTGTGGCGGACCTGACACGGCACGAGATCGTGCGGGCGGTGCTGGACCGTCGGGAGGGGGAGCTTCTGCGCGCGCTCGCGCGGCGCGGCGCGGTCGATCTGCGCACCTTCGCCGGCACGGCCCGGCGCGTCCTGCACCTGGCGCACGGCGACGACCGGGCGCCGGTCGCGGTGCCCGAGTGGTCGGCGGACGGCACGGCCACGGACCTGGCGGCCGCCCTGCTGGACGCCCTGGAGCCGGCCGGCGAGGGCGCCCTGGCGGGCGTCCTGGTCCTGTCCGACGGGCGCGATACGACGGCCTCGGACGTGGCCGATGCGCTCGTGCGCGGCCGTGTGCCCGTGCACTTCGTCGGCGTCGGGGCGGCCGCCGCCCCGCCGAATGTGGCCGTGCTGGGTCTCGACGCGTCCGATCACGCCATGTTGGGGCTGCCGATGCGGATGACGGCGTCGGTCGGCGCCGACGGCTACGCCGGGCGGTCGGTGTCGCTGGTGCTGTCGGTGGCGGGCGGGGACGGGGCGCAGGTCCGGGAGGTGCTGCGACGCGAGGTGGTCCTGCCGGCCGACGGCGCCCGCGTGACGGTGGACCTGACGCACGTGCCGGAGGAGGGCGGGCGGCTGCGCTACCGGGCGCACGTCGAGCCGCTTCCCGGCGAGGCGCGCACAGAGGACAACGCGGTCCGGCGGGACGTGCTGGTGAGCGCGCGCACGATTGCCGTGCTCCTGGCGGCCGGCGGCCCGTCGACGGAGTTCCGGTTCCTCCGCTCCATGCTGCAGCGGGACCCGCTGTTCACCGTGAGGGCCTGGACGCCCGAGGCGGGCGGCCCACCCGACCCGTCCGCACTGGCGGACTGCGACGTGGTCGTGCTCTGCGACCCGCCGCCGGACCGGGCCGCCGGGGCGTGGTCGGCGGCGCTGGCCGAACGCGTGGATGCGGAGGGGCTGGGACTGGCGTTTGTGGCCGGCCCCCGGTGGACGCCCGAGGTACTCGGCGGCCGGGACGCCGAGGCGCTGGCGGACCTGCTGCCGGTGGTGGCCGATTCCGCGCGGCTTCGGCCGCTGGTCGGACGCGCCGAGCCCCACACGGTGCCGTGCCCGGTCGAACCGGACGAGGCCGGGGCCCGCCATCCCATCCTGGCGGTGTCGGACAACGCGTCCGCCTTCTGGGCCGCCGCGCCGCCCGTCTACTGGGTGCTGCCGGTGGCCCGGGCCAAGCCGGGCGCCACCGTGCTCCTGCGGGTGCGGGAGGCCGGCGCGTCGCAGTCGCAGCCGCTGGCGGCCGTGCAGCCGTACGGCCTGGGACGCGTCTTCTACTGCGGCACGCCCGAGACATGGCGATGGCGGCGGATGGGCATCGAGGAGTACGACCGGTTCTGGCTTCAGGCCGTCCGCTACTGCGCGGCGGCCCGCCTGGAGGGCGTCGGGCGAGGTGCCCGCATCCTGCTGGAGCGGAACGCCTACGCCGAGGGCGAGGCCGTGCACGTGCGGCTCCGACGCCCCCCCGGGGGGTCCGAGGAGGGTGTGGAGATCCGCGTGGAGTCCGAGGCCGCCGCCCCGACTGCGCCGGCCCTGCACATGCGGGAGGGCGGCGAGGGGCTCTGGGAGGCCGTCTTCCACCCGCCGGGTGCCGGACGTTACGAGCTGGTCTTCGTGGACGGGGACGGCGGGCGGACCTCGGAGGTGGTGACGGTCGGGCGGCCCGATGTGGAGTTCCAGGACCTGCGGGCGGACCGGGCCGCCATGCGGCGCATCGCGGCGGACTCCGGCGGGCAGTGCTTCGGGCCGGAGGAGCTGGACCGGATACCGGAGGCGATCCCGGACGCCGGGCGCGTGAGGATCGACTCGACGCCTCCCGACCCCCTGTGGGATGCCCCGGCCGTGCTGATCGCCCTGGTGGGCGCACTGGCCGTCGAGTGGCTCCTGCGCAAGCGGATGGGCCTGCTCTGAGGCGCGGCCCTCAGACGGTCTCCTCGGCCTCCTCCGGGTAGAGGAGGCTCTGCAGGGCGGTGTCGTACTTCTGAAGGATGCTCGCCATCCGCCTGCGGTCGCGCCGGTCGAGCGCCTGCTCGATGATCACGAGCCCCACGACGAAGGCCAGCGGGCAGTAGGGCGCGGCCTCCGGCCAGCGTCCCAGGGCGACCACGGCCACGGCGCCCGCGCACACGGCCAGGCCGACGGCGACGCCCATCAGCCACCCGCGGCCCTCGCCCGCCGCCATCCGAAGGTACGGCTTGAGGAGCCTCTGCTCCTGCGGCGTCAACTCCATGGCTTCCTCCTCTCGAACGGACGGGCCGTTCCGAATCCCCTGCGTGTCAGCCGATCAGGAACGTGCCGGATCGCGGGTCCTCCGCATAGCGCACGCGCAGCAGCGTCAGGCCGCGGGCGGCGGCGGTCGGGCCGGCGGCCCGCCGGCTCCGGCGGTCGATCGCCTGCCGGAAGGCGGCCGGCGTCATCCGGGAGCGGCCCACGGCCAGGAGTGTCCCCGCAATGATGCGCACCATATTGTAAAGGAACCCGTTCGCCTCGATCATCAGATGCAGCTCGTCGGCGTCTTCGATCAGTTCGCAGCGCGTGACACGGCGCACGTTGCTGCGGGCCTCGGTGTGCTCGCTGGCGAAGCTGCTGAAGTCGTGTTCACCCACCAGCAGCGCGGCGCACTCGGCCATGGCGTCCACGTCCAGGGCCCGCCAGACGCGCACCGCCCTCGCCTCGCGGAGCGGCCGCCGCACGGCGCTCCGCAGGATGCCGTAGCGGTAGAGCTTCGAGGTGGCGGAGAAACGCGCGTGGAAGCCCTCCGGGGCCTCGCGGCAGTCGAGCACGGACACGTCCTTCGGCAGCCAGTGGTTGACGGCCTTCAGGAACTGCTCGGGCGCCAGCTCCGAGGCCGTGTCCACGTGCGCAACCTGGCCCACGGCGTGCACGCCGGCGTCCGTGCGGCTGGCCCCGGCCACGCGCGACGCCGTGCCGGTCGCCTTGCCGATCGCCCGCTCCAGCACGCCCTGCACGGTGCGCCCCCCCGCCTGGAGCTGCCAGCCGCAGAAGCCCGCTCCGTCGTATTCCAGCGTCATCATGAGCCTGTGCATGCAGCAGACTCTAATCGGCCTCCGTCGGCGCGTCAAGCCGCGAGCCCGGCAGCGCCCGGGAGACAAGGGCGGCGGCCGCATACAGGCCGCCCGCCAGGAGCAGCACAGCGGGGTAGCCGGCCCCCATGGCCAGCAGGACGGCCAGCGGCGAGGCGGCCACGGAGGCGAAGCCGTTGATGCCCCACGCCCAGGGCACCAGGCCCGGCGCACCGCGCTCAACGAGCGCCAGGCCGTTCGGGAACAGCCAGCCCATCAGGAAGGCCGGCGGGGCGGCCAGCGCCAGGGCGACGGCGGCCCGGGCCGGCAGCGGCAGGCCGATGAAGGCCCCGAGGATCGAGTGCAGGCCGGCGGCGTACACGCCCGCCAGAACGGCCGTCCCCGCGGCGCACACCAGGATCGCGCGCCGCCGGCCGCCCTTGTACACGCCGCTCATCAGGCTCCCCAGGCCGCTGGCGCAGAGGAAGCCTGAGATGACGATCGCGGCGGCGTAGATCGGGTCCCCCAGGAAACGCGTGAGCTGCAGCATGAAGGCCATCTCGAGGGTGAGATAGGCCAGCCCCAGCAGCGAGAAGTAGGCGCAGACCGCCGCCCGGGCGCGCACGGGCCCCCTCCGCTTCAGAAACGCCAGCGGCAGCAGGATCAAGGCGGCCCCCGCAACGAGGGCCTGCGCCAGGGCCAGGACCAGCACGACGTAGCCCAGTTCCGAACGCCGCAGCCATTCGCCGCCGTGGGCCTCGATCAGCCGGGGCAGCGAACGCCACCGGAAGAAGTTGTGGAAGTAGGGGCTGTCGTCCGTCGGCGGGCGCACGTCATACGCCCAGTCCCGGAAAAAGGCCTCCCGGTCGGCCGACAGGATGCGGACGGCCGCGTGGTGGTACCAGGAGTGCTCCTGCCCGGGCGGGCCGTCCACGCGGTTGATCTGCTGCTCGGGCTGCAGCCCCTCGCACGGCGCCCATTCGACGTCCATCGTCAGTTCCGAAGCCGCCGACAGCAGCGTGCGGCACTGCGCGGGCGTGAGCGGGCGGGCGGAGGCCATGTTGATCGAGGCCAGGTAGTTGCGGGCCAGGACGAGGTGCCGGCCGGGGTCCTCTGCGCCTCGCGTCTCGAGCGCGGCCCGCAGGGCGGCGAAGACCTTGAGGCCGTCGCGGGGCGGCGCCTGCAGGCCGCGCGTGATGCCCAGGAGCCCGCCCTCGGAGAGCCGGGCCAGGCACGCGGCCAGACCCTCGCGCGTCAGCAGGTGATCCTCGTGCAGGGAGAGCAGCCCGCCCGAGGCGGCCGGCATGCCCTCCGCCGTCACGATCTGCACCAGGTCGAACGTCTCCTCCGTGCGGTCCACGAAGGTGCGCGGCTCGGCGACGACGACGCGGACGTCGGGGCCGAGCAGCACGCGCCCGCTCGCGGCGGCCAGCGGGGCCTGCATCAGCGCCGCCAGCGCGGGGTCGGGCTGCACGACGGTGATCGCGCGGGCGCCCATCCGGCGCGCCAGCCACACGTTGGTGCCGCCGGCCTCTCCCAGCAGCAGCACGCGCGGGCGGCCCAGCAGGCGGTAGGGAAGCGCCATCGGCGTATGGTCCAGGATGGCCGCCTCCTCCGGCGACGAGATGCGGAAGACGGTGGCCGCCGGTTCGCCGTCGGCCAGCACGGCCATCTGCCGGGGCGGCACCGTGGTGGCCGCCAGGCCGGCGAACAGCGTGTGGTGAAGCAGGGGGGAGTCGTAGACGTCCAGCCGGCTGCGCGGACTGCGCGCCGTGGCGAGGTGGCGCGCCCGCCCCTCCTGCTCCCAGCGCCGCAGCGTGGAGAGCATCTTGTGCTCGTCGATCTGCAGCGGGCGCGGGTTCCGTACGGGCAGGAATCCGCCGATCAGGGCCGCGGCAACGGCCGCCGGCAGCGCAGGGCGCCGCAGGGCCCACACCACGGCGGCCATGGCTCCCAGTGCCGAGGAGGCGTAGATGAGGTGATGCTCCGGCAGCAGGAACATGAGCCCCAGCGCCAGCAGCACGCCCGCCCCGCTGCCCAGCAGGTTCGCCCCGTAGAGCGCGTGCGGGCGCCCGGCCCGGTGGCTCAGCGCCAGCCCGATGGCCGTCGCCCCGAACAGGAAGGGCACCAGGAGCAGCAGATGGTAGAGGAGCAGCCAGGCCGCCTGCCGGCCGCTGTAGAGCACGTAGCGGGCATCGAGCGGCAGGGCCTGGGCGGCACGGAGGCTCCAGACCGTCGAGAGTGCGAACAGCGCGGCGAGCACCGCACACGACGCATGGAAGCGCCGCCGCAGGGCGGCCCCGGCGAAGGCCAGCAGTGTGCCGCTCACGCCGAACCCGAGCAGGGCGGTGCTGACGACAAGGTAGGCGAAATGATGCCAGCGCGCGACCGACAGGCAGCGCATCAGGGCGAGTTCGAGCGACAGAATCCCCGCTGCGAGCAGGAAGACCGCCGCCATGGTGCAGACGCTGTCCCCTGCCGGCGGCGCCTGGCGGCTCATCGGCTCCTCACTGCGTGTCCATCGCGCGGCCCGTCAGCGGCACGAAGCGCACCGGCAGGACGCTGCGTGTGCTCAGCCGGCCCTCCTCGTCCTTGGAGATGAGGACGAGCTGCTGAGCGCCGTAGACGGGGCCGACGGGGATCGCCATCCGTCCGCCGGGCCTGAGCTGGGCCGTCAGGGGAGGCGGGACGTGCCCCGCGGCGGCCGTCACGATGATGGCGTCGAAGGGCGCCTCGTCCGGCCACCCGTAGTAGCCGTCGTCCCGGCGCGTCCGGATCGTCCCGTAACCGACTGCGGCGAGCTGTGCCGAGGCCCGCTCGTGGAGCGCCTCCAGGATCTCGATCGAGTAGACGTGCGGGGTCAGCTCGGCCAGGACGGCCGCCTGGTAACCGCTGCCGGTGCCGACCTCCAGCACGCGGTCGCCGGGCCGGATGGCCAGCAGTTCGGTCATCAGCGCCACGATGTAGGGCTGGGAGATGGTCTGCCCGTGGCCGATGGGCAGGGGGCTGTCGTCGTAGGCCGCGCGGCGCATGTTCTGCGGCACGAACAGGTGCCGCGGCGCGTTCCGCATCGCGCGCAGGACGTCGGGGTCTTTCACCCCGCGCGCCTCGATCTGGTCGCGGACCATGGCGGTGCGCTCGGCCGCCCGTTCCTCGATGCGCGGGCGGTCCCGGGTGGGAGGCGCTTCGCCGGGCACGCCCTCAGTGGCGGCGCCGGGCCGCCGGGCGGGCTCATCGGCGTTCGGGCAGCCCCACACGCCGGCCAGCAGCAGCCCAAGAGCGATCCACAGGAGGCCCCCTGTGCGTTCCATCCGCCCCTCCACACAAGGACTCGACGCCGCCCTCGATGCCAGGCTCTGTCTGAGAACCCATCTGGCTTCGGCCGGCTGCGAAGCCGGATCGCTTCGGCGTCGGCGCCAAACGTCCTCAGCGTGGACACAGCCACGCTTCCGGGCCTTTGCCGCCTGCCGCCTTGCCCTCCGGCTTCTCGCTCGGCCTCGGGCCGACGATGGATTCTCAGACAGAGCCTAACACGCCGTCCCCGGGCGGTCAACCCGGCGAGGGGGCGGGTGGAATGCGCGGCCCGCTACCTGCGCGCACGCGTCCCGCCGCTGGAGGGGCACGCTCCGTCGTGCCCGTCCGTGCGCGTCCGTGCATGCGTCCGTGCCGCAATCCCCGGCCGCGACGGCGCGCGGCCCTCCACACACGGACGGGCCACGGACGAAGGCACGTGCGTGGCACAGCCGCCCACGGCTGTGTCGGCGCCGGAGGCGCCGCGGGGCGGGGGCCCGTTTCCTGCGTCCGCCCGCGCTCCGGATCCCCCGATGTGGTATGATCCGCATCCTCCGGTACCGAACAGCCCGTCTGCCCCTGCGGAGTCCTCGCATGCGGTGGCTCAGTCGAATCGGCCTGATCGTGTGGCTGGGGTTCCTGGTGTGGGGCAGCCTGATGCCGACCGTTCCGGCGGGCCGCACCATCCGTGTCGTGCCGGGGGGCGCCTACACGGTCCACGCAGTCGCCTACGCCATCCTCTGCATGATGGCGGTGTTCGCGCTGGGGTCGACCGGCCCGCGCGGCCTGCTGCTGACGGCGCTGGGCGCGTGCCTGCTGGGGCTGGTCCTGGAATGGGTGCAGCCGCACACGGGACGGGCATTCGACTGGGGCGACGTGGCGGCCAATGCGGCGGGGGTCGCTGCGGGGCTGGTGGCCGTGTTCTGCCTGCGGCGGGTGCCGGGGTGCTGCCGGCGGGCCGAGCCGGGCGGCTGAGGGGCGGGACGTTCCGACGAGAATCTGCGGACAAGGGCTTGACAGCCGTATATAGGAGTGATATACTCCCAGAATACCGGAGCAGAAAGGTCCTGGTATGGCCGTCATCACGCGAGAGACCGATTACGCACTGCGCGCGCTCCTGGCTCTGGCCGGCGCCGACGAGTTCGTGGCCGTGACCGTGCTGGCACAGCAGCAGGGCGTCCCGGTGGTGTTCCTGCGCAAGATCATGCAGCGGCTCCATCGGGCGGGCGTCGTGGAGAGCCGGCAGGGGCCGTTCGGCGGCTACCGGCTGGCGGTGCCGGCCGACGCGGTGAGCCTGCTGGACGTGGTGGAGGCCGTGCAGGGCCCGCTGGTGATGAACGAGTGCTTCCATGCGCCGGACCTGTGCGATCGCGCGCCCGACTGCCCCGTGCGCAGGTGCCTGCAGGAGCTGCAGTCGTTGCTGCAGGAGCGGCTGTCTGCGCTGACCGTGGGCGGGGTGGCCGGCGGCGCGTGCGGCCGGGCTCCGTGCCCGAAGGCCGGGGCGTCTGCTCTGGCCGATGAACCGAAGGAACGCTAAGATGGCTCAGAGACAGATCGTCGAGATCGCCGAAGAGGAGTGCGCCTGCCTGGGGGCCTGTCCGCGGGGGGCCATCCGGATCATCACCCGGGAGGCGGCGGAGTTCGACGAGGAGGCGGCGGGACTGGGGGTCTCGTCCCCCGGCGACGCCGTGCACACGTGTCCGGGGGCGGCGCCGTTCTTCGAGGGGGCGGACCTGCTGATCGCGGCCGACTGCGTCCCATTCGCTCTGCCGGACTTCCACAGCCGGGTCCTGCGCGGGCGCCGTGAAGGGCAGGCGCCGCGTGGACGCGCCGTCGCAGAGTCTCGATCTGCGACGGCGCAGGGAGGGCAATGATGAAGATCGTGACATCCGAACAGGTAAGTCCTTTCCAGAATGCACACGGTGTGCTGGCCCGCCGTCTGCACGACACCGAGCACGTGCAGGTGGTCCAGATCGACCTGGAGCCCGGCCAGGGCCTGAAGTCGCACGTCACGCCCGTCGACGTGTTCTTCTACGTGGTCCGGGGCGACGCGACGGTGCAGATCGGGGAGGAGCGGGAGTGCGTGCCCGTGGGCAGCCTGGTGCACAGCCCGGCCGGCATCCCGCATCTTGTTGCCAACGAGGGCGAGACGCACCTGCGCTTTCTCGTCGTCAAGACGCCCAACCCGGGTGGCCGCAAATAGGCCGTCCCGTTCGGGCCGAGGAGGTCCTCACATGAACACCAACACCGGAAACCAGACGGTCGGCGACCTGGTGACGGAGCGGCCGGCGGTTCGGCCGGCCCTCGAACGCTACGGCATCGACTACTGCTGCGGAGGCGACCGGCCGCTTGCGGAGGCGGCGGCCGCGGCCGGCGTGGACCTGCGCGAACTGTGCGCCGCCATGGACGCGGCCGAAGCCGACGCGCCCGAGGGCGGCCGGGACTGGTCGCAGGCCACGCTCACCGAGCTGGTCGCCCACATCGAGGGGGCGCACCATGCCTTTCTGCGGGAGGCGTTTCCCCGCATCGAGGCGCTCTTCACGGCCGTGCTGGCCGCCCATCAGGCGCGACATGGCAAGGTGCTGCGCCCGCTCCGGGAAGTGTTCGGCTCGCTGCGGACAGAGATCGAGCAGCATCTGGAGAGGGAGGAGTCGCTGCTGTTCCCCTACGTGCGAAGGCTGGAGGAATACGTCCGGGGGGGCGGTCGGCAGCCGGCGGTCGGCAGCGAGCGGATTCGCAACCCCGTGCGCGTGATGCGGCTGGAGCACGACGACGCCGGCCAGGCGCTGTCCGAGATGCGCGGCCTGACCGACGGATACAGGCTGCCCGAGGACGCGTGCCGCAGCTTCCGGGCGCTTTACGACGCCCTGCAGGAGCTGGAGCGCGACCTGCACGAGCACATCCACCTGGAGAACAACATCCTGTTCCGCAAGGCGGTCGCTCTGGACATCGCCTGCTGGGGCGTCTGAGCGGCACGCACGCGGCAATCGCCGGGGAGGACGAAGATGGTCGTCGAGATCAAGCCGGGGCTCTACTGGGTTGGCGTTGTGGACTGGGGGCTCACGCACTTCCACGGTCACGAGCTGAGCACGCACCGCGGCTCGTCCTATAACGCGTATCTGATCAGGGACGAGAAGACGGTGCTGGTCGACACCGTCTGGGGCCCGTTCGCGGACCAGTTGCTCGAGAACATCCGCGAGGTCGTCGATCCGTCCGAGATCGACATCGTCGTCGCCAACCACTCGGAGGTCGACCATTCCGGCGGCCTTCCGGCCGTCATGCGCCATGCGCCGAAGGCGAAGGTCGTCGTCTCCAAGCGCGGCCTGGAGAGCGTCGAGGGGCACTTCCATCAGCCGTGGGACTTCCAGTCGGTGGGCACGGGGGACCGCATCTCCATCGGCGCCAACGAACTGGCCTTCGTCGAGGCGCCCATGCTGCACTGGCCCGACAGCATGTTCACCTACCTGACGGGGCACAACGTCCTGATGCCGAACGACGCCTTCGGCCAGCACTACGCGACGGCCTTCCGCTACAACGACGAAGTGGACCAGGAGGAGCTGTACGAAGAGGCGCTCAAGTACTACGTCAACATCCTGACGCCGTTCAGCAAGCTGGTCCGGCGCAAGATCGACGAGGTGCTGGCGCTGGGGCTGCCCGTGGACGTGATCGCGCCCAGCCACGGCGTCATCTGGCGCAAGGACCCGCTGCAGATCGTGCGGAAGTACCAGGAATGGGCGGCGCAGACGCCCGAACCGCGCGCCGTCATCCTGTACGACACGATGTGGAACGGCACGCGGCGCATGGCCGAGGCGATCTCCGAGGGCCTGGCCGAGGCCGGCGTCGACAGCAAGGCCGTCCATGTGGGGCTCACGGACCGCAACGACGTGCTGGTCGACGTCTTCCGTGCGCGCACCGTGGTGGTCGGCTCGCCGACCTTCAACAACGGCGTGCTGGCCAGCCTGGCGCCGATCCTGGAGGATCTGCGGGGCCTGAAGTTCCAGAACAAGATCGGCGCGGCCTTCGGCAGCTACGGCTGGAGCGGCGAGTCGATCGGGCTCATCGAGGAGCATCTGCGCCGGTGCGGGATCCCGCTCGTGCGGGAGGGACTTCGCTGCAAGTGGCAGCCGCGCGCTGAGGACCTGGAGGCGTGCCGCGCCTTTGGCAGGGAACTGGCCGACGCAACGAAGAAGGCCTGACGGGGGCACCGCCCCGGGGGCGACGCGAGTGACGCAGGCTCCAACTCTGAGGGGGAGGATGACCGGTATGGACATGTTCTGTTACCAGTGTGAACAGACGGCGAAGGGCACCGGCTGCATCGTTCACGGCGTCTGCGGGAAGGCGCCGGAGGTGGCCGCGCTTCAGGACCTGCTGATCCGCGCCGTCCAGGCCGTGGCGGCGTACGCCCACAGGGGGCGCCCGCTGGGCGTCGCCGATCCGGAGGTCGACGAGTTCGTGGCGGCGGCCCTGTTCGCCACGCTCACCAACGTGAACTTCGACCCCGAGCCGCTGGCCGCCATGATCCGGCGCGCCGGTGTGCTGCGCGACCGCACGCGGGAACGATACCGGGCGGCCTGCGACCGGGCCGGCCGGCCGGCCGAAGAGCCCCGGTGGGCGGCCGACTGGTCCCCGGCGAGCGACCTTGCCGGCCTGGTCCGCCAGGGACGCAACGTCGGCATCCGGGCCAGGATCGACAGGCTGGGCGAGACGGCGGCCGGCCTGCAGGAGCTGATCACCTACGGCCTGAAGGGCGTGGCCGCCTACCTGGACCACGCGCGCATCCTGGGCAAGACGGACGAAGCGGCCGACGCCCGGCTGGACGGACTGCTGGACTACCTGGGCGGCTGCCCCACCGACGTGAACGACCTGACGGCGAAGGCCCTCGAGACCGGCGAGCTGAACCTGCAGGCGATGGAGCTGCTCGACGCCGCCAACACCGGCGCCTACGGGCACCCCGAGCCGACGTCCGTGCGCGTGACGCCCGTCAGGGGCAAGGCCATCGTGGTCTCCGGGCACGACCTGCGCGACCTGGAGGCACTGCTCAGGCAGACCGAGGGCAAGGGCATCAACGTCTACACGCACGGTGAGATGCTGCCGGCCCACGGCTACCCCGGCCTGAAGAAGTACCGGCATCTGGTCGGCAACTACGGCGGGGCCTGGCAGGACCAGCGCAAGGAGTTCGACGCCTTCCCCGGCGCCATCCTGATGACCACGAACTGCATACAGAAGCCCACGGACGGCTACATGCACCGCATCTTCACCTGCGGCGTGGTCGGCTGGCCGGGGGTGACGCACGTCGCGGACCGGGACTTCACCCCGGTCATCGAGGCCGCCCTGGCGGAGGACGGGTTCGCCGAGGACGCGCCCGAGAAGTCCATCCTGGTCGGCTTCGCACGCCAGGCCGTGCTGAGCGTGGCCGACAAGGTCGTCGAGGCCGTCAGGAGCGGCGCCGTGCGCCGCTTCTTCCTGATCGGCGGCTGCGACGGCGCCCGGCCCGGACGCAACTACTACACCGAGCTGGCCCAGGCCGTGCCGGACGACTGCGTGATCCTGACGCTCGCGTGCGGCAAGTACCGGTTCAACAAGCTCGAGTTCGGCGACATCGGCGGCATCCCGCGCCTTCTGGACGTGGGGCAGTGCAACGACGCCTACTCGGCCATCCGGATCGCGGTAGCGCTGGCGAACGCCTTCGAGACGGACGTCAACAGCCTGCCGCTCTCGCTCGTCCTGTCGTGGTATGAGCAGAAGGCCGTGGCGATCCTGCTGACGCTCCTGCACCTGGGCCTGCGCGGCATGCGGCTGGGCCCCAGCCTGCCGGCCTTCGTCAGCCCGGCGGTGCTGGGGGTGCTGCAGGAGAAGTTCGACCTGAAGCCGATCACCACACCGCAGGAGGACCTGGCGGCCATGCTGGCGTAGCCGCCGGAAGTCATTCAGAACGGTTCTTCGACGGCGCCCTGGGCAGGACGGCAGACGAACAGGGCGCCGTCGGGGGCCGGCGGCCGCCGGGCGTAGAAGTCCCGGCGGAGTGCGCGCAGGATGTCGTCCGCTGCGCCCACGGGCGCCAGCGCGACGGCGAAGCCGCCCAGCCCGGCGCCGGTCAGGCGTGCCCCGAGCGCCCCGGCGTTGCGCATGATCCCCACGAGCTGGTCCAGCTCGGGACAGCTCACCTCCATGTCGGCGGCGCAACTGGCGTGCGACTGGTCCATCAGCCGGCCCAGGGCCGGCATGTCGCCCGTCTCCAGGCAGCGCTCGGCCCGCCGCGTGCGCGCCGCCTCGCTGAAGACGTGCCGGCAGCGGCTCAGCACCTTCAGGCCGTCGGCCGGCACCGACAGGATGCGTCCGTCGCTCATGCGCAGGAACGTCTGCGCGAACCGCGCGGGGTCCATCCCCAGGGCGTCGGCCGCGTCGGCCGGCGCGAGCCCTTCGCGCCCGTCCACCAGGGCGTGCAGTCGCCGGGGCAGTTCCTCCTCGGCGTCGGCGACCAGCGGGGCCAGGTCGCTGAGCCGCCGGGCGGGCGCCGCGCCCGACGCGCGGACGCCCAGGGCGCGGGCGAGCAGGTGTGCGCCCACGCGGCACTCGATCACGCGGCGGTTGTAGGCCAGGCGCTGTTCGGCGGTCTTGCGCGCCTGCACCGTGCTGTGCGCCGCGATGATGCAGTGGCCCGGCGGGAACGGCAGGTGGGCGGCCCGCAGCGGATGGAACTCGACCTTCAGCACGTACCCCCGGCGGGCCAGCAGGCAGGCCGCCTGGTCCATGCCGCCGCCCTGGGTGCCGACGTAGTGCTCGGCCTCGGCCATGCGTTCGGCCATGGCGTGAGGCTCGAGGGGCAGGCGGTTGACTGCGGCGAAGGCCAGTCCTACGGCGACAACCAGCGCCGTGGAGGACGACAGGCCCGAGGCGGGCGGCAGGTCGCTGTGGACCAGGCAGTCCATGCCGTGGAGTGTGCCGGCGGGGCGGCCCTGCTCGATTGCCAGACGGGTCAGCGACTCGACGGCGGCCTTGGCGTAGTTCCCCCAGTCGCCGATCTCAGAAGGCGGGATGGTCTCGGCGACGTCGAAGGATCGGTCGCCGAAGGCCGCCTCGGCGGCGTTGTGCAGCCGGACCGCCGTGTCGCCGCGGGGGGCCGCGGCCAGCCGGACGGCCTGGGGGACCGCCAGGGGCAGGACGGGGTACCCGTTGTAGTCGACGTGTTCGCCGATCAGGTTCACGCGCCCGGGCGCGCATACACGCCATGCGGGCGCCCGGCCGAACTCGCGCTCGAACCCCCGCCGCACGTCCGTCCATCGGTCTGCTCCGTCCATCGGCTGCTCCTGGGGAACGGGATGCGGCAATTGTAGGGCGTTGCCCGTGCGGTTGCCACCGCCGGCGGAGCGGCGTGACCGAGGATTCCGCCCTCCCGCAAGCCCTTGCGTGCACGGAGGTTGCGCCGGATGCCTGGCGGGCTGCTCCCGGGCGGGGTACACTCATCTCACACCAGAACATGGGAGGACGGCATGGAACGCCCTGCCAACGGAGAGTCCCACTACGCCACGCTGGCCGTCAGCCCGGACGCCACGGGCCAGGAGATCAAGCGGGCCTACCGCCGCAAGGTGCGGGAGCTGCACCCGGACGTGAAGACGCGCCCGTGCAATGTGGAGCAGTTCCAGGCCGTGCGGCGCGCCTACGAGGTCCTCGCCGACCCCGACGAGCGGGCCTTCTACGACCTGCTGATGGGGTTCGGCCCGCGGACCGCGCGCCCGCGCGTCTACCGCCGGAGCTTCGAGCACCTGTTCGACAGCCTCTTCAGCGGTCTGCACACGGCCGTCAACAACACCGCCGAGCAGTGGATGCAGATGGATCCGCCGCGCCGGGAGGCCGGCTGAGACGTCGGGGCCTTACGGCCCGCCGACGTTCTGGATCATGTAGACGCGGAGCGCCTCGGCCGGGAACGTGCCGTCACCCGCCGATACGCGACGGCTCGCGAGGACGTCGAAGACGTCCGCGTCCTCGGCCACGGGGCAGGAGAACGGCTCGAAACACCAGAGCACCCGCACGTCCGGGTCGACGCCCGTCCAGATGACTCCCCGGTCCTCCGGCAGCATGCGGGACCGTTCCATGTGCTCGCGCAGCGCCTGACACGCCTGGTTGATGGGCGCCACGCCGGTATGCCACCAGTCGGCGCGGCGGCTGCCCCGGCGGCTGCGCGGCTCGCAGGGCAGCGCGTAGCCCAGCCGATGCGCACAGGCGCGGAAGTAGACCTCCACGGGGTCGACACTGCGCCCGGAGGCCGCATCGGGCGGGTACTCCAGGATGCTGTCGCGGAACATGTACTCCCGCCCCTTCAGCGTTTCGTACGGGACACTCCGCAGGCAGCCGGGCACGGCCCCGGGCGCCGTCTGCAGGCAGCCGAAGCCCATGCGGGCAATGTCCGCGATCAGCGCCGTGCGGGCTCCAAACAGGCTGCGCACCCGCCCCTGCGCGCCGGCGCCCGAAGCGGCCTGGCCCACCCGGCGGTCGAACTGACCGGCATACCCGGCAAGGGCACCGTCGCCGAACAGGGCGTCGATGCCCAGTCCTGCTCGCACCCGTCGCAGGTGCTCACGCAGAAGGCCGCCGTCCTGGCCGCGCAGCGCAAGGGAGACCAGTTCCCGACCATCTGCGCCCGGGCTGAGCGGGCGCGGCGGCTGCGGTGCGTCCGTGTCCGTCTCCATGCAGGCCGCCACCAGCCAGGGCTCGCTGCAGTCCAGCAGGGACGCGGCCACCTGCGCACCCCTCTGGTGCGCATGGTCGACGATGCGGCGGATCTGCCGGCAGGCCTCCCGGCCGGCACGTTCGTCGGGCCGGGCCGGAGCGAAGTGGCGGCACAGCCCGACCACGTAGATGCGTGTGCAGCCGGCCCGGGCCAGCCGGTCGATGCCGCTCTGCAGCGTCTGCAGGGTGAACCCGTCGGCGGGGTTGAGGCTTCCGCCGGGCATGAGGGGCTCCGGCGCCACGCCGAGCCGGACCGCCGCCTGCCGCTGGAGATCCTCACGGACGGCGCAGTACTGATCCGAACGCTCGGCGGGCGACGTCGTCGGGAGGTCGGCCGCCAGCACCTGCTGGGCGGGGAACTCCAGGGCGCCCCCCAGGTCGCCGCAGAGCTGGTGCCAGTGCACGATGTGGTTCCGGCCGGCGTCCTTCTGGAAGAGCGAGAGGCAGTGGAACGGGGACTCGAAGCAGGTCACGAGCAGGCTCTGGTCATCGAACTGGAACGTGAATCCCTGCAGCACGGAGAAGTACGGGAGGAACTGCCGGACGCGTCCGCCGCCGTGCCAGGCGGTCGTGTACCGATCGGACAGGGCGGTGAAGTGCCTCTGCGGTTCGTCGCCGGGGCCGGCCATCCAGAAGGACGTGCCCGTGGCGCGGGCGCCCAGCTCCCACGATGCGCGGTCGTGGATGCGGCAGGCATGGTGCTTGCGCGAGGTGTACTTGTAGGAGTAGGAGAAGCCGCAGAACGCGATCCCGCCGATGGTCCGCTGCACCGCTCTGAGGACGACCCGCAGGGCACCTCCCCGGTCGCGCGACGCCTCCTGGTCCCAGGGGCCGACGTTCCAGACCTCCTCCCCGTCCGCGCCGGTCCACTCCGTGCGCCCGTGCCGGTGCACGAAGGGGATCAGGTCCAGCGTCAGCGACTCGTCGCGGCCCGGCCGGATCTCGCGCAGTTGCAGGCGGCTGACCTCGAACCCGTCGGCCGTGCGGATCAGCGGCAGCACGGGGAGTTCGGCCGACCGCAGCTTGCGGCGGCGCCACCTCACCTGGCCCAGGCCCGCGTAGTCCCCGTCCTTCTTCAGAATGTCCACCGTGATGCCGTTGCGGAATCGGACGCGGCAGCCCTTTTCGAACTCGAGGAGTTCCATGTCGAGCCTTGGCGCTGAAGCGAAGTGGGGCCGATCCCTTATAGGGCGCACGGTGGGGCTTTGCAAGCGACTGCGCGGCGGGCCCTCAATGGGCAGCGCCGGGCGCCTGGCACGGACGCCTCAGCGGGGCCGTGGCGGGCGGCTGCCGGGAATCTCAGCGCAGGGCGCGCGCGCGCTGAAACGCCGCCTGCGCCTCGCTGCCGCCCAGTCCGCTCTGGAGTGCGCGCACGTAGCTGTCGTACGCGGCCCGGCGGCGGCCGGCCTGCTCGTAGCAGACGGCCATCATGTACTGCAATAGGGCGACGTTCGGATTTGCCGACGCCACCTTCTCCAGGGCCGGCAGGGCCTCGGCGTAGCGGCCCAGATGATAGCGGGCCGCCCCGAGGCCGAACCAGGCGACCGCGCCGGACGGGAAGCCGCGCGCGGCGACGGCGAACTGCCGTTCGGCCTCCGCGTACCGTTCCATGGCGAAGTGCACCAGCCCGAGGCCGGTGTTCGCCGGCACGTACCGGGGGTCGACGCGCCGGGCGCCTTCGTAGGCCTTCCGGGCGGCCTCGGCGCGTCCGAGCTTGAGCAGGGCGTCGCCTCTGAGCACGTGGAACGGCGCCTGGTCCGTCCGCATGGCCAGGGCCTCTTCGGCTGCGGCCAGTGCTTCGGCCGCCCGTCCTTCCTTCAGCAGCTTGCGGCCCCGGTCGTGCGGCTCGAAGGCCTCATTGACCTGCTGGAGCCGCCGCAGCCTCCGGCGCCAGCGGGCGGCGTAGATGCCGTCGCCCTGCACGTAACGCCCGTCGAGCTTCTTCTCCTCGATCACCCCCTGGGTTTCCCGCAGGCGGTCCGGCGCCTCCGGGTGGGTGGCCAGGTAGCGGTCCAGGACGGACTTGCGGTCGCTGCCCAGCGAGGCCAGGAGCCGCTGCATGGACAGCGCCTCCCGGGGGTCCCAGCCGGCCAGCGCCATGTAGTAGGTGCCGACGCGGTCGGCCTGCCGCTCCTGCTCGCGGCTGTAGGAGAGCCCCAGGACGCCGACGCCGATCTGCCCGGCGCCGACGGCCAGGCGGCCGGCGAGCGAATCCCCCGCCGCCACGTCGGCCACGCCCACCACCACCTGGGTCAGCATCCCCTGGGTCAGTCTCTGGGCCGAGTGGCCGGCGGCCACGTGGGCCAGTTCGTGCCCCATCACGGCGGCGAACTGCGCCTCGTTCTCGAGCTTCGCCAGGAACCCGCGCGTCGCGTAGACATGCCCGGGCAGGGCGAACGCGTTCACGGCCGACGTGTTCAGAATCGTGAAGTCCACCGGCATATCCGCGCGGTGGGAGGTGGCGTGCAGCCGCAGAACGATCGTGCCCAGGTAGACGTTCAGGTCCGGATCGTGATACTCGCCGTCGTACATGAACATCACGTCCGGATGCGCCCGGTGGCCGAGGGCCAGCTCGTTGTCCGGCGAGACAAACATCAGCTCGCCGCGGCCCGTCACGGGGTTCGTGCGGCAGCCGGCCGCCCCCGCCAGCAGCATCAGCGCGGTCAGGCACAATGCGCAGCGTCGGTTCATCGCCCCACCTCGATGACGTAGTCGGGCTTGCCGGAGTCCGGATCGACGTAGGTGAGGTGCCGTTCCAGGGTCTCCAGTCGGGGGGAGCGGATCGGCTCGCGCTCGACGATGCGGCGGCTGATGTGGCAGCCCGATCCGCCCAGGGCGGCCAATACGACTGCGGCGAGCCAGACACCACGCATCGTTTGTTCCTTTCCGAATTGTCCCCGGTTTCGAGGATACTCCATTGTCTCCCGGAGGACAAGCCGTGCGGGGGCGCAGGGCAAGGACGCTCGGCGCTACCCGCAGTGGCCGGCGCGGCCGTCTCCGCGGGGGTCCGCCTCTTTGACAGGGCGGCGGCGGGCGCGTATGATGCCGGGCGCAGGACGTGGCCGCGCCGCATGGAGCCCCGCGTCTTAACTTCCCACACACTCAAGGCTTATGGTGTGCAATGCCCCCGTCTTCCGCCCGCATCACCGCCGGACTGACCGAGTCGCAGAAGGAGGCCGTCTGCTTCGGCGAGGGGCCGCTGCTGGTCGTGGCCGGCGCCGGAAGCGGCAAGACGCGCGTGATCACACACCGCATCGCCCATCTGCTCGGCGGGGGCGTGGCCCCCGAGAACGTCGTGGCCGTCACCTTCACGAACAAGGCCGCCGACGAGATGCGCCGCCGCGTGGAGGCCCTGGTCGGGCGCAGCGTGCAGGTGAGCACGTTCCACAGCTTCTGCGCGCTGCTGTTGCGGCGTCATGCAACGCGCCTGGGCCGCGCGGAGGGGTTCACGATCTATGACCGCGCCGACTCGATGCGCGTGGTGCGGCGTGTGATCAAGGACCTGGAGCTGGACCCGGCCACGTTCAGCCCCACGGCCGTGCTGAACTACATCTCGCTGCACAAGGACCGCGTCGAAGGCCCCGAACAGTGCGCGCAGAGCGCCCTCGGCTACCAGGACGAGGGCTTCGTGCGCGCCTACCGCGCCTACGAGGCCCGGCTGGTCGAGAGCAACGCGATGGACTTCGACGACCTGCTGCTGAAGGTCCTGGACCTGTTCCGCACCTGCCCGGACGTCCTGGCCCGCTACCAGGACCGCTACGTGCACGTGCTCGTGGACGAGTACCAGGACACGAACCTGCCGCAGCACCTGATCGCGCGTGCGCTCCAGGGCAAGCACCACAACATCACCGCCGTCGGCGACCCCGATCAGATGATCTACACCTGGCGCGGCGCGCGCCTGGAGAACCTGATGGAGTTCGAGGAGGACTTCCCCGGCGCGCAGGTGGTCACACTGGAGCGGAACTACCGCTCCTCGGGCTGCATCCTGAAGGCATCCTCCGCCTGCATCGAGTTCAACATCTACCGCCGCCCGAAGCAGCTCTGGACCGAACGTGAGGACGGCGCCCGCGTCCTCCTGGGGGAGTTCGCCGATTCCTACGCCGAGGGCCGGTGGGTGGCCCGGCAGGTCAGCGACCTGATCGAGGGCGGCACTGCCCCGGGCGACATCGCCGTCTTCTACCGGACCAAGCAGCAGTCGCTGCCGGTCGAGGATGCGTTCGCCGGCCTGTCGCTCCCCCACCAGGTGGTGGACAGCGTGGGCTTTTTCGACCGCCGGCCGGTCAAGGACATCACCGCCTACCTGCGGCTGATCGTCAACCCCCGCGACGACGAGGCGTGCCTGCGCGTCATCAACACCCCCGCGCGCGGCATCGGCGCGCGCAGCGTCGAGCGGCTGATGGCGGCGGCGGCGCCCCGCGGCGTGAGCCTGATGGAGGCCGTGCGCGACGTGGGCGACTGCCCGGGCCTGAGCGCGCGAGCGCGCCAGGCCGTGGGGGGCTTCCGGGAACTGCACCGCGATCTGTCGGCGCTGGACGAGACGTCGATGGCCA
>Ga0123329_1000452_pt1 | contig 42932 bp, 29 predicted proteins | sample BioC12SIPDNA_FD_89703 | JGI IMG/M metagenome (GOLD analysis project Ga0123329, IMG submission 89703) | Anaerobic biogas reactor microbial communites from Washington, USA - Biogas_R1_B C12 SIP DNA | ecosystem: Engineered > Bioreactor > Anaerobic > Unclassified | place: Washington, USA | collected...
ATCAGCGGCACGGCCAGGTTCAGCGGGGTCTGCCCGCCGAACTGCACGATAACCCCCTCCGGCTTCTCGGCCTCCACGATGTTCATGACGTCCTCGAAAGTCAGGGGCTCGAAGTAGAGGCGCGTGGCCGTGTCGTAGTCGGTGGAGACCGTCTCGGGGTTCGAGTTGACCATGACGGCGTCGTAGCCCAGGTCCCGCAGGGCCAGGGCGGCGTGGACGCAGCAGTAGTCGAACTCGATGCCCTGGCCGATGCGGTTGGGGCCGCCGCCGATGATCAGGACGGCCGGCCGGTCGCCGGGGCGGCTCTCGTCCTCGTCCTCGTAGGTCGAGTAGAAGTACGGCGTGCGGGCCTCGAACTCGGCGGCACAGGTATCCACCAGCTTGTAGACGGCCGCGAGGCCGTCGTCGAGCCGCCGGGCGCGCACGGCGGCCTCCTCGGAGTGAGTCAGCTCGGCGATGCGGCGGTCCGAGAACCCGTTGCGCTTGGCGCTCCGCAGCAGGGCGCGGTCCAGGCCGCCGACGGACCCGCATTCGGCCAGTTCACGCTCCTGGTCGACGATCCGGCGGACCTGGTGCAGGAACCACGGGTCGATCTGCGTCCGTTCCGCCGCCTCCTCGACGCCCATCCCCGCCCGGAAGGCATGGGCCAGGCAGAGGAGCCGCTTCGGGTTCGGGCGGACGAGTAAAGCGCGCAGTTGCTCGGGGTCGCTCGGGACCTCTCCGTCCGCGTGCAGGCCGGCCGCCCCTGTCTCCAGGGAGCGCAGCCCCTTCTGCAGGGCCTCGGTGAAGGTGCGGCCGATCGCCATCGCCTCGCCGACGCTCTTCATGGAGATGTGCAGGGTGTCGTCGGCCCCGGGGAACTTCTCGAACGCGAACCGCGGGATCTTCACGACGCAGTAGTCGATGCTCGGCTCGAAGCAGGCGGGCGTCTCGCGCGTGATGTCGTTGGGAATCTCGTCCAGCGTGTACCCGACGGCCAGTTTCGCGGCCAGCCGGGCGATCGGGAACCCGGTGGCCTTGCTGGCCAGCGCGGACGAACGCGAGACGCGGGGGTTCATCTCGATCGCCACCATGCGGCCGGTGCGGGGGTCGACGGCGAACTGCACGTTCGCGCCGCCGGTCTCGACTCCCACCTTGCGGATGATGGCGATGGCGGCGTTGCGCATCTCCTGATACTGGCGGTCGGTCAGGGTCTGGGCGGGGGCGACGGTGATCGAGTCGCCCGTGTGCACGCCCATCGGGTCGACGTTCTCGATCGAGCAGATGATGACCGCGTTGTCCCGGCGGTCGCGCATCACCTCCAGTTCGAACTCCTTCCAGCCGATGACGGACTCCTCGATGAGGACCTCCCCCACCATGCTGGCTTCGAGCCCGAACTCGGCGGCGCGTTTGAACTCCTCGTGGTTGTAGGCGATGCCGCCGCCGGTGCCGCCCAGCGTGAAGCTGGGCCGGACGACCAGCGGGAAGCCGATCCCGGCGGCCGCCTCCTGCGCCTCGGCCAGGCTGTAGACCGCCCGGCTCCGCGGCAGATCGATGCCGATCTCCTGCAGCGCGGTGCGGAACAGGTCGCGGTCCTCGGCCCGCTTGATCGCGTCGTAGTCCGCCCCGATCATCTCCACGCCGAACTCCTGCAGCACGCCGGCCTCCCATGCCTGCACGGCCGTGTTCAGCGCCGTCTGCCCGCCGAGCGTCGCCAGCAGCGCATCCGGCCGCTCCCGCTCGATGATGGCCCGGAGGGCCTGCACCGTGACGGGCTCGACGTAGGTGCGGTCGGCCACCGAGGGGTCGGTCATGATCGTGGCCGGGTTGGAGTTCAGCAGGACGATCTCGTAGCCCTCTTCGCGGATCGCCTTGCAGGCCTGCGTGCCCGAGTAGTCGAACTCGCACGCCTGCCCGATGACGATCGGGCCGGAGCCGATGATGAGTATCTTGCGGATGTCCGTTCGCTTCGGCATGGCGTTCCCGGCCGGCGGCCCGGCTACTCCCATTCGATCGTGCTGGGCGGCTTGGAGCTGACGTCGTACACGACGCGGTTGACGCCACGCACCTCGTTGATGATCCGCGTCGAGACGCGTTCGAGAACGTCATAGGGCACGCGCACCCAGTCCGACGTCATCCCGTCCAGGCTGCTGACCACGCGCAGCGCGACGACGTTCGCGTAGGTGCGTTCGTCGCCCATCACGCCCACCGTCTTCACCGGCAGCAGCACGGCGAAGGACTGCCAGACGTCCCCGTGGCCCGGCCAGCGCTCCAGTTCCTCCTGCACGCGCAGGTCGGCCTCGCGCAGTATCCGCAGGGCCTCCGGCGTGACCTCGCCCAGGACGCGCACCGCCAGGCCCGGCCCCGGGAACGGCTGCCGCGTGAGCACGGAGTCCGGCAGCCCGAGTTCGCGCCCCAGCAGGCGGACCTCGTCCTTGAACAGCTCGCGCAGCGGCTCGATCAGCTCGAAACCCAGCTCGGCCGGCAGGCCGCCGACGTTGTGGTGGCTCTTGATCGTCGCCGACAGGCCCCCGGACGCCGAGCAGCTCTCGATGACGTCCGGATACAGCGTCCCCTGGGCCAGGAAGCGAACCGGGCCGAGGCGGGCGGCCTCCCTCCGGAAGACGCGTATGAACCGGTCCCCGATGAGCTTGCGCTTCTCCTCGGGAGCCGTCACCCCCCGGAGGGCCTCCAGGAACTCGGCCGCCGCGTCCACCCGGCGGAAGTTGACCGGATGCTCCTCCCGGAAGAACCGGGAGATGGCATCGGCCTCCCCCTCGCGCAGCAGCCCGTTGTCGACGAACACGCAGACACAGCGCTCGCCCACGGCGCGGTCGAGCAGCGCGGCCACGACGGTGGAGTCCACCCCGCCGGAGAGCGCACAAAGCACGCGGTCGCCGCCGACCTGCCGCCGGATCGCGCCCACCGCTTCCTCGACGAACCCGGCCATCGTCCAGCCCCCGGTGCATCCGGCCACGCCGAACAGGAAGGCCCGAAACACCTCCGCGCCCTGCGGCGTGTGGACGACCTCCGGATGGAACTGGACGCCGAAGAGCCCGCGCGCCGGGTCCGCCATGGCGGCGATCCGGCAACTGTCGGTATGCGCGAGCGCACGGAAGCCGGCCGGCAGCGCGATCACCTGGTCGCCGTGGCTGGCCCAGACGTCCATGGCGGGCGGGCAGCCGGCCAGGTGCCCCTCGGCGGCGTCCACGCAGAGCCTCACGGGGCCGTATTCACAGGATGCCGCCCTCTGCACGCCGCCGCCCAGCAGCTTCGCCAGCAGTTGCATGCCGTAGCAGATGCCCAGCACCGGCACGCCCAGATCGAGCACGGTCTCGTCCAGGGACGGCGCCCCAACGTCCAGCACCGACGCGGGACCGCCCGACAGGATGACCGCCTGCGGGGCGCGCGCCGCCAGATCGGCGCCGGAGACCGAGTGGGGCAGTATCTCGCAGTAGACGCCCAGGCTGCGCACGCGGCGGGCGATCAGTTGCGTATACTGCGAGCCGAAGTCGATGATGGCGACGGCCTCACGCATGGGCGGCGCGGTTGCGTTCACTGCGCATCATCTCCTCGAATCGGCCGAACAGGTAGCGTGCATCGTGCGGACCGGCGGACGCCTCCGGGTGGTACTGCACGGAGGCGACCGGCAGGGAGCGGTGCCGCAGCCCGGCCGCCGTCATGTCGTTCAGGTTCAGGTGCGTGACCTCCACCTCGGCGTCGTCGAACGAGTCGGCCTCCAGGTTGAAGCCGTGGTTCTGACAGGTGATGCAGACCCGGCCGGTGGCCAGTTCCCGGACGGGGTGGTTGGCGCCGCGGTGGCCGAACTTGAGCTTGCGCATGACGCCGCCGAGTGCCAGGCCGATGAACTCGTGTCCCAGGCAGATGCCGAACAGCGGCGTGCGGCCGATGAGTTCGCGGGTCGTCCGGACGGCGTACGGGACGCCCTCCGGGTCGCCGGGGCCGTTGGACAGCAGCACGCCGTCCGGCCGCAGCGCCAGGACCTCTGCGGCCGTGGTGCGGGCGGGGACGACGGTGACCTTCATCCCCATGGCCGCCAGGCAGCGCAGGATGCTGCGCTTGACGCCGAAGTCCAGGACGACCGCGTGCAGGGCGTCCCCTCCGGGGTCGGCGTAGACGTAGGGCTCGGGGCACGTGACGTTGCGCACGAGGTCCACCCCGACCAGTCCCCGGCCGGCCCGCGCCCGTTCCACGAGCGCCTCGGGCGGGTGATCGTCGCCGGCCGCGATGACGGCCCGCATGGCGCCCCGGTCCCGCACGTGGCGGGTCAGGGCACGGGTGTCGACCTCGGTCACCGCGACCACGCCGTTCGCGGCCAGGTAGTCGGCCAGCGGCCATCGGGAGGCGAAGTTGGACGGGAACGGGCAGTACTGGCGCACCACGAAGCCCTCGACCTGCGGCCGGTCGGACTCGACGTCCTGCTCGTTGGTGCCATAGTTACCGATCAGGGGGTAGGTCATGGCGACGATCTGGCCGTTGTAGGACGGATCGGTCAGGACCTCCTGGTAGCCGGTCATGGTGGTGTTGAAGACGATCTCGCCCTCGCGCACACCGCCGGCGCCGAAGGCAACGCCCTCGAACACCCGCCCGTCTTCCAGCGCCAGCACGCCCTTCATCGACAGGCGCCCCCCGGATTGCGCGACGGCCCGGCGCACGCGGTGCGGCGGGCCGGCCGCCCGGCCGGGGCGGCGCCGGGCGGGCCGACACGCCATGCGGTCCGTTCGTCAGAGGATCGGCAGGTACTTCTGCTGCTCGAACCGGCTCACGTGGCTGCGGTAGCTGTCCCACTCGAGCTTCTTGTTGGCGATGAACTTCTCGAAGATGTGATCGCCCAGGGCCTGGCGGACCAGCTCGCTCTTCTCCGTCTCGGCGACGGCCTCGTCCAGGCTGCCGGGCAGCGACGAGATGCCGTTGGCGGTCCGGTCCTTCGGGGCCATCTCGAAGATGTCGTCCTCCACGGCGGGGGCCAGTTCGTAGCCCTCACGGATGCCCTTGAGCCCGGCGGCCAGCATGACCGAGAAGGCCAGGTAGGGATTGCAGGCGGGGTCGGGACAGCGGAACTCGGCCCGCATGGCCTGGGCCTTGCCCACCTTATACGTGGGCACCCGCACGAGCGCGGAGCGGTTCCGACGCGCCCAGGAGACGTAGACGGGCGCCTCGTAGCCGGGGACCAGCCGCTTGTAGCTGTTGACCCACTGCGCCACGACCGAGCAGATCTCGCGCGCGTGCTTCAGCAGCCCGGCGATGTAGGCGCGGGCGACTGACGAGAGGTTGTACTCGTCGGACGCGTCGAAGAACGCGTTCTCGCCGTCCTTGAACAGGGACTGATGCACGTGCATCCCGCTGCCGTTCTCACCGAACAGCGGCTTCGGCATGAAGGTGGCGTAGACGCCGTGCTTCATCGCCACCTCCTTGACGACGAGGCGGTAGGTCATCGACGCATCGGCCATCCGGAGGGCGTCGTCGTAGTGCAGGTCGATCTCGTGCTGGCTGGGGGCCACCTCGTGGTGGCTGCACTCGACCACGATGCCGAGCTGTTCGAGCATGTGGACGGTGCTCATGCGCAGCCCGCTGGCCACGTCCAGGGGGGTCAGGTCGAAGTAGCCGCCGGCGTCGAGCAGCTCCATGCCCACGGCGTCCTTGAAGTAGAAGTACTCCAGCTCGGGGCCCACCAGGAAGGAGTAGCCCATGTCGGCCGCCTCCTTCAGGTTGCGCTTCAGTGCGGCGCGCGGGTCGCCGGGGTAGGAGGTGCCGTCCGGGTTCAGCACATCGCAGAACATGCGGGCGACGCCGCTGCCTTCGTCGGTGCGCCACGGCAGCACCATGAACGTGGAGGGATCGGGCATCGCGATCACGTCGCTCTCTTCGATGCGCGCGAACCCCTCGATGGACGACCCGTCGAAGCCCTTGCCTTCCTCCAGGGCCCCCTCGAGTTCCTCGGCCGTGATGGCCACGCTCTTGAGCATGCCGAGCACGTCCGTGAACCACAGGCGGACGAAGCGCACCTTGTGGTCCCGTACCGCCTTCAGAACGTCATCCTTGGTCTTCACATCCATCGTCGTCGGCCTCCTTGAGCCGTATGCACGGTTCTCCTGGTTCGTCCGGCTGCGAGTCATGGCTGGGTGAGTGAGTATTCTGCGGGCTCAGAAGGCCCGCTGCCTCTGCAGGGCATGCTTGCCCATGCCCTGCTCGGGCGGGACGGGGTACTCGCCCGTGAAGCAGGCACGGCAGTAACCGGCCCCGTCGCCACCGACGGCCGCCATCATACCGTCGATGGTCTGGTAGCCAAGCGAATCGACCCCGATGAACTCCGCGATCTCCTCGGGGGAGCGCGACGCGGCGATCAGTTCGTCGGCGCTCTGGAAGTCGATCCCGTAGTGGCACGGGAAGCGGATCGGGGGCGCGCTGATGCGCAGGTGGATCTCCCGGGCGCCGGCCTCGCGCAACGACGCCATCCGTGCCTTGCTGGTCGTCCCGCGCACGATCGAGTCGTCCACGACGACCACCCGCCGGCCCCGGACGACCTCGCGGACGGCGTTGAGCTTGATCTTCACGCCGTTGACGCGCGCGGCCGTCGAGGGGGCGATGAACGTGCGCCCCACGTAGTGGTTGCGCACGAACCCCACGCCGAGCGGGATGCCGGAACGCTGCGAGTATCCGAACGCCGCCGAGTTGCCCGAGTCCGGCACGGCGAACACGACGTCGCCGTCCGCCGGCGCGCTCTCGGCCAGGTTCTCGCCCAGCCGCACGCGCACGGCATGGACGTTCCGGCCGAACACCGTGCTGTCGGGCCGCGCAAAGTAGATGTGCTCGAACACGCATTGCGCGCGGCAGTGCCCTTCGGCGAACCGGCGGGAGCGCACGCCCGCGCCGTCGATCGTCACGATCTCGCCGGGCTCCACGTCCCGAACGAACTTCGCGCCCAGCAGGTCGAACGCGCACGTCTCGCTGGCCACCACGTGCCCGCCGTCGAGCGTGCCCAGGGACAGCGGCCGGAAGCCGAACGGGTCCCGCACGGCCACCAGCGCGTCGACCGTCATCATCACCAGCGAATACGCGCCGTGCACGCGCCGGCAGGCCGCCGCCATCGGGTCCTCGCAGCCCCGCTGGGCGGGGTCGGCCAGCAGATGCGCGAACACCTCGCTGTCGGTCGACGTCTGGAAGATCGACCCCCGCGCCTCGTACTGGCCGCGCAGGCTGCGCGCGTTCGTCAGGTTCCCGTTGTGGGCAATGGCCATCAGGCCGTCGCAGTACTCGATCACCAGCGGCTGGATGTTCTGTACGCGCAGGTCGCCGGTGGTGGAGTAGCGCACGTGCCCGACCGCGACGTGGCCGGGCAGCCGGCCCGGCGTCTCCGGCCGGATCGCCTCGCTCAGCAGGCCGAGCCCCTTGGCGCTCCGGATCTCGCGGCCGTCGGAGGCGACCACGCCGGCCGACTCCTGCCCGCGGTGCTGCAGCGCATACAGACCCAGGTAGGCGCTGCGCGCCGCCGCCGGCACGCCGTACAGGCCGACGACGCCGCACTCCTCGCGCGGCCCCGTCCGTCCGGTCTGGGTCATCGTGGTCCGCATGTGAACGCCTTCCCGCCCCGCCTTCAAGGATAGCCGATGTCCCCTTGGATGCAAAGTGCGTGCCATGGCGCGCCGGCCCGGCGTCCGCCGCCCGCGTCCGCCCGGCTGGTGCTGCCAGCCCGTAGAAGAAGTGTCGAACAGCCGCCCACCCCCACCGCCTCCGCATGTTCAGCCGCACACCAGATGCTCAACTGTTGACCGCTTCGGAAGCGCGTTGTAGAATGCGGGCGGTGCCGGCGACCGCCGGCGCCCAGCAACGGTCACGCGCAGGCGGGGGCCTCTGATGCACCCTCGGACGTTCAGCACGGGAATCGACTACCTGGATGCCCTTCTGGGCGGCCTGAAGGCCGGCGACAACGTTGTGTGGGAGGCCGATTCGGGCGCGCCGGTCGAGTTCTTCACCCGGAGCTTCCTGAAGACGGCCGCGCAGACGGACCACGGCGTCCTGTTCGTCAGCTTCACGCACTCGCCGCAGTCGGTGATCAACCGGTACGTGACCGAGGAGTTGCGGCCCCGCCTCCACCTGCTGGACGCCTTCACGTCGGGTTTCGGCAAGGACAACGAGTTTTTCGCCGACTTCTACCGTTCCCCCGAGGCGGGCGCCGCCGTCTCGCACGTGCCGCGGCCGGCGGACACCGAGGGGGTCAGCAACGTCATCGACCGCCTGACCGACAGCACGGGCGAGGGGACCTGGTACGTCTTCGACAGCCTGACGGCGATGTTCAACCTGTGGGGGGAGGAGGCCTTTCTGAAGTTCTTCGGCTACCTCTGCCCCAAGCTCTACGACCTGGGCAGCATCGCCTACTGGATCGCCGAGAAGCAGGCCCACTCCCCCGCCTTCCTGGCCCGGCTGATGCACATCACGCAGGTCGTGCTGGAGATCGGCACCGGCGAGGAAGGCATCGGGCTGACCATCCGCAAGGCCGAGGACCGCCCGGCCAGCCCGGTCGGTGTGCCCCACTACTTCCTGTCCGTCGACGGCCACCCCGAATCGCTCCGGACCCGCCGCGAGGCCCTGGAGATGCGCCTGCTGCGCGAGATCAGCCTCGCCCTCGGCAGCAGCCTGGACCTGAACGTCGTCTTCGACGGCATCATGCAGATCCTGGCCGCAGGGCTGGACATGCACCGGGGCACACTGGTGCTCGAGGATGCCGCCAGCAGCACGTTTCGCATCGCGGCCGCCCACGGCCTGAGCGACGCCGAGATGGCCAAGGGCGTCTATCGCCTCGGGGAAGGCATCACGGGGACGGTCATCCAGGACGGACGCGCCGTGGTCGTGCCGGACATCCGCCACGACCCGCGATTCCTGGACCGCACGGGCGCGCGCGGCAAGCTCCGCACCGGCCCGCCCGTCTCGTTCGTCTGCGTGCCGCTGAGCATCGGCCAGGAGGTCATCGGTGCCCTGAGCATCGACCGCGAGTTCATCGACACCGAGACGCTGTCCAAGGACGAACGCCTCCTCCAGATCGTCGGCTCCATGATCGCCCAGGCCATCAAGATCCACCGCATGGTGGGCGTCGACAAGGAGGAACTCCTGAAGTCGGACGGCCCGCCGGCCCCCGAATCCCGCTACGCCGTCGGCAGCATCGTGGCCGCCTCGCCCAAGATGCGCGAAGCCCTCTCACTGACCCGCGTCGTCGCCCGCAGCAACTCGACCGTCCTGATCCAGGGCGAGACGGGCACCGGAAAGGAGCTGATCGCCCACATCATCCACAACAACAGCCCGCGCCGGGACAAGCCCTTCGTGGCCGTCAACTGCGGCGCCCTGCCCGACACGCTGCTGGAATCGGAGCTGTTCGGGCACGTGCGCGGTTCGTTCACCGGCGCCGTGCGCGACCGCGCGGGCCGCTTCGCCCTGGCCGACGGGGGCACGATCTTCCTGGACGAAGTGGCCAGCATGAGCAATCAGCTCCAGGTCCGCCTCCTGCGCGTGCTGCAGGAGAAGACGTTCGAGCCCGTCGGCTCCTCCGAGGCCGTCAAGGTCAACGTGCGCGTCGTCGGCGCCACCAACGTCGACCTGGCACAGAAGGTCGACGACGGCGAGTTCCGCGAGGACCTCTACTACCGCCTGAACGTCGTCCCCATCCACCTGCCCCCCCTGCGCGAACGCCGCGAGGACATCCCGCGCCTCACCGAGCACTTCATGGACGTCTTCAGCCGCCAGAACGACAAGCAGGTCAACCGCATGTCCCGCGAAGCCCTCGACCTGCTGATGTCCTACGACTGGCCCGGCAACGTGCGCGAACTCGAGAACTGCATGGAGCGCGCCATCGTCCTGTGCCAGACGGGCACCATCGGCGCCGACCTCCTCCCGGACGCCCTGCGCACCTCGCGCCGCCGCCCCCGCCCCATGGCCACCACCGACCCGCGAGAGGCCCTCCGCCCCCTGATCGCCCACCTCCGCCACACCACCGCCGGCAACGTCCTGGGCGCCGCCATCGAGTTCGTTGAGGAGGCCGTCGTGCGCGCCGTCCTCCAGGCCAACGAGGGCGTGCAGACCCGCGCCGCCCGCGAACTCGGCATCAGCCGCAACACCCTGCGCGACCGCATCCGCGCCTACCGCATCTGACACCCACGCAGGGCGGCCCGATTGTGGTCACCCACTGACCGTGCGCACGTGCTGACCACCTCCGGGCCGCCTCCGGGCCGCCTCCGGGCGCCTCCTCCCGCGCCCGAACCGCCTCTTTCGCACACTCTGCCGCACCGACGCGGTGTGGCACGCCACTTGCATCCCCGCCCCTTTGAACCCCACGCGGGGCGTGCCTGCCTTGCTAACCCCTTATTGACAAAGGGCCTACACCACGATGACACTGATGAGACCCAACGCGTCCGGTGCCCTGCAGGGCACGAACCGCAGCCGCAGCGTGACGCCCAGCAGCGGCATCTGCTCGACGTGCGTCGACGGATGCCGGGGGAACTGCGAGCTGTTTCAGGCATCCTTCCGGGGGCGGGAGCTGCTCTATCCCCGCCCGTTCGGGCAGGTGACCGCCGCCGCCGAGAAGGACTACCCGGTCGACTACTCGCACCTGAACATCCAGGGCTACGCCTCCGGCGCCGACGGCCTCACAGGCGCCCTGCGGGCCGATTCGGACGACTGCATCTTCCCGAACGTCTCGACCGAGACGGCCTACGGCCGGCGGCACGCGGTGAGGATGTCCCTGCCGGTCTTCACCGGTGCGCTGGGCTCCACGGACGTGGCGGCGGCCAACTGGGACTCCATCGCGGCCGGAGCGGCCCTGACGGGCATGACGGTCGTCTGCGGCGAGAACGTCTGCGGCGTGGACCCGCGCCTGGAGGTCGGCGCGGACGGACGGGTGGCCGAGTCGCCCGAGATGCGCCGGCGGGTGGGCGTCTGGCGCCGCTGGCACACGGGGCGCGGCGACCTGGCCGTGCAGCTCAACGTGGAGGACACGCGGCTGGGCGTGGCCGAGTACTGCCTCGGCGAGCTGGGCGTCGAGACCATCGAGCTGAAGTGGGGGCAGGGCGCCAAGTGCATCGGCGGCGAGATCAAGGTGGATTCGCTCCAGCGCGCCCTCCAGCTCCAGTCGCGCGGCTACCTGGTCACGCCGGACCCCTCCCTGCCGCCCGTGCAGGATGCCTACCGCGACGGCGAGATCACGACCTTCGAGCGGCACAGCCGGCTCGGGTTCGTGGACGCCGAGGGCTTCCTGCGCGAGGTGGAGCGGCTGCGGGGACTCGGCGCCCGGCGGGTGACGCTCAAGACCGGCGCCTACGGCGCTCGGGAGCTGGCGATGGCCCTGCGATGGTCGTCCGACGCGGGGGTCGACCTGGTGACCGTCGACGGCGCCCCCGGCGGCACGGGCATGAGCCCGTGGCGCATGATGAACGAGTGGGGGGTGCCCACCTTCTACCTGCAGTCGCTCTGCTACCGGTTCTGCCGGCGGCTGGAGGCGCAGGGCCTGCCCGTGCCCGACGTCGCCGTCGGCGGCGGCCTCTCGGCCGAGGACCACATCTTCAAGGTGCTGGCGATGGGCGCGCCCTACGTCAAGGCCGTCTGCATGGGCCGCGCCTTCATGGTGCCGGCCTTCGTGGGGAAGAACATCGGCGAGTGGATCCGGTCCGGCGACCTGCCGAAGAACGTGTCCGCACACGGGACGTCCGTCGAGCAGATATTCTGCTGCTATGACGAACTCAAAGACCTCGTGGGCGAGGCGGTCTCGGAGCTGCCGCTCGGCGCGGTGGCCGTCTACACCCTGGCGCAGAAGCTGCGCACCGGGCTCCAGCAGTTCATGGCGGGGAGCCGCAACTTCAGCGTGCCGGCGATCGGGCGACGGGACCTGGTCGCACTGACGCGGGAGGCGGCCGAGGTCTCCGGCCTCCCCTACGTGATGGAGGCGGGGCTCGAGGAGGCGCAGGCCATCCTGGAGGGAGCCGTGCCGGCCCTGGCCCGCTGACCGGCCGGAGTTCCGCAGGGGCCACCCCGGGCGGCCCCTGTTCTTCCTCCCGGCCACACGACTACACCTGCGCCTTCCGCAGAAGCTCGATCATGGCTTCGTTCTGCCGGGCATTGGCCAGAAGCAGCGTGGTCATCGCCTGCAGGTAGCGCACCTGCCGCATCTCCATGTCCTCGCGGAACTCCGCGTCGCTCAGGTAGCCCTCGGCTTTCTCGATCAGTTCGGCCAGCTCGTTCTGTCTCGCATCAGTATCGGCCATCGGGATGCTCTTCCAGTTCCAGTGTGGATGATGAAGGGCCTACATGCCGACCGTAAGGCGTTCTCCGAGCGTATCCGGGAGGTCGGGCTCGGCCTTGATGCGTTCCATGGTGGTGCGGATGTCGTAGGGGACGCGCCGGATCTCGGTCAACTGGCTCACGATGCGGAAGCTCATGTCCTGGTCGTCGATGTAGGAGAACCGGAACCAGGCGTCCTTGAGCACCGCGAAGCTGGCCCGCCAGTTGCGGTCGCGCGGCTGTCCGACACTTCCCGGATTGACCACGCGCGGGGTCTGGATCGGGATGTGGCTGTGGCCGACGACCAGCATGCGCCCCGGCAGCCGCATGCTGGCCACCTCTCGCACCTCCCCGGGCAGCATGTACTCGTTGAGCATGTCGGCGGTCGTGCCGGGCTTTCCGTGCACCATCACCAGCCCCTCGTCGACGATCTGGAGCGGCAGGCCGCGCAGGAACTGCTTGTTGGGCTCGGTCAGCACGCGGCTGGTCCAGACCGAGGCCGCCTGGGCCGCGCTGTTCTTCTGCTCGAACATCTCGCGGCAGAGCACCTGCATCTCGCGCGGGAAGTCCGGATACACCCCGTCCAACCGGTCCAGGTTGGCGCAGACGAAGTCGTGGTTGCCCTGAACGGCCCGGATGCCGTGCTTCTGTATGAGGTCGCAGCATTCATTCGGATTGGGGCCGTACCCGACGATGTCCCCCGCACAGAAGACCAGGTCGGCGTCGGCGATCTCGCGCAGAACGGCCTTCAGAGCCGGCTCGTTGGCATGCACGTCCGAGATCACGGCAATCATGGCCGGCCACCGTCTGTCTGAGGGGCCTCTGTCACACCGGCCTCGTCACCCATCCCGCATCGACCGGCACAACATCCTATCAGACTCCGCGCGCCACGCGCAAACCAAAAGCCGGCGGCCCGTGCCGGGCCTCAGAGCGCCCGTTCGCTGTCCCGGATACGGTGGATCTCCTGGACCGGGTAGAGCCGTCCCGTGCCCATGCCCGGGCAGCGCTTGCACGCCACCTTCCAGGCGGTGGGGCTCGCCAGGAGGTCGTGCCAGAACGGGAACGAACGGCACTGCTCGGGGCGCTCCTGGTAGACGCTGCAGCCCTGCGGCGTCAGGAACACGCAGTCGCCGTTGGCCCGCTCCTTCAGGCTCACCCGCCACCAGACGCGCCGGCAGTACCGGGCCGCGAACTCACGCACGGGCATCGACAGGAACTCGGCCATCCGCTCCATCCGGCTCCGGGTCACCCACACGAACCCGGGCTCGCCCGTGCAGCAGAGGTTGCAGCGCGTGCATTCGAAGCGCAGGCCGTCCGCATACCACTCGGCCGCCTCGCCTGTGTCGGTGGGGTCCTGCGTCATCTACGGGAACTCTCCGGCTGGAAGGGCATGGAATCACACACCCTGCGGTTCAGGCCGGGCTGCGGGCCGGCTGCGGCAGGCCGCCGGGCTCCGGCCCTTCCTCGCGGTCGGTCGCGGCCGCCCGCCGCCCGGCGACGGCGGGCTTCTGTTCGGCCTCGGCCGCTCGCTCGGCCCTCAGGTCGGCCGCGGTGGCGCCGCGGAAGAGGCGGTCCACCTCGTCGCCCGTCAGGGTCTCCAGCTCGAGCAGGGCCTCGGCGATGCGCTCGAGCGCGCCCGCGTGCTCCCGGCACAGCGCCTGGGCCTTCTCGTAGCAGCCCATCAGCAGGGCGCGGATCTCCTGGTCGATGCTCTCCGCCATCCGGTCGCTATGCATCTTGCCCCGGGTGATCTCGTTGCCCAGGAAGACGTGCTGTTCGTCGTCCGAGTAGCGGATCGGCCCGAGTTCCGGGCTCATGCCCCACTGCGTGACCATCTTGCGCGCCAGGTCGGTCGCGGTGCGTATGTCGTTCTCGGCCCCGGATGAGATGTCGCCGCAGAACGCCTCCTCGGCCACGCGCCCCGCCATGCTCATCGTGATGTTGCCCAGGCACTCGCGGTAGCGCATCCCGTACCGGTCCTTCTCGGGCAGGATCATCGTCATGCCCAGGGCGATCCCGCGCGGGATGATCGTCACCTTGTGGAGCGGCTCCACGTGGCGGTCCAGCAGGGCCACCAGGGCGTGCCCGGCCTCATGGTAGGCCGTCATCTTGCGGTCTTCCTCGGTCATCACGCGGCTGCGCTTCTTCTGGCGGCCGAAGCGCACCTTGTCGCGCGCCTCCTCCAACTCCTCCATGGTCACGGCGTCGCGGCCGCGCGAGGCGGCCTGGATGGCCGCCTCGTTGACGAGCGCCTCCAGGTCGGCGCCGGTGAACCCGGGCGTTCCGCGCGCGATCTCGCCCAGGGCCACCTGCGGAGCCAGCCGCACGGCGCGCCCGTGGACCTGCAGTATCTCCTCCCGCCCGGTCAGGTCCGGCATGTCCACGACGATCTCGCGGTCGAACCGCCCGGGCCGCAGCAGCGCCGGGTCCAGCACGTCCGGCCGGTTGCTGGCCGCGATGACGATCACGCCCTCATCGCGGCTGAACCCGTCCATCTCGCTCAGGATGGCGTTCAGGGTCTGTTCGCGTTCGTCGTGGCCGCCGCCCAGCCCGGTACCCCGCTTGCGCCCCACCGCGTCGATCTCGTCCAGGAAGATGATCGACGGCTGGCTCTGGCGCGCCTTGCGGAACAGGTCACGAACGCGCGCGGCGCCCACGCCGACGAACAGCTCCACGAAGTCCGATCCGCACAGGCTCAGGAACGGCACGTCCGCCTCGCCAGCGATGGCCTTGGCCAGCAGCGTCTTGCCCGTGCCCGGCGCGCCCACCAGCAGCACGCCGCGCGGAATCCGGCCGCCCACGCGCTGGAACTTCTCAGGGTTCTTCAGGAACTCGACGATCTCCTGCACCTCCTCCTTCGCCTCGTCGACCCCGGCGACGTCGTCAAAGGTCACCAGAGGCCTCTCCTTGCGGGCGTGCGAGGTGCTGCTGCCCACGAACGGCATGATGCCGTCCCGAGGGTTCGCCACACGCATCTGCCGGTTGAACAGGTAGATCATCAGCACGAACAGCAACAGGATCGGCGCGATCTGGAGCAGCAGCATGGGCATGAAGCCCGGCGTCTTCACCTCCAGCCCGTCCTGGGGCAGCGCAGCGACCCAGTCGTCCATGTGCTCGTCGATGTAGCCCTGGGTCAGCCCCACCCAGAACGTCATCGGGGCTTCGGGCGGCGACTTGCAGACGCCGTGCACCTTCACCCCCTCGATCCGCATGCGCGCCACCTGCCCGGCCTTGAGCAGTTCGTGCAGTTCGCCCGGGGTGATCCTCCGCTCGGCCGGGCGGCTCAGGCTCTGGTAGAGCAGCAGCCCGACCAGCCCGGCGCCGATCGCCACGACCCAGATCAGCAGTTGCCGGCCGATCCGGGGACGGTTCGGGCCGTCCGTGTCCGCAGAATCACCCGGCGGCACCGGCCGGCGACGCTTGTGTTCATCGTCCAGAGACATCGGCCATCCCGTCTGGTTCAGACCGCTTCGGAGACACTCCCCAAACCCATGCTACCATGGCTCCTGCATCTGGTCCACGACCCGCATGGCCAGCTCCTCGAACAGCAGCCGGTTGGCGCCCTCGCCGGTCATCCACGCCACCCGCACGGAATCGCTCACCGACTGCGGCGGCACGATGTCGGCCCCCGTCAGGCGGTCGACCCAGCGAAAGCGCACGACGCCCGTGACGCGGGAGATCAGGACGACGTCGTCCTCGGACTTGATGTGCGTGGCCAGGTCCAGGCTGACCAGCTCGCCGCTCAGGACGCTGTCCGCGCGGCCGGGGCCGGCGAAGACCAGCGGGGTGCGCAGCTTGATCTCGTCCTCGATGGCCCGCGTCAGGTCCACCTCGTAGCCGCGCCAGAACGTTCGGTTGTCGAAGACGCGCAGGTGCACCGTGCGGATGTCCGGACGGAACAGCGGACGCGCCGTGTAGCCGCGACAGCCCCCGACGGCAGCGGCGGCCGCCACGAGGGCCAGGAGCCCGCAGCATCGCGGGACGATCGCTCGGTTGCAGCATCTGCTCACGGGTAGGTTCTCCTCAAGGCCCGGTTTCGGTCGCAACGCCCGGCAGCGCCAGCTCCTGCACGGTGCCCCGCAGGGGCGCCTCGAGCCCGGCCCGGATCCTCTGCAGTTCGACCTCGGCCCATCCGGCCTCGGGCGACTCCGGGAACTCCCGCAGGAGGCGCTCCAGGTAGACCACGGCGGCCCAGGGCTTCCTCTCGGCGTCGATGTAGAATCGGGCGACCTGCCAGACGAACGACGCGCGTGCGGCCTGCACGTCGGCCACGCGCTCGCGGGCCTCGGGCGCGTGCAGGTCGCTCGGATAGGTCCGGGCGAAGTCCTCGAACTGCTTCTCCGCGTTCTCCATACGCTCCAGCCCGAGGCCGAGCCACTGCGCCATCCGCCACTCGCACTCGGCCGCGCGGAACCACGCGTAGGTGTTGTGCTCGCTGCGCGGGAACTCCGTGATCAGCTCCAGGTAGAAGGCCTCGGCGTCCAGGTAGCGCCGCGCCCGGAAGAACGCGTCCGCCTTCTCGCACAGGATCGTCGCCGCCTCGTCGGCATCCCGGGCCGTGACCACCAGGCGGTCATAGAGCGTGCCGGCCGCATCCGGCTCCTCAACGGCCAGCACGCGCGCCGCCGTCCGCTGGTATCCGCGCGTGCGCGCGGCGAACGGGCTGTCCGGAAACTCCTCGGCGACCCGCTCCAGCTCATCGAACGCCTCGCGCGGCCGGCCGGTCGCCAGCAGCCCGCGGGCGATCGCAAATCGCGCCTCGGCCGCCCATTCCGCATCGGGCTCGGCCGCCAGCAAAAGCCGCAGCTCCTCCGTCCCGCTCGACCACTGCCCCCGGCCGATCAGGGCCAGGGCGTGCAGCCGCCGCGCCTCCGCGTCCTGGCGGGGCAGGTCCTCCAGGCTCATCTCGCCGGTCTCCGGCATCCACATCTCGGCGGCCATCGCGGACCCCACGGCCGCCGCGGCAGCCAGCGCCATCGCCAGGCCCACCATCCGTCGGAATGCCCAGGCCATCCCGTCACCTTTCGCTGCGGACACAGACCGATCCTACGGGATTCTATCAGAAGACGGGGCCCCGGTGCACACGTCTTCCAGCGCCCGGCCGACGGCCCGCCGCAACGGGGTCGCCCACTCCACGGCCGGCGACGCCGGATCGAACGAATCCTCCTGCGCCGTCCCGTCGGCACTGCTCCGCGCGGTCACGCGCACGCGCGCGCCGGCCGCCGCGGCGTCCGGCCGGAACACGGCCACCACCGGCTGGTCGGCGAAGTCGGCCGGACCGCACACGATGCGGGCGCCGACCCCGCCACCTGCCTCCGCCTCGACGCTCCGGAGGGCGGCCGAGCGAAGCCCGAGCAGCAGGTCGAAGACCGCCAGCTCGGCCGCCTGGGCCGGCGGGAGTGCCAGCGCCACGCCGCCGGAGGCGGCGGCGAGGTCCCGATAGCCCGGCGCCGGACGGTCGGCCCCGATCTGGAGCACCGCCAGCCGCACGCGCGATCGGTGCAGCACCTGCCGGCAGGCCGAGAGATCCCCGGGCACGTTGCGCCCCGTGACGAACACCACCAGGCTCTCGCCCGTCGCCTCGGCGCCCGAGAGCGCCTCGTGCAGGAAGTCGCCCGGGCGCGGCTCGGCGCCGTCCGCGAGCCCCCAGAGCGCCGTCAGCATGGTGTCCGCACGCTCGGGTGAATGCGGCGCCAGGCGGTTCGGCTCCAGCTTCAGGGTGCCGTCGTAGGCCAGCAGTCCGCTGAAGGTCGCCGGCGGCAGGGTGTTCAGGAGCACTTCCAGAGCGTCGTGCGCCGCGGCCGCTCCGCCCTCCCCGAACTCGCCCGCGGCGTCGAACGCCACGATGACGCTCCGCCCCTTGCGGACCCACTCGTCGCGCGGGGCGCGCGGCTGCCAGGCAGCCACGGTCACGCCCCCGGCCTCGGTCGGGAACGCCATCTGATGGACGGCCGGTCCCCGGCCGGGCTCATATTCGATGACGATCGGGAGGCCGGGGTCGACGTGCTCCCGGCGGCCGGACCACGCGGTGATGCCCGATCCCTTCGGGGCCGCCGCCAGCGTCGGACAGGCCAGCCGGCGCAGACCGGACTCGCCCGGCGCCTCGACCTGGACCGTCAGCCGCCCGATCCCGCCGCCTGTCCAGACCCACGGCAGCAGGCCGAGCGCATGGCGCTCCTCTCGCGCGCGCACCACGCAGAGCGCCGCCATCTCGTGCACCGCGCGCCCCCCGGGCTCCAGCACGATGCCCCGCGCGGGGACCTCCGCCAGCGGACTCGGCAGCAGCGCGCCGGCGGGGCGCAGCTCGCCCTGCCAGACCTCCGGGCCCTCGTTGGCCAGCGTCAGAGCGATCTCCACAAGGGCCAGCGCGCCGTGCAGGTGCGCACGCACGTCCAGCGCCACGATGGCGACCGAGGGCGGCAGGACGGGCGCGTCCGGCCGCAAGGGAACGGCGGCGAGCTGGCGCGGCGTGAGGCGGCCGCCCTCGTGGAGCGGGAACAGGTGCAGGAAATGCGCCAGCTCCGCCCCCCGGGCCGCCCGAACCGGCCCGGCCGGGCGGCCGCCGGTCAGCACCGCCACCTGGCCGGGGCGCAGTTCCACGGCCTCGTCGCCCTCCCCGGCCGTCGCCGCGCCGGCGATGCAGCCGATCTTGAGGCGCTCCAGGGACCGCGCGACCGAGAGCAGTCCCGTCGCGCAGCGCACGGTCCCCGCGCCGGACAGGACCTCCGTCACGTCCTCGCCGCCCGTGCATTCCACGTAAGCGCGGCCCACCACCAGCTCCGCCTGCTGCCCCTCGCCGAACGCAACGCGCGCCATGGGCGGAAGCGACCAGAGGGCCGCTCCGTGGCGGACCCGGGCGAGCGCGTCCGGGCCGGTTCGCACCTCCGAACAGACCGGCAGGGGTTCCCGGCCGGTCAGGGGCCGCCAGTCGTGCGTCCCGGGCACGCAGACCTGCACGCCGCCCACGGCCAGCACGACGCCCGGGCCGCCCGGATCGGCCGCGCCCGGCGAACCGAGAAGCGCAATGCCCGCCACGGCCGCCACCAGGATGCCGATGAGCGCCACGGCCGCGATGGCCGCCTTCTTCTGCCCGGGCATCTGAGGGGTCGGGTCGGCCGGCGGGCCGTCCAGTTGCATGGGACGGTCCAGGGCCTGGCGGAGGCCCTCGGACATGATCTGGTCGAGTTCGGGCGGCGGCTCGGCGGGCGGCATCGCGCGGATCGCGTCGCGCACCGCCCGGTACTCGGCCAGTCGGCGCACGCAGCCCGGACACTGGCGCAGGTGCTCGGCCAGATCGGCACCGGGATGCGCCTGGCCGCCCTGCAGGACCAGGCTCACGATCGACCGCGCGGCGTCTGGACACTTCATGGGGTCCCGGCCGCCTCCCTGCGCCGCAGCCGGGCCATCGTCCGATAGGCGCGCGCCAGACAGTGCCGCGTGCGCTCCACGCTGAAGTTGCACACGAGGGCGGCGTCCTCGACGCTCAGGCCTGCCAGCGTGGCGAGCAGAAAGGGCTGGCGCAGCGCGCGGTCTATGTCCACCACTCGGAAGAAGAGCCGTGCCCGCTCCGTCGTGCGCTCGGTCCGCTTCAGGTCGTCGAGAAGATCGGTCAGCCCGAACGTCTCCGGACGCGTCGCCGGCGTGGTGTTCTGCGTGGCCACCGCGTAGAGCCAGGTGCGGAACGAGCCGAACCCCGCGAACGCACCCCGCCAGCCCGCCAGCAGCGCCCACGTGCTGCGCAGCGCCCGTGCGGCGGCGTCCTGCTTGCCCGTGCTGAGCAGCAGGTACCAGTAGAGTTCGCGCCGGTAACGCCGTTCGAGCGCGGGAAGGGCCTCGTCCTGACCGGCGACGAACGCCGCCCACAACTGCTCGTCCGACCGCTCGTCGCGGTGCTCTCCGTCGCCCATGCCGTCCTCCGGGAAAGGCCCCATTCTACGCGCAACGCGCCGCCCCCGCCAACTCCGGGGCAGCCGGCGCCGGCCGCCCGCGCCGTGGCATCGCGGGCGGTGCGCTGGTAGAATGCCGCCATGCGAATCGGGAACGGCTACGACATCCACCGGCTGGGCGCAAACCGCATGCTCGTCCTGGGCGGCGTGCAGTTCCCCGGCGAGCCGGGGCTCATCGGCCACAGCGACGCCGACCCGGTCATGCACGCCCTGGCCGACGCAGTGCTGGGCGCCGCCGCGCTCGGCGACATCGGCGAGCACTTCCCCGATACCGACCCCGCGTGGAAGGGCGCCGACAGCGCGGGCATCCTGGCCGAGGCGCTCCGACTCGCGGCGGTCGAACGCGGCCTGCGACCGGTCAACGTCGACGTGAACGTCATCGCGGAACGCCCGCGCCTGGCGGAGCGCAAGGCGGCCATCCGCGCGCGCCTGGCGGCCGTCACCGGCCTGCCGGCCGACTGCGTGAGCGTGAAGGCGCGCACCGCCGAAGGCCTCGGCCCCGTGGGCCGTCGCGAGGCCATCGAGGTCCATGCGGTCGTCCTGATGGACACACTCTGAGGCGCCGGCCCCTCTCCTACCCGCCCCCGGCCAGTTGCCGCGACCTCTCCGTGGCGGCCGCTACGGCCTTGACGAACGCGGTGCGCACGCCGCCCGCCTCCAGCGCCCGCAGGCCCTGCTCGGTCGTGCCGCCGGGCGTGGTCACGTCCGCGCGGAGTTCGGCCGGGCTGCGGCCGACCTCGGCGGCCATGCGGCCGGCGCCCAGCACCGTCTGGGCGGCCAGGCGGCCGGCCACGTCGCGGGGCAGCCCCGCCGCCGCGCCGGCGTCCGTCAGCGCCTCGATCACCAGGTAGACGTACGCCGGGCCGCTGCCGCTCAGGCCGGTCACCGCGTCCATCTGCCCCTCGTCCACGCGCACGCACAGGCCCACCGAGCGCAGCATCTCGTCGATCAGCATCGCGTCGGCGTCCGTCGCGCCGGGGCCGACGCAGTAGGCGGCCGCGCCGGCCCGCACGAGCGCCGGCGTGTTCGGCATGATGCGCACCAGGCGCTCGGTGCCGAGCATCCCACGCAGGGCGTCCAGAGGCACGCCGGCGGCGATCGACGCCACCAGATGCCCGGGGGTGAGCGCCGCCGTGAGGTCGCGGCAGGCGTGCGGGACGATCTGCGGCTTGACGCTCAGCACGATCACGTCGCACGCACGTGCAAGTTCCGCGTTGTCCGCCAGGACGCGCGCGCCCAACCGAGCCGAGAACAGGCGGCGGCGCTCCTCGGCCGGATCGGCCACGTACAGCCGTTCCGCGGCGGCCGCGCCCGCCGCGATCATGCCGCCCACCAGGGCGTCGGCCATCTTGCCGGCCCCCACGAAGCCCACCGTCCGCTCGATCATGGTCTCCTCCCTTGCCGGATGCTCTGCGGGCGGCATTATGCCCGGAGGGCGCGCCCGTGCGCAACGCGCGCGCAGCGTGCGCGCGTTTCTCCGACGTCCACTTGCGCCGTCCGTAGGGGCCATGTACACTCGGCACGTCCTGTGTATAGAAGCCACACCATGCCCTCCGTACCGATAGCGTTCGCCGTGCTCCGGACGACCGGCCCGTCGCCGGCGGACGACCGCGTGACGGACGCGGCCGCCGTGCGCTGCGACGCGGACGGCGCCGCAGCGCCCTGGCGTGCCCCCGCCGGCGCCGGACGGGGGCGGAAGGCGGACGGGCGCCTGATCGCGGCCCTGCAGGCCCACTGCGCCGCCCTGCCGTTGGTGGTCGAGGACGCGGCCGCCTTCGCGGCGTTCCTGTCGGCACGCCAGGCGCCGCTGCCGAGCGTCCTGCTCGGCCTTTCGGACCTGGCGCGCATCGTCCACCCGACGGCCCCCGACTACTCGCTGCCCGCGCTGGCGGACTTCCTGGGGCTCGGGGCGCCGGACGCGGAGGCGGACGCGGTGGCCCGCGCGCTGCTCGTCAAGGGCGTGTGGGAGCACCTGGAGCAGGACCTCCGCCGCCTGCCGCCGGCGGCCCTGGACCTGATCTGCCGCCTCGCGGACGCCTCCGGTGCCCCGCTCGCGCGGGTGCTGCGGGCGGCCGCCGCCGAGGACGGACGCCTGGCGCTGGAGCCCGACGGCGGCCCGGAGCAGCTCCTGACCGACCACTCCGACCTGCTGCGCCGCGCACAGAAGGAGCCCGCGCGCGAGCCCACGCAGGAACCCCTGCGCACCGACGCCATCTGCCGCATGTTCTCGCGCGAGGGCCTGATCGGCCGGGGGCTTGCCGACTACGAGCCCCGCCCGGAGCAGGCGGACATGGTCTACGCCGTGTGCGAAGCGCTCAACGAGGGCGCGCATCTGCTGGTCGAAGCGGGCACCGGCACCGGCAAGTCGCTTGCCTACATGGTGCCCGCCATTGCCTGGGCGTGCACGAACGGCGACCGGGTCGTCATCTCCACGAACACCCGCAACCTGCAGGAGCAGCTCTACCGCAAGGACTTGCCGCTGCTGGGCCGGCTGTTCCCGGACCGCGTCCGGAGCGCCCTGCTGAAGGGACGCACGAACTACCTGTGCGCGCGGCGGTTCGCGCACCTGGCCCGCTCCTTCGACCGCGAGATCGCCGATCCGGCCGACTGCCTCGCCCTGGCGCCGCTGGTCGCCTGGCTGGCGGAGACCGAGACCGGAGACCTGGCCGAGTGCAACGGCTTCCAGCTCAGTCCCGCGGCGGCCTCCCTGACGTCGGCGCTCGTGACGGGGGGCGAGGAGTGCGCCGGCCGCGCCTGCCGCATGCGGAGCCGGTGCTTCGTCCAGCGCGCCCGGGCCCTGGCCCAACTGGCGGACATCCTCGTGGTCAACCATGCCCTCCTGTTCGCCGAGAGCGGGCTGGAGACCCCCGTGCTGCCGCCCTATCGGTGCGTCGTGTTCGACGAAGCCCACAACCTGGAGGACGTCGCCACCGACGCGCTCTCGGTCGTCGTCGAGCCGTACAGCGTCTACCGCGTCACCAACTTCCTCTATCGCAGCCGCCGCGACGGGAGCGGCAGCGGCCTGCTGGCGACGGCGATGTACGAGGTCGGCCGCATGCGCGACCGCCCCGGAGCCGTGGCCCCGGGCGCGGCGCGCGAACTCTGCACGAACGCCATGGCCGCGGTCACCGAGGTGACCGACGCGGCGCGCCAGTTCTTCGAGACGATCGGCGAGCCGTTCGCCGAGGTGCCGCCGTCCGTCGAGCGCATCCTGCTGGCCGAGTGCCGCCCGTCCCTGGGCTCCGGCAGCGAGGCGTGGCAGGCCGGCGCACGGCTTCAGGAGACCGTTCGGTCGCTCGGTGGGCAACTGGAGGAGCTTGCGAAGGCGTTCGAGGGCGCCGAGCGCGAGGCCGCCGCAGGCGGCGAGCTGGCCACCGACCTGCGCGCCCAGACCGTGCGCCTGCAGGAGGTCTGCGCCGCCATCGAACTCGTTCTGGCGCAGGAGGACGAGGCATTCGTCTACTGGCTCGAACGGACGCGGCGGGACCGCGGCGACCAGTGCTCCCTGCACGCCGCGCCGCTGCGCGTGGCGCAGTACTTCCGCGACGCCTTCCTGCGCGACAAGCGCACGGTCGTGTTCACCTCGGCCACGCTTCAGGTGGACGGCAGCTTCGACTACATGATCGAGCGCCTGGGTGCGGAGAACACCCCGGCCGAACGGCTGCGGTGTCTCGCCCTGGGCTCTTCGTTCGACTACGAGCGGCAGGCCCTGGTGGGGGTGACCGCCTTCCTGCCGGACCCCGGCGGGCAGCGCAACAGCCAATACGACGTCGAACTGGCCGCGTTCCTCACCGAACTGCTCGAATGCACGCAGGGCCGCGCCATGGTCCTGTTCACGTCCTACTCGCTCCTGAGCTTCGTCTACGACGCCGTCAGGGGGCCGCTGCAGCGGCTGGGCATCACCGTGCTCGCGCAGGGCCATAGCGGCAGCCGCGAGGCGATCACGGGGCTGTTCCGCACGCGCCCGCGCTGCGTGCTGCTGGGCACACGGAGCTTCTGGGAGGGCGTGGACATCTCGGGAGAAGCCCTGAGCTGCCTGGTGCTGACCAAGCTGCCCTTCCACGTCTTCACCGACCCGCTCGTGCGCGGGCGCACCGACTACCTGCGGGCGCTGGGCCGCGACCCGTTCCGGCACTACACGCTCCCGGAGGCCGTGATCGACTTCCGCCAAGGGTTCGGACGGCTGATCCGCACGCGCACCGATGCCGGCGTCGTCATCGTGACCGATCGGCGGCTGACCACCAAGGGCTACGGCCGGAGCTTCCTGCGCAGCCTGCCGACCCGGCACCGGGTCTTCGACACCCCGCAGGACGCCCTGGAGGAGGTGCGGCGGTTCTTCGCCCGCGTCCGGGACAACGGCTCATGATGCGCCCAGAACCGTTCGGTAGACCTGGATGACTTCCTGCGCCTGCCGCGAGGTCGAGAACAGGTCGCACATGCGCTGCCGGGCCGCAGCCCCCCAGGCACGACGCCGCTCGCCGTCGGCCGCCATCTCCAGGATCGCCTCGGCCAGTTGCCCCGGCGTATCGTCCACGACGATCCCCGTCCGGCCGTCCAGCACGATGTCGGGCAGCACGCCGCGCCCGGCCACCACCAGCGGCTTGCCCATCGCCGCCATCTCCATGGCCGCCCGGCAGGAGCCGTCCGACCCCGGCATCAGCATCATGCCGGCGTCGAAGGTCGCCAGCACGTCGGCGTAGTCGTCGCTCCGGTAGCCCAACGGCAGGACCGTCCCGCCCAGGCCCGTCGCCAGCACCGGGCGGTCCAGGAGTTCCTCCCTGTGCGTGCCGCGGCCGCAGACGGCGATCCGGACGCACGGGTTCCTGCGCGCCACCGTCTGCGCCGCCCGCAAGAGCACGTCGAAGCGCCGGTGCCGCTGCACGCGCGCCACCAGCCCGATCACCACGTCGCCCTCGCCGAAGCCCAGCCGCGCGCGCAGTCCGTCGGGCGGATCGGCGGGCTGGAAGGCCCGCACGTCGATGGCGCCCCGCACCGCGCTCACCGTGCCGGGCGCGCGCCGCAGGCGCTCCAGCGCCTGCGCAACGTGCCGCTCGCTGAGCACGATCAGGTGGTCCAGGTTCCGGGGCCCGTAGAAGCGTCGCTCCAACAGCCCGCCGGCGTACTGGCGCGCCCCGTGATCGGTCCGCACCGTCGGGATGGTGCGCCGGGACCCGGCCAGGACCCCGATGAACTGATCCCACCCGCCGTGGAAGTGGATGATCCCGTAGTCGGCATCCGCCGCCTCGCGCAGCCGTCGGCGGGCGCGGAGCGCCTCCCGGAGGCTCCAGGCCCCGTGCGGCCGGAACACCTCCAGGCAACGGACCCCGGCCTCCCCGGCGCGCTGGGCCACGAGGTTCGGCACCCCGGGCGGCGCCGCCATACAGGCCAGGTCCGAGACCCAGCCGCGCTCGGACAGGTCCGCACAGAGCCGGACCACCGGCCCGGACGGGCCCGTCCACTTGTAGTCTGCCAGACAGTGCAGGACTCTCGGGTACACCCCGCTCACACCTCTTGTCGGCCGGAGCGCCCATGATAGTCGCGCACGGCGCGGAAATCCAATCGAGCCCGCGGCCCGGCGGCGGAAATGCTCCGAAACGCTTGCACTGCGCCCGCCTTTGGGGTAACATTGGCTGCTTGAGCGCGAAGGTGGCGGAATTGGCAGACGCGCTAGACTTAGGATCTAGTCCGCCTTGAGCGGATTGGGGGTTCGAATCCCCCCCTTCGCACCAATTCCACCACGGACGTTCTGCAGCGGAGCGGGTGTAGCTCAGCGGTAGAGCACCAGCTTGCCATGCTGGGTGTCGAGGGTTCGAATCCCTTCACCCGCTCCATCCCCCGTCCCGACGAACCCCTCCTCGCCCACCGCCCGTCCGTACGCCGCCCGCACCGGCGCCCGTGTGCACGCACGTCTGCGGCCGGGGACGGCCGCGCTGCCCGGTGTTGTTCGGAGGGCCGGGCATGGCAGGCGCGGGCACGACGGAGCGTGCCCCTCCAACGGCGGGGTCGCGTCCGTGCAAGTGGAGGGCCGCGCTCCGTCGCGGCCGGGGATGGCAGGCGGCCGGCCATTGCAGGAGCGGGCACGACGGAGCGTGCCCCTCCAACGGCGTGAACCGTTCGTGCAAGTGGAGGGCCGCGCTCCGTCGCGGCCGGGGGTCGGTGGAGGGCCGCGCTCCGTCGCGGCCGGGGATGGCAGGCGGCCCGTCATTGCGAGAGCGGGCACGACGGAGCGTGCCCCTCCAACGGCATCCCTGCCGGCCCCGGCGGCTATGGCTCCAGCCGGACGCTCTGTGCGATGCGTCCGGCAGCGCCCGCCGGGCCGACCAGGTAGAGCGGCGTCGGGGACACGGTGACCGTCGGCCCCGAGACGGACCGCCCCATCAGGTCCAGGCATTCGGCCCCGTCGGGAATGGAGACCCGCGCCGTGCCCGCCGCGTCCCACAGGACGCAGACCGCCTGAACGCCGGTCTCGAACCCCAGGGAGAACCGATCCTCGCCCACGTCCCCGGAGGCCGCGAACCGCGCGTTCGGCCCCATCAGGTCCGTGAAGACCGCCAGCGCCGGGAAGACGCGCGCCGGGGCGCCGCCGTACTTGAAGAACATGCAGTTGTAGTTGGGCTGGTTCACGCGCCCGCCCACGCCGGCGTGCACGATGATCTTCTCCACCCCGCGCGCCATCATCACGGCGAAGAGGCGGATCGTGTACTCGGCGCACTGGCGCTCGTCGGCCAGCAGCCGCTGCCCCGCCCACCCGGTTCCCGGCAGCACCGGCTGGGCCGGCGGGTCGTCGTCGCCGTAGTAGGAGAACTCCGTGACCCACATCGGCTTGCGGCCGCCGTGTCGGTCCATCCGTTCCAGCAGTTCATCCGTCTGGCCGATGAAGCTCTCCGGCGGCACCCGGCCCGGGTAGAGGTGCAGGCCGAAGATGTCGACGTGCTCCAGGCAGCCCGCCTCGATCACCTCGCGGGTCAGGTGGCGCGGAGAACTGCCGATCCCGCCGATCACCCGGCACTCCGGGTCGGCGCGGCGCATCGCGGCGGCCGCCTTCGCCAGCAGGTCCACGTAGTCGGCCGGTGTATACCCGCCCGAGGCGGGCAGCGAGTAGTGCGTGTAGATCGGCTCGTTCAGGAACTCCCACACGCGGATGCGGCCGCCGTAGTGCTCGACGGCCCTTCCCACGAACTCCGCGAGCCGCTCGGGGTCCTTCGGCGCCCAGGCCAGCCCGCCCGGCGCCCTCCCCGACACCTCCGCATCCGGCGGAACGGACGTGTTCCATACGGTCGAAGGATACGGCGGCAGAAGGGCCGTCACGTTCACCCCTTCCCGGATGACCCGGTCGACCTGCACGTCGCCGATCTCCCATCGGTATTCGCCCTGCCGCGGCTCCAGGTCGTGCCACTTCAGCGTCCAGTCCCTGTGCCACGTGCACCCGGCCTTCCTCGCCAGCCGGATCAGGTATGCGTCCGGGAAGGCGTGGTTCAGCCCCAGAGCCGTATCATCCCACCGCGGCTCGGGCACGAACGCCAGGCGCAGATCCTGAGACCACGAGCGGCCGGCCGCGCTGAACTCGGCCGTCAGGCGGTAGTAGCCTCTCCAATCGGCCGGCAGCTCGACGTCCCGCTCGGCGCCCGAGGACGGCGGCACGTCCAGGCGGACGTCCGGCAGCTCGATCGCCTCGTCGAAGAAGTCCGCAGCCCGCAGGCGGACGGCGACCGCCCCGGCCTCTTCCGTATGGTTGCACGCGCGCAGCCTGATCGAGGCGGGCGTCGCGGCCGTGAAGATGCCGGCCGGGCTGTTGGGCTCAATCCCGGCCTCCAGGGGCGCGTACGGCTCAAAGGCTGTCGCCACCTCCCCCCGCTCGAGCTGGACGGCGTCGATGTCCACGGCCACCGGCGAGTCATCGACCAGGTCGGGGCCGACAAAAACGTAGACGTAGCGCGTCTCCGGGCGGAACGTGAACGAGTAGCGCCGCCAATCGGTCGAGAGCCGGACGGTCTCCCGCAGGTCGCGGGCACGGACCCGCGAGGCGCCCTCCGGCTCCTCCGCGCGCACGCCCAGGGCGGCCTGGGCGCCGTCCGCGCTTGCGCGCATCCGGCACGAAAGGGTGTACGCCTCGCCGGGCTCCACGGGAATCCAGCCCACGTTGGCCGCCTGCATCATCCGGATGCGCCGCGCCACGGGCTCGTAGTAGTCCCAGTACAGCATCGGCCCGTCCGGCCCGCCCAGCGGCACACGCAGGAAGCGCCGGCCGTGCGCCGCGCCGTCGGATTCGATCCGGCCCTGGAGGCGGTCCAGGTTCCCCCAGGCGATCGGGCGTCCGACGGCCCCCCAGCCGACCAGCCCCAGCTCAAAGGAGCCGTTCGGCACCATGTTCCTGCCGGCCGCCGGCGGGACCGTCTGTGTGAAGGCCACCTCGTCCACCGTGAACTCCACGATGCGCACGTCGTCCAGGTACAGCGTGCCCGCCTCGTGGAACCAGAACTGGAGCCGGCTGGTCTCGCCCACCGACGCCGTCGCGCGGAACGGCACCCGCACCTCCTGCCACTGTGTCGTCAGCGGCACGCCGACGCTCAGCCCGGCCGGCTGCCAGTCGGCGGTATCCGTCAGCGCCACGGTGACGCTGCGGTCCTTCATCCCCTCCGCGCGCATGCGGCAGGAGAACTCGTAGAGCCGGCCGCGCTCCACGTGCACTCGGCCCACCTGGGCCACCATGGCGTGGTGGGAGCCGCCCGAACCCTCGCAGCGCGTGCACTCGAGCCGGCCGTGCGTGTTGCCGTCGTCATGGACCACGGTCAGCTCCTGATCGACGCCGCCCGGGTCGCCCGCCGCCTGCCAGTACAGGGGCCGCCCGTCCTCGACCTGCGCAAAGTCCCCGTTCGACACCCGATTGTCCATCATCATCTCCTGCGCGTTCCCGGGCCCGGCCAGCAGGGCCGCCCCGATCCACAGCATTCCGATCACCGACCGCGTCCCTGCGTTCATCGTTCGTCCTTCGCACTTCTCTGCTTGTGCAGATGGTCCGTCAGCTCGCTGGGCCGCATCCACGCGACGCGCTCTTCGTGGAACTCCCGGATGCGCGCCACCACCAGGCGGAACGCGTCCCAGCCGACTCCATCGGCAGGGTTCAGGCCCTGCCAGTGCGCATGGAAGAGGCAGTATGGCGCCCCCTTCCGGATGTACTCGGCGATGCGGCCGCCCTGCCCGTCCGCCGTGATGTAGTAGTCCGGATCGACGTGCGCAGGGCTGTTCTCCCAGCGGCCCAACCTGTCCTCGCCGATCACGGGCATGTCGTAGACGCCGAACTCGCCCTCGGCGGCCATGCATTCGGCAAGGCCGCGCCTGTGGACGAAGCACGGCACGGTCGGGCCGCGGAAGCCCCCGCGCCGGGCCACGTTCAGCAGCGCCCGCCAGCAGTTCGCGCTCAGGTTCGTCGCCCCCTGCCTTCGCAGTTCGGCATAGCGCGCCGCCGCCTCCGGACCGCCGCCGCCGGGCCACGTCAGGCCGGTGAAGCGCACGCCGATCTTCGCGCCCTCGGCAATGATGTCCTCGAAGTACTCCTCGTATTCCGCCGCCGGCACCTCCGGTTCGTGCATCCAGAGCCCTTCGTAGGGGGCGTCCGGCGGGATGGTGCGTGTGCGGAAGTCATAGCGGCGGCCGTGGGTCATTACCTCCATGTGGGAGTCGATGCCACATGCACAGGCCCGCTGCAGTTGCTCGATGTAGATCCGCTCGGCATCCGACCTCGGCTCGCTGAGCACGCGGCCGCCGGAACCGAGCGCCAGGATCACGCTGGATTCTCCGGCGATAGCCTCCGCACGGACGTAGTCCAGGAAATCGCCGAACGCACTGGGCGGCGCCCGCCAGGGGCTCGTGTCGTCACAGAAGAAAGACAGGATCGTCGTCTTCATCCTCTCCTCCCGGTCGCCCGGTTCGGCATCCGCCGCAGGCTCAGCGGCGCGTGCCGTCCGCATCGGCTTCGAGAGTGGGAGCAGCAGGGCTGCCGCACCGACACACCGCTTCAGGAAGCTCCGTCTCTCCATGTGCGCACCCCTCCTTGAACCCAGAATGCGTGTGGCTGCCTCGCCGCGCCGGGGATGTCGGGCATCTGTCCGCACCGGTTCGAGAAGCGGAACGGCCGCCCATGATCGCACGCCCGCCACGCGCGCGCAACCTCCGCGCCGGATGCCCGACCGCCCGTGCCGCTTGGCAGGCCCCCGGCGGGCCCTGTACAATGGGCCGGCGCAGACACTCCGTTCCCCCTCTGGCGCCGGAGCCGCCCCGTTGTCCGACACACGTTTCGACATCATCGTCGTGGGCGCCGGCCACGCCGGCTGCGAGGCCGCGCTCGCGGCTGCCCGCATGGGCGCGCGCACGCTGCTGCTGACGATGAGCCTGGACACCGTCGGCCTGATGAGCTGCAACCCCGCCATCGGCGGGCTGGCCAAGGGACAGCTTGTCCGCGAGATCGACGCCCTCGGCGGCGAGATGGCCCGCGTGACCGACGCCACGGCCATCCAGTTCCGGATGCTGAACACCGCCAAGGGCCCGGCGATGCACTCGCCGCGCGCGCAGGTCGACCGCAGCGCCTACCGCCGGCTCATGAAACGCCGGATCGAGCAGCAGGAGAACCTGCACCTGCGCCAGGACATGGTGAGCGGCGTCCTGACCGAGTCCGGCGCCGTCCGGGGCGTCCGGACGGCCGACGGGCACGTCGAGTCCGCACGGGCGGTGGTCCTGACGGCGGGCACCTTCCTGTCCGGCACGCTCCACCTGGGCCGTTCGATCACGCCCGGCGGGCGCATGGGCGAGCCGGCGGCCGTCGGGCTCTCGCAGAGCCTGCGCTCCCTCGGCCTCGAACTGCGCCGCCTCAAGACCGACACCCCCCCGCGCGTGAACGCCCGCACGGTCGACCTCCACCGCCTCGAACCCGTGGCGGGCGACGCGCGTCCCGTCCCATTCAGCAGCTCCACCGAGCGCCTCGACCGCCCGCAGGCCCTCTGCTACGCCGCCGCGACCAATCGCCGCACCCATGACCTGATACGCGGCAGCATCCACCGGGCCCCGCTTTACGACGGCCAGATCACCGCGACCGGCCCGCGCTACTGCCCGTCGATCGAGATCAAGGTCCTCCGCTTCCCGGAGCGCGACACCCACCAGCTCTACCTCGAGCCCGAGGGGCTCGACACACTCGAACTCTACTGCAACGGCCTGTTCACCAGCCTGCCGCGCGACGTGCAGGAGGCGATGGTCCACAGCATCGAGGGCATGGAGCGCGCGCAGATCACGCGCTACGGCTACGCGGTCGAATACGACTGGCTCCCGCCGACGCAGCTTCGTCCGAGCCTCGAGGTCAAGCAGGTCGACGGGCTCTTTCTCGCCGGCCAGATCAACGGCACCAGCGGCTACGAAGAGGCCGCCGCGCAGGGGCTCGTCGCCGGCATCAACGCCGCCCGCAAGCTCCGGGACCGGCCCGCCCTCGTCCTCGGACGCGACGAAGCCTACATCGGCGTGCTCATCGACGACCTGGTCACCAAGGGGACCGAAGAGCCCTACCGCATGTTCACCTCGCTGGCCGAATACCGCCTGCTGTTGCGCCAGGACAACGCCGACCGCCGCCTCGGGCGCTACGCCCGCGAAAACGGGCTGATGGCCAACGCGCGATGGACGGACCTCGTCCGGAAGGAGGAACAGATCGCCGCCGCCCTCGCCTACCTGAGTGCCACGCGGCGCGACGGCGTGCCGCTGGCACAACTGCTTCGCCGGCCGGAGGTCACGCTGGACGATCTGCGCGGCGCCGACCCGGAGCTGGCCCGGATGACCGCCCGGCCGGACGTGCGGCAGCAGGTGGAGATCGAGGCCAAGTACGCCGGCTACATGAAGCGGCAGAGGGAGCAGGTGGAGCGCTTCCGCCGCAATGAGGACCGGCGCATCCCCGCGTCCGTGGACTACGACAGGGTCCCTGAACTGCGCTTCGAGGCCCGCGAGAAGCTCGCCCGCATCCGCCCCGCCTCGCTCGGCCAGGCGTCGCGCATCGCCGGCATCTCGCCCGCCGACCTCACCACCCTGATGATCTGGCTCGAGACCCGGCGCCCCCGCACCGCGCCGCCGCAAGCCGCCCCCTCCGAGGAGCCGACCCCATGACGCTGCCCCCCGGCAAGCTCGAACCCCGTCTCCTCGCCGAACTCCTCTCGGCCATCCCCGCGCGCGACGAACGCGTCGTGATCCGCCCCGCCGTCGGCCGCGACGTCTGCGCCATCGACATGGGCAACGGCCGCTGCCTCGTGGCCAAGACGGACCCCGTCACGTTCGCCACCGACCGGATTGGCTGGTACGTCGTGCACGTCAACGCCAACGACCTGGCCACCGTCGGCGCGCGCCCGCGCTGGTTCCTCGTCACCGCGCTCCTGCCCGAAGGCCGGACCGATGACGGCCTCGTGCGGCGCCTCTGGAGCGAACTGACCGATGCGCTCGAGACGATCGGCTGCGAACTCTGCGGCGGACACACCGAGATCACCGTCGGCCTGGACCGCCCCATCCTCGTCGGCTGCATGCTCGGCGAAGTGCCTGCGGATCGGCTGGTCGACAAGGCAAACGTGCGCCCCGGCGACCGCCTGCTGCTCACCAAGGGCGTGCCCATCGAGGGAACGGCCATCATGGCCCGCGAACGCGCCGCAGAACTCGGGCAACACTTCCCCGCCGAGGACATCCGCCGCGCGGCCGCCTTCCTGGACGCCCCCGGCATCGGCGTCGTGCCGGAAGCCCTCGCCGCCTGCGACGCCGGTGAGGTGCACGCCATGCACGACCCCACCGAGGGAGGCGTCCTGACCGGCCTGTGGGAACTCGCCCAGGCCGCCGGCTGCGGCCTCCGGGTCGATGAGGATCGCATCCCCGTGCTCGAACCCGGCGGCGCCTTCTGCCGGCACTTCGGGCTCGACCCGCTCGGTACCATCGCCAGCGGCGCGCTGCTGATCTGCGCTCCGCCCGCCGATGCGGAGCGCATCGCCGCGGCCGTTCGCGCACTTGGCGTCGCCTGCACCGACGTCGGCGAGGTCCGCCCGACCGCCGAGGGCGCCGTCCTGCTCCGCGCCGGCCGGCCCGTCCCCTTCCCCATCTACCCCCAGGACGAGATCACGAAGCTCTTCGCCTCCGCCCCGTAGGGCGCCCGGCCCCGCCCGGCGGGCAGGATTGCGCCGGCACGGACGACTGCGGTATCATGCTCGCGCCCACACACCCCCCGCGGAGACATGCGGTGAACTGCCCACGAGACCTGCTTGCCACTGTGATCGTGCTCCTGGTTGCCGCCGGATGCGGCGACGACGGAGCGGCCCAAATCGAGACCGCACGCCTCGCGGCCGAACTGGACGCCGCCCGGGCCGAGCGCGCCACCCTGACGCACGACATCGACGCCCTCCGACACGAGCTACAGACGGTCCGCGACGACCGCGCCCTCCTCGAAGCCCGGCGCGACGCCTTTCAGAAGCGCATCGCCGAACTGGAGGCCGCCGCACAGGCCGCGCCCCCGCCCCCGGAGCCCGCCGCGCCGCCCGCCGACGACCGCCCGCTCCTCGACGCCCGCCGGCAGATGGAGGCCCTCGCCGCCGTCCTGTTCGCACGCGAGCACTACGACGTCGCCCGCCTCGTCGCCCTGACCGCCATCGAACTCGGATCCGATCGCCCCGAGATGCACTTCCACATCGCCTACGGCAGCGCCGACGCCGGCGAGGACGATGCGGCCGCGCAGGCATACGCGGCCGCCGTCGACGCCCTGGAGGGCCGCCCCGACGCGGACCTCGAGCTGCTCGCGAAGTGCCTCAACAACCGCGCCGCCGCCCTGACGCGACTCGGACGAACGGACGAGGCGGAGGCCCTCTACCTGCGCATCCTCGCCCTGGATGCCGACGACTCGGCCGCGCACTTCAACCTCGGGCTCCTCTACTCCGCCCGGCCCGAGCGGGCTGCCGACGCCGCCCGCCACCTCCAGCAGCACATCGTCCACGGAGGCACCCGTGCGACCACGGCCGGGGAACTCATCCTGAAGCTGCAGCAGGCTCAGGACGACGCGGACTGAGCCGCGCCGTCCCCCAAGACGCCTTCCAGCCACGCACAGGTGCCCTCGATCGCCTCGCGCTTCCACGCCAGGGAGTAGAAATTATGGTTGGCGCCGACGACCGTGTGGAAGCCGGCCGGGATGCCCTGCCCCGCGAAGAACGCGCGGAACGCCGCCTCGGCTCCCGGCGCCTCCGGGTCGCGCCCGCCGTACACGAAGAACACCCGCCCCCTGTAGCGCCCCAGCGCGCCCAGAACGTCCCGGCGCGACCTCTGCCGGTCCCGTTCGGAGCCCTCCCCCTTGCGGTAGTGCCCGAACAACGTCCGCCGCACGCCCCCCACGTGCACGCCGCCCCGCAGCAGTTGCCACCATGTGGAAAGGCGTAACGCCTTGGCCGCATAGACCTTAAGGAAATGCCCCGTCCGCTTCACATCCTGACGCCCGTCCCGCTGCTCCTGGAACGGGTACGTGCTCCAGGCCGCGACACCGGCCACCTCGCCGCTCAGGGCCGCCGTCGCCAGGGCCACGTTGCCCCCGGAGCACATCCCCAGCAACGCGACCGGCGCGCCCGGCGGCAGCCCCTCGCGAAGCGCGGCCACGGCGGCCGACGCGTCGGCGATCATGCCGTCCAGATCGACCGCCATCGGGTCCCCCTCGCTCTCGCCCCGCCCCCCCAGGTCGAAGCGCAACGTCGCGAACCCGCGCCGCACCAGCTCGCGGGCGGCGTCCACCAGGATGCGGTGCGGCCCCATCCGGCAGCCCCCCCAGCCGTGGACCAGCACCACCCCCGCGCGGGCCTCCGCCGGGGCCTCCAGCACCCCGAACAGCCTGCGTCCTTCGGACACGATCGTGAGCGGCCTCAGCGCCATGCCGTCCTTCCCGAGCCTGTGGGCGAACCGGGAGCACAGTATAGCGTCAGCGGCCGGCACAGCCAAGGGGCCGGCCGAATGCCTCCCGACTGCGCGCGCATCACGCCGCCGCCCCCGACATCCGTCTGCAAAACCGCACCGGAACTTGACGCCGGCTCCGGGGCCAGATACAATGGAGGGCATCAGACGCGGGGTGGAGCAGTCAGGAAGCTCGTCAGGCTCATAACCTGAAGGTCGCGGGTTCGAATCCCGCCCCCGCTACCATGATTAAAGAAGACCTGCGACGCGAGTCGCAGGTCTTTTCATTTTCCCCTTCTGCGCAGGCAGCGCGCTGGGCAAGTGCAAGGCGGAGCCTTCGAAGGACCGGCAAGGCGCCGCAAAGCCGCCGCACCCTGCAACTCAAGGTCACGCGCCAGGGCGCCCGGCCGCCGATCTGGCGCCGCTTGCTCGTCCCGGCGGGCTCTTCGCTCGGGTTGATCTACCACGTCAGCACGTGTCCGCGGTCCTGAGCCAGAGCATTGACCGCTCTTTGACCTCTGGAACCCCACATGAATATCTGCGATCCACCTCCCTTGTCGGCCGCAATGGAGCCGATGGAGATGACGGGACCATCCCTGCGGCTTGGCCCATACAGGGCGATGAAGGACCCCTCATCCATCGCCCGGAGAACCATACGGGTCTGCCCGCCCGCATCGACGAGCACGATTTCCGATGCCCGGATCGTCTGCGGCGCGCCGGCCTCGCCGGCGCTGACCAGGGCGCTGATCCCTGCCAGCACCACCACGAGCACCAGGGCCAGCCGTGTCCGCGTAACGCGACGCTCGGCGACCTCGATGCGCCTCACCATCTTCTGCACGACGTTCTCGTCCATGGATCACTCCTCTGACAGCCGCCGGAGATGCCGGAGCCAACCGGCAATGGGACGGTGGCTCGGGGCCCGTGCGCATCCGCTCGGGTTTCTGCTTCTCGCCCGATCCACGACTGTGGCGAATCTGCGGGCTCCCCTACTGAGTTGTCCTCCATGGATGTCTCGTGTTCCGTAAGCAAGCCGATCCACCGGTCCCCGGCTGGCCCCGGCCGAACTCGATGTCATCCCTGCCACTTCTTCTTCACGAAGGCCGCGACCTGACGCAACACGTCACGGTTCACACGCAAGAAGTCTGCGTCTACCGTGATGGTCAGGCGGTCGCCTTTCGTCAGGAACGAGATATTCTGCTTGTCGAGCAGGCTCGAGACGTGCGCGAGATCGTCGCTCATCACGTGGAATCCCAGGAGAGACTTGTTCCCACTGCGCTTGCGCAACCAGAAGTAGTTGTTGCTCAGAACGGTGAACGCCACGTAGTTCTTCACGAAACGGATGGTTGGCGACTGGAACATGTCACCCACACAGTCGGACAGCGCCCGTGCCGCGTCGATTGTCCACGGTGCTTTCTTCGTCCAGAACGCCTCGTCGTATGCCTGTTCGTCTCCGCCGCCGTCCTCCGGCTCTTCGTATGTATCCAGAATCTTGCTGAAGTGCAGGGATCTCTGGCCATCCGCCTCGATCATGTTGACCTGGACCGCAATGATGGGGATGGAGTGGCTGAGCAGATGGATCACGTTGAAAAAGCGCCGGGTGATCGATTCGGCCACGAGGACCGCATAGTGTTGCCGCTGGGGCCAGCGCCTTTTCTCATTGTCCCAGTATTCGATCGTCCGGATGATGTGGGACTCATCAGTCTCGCCCAGCATGAGTTCCACCTCATACATCGAATCGTCCTCGGGGTTCTTCAGAAGGATGTCCAGCCGCCCCCCCGCCGACTGAACACGTTCTTTCGACACCGCCTCGAGGTCGCCCAGGCCGAGACAGCTCGGGTTCTCGTAGATCTGATCGCGCAGCCAGTGCTCATTGAACCCGGCATCGCGAACGCCTATCGTTGCAGCTATCGGTATCTCCATGATTGCTCCTCCACAACGTCCTCTGGCTGATTGGCGAGCAAGCATCTACGCCAGAACGTTCCTGCCTGCCGAGCGCCTGAACCCGGTGACACGTTCTCCCATACCTCACGGGCTCATGCTCCGTCCAACCTGCGCGTCCCCCGGCAGCCTGGGAAACGGGGACATCCCCAGAAGGACGTGCCCGCATGCGCACCCTTTCGCGCCGTTCTCATGACCATCGGGGTGCCGCAGGATGGGCAGCACGGATTGCCCTGTTCCTTCATCTCCGGGGCGGCCTCGGGCCGGGCTTCCGATGAGCCGCCGCCCTCGGGCGCCTGCCTGCTGCGGCCCTTCTGCACAGCCCTGATCATCCGAACCAGATCATCGCCACCCACAAGGGCCACGCCGTTCCGCCTGGCGAACGCGGTCGCCTCGGCCGTGAACTTGCCGCAGCACACGACGATACCGTGTGCCGCGTTCAGGTCCCGCATCGCACCGCTCAGCTCGCGCACAACCTTGACACCGACCTGCCGGCTGCGCCACTGCTTGCACTGCACGACGGTCTTCTGTCGCTCGCGGAACAGAACGAGATCCACTCCGCCATCGCCTGCCGGACTGCCTGTTTCTTCCACCACGTAGCCCTTGCGCCGGTAGGCCTCGCCGACGAGCGCCTCGAACTCCCGCCACGAGAGGCTCTTGACGTCCGGCAGCCCTCTGGTCCCATCAAGTTGCAGGCGGTCCTGCCACTTCTTGAACTCAGCCGCCAGCCAGAAGATCAGCACAATCAAGAACGCCAAAGGGGCCAGTGCGGGGATAGTGGCGGCGGCAAGGACATAGGCGAGCACCGCCAGAACCGGGCCTACCCACCAGGGAACCAGAACGAGAGTTTCGAGCAGCTCATCCGCCAGTCCCTTTCTCTTCGCCATCGGGCACAACTCCCTTTGCAGGCCTTGCACTGCCGGCCCGTGCCAACTCGGTCACTGAGGGTATGCTGAAACGCGCTCACTCCGCCGTATCGAAGCTGCCTCTGTCCGTCTCCACCCGCAGCCGGTCGTGCAGGCCCAGATCCTGCAGCGCCTGCTGAAGATCTCGCTGCAGCGACTCCGCCCTGTCCGCTTCAACCTCCACGACGAATTCCACCTCGATTCGGAGGCCGTCCCCTGACCGCAGCCGGGGGATGAGCTTCGTGCCGATCCGGTTCCATACCTCGGGAGGCACCCGGCCCGAGAGGTGCAGTGTCCGCACGCGGCCGGGCAGTGTCGGCTCCGGACCCTGCTCCGGCTCAGGCTCCGGGCCCGGCTCCGGCATCGGACCAGGCTCTGGCCCTGGCTCCGGCCCTGGCACCGACTCGGGTTTGACCTTCAGCTCCGTAGCCTTGGCCTTCGACAGGAGGAAAACCCCCGCGTCGAAGGCTACCTCCTCGGGTGCCATGAGTTCGTCGAACCAGACACGCTCGAAGGTGCCGTCCGGATTCTGGCCCGATGCCAGCCCGAGCTCCCCCTTCATCACGAACTCCACAATCTTGCCACGCAGCACCGTGTCCGGGTCCAGCAAGCGCGTCAGAGATCCGTTCAGGAAGCTCTGCCGGAGGCCGGCCAATGGCCAGGCCCCAGATTCCTTCAGTGCGGGTGGCCAGTTGCGTTCGATGTAGCCGGCCCCGACAGATTCGTTCAGCAGGGCCTGCGACTTGAGCGCCGTGATGACGCGGCCGCACAGGGTTTCCCCGCTGCTCGAATGCCCAGCGCCGAGGTCGATGACCCTCAGGCAATCGGGTTCCTGCTTGTCCGCGATGACCACGAACCGATAGCCTCCCCATACCTCGTCCTTGGCGGCCTCCTCCGCGTCGGACACCTTGGACTGTATTTCGGCTCGGTCCGATCGGTCGAACTCGCCACCCAGAGTCCCGTCGGCGATCTCCTTGACCACCCGCTTCCAGGCCAGCCACAACTCGGTCTTCTCCCGCAGGTCGCGGCCCGGCCGCTTGATACACCACACCAGCGATCCGGGATGCAGCCGGGAAGAATCTCCTCGCCGGCTTGTCCATTGTGCGATCTGCTCGCGCAGACCGTCGCCGCCTGTCCATTCAGACTCCGGGTCGACCACGACAAGCGTGAGCCTCGGCGTGTCCTGCACGGCCGCACCATCCGTCGGGAAGCAGATCATCGGGACGCTGGCGCCACGCTCAAACTCCTTCCTGACCAGCGTCCGCATGGCCGGCATCACCTCGCGCTCTTCGTCGAGGGAAGCCCGCCGGTCGCTCACCACCTTTCTCATCGTGGGCTGGTAGCCGATCTTGTAGCCGTCCGATCCAGCCCGACGGACGAAGTAGCACCTGTCTTCCAGCGCCCGTGCCGCGTTGTCCACAGAGGTGGTGTCTACGTCGGGCTCGCCGAGAGCGAAGCGCAGCTCCGGCAGGTGCGCCACCTTGTCCACCATGCCGCCGGAGGACTCGAACAGAATCGTGGTGCCGACCCGCCGGTGGATGTTCTTCAGTGCCCCTTTGATGTCTGCATCGAGCGCACGGGCATGCGACTGAGCGCCGGAGATGTCCGCGTCGATTGCGGCCACGAGGCGCGACTCGCCGAGCTGTCCGAGCACCACACTTCGGAACTCCGGTACTTCCAGAGGTGCCGATCCCAGCGTGATCAGGGGCTCCCGGCGCGCCTCAGTAAAGCCCGTTCGGTACGCCCACGAAATCCACTGGGCCAGCATCGCCAGCGTGCCACGGGTCTGCTGGTATTGCGCCAGTGCCTGCCACTTGCGCTGGAACACTGACAGCGTCGCCGGGTGGAAGGGATAGCAGGTCTCGAAGCGGTTGCGCAGGTACTCCCTGGCCTTGGCCTCGGTCGCCGCGCTGTCCACGGCCGTCCACTCTGCCGGCAGTTGCGCACGGCGCTCGAAGCACCAGTCCGCATACGCCCTGGCGACGTTCTTCCGAACACGCTCCTTGCCCAGGTCCTCGAACAGACGTCGCCGGACCACCTCGCTGATCTCCGTCTCGTCGTTGGCGATCAGGTCCTTGGCCACGCGCCGCACGATCTTCGTGATCTTCTCCTGCCACTGCATGTCCCATTCGGTCATCTCGACCTGGCTGCGGGGCAGGCTGATCACTGCCGCGCCGCGTGTCGTGCCGGTCGTCGCGACGGTCAGGTTCTGGATGAAGGCATGGAAGCCATCCGCCATGCCGCGGTGGCGGTTCAGGAAGTTGAGCACCTCGTCGAAAAGCAGCAGCACCGGCGCCCCGGCCGCCTGGAAGACCTTGCTGAGCGCCTCCGTGCCGGGCGGCGTCGTCCTGGCGGCCGAGCCCAGCTCCCTGACGCCGTCGTCTCCGGCCAACTGCCGGGCGACGTCGATCCACGGCGTCTCGCGCCCCTCCTGCGGGTCCCAGGCGTTGCCCACGAACACCGCCACCTTGGCAGAGGGGTTGGCGTCCAGCCCGCCGCTGGCCAGCACGTCTGCGACGCCGGGAAACTCCTTTCCCCGGGCCCCAGCCCTGGCGAGGTGATAGAGCGCCGTCAGCGTGTGCGTCTTGCCGCCGCCGAACTGCGTGATGAGGGTGAGGACCGGGGACGTGTTGGCCGTCTGTCCTGACAGCCGCCGCAGCACCATGCCGGCGTGCTCCCGGAGGGCCCGCGTGAAGCACGTCCGCGCGAAGAAGAGCTCGGGTTTCCTGTAGTCATCTGGCGCCGTCCCGCCGACCACCTGCTCCAGGTGGATGGCGAACTCGCTGGGATCGAAGGACCGGCCCTCGCGGACTTCCTTTCGCGGCGTTGCTATCTTGTACCACGGTTCCATCTCACATCCCTTTCACCACGGAGGCACAGAGGGCTCTGAGGACGGCGAAATCACAGAACCCTCCGGCAGATGCCTTCTCTTAAGACAGGGACGTTGAAGTTCAGGAGCAGACCCACTTTCCAGCTCCCGAGCTTGAGGTACGTGAGCAGTTGCGCTTCGTGGATTGGCTCGATCGCTTTGACTGCTTTGACTTCGACAATCACGGCACCTGCAACGAGCAGGTCGAGGCGGTAGCCGCAGGCTACGGGCGTGCCCTTGTACTCGACGGGCACTTCGCGCTGTCGCTCGAAGTCGATGCCGCGCAGCGTCAGTTCGCGGCAGAGGCACTCCTCGTATGCCGATTCCAACAACCCCGGCCCGAGCGCCTTGTGCACCTCAATCGCCGCCCCGATGATCTGCTCCGTTAGGGCGTTGACGTCGTTCTCCGTGCCCTCTGTGCCTCTGTGGTGCATCGTTACCTCGGAGCGGCAAGGAGCATGGCGTCGAGGAGGCGTTTCTCCTCGCTGCCGGTGGGATACAGGGCCGAAAGGGCGTTGGCCAGGCGCAGGAAGTCCGGGCTGCGCTCAATCTCGGCTTTCAAGAGCGCCCGGAGCGCCGCAGCACGCCCACCGGCCTGAAGAAGCATGGCCGCGTGCACGCGGTCCAGCGTCGTCGCCTCGCGCTGGGTCCTCAGGTCTTCATCGGACACGGCCTTCCCACTGCCTTTGCGCCTCCTGCGCCCTCGTACCTCAGGGGCGGCGCCTTCGGGGGCCTGCTGGAAAAGCAACATCTGCACTGCACCGCGGGGCTGTTCCTCGATCCAGTCGGCCGCCGCCTGCGCGCCGGCGTCGCCGAAGAGCTGCTTGGCACGCGCGCGCACGGGGAGGAGGTGCACCACGCCCTTCCTGGTCTCTATGATGCGGTCTTCCCACTCGTCCAGGTGAATGCCCAACGGCTGGGCGAAGCGCCGCACCACGTCGTAGATCAGAGAATACCCACCGCGTGCCTTTCTGGGCACTCCGTCTTCCCCATCATCCCCGTCGTCTCCGTCGTCCTCTGTGTCCTCTGTGCCCTCCGTGGTGGACTTGCCGTTGTCGCTGGCCGTGCTCTGGAGGGTCCAGAGGAAGAGGGCGGTGAGGCGGGCGTCCTCTTCGAGTGCGCCGGCGGCGCCGTTGCGGGCCTTGGCCTCGGCCGTGCCGAGCACCTGCTCCAGTGCCGCCCGGCCCACGGTCTCCCAGACGTAGGCCAGGAAGCCGCGTTCGTGCGGCTCGGCCGCCTCGGGATTACCGCCCAGAGGGATGACGTTCCCGGCCGCGTCTTCGACCTGGGAGTAGCGGCTGTAGACCTCCAGCGCCGGGCCGATACAGGCGAAGACCAGATCTGCTCCACGTACTTTTTCGGCCTGGAGCCGCTCCATCCAGTCGCCGACGCGCCTTGGTAGTTCGCGCAGGACTTCGCCCCAGTCGCCCACCGGCGCGTCGTCGGGCCGCGGGCGGCAGACGAGGTGGACGCTGGTGGTGAGCGCAGCGGAATCACGCGCGCGAAGGCGAGTCCCCATCTCGGTGGCAATCGGCCAAGAACCCGTGATCGTCCACCCGCCGCGGATTATGCCTGAGAGCAACGCTTCCCACCCCTCGGTCGTCTTGTGGGCGAATACGACGGAGCCGATGCCATCGCTGCGCAAGACTCGCCGGCCTTCTGCAAAGGCGGCCGCCATCGATGACTCGAAGAAACGGCGACCCTTGGGAGAACCGTCGACCTCTTTCGTCTCGTCCTGAACTATCTCAAGTGTCTTGGGAGTCAGGTCAGTCAGCTCGCGTGCCGTCAGATACTCCGTCGTTGTGGTCGGTTCCTCTGTCGTGGTGGTCGTGGCCTCCTGCAGCCACCTGAACTGAAACGGGTCGAACTGCGGCAAGGTCCGCTTGAGCCATACGAAGAAGAAGTCAGACAGGTCGGCATAGGGTACCGCATCATAGTACGGAGGGTCCGTAAACCAGAGGCCGGCGGCCTCATGTGGAAGCGGATGGTCTGTTGCGTCCGCCTGCTGCACCAGCCCCGTTTCCGGCAACGACACCTCCCGCACAACATCGCCGGCAATCTCGTAGCCGCTCTGCCAGTTCC
>Ga0123329_1000454_pt1 | contig 42643 bp, 40 predicted proteins | sample BioC12SIPDNA_FD_89703 | JGI IMG/M metagenome (GOLD analysis project Ga0123329, IMG submission 89703) | Anaerobic biogas reactor microbial communites from Washington, USA - Biogas_R1_B C12 SIP DNA | ecosystem: Engineered > Bioreactor > Anaerobic > Unclassified | place: Washington, USA | collected...
CCGAGATAACGCCCGGACACCGCCAGGATTTCTTTTGCCAGAGGGTCGCCATCGTCCGCGGCCTCTCCGACCAGGCGTGCCGAAAGCTGTTCCGGACCGCCGGCCCGGTCGCAAAACGCAACGCGTTCGCCCATCTGCGTCTTCTCCAGGACCATCAGGCGGGCCAGCTGCGCGATGCCGCCGCCAGAGCAGAAGCCCTCCAGCGAACCGGCTTTGCCATAACCCACCGGTCCGGTCGGACTGATGCGAACATGACCAATCTCCCCAGCCCCATCGTCGATGCCCGAGTAAAGCCGGCCGTTCAGGATCAAGCCGGCGCCAAAGCCGGTTCCGAAAGTCAGGAAAACCATGTTCTGGCAGCCGCGGCCGGCGCCGAAACGCCATTCGGCCAGCGCGCCGGCGTCGGCGTCATTGAGCAGCCAGGCCGGCAGGCCGGTCGCGTCGCGAACCCATTCGGTGATCGGGATCTGGTCCCAGCCGGGCAGGTTGGGCGGCGACAGGATCAGGCCCCGGCGCGAATCCAGCGGACTGCCGCAGGAAATCCCCGTTCCGACAACGGTCTGATCGGGTCCCAGGCCTGTCAGCATCCGCCTGGCCGCCTGGAGCAACGCGTCGACCAGGGCCCTGGGGCTGGCAGCGGACCCGGTCGGCATGACAAAGCGGTCGTGCAGCACCGGTTTTTCGTTCGCTCGGTTTTCCGGCAGACTGGCCAGGACGACGGCGCTTTTCGTCCCGCCGATATCGAGGCCCAGGTAGTATTTCGAAATCATCTCATTGCCTCCGTTCGGATTGCTGCTGCTCGATTTCCTGCGCCAGCGCCTGATCGCGGCTGATCCTGAGGGACAGGTAGGCAAAAAACTGGCCGGGCTGCTTGCGCCGCCAGCGGCACTTGGCCAGGATCAGGCCATGATCCGGGCAGCTGAACGCGGCGGTGAAGCGGCTCTTTTCCGCCTCCCAGGGCTGCTCGAGCCGCAAAGGCGTGCCGCAGCCGGGGCAATTTGCCTCCAGCGTGTCCAGCGCCGGCCCGATGGCCTCCTGGTTTGCCAGCGGGCCTAACGTCAGCTGGCTGGAGCGGTTAAGGTTGGGGTCGAACGCATAACGCGCGGCCAGGTCGGTCCCGTTGTTTTCCGTCCGGTTGAGCTCGGCAATATGGCGGAAGATCTGCCCGGTGTACCAGGCGTCGTTCACCGCCTGGTGAAAAGGCTGCGGCTTGGGCAAATCGAGAAAATCGATGGCATACTCGATGCTGCGCTGCATGTCCGCCTGCTCCACCAGCTGGTCGAAAAGATACTGGACGTCGATGCACGGCATCTCGAGACGGTCGGCCAGCTGGTAGTAGCGCAGGTTCATCAGCAACGTGGCCGTGTCGCTCTCGCTCCAGGTGCAGAACAGGTATTCGTCACCGCAAAAAGCCAGAAAATCCCGGGCGGCGTCACGGAAATCCAAGCCGTATTTCATGCTCTGCTGGTGCCGGCGGGTCACAGCCGCCACAGGGCCGGTCAGGATGGGGTACAGCCGCGGCCGGATTTGGGTGCTGAATTTCCCGGCCAGGCGGAACTGCTCGTCCAGCTTGACCGCGCCGATTTCGATAATTTCAAAGGGGATCGCGTCCTGAATGGCCTTGGGGACCTTGTTGGCCCGCCCGGCTCCGTTCCATTCCAGGTCAAAAACAATGTAATGCATGTCTATCCTTCAAGTCTTTTGGCGCAGGTTCTGCCTTCCGGCGCCGGCGGTCAGGTGAGCGTTCGGGTGCGTGTCAGGCAGTTTTGGATTTCGCGTTCGGTCGGAAGCGCCGGAATGGCGCCGGTGCGCGTGGTCGCCAGGGAACCGGCGGCGTTGGCGTAGGCCAGGTCCGACTCAAGCTCCTCGGCTGTCAGGCGGCCAGGATCTTTGCCGCGCAGCAGCAGCCGATGCAAAACGGCGCCCGTAAACGCGTCGCCGGCACCGGTCGTGTCGATGGTCTGGACATCGAAGGCAGGATGGCTGGCCTGGGCGCGGCGGGTCGCGCCGTATGCGCCTTTGGCGCCGCGCGTGATCAAGAGCAGCTGCAGCGGCGCCCGGTCGAAAAACCAGCGCGCGCCCTGCTCCAGATCCGTCAAACCGGTCAGGAAGGTCAGTTCCTCTTCGGAAATCTTGAGCACGTCGACCCGGTCCAGTACGGCCAGGATGACCTGGCGGGCATCCTCGGGCGATGACCAGAGCGGCAGGCGCAGATTTGGGTCGTAGGAAACCAGGCGGCCGGCTCGCCGGGCCAGTTCCAGCGCGTGCCGGGTAGCCCCGCGCGCCGGATCCCCGGTCATCGAAACCGAGCCGAAATGGAAGATGCGGCAATCCCGGACGGTTGCTTCCGGGATCTCCTCGGGGCGCAGCATCAGGTCGGCACCCGGGTTGCGGTAAAAGGAAAACGAGCGGTCGCCGTTCGGGTCCAGGTGGACAAACGCCAACGTGGTCCGGCAGGAAGGATCGCGCAGCAGGCCGTCACAGGCGATTTGGGCTTGGGCCAGAACACCGGCCAGGTAGTCGCCGAAAAAATCCTGGCCCACCTTGCCGATAAAAGCCGTCCGCCGGCCCAGCCGGCTGAGCGCAGCCAGCACATTGGCCGGCGCGCCGCCCGGGTTCTGCTCGAATAGCGGCTGGCCCTGGCCGGAAAGGCCAGCAGGCGTAAAATCGATCAGCAGTTCGCCAACCGCGGTAACATCGTACATGGCTAATCTCCTTTTGCTTTTCCCAACAGCAGGGCGCACCAGTCGTTTTGGATCCGTTTTTCCAAAATGGAAAGGCCGGCTTGTTCCGCGGCGGCTTCGACCGCCGGCAGCTTGTCGCGGATGATCCCTGATGCGATAAACAGGCCGCCAGGTGCCAGCAGGCTGGGGATGTCGCCTGCGATCGCAACGATGACGTCAGCGATGATGTTGGCGACGATCAGGTCGTAGCGGGGTCTGGCGGCATCCTTGAGTTCGCCGCTGTGGACCATGACCGCAACCTGGTTCAGCTGGCAGTTGGCTTTTGCGACCGAGACCGCGAGCGCGTCGATGTCGATCGCCTCGACCGAACCGGCGCCCAGCCGGGCGGCGATAATCGCCAGGATACCGCTGCCGCAGCCCAGGTCGAGCACATGGTCGCCCGGCCGCAGCTTCTCATCCAGCCAGCGGGCGCACAAGGCGGTCGTCTCGTGCGTGCCGGTCCCGAACGCGCTGCCCGGATCGAGCGTGATCACGATCTCGCCGGGTACAGGCTGGTAATCGAGCCAGCTGGGATTGATCACCAGGCGGTCCGTCAGGTGCAGCGTATTGTAATAGCGCTTCCAGTTTTCAGCCCAGTCTTCTTCCTTGACAACCAGGCAGCCCTGGTAACCGTCCCCGATATCGAGAAAGGCTGAAAATGACTGCAGCCGCACGCGGATTTGCTCTTCCAGCTGCGATAGCGGCACGATAATCTTTTCGCTGTTGTCGTACAAGGTCCAGCTGGCCTGGTCGGGATCGCGGTTGACGCGCACACCTTCTGGGAATGCGGCGAAATAGGCGACGATGCGCACGACCGGGTCCAGCTGGTTGATAAAGTCGTCATCGGCGTACGAGAGGTTTTTCGGGTCGGCCAGAATGGCCTTGATCTCCGCCGCGTCCTGAACCTGAACCCCGTCGGCACCCAGGGCGCTCAGGGTGTCCGTCAGCAGTTCCGACGCTTCATGGGTCGAAGCAAAATGGAAAGCCAGGTAATGCATGCAGACCCTTTAAGCTTCCGGCTTGGAGCCGGACGGCGCCAGCAGCAGCCGGACCGCTTTGCTGCCTGCGGTCAGGGTATCGACGATGTAGCCGAAAATGGTGATTCCCAGGATGATTTTGCGCGTCATTTCCGCAGCTTCAGACGGGGTCATCGGACTGTCGACCGGGAATATGGCCTGGACAGCTTCGAAAAAGGCCACGTTGAAGACGGCCGGATTGGAAAACAGCCAGACCGCGACGAGGAAGCCGGGCAGCTTGAGGACCAGGTGCGCGCCGACCACCGGCAGCGTCCAGGAACCGGCCGACAGCTTGACGATGTCCAGCAGGATGGATGCCAACAGCGAGAGGTTGATCCAGGGCAGCGCAGCGCTGAAAACGTCCGAAAAGAGCGGGACGGCCGCCTGTCCGGCCTCTTGCAGCCGGATCACCGCGCCCAGGTCGGGGCTGGCGTTCAGGAGGGCTAGAAAAATCAGGGTGAAAAGGATGCTGACGACCGGCTCCGATTTCCTGATTCGGAAAGGGTCGCGCGGTTCTGATTTTTGCACATGGGCCATCGGATCCCCTCCTGACATGCCTTCTCGATCTGCTTTCCATGATAACAAACCCGATGCTTATTTGAAAAGGTCTTTCAGCTTGCCGAAGAAGCTGCCGCGCTTCTGGTAGTTGCTGTCGCTGCAGGTCTGGTCAAACTGGCGCAGCTGCTCTTTTTGCGCTTCCGAAAGGTGGCGCGGCACCTCGAGCACGACCCGGAAGATGTGGTCGCCGCGCGTGTTGGCGCGGTTGACATAGGGAATGCCTTTGCCGCGGATCGTGAACGTCTCGCCGGGCTGGGTCCCCTCTTTGAGATGGTAAGTCTGCGGGCCGTCGATCGTCGGCACATCCAGCTCGCAGCCGAGCGCCGCCTGGGGGAAGGTGATCGGAATCTCGCAGTAGGTGTTGTTGCCGTCGCGCTGGAAGACCGGGTGCGGCCGGATGTGCACCTCGATGTAGAGGTCGCCGTAGGGGCCGCCCTGCGCACCGGGCTCGCCTTCACCCCGCATCGTCAGCATTTCGCCTTCGTTGATGCCCGCCGGCACGTTGACCCGCAGCTTCTTGCTTTTCTGGCGCCGTCCCCGTCCGCCGCAGGCCGTGCAGGGGTCCTTGATAACCGTACCCTTGCCGCCGCAGGCGACACAGGGCCGGGCGGTCATGACCGTTCCGAACAGCGTTTGCTGGCGCTGGTTGACCTGGCCGGTGCCATGGCAGGCCGAACATTTTTCAGGAGACGAGCCGTCGCGAGTCCCCGTACCTTGGCAGGTGTCGCACAAATCTTCCTTGTTGACCGTGATCTGGCGCTCAACACCAAAAGCGGCCTCCATGAAATCCAGGTTCATCCGGTACTTGAGGTTGGCGCCGCGCTGAGGGCCGGCCCGACGGCGCGACCCGCCGCCAAAACCTCCGAAGAAGGAACCGAACAAGTCCTCAAGGTCGATATCGAAACCGGCGCCGTTGAAACCGCCGAAGCCCTGTCCGTCAAGCCCGGCATGACCGTACTGGTCGTATACCTTGCGTTTTTCCGGATCGCTGAGGACAGCGTAGGCCTCGTTGGCCTCCTTGAAGCGGGCTTCAGCCTCCTTGTTGCCCGGATTGAGATCCGGGTGGTGCTGCTTGGCAAGCTTGCGGTACGCTTTTTTCAGTTCGTCATCCGTTGCGGTGCGGGCAACGCCGAGAACCTCGTAATAGTCTCTTTTTTCAGGCACGTGCTGTCCCTCCGTCTACAAGGATAAACCCGCCCGCTCGAAAAAGCGGGCGGGGCTCATCCCCATTTATGCTGCAAGTCCCCTCCGGCCCGAGGGCCGACGGTTCTGATAGCCGGCCTCAGTTGTCTCCGCCGGCGTCCTTGAAGCCGCCATCTTGCTGTTCCGGGCCGGGCCCGCCGCCGAAGCCTTCCGGACCCGGACCGCCGGCTTCGCCGCCCTGCTGCTTGTACAGGTGCTCGCTGGCCTTGAAGAAGGCCTGCTGGAGCGCCTCGGTATCTTTCTTGATCGCCTCAAGGTCCTGGCCGTTCAGGCTGTTCCTGAGCTGTGTGACGGCCTGTTCGATCGCCGACTTGTCGTCGGATTCGATCTTGTCGCCCATATCCTTTAAGGTCTTCTCCGCCTGATAGATCGCCGAATCGGCGTGGTTGCGGGTGTCGACCTCGTCTTTTTTCTGCTTGTCTTCTGCCGCGTGCTGCTCGGCTTCCTTAACCGCTTTGTTGATCTCGTCCTCGGTCAGGTTGGTCGAAGCGGTAATCGTGATCTTCTGCTCGCGGCTGGTGCCCAGATCCTTGGCCGACACGTGGACGATGCCGTTGGCGTCGATGTCGAACGTGACTTCGATCTGCGGCACGCCGCGCGGGGCCGGCGGAATGCCGTCCAGGCTGAACTTGCCCAGCGTCTTGTTGTACTGCGCCATCTCGCGCTCGCCCTGCAGTACGTGGACCTCGACCTGCGTCTGGCCGTCTGCCGCCGTGGAGAAAACCTGGCTCTTCTTGGTCGGGATTGTCGTGTTGCGGTCGATAATCTTGGTGAAGACACCGCCCATCGTCTCGATGCCCAGGGAAAGCGGCGTGACGTCCAGCAGCAGCAATCCGGTCACATCGCCGGACAGGACGGCGGCCTGGATCGCGGCGCCGATGGCCACACACTCGTCGGGGTTGATGCCCTTGAAGGGTTCTTTGCCGAACAGCTTCTTAACCATGTCCTGGACGGACGGCGTACGCGTGGAACCGCCGACCAGCAGGATTTTTTCGATGTCCTGCGGCTTCAGTCCGGCGTCCGACAGGGCGCTGCGGGTCGGACCGACGGTCTTCTCGACCAGGTCCGCGGTCAGTTCGTCGAACTTGGCCCGGGTCAGGGTCGTGTCGAGGTGTTTCGGCCCCGAGGCGTCCGCCGTGATGTACGGCAGGTTGATGCTGGTGCTGGTCACGCTGGACAGCTCGACCTTGGCCTTTTCGGCCGCTTCGCGCAGGCGCTGCATGGCCATCTTGTCATTGCGCAGGTCGATGCCCTGGTCTTTGCGGAACCCGTCCACCAGGTAATCGACGACCTTGCTGTCGAAGTCGTCGCCGCCCAGGCGGTTGTTGCCGTTGGTCGCCAGAACTTCAAAGACGCCGTCGCCGATTTCCAGGATGGACACGTCGAAGGTTCCGCCGCCGAGGTCGAAGACGAGGATCTTCTGATCGGTCTCCTTGTCCAGGCCGTAGGCCAGCGAGGCCGCCGTCGGCTCGTTGATGATGCGCAGCACTTCGAGGCCGGCGATCTTGCCCGCGTCCTTGGTGGCCTGGCGCTGCGCGTCGCTGAAGTAGGCCGGCACCGTGATGACGGCCTGGGTGACCGTTTCACCCAGGTACGCCTCGGCGTCCGCCTTCAGCTTTTGCAGGATCATGGCTGAAATTTCCTGCGGCGAATACTGCTTGTTGTCGATGGTCACCTTGTGGTTGGTGCCCATTTCGCGCTTGATCGACATGACGGTGCGGTCCGGATTGGTTACGGCCTGCCGCTTGGCAACCTGGCCGACGAGACGCTCGCCTGTCTTGGAAAAGGCGACCACGGAGGGGGTCGTCCGGTTGCCTTCCGCATTTGGAATGACAACAGGTTCGCCGCCTTCCATGACGGCAACACACGAGTTGGTTGTTCCCAGGTCAATACCTATGATTTTGCCCATCTGCTTGTTCCTCCTGTATTTGAACGGTTGTTTTTTCTCTATCTTAACGCGTGCGGCGCACGTGTTCTCCTAGTTGGCGACCTTGACGACGCTGTGCCGGATGACGCGGTCCGCCCGCTTATAACCTTTGCGCAGTTCTTCGACAACGGTCGACGCGCCGACGCTTTCGTCTTCAACATGCATGACGGCATCGTGCAGGTTGGGGTCAAAGGGCTGGCCGCAGCAGTCGATCGGCGCGACGTCGAGCTTGTCCAGCACTTCGTGAACCTGTTTGCGGATCAAGGCGATGCCTTCGCCGATCTGGCGGGCTTCGGCGCTTTCGTACTGGTCGGTGACCCATTCGGCCCGGTCCAGGTTGTCGATGACCGGCAGCCATTCCCTGATGACCTGGACAATGCTGTCGGCATACAGCGCGTCCTTTTCTTTCTGGCTGCGCTTGCGGAAATTGTCGTATTCCGCCATCAGGCGCAGGTACTTGTCGGTCAAGAGCCGGTTCTCCTCTTCTTTGGCCTTGACGGCCTCCTTCAGGACCTGGGTTTCGTCCGGCTGCAAAGCGGCTTCCTCCGCCGCTTCCGGCTGGATGTCCGGCTGCTCCGTCTCGGGTACAACCGGTTCGTTTTGCTGCTCGCTCTGTTTCATGTCTGCTTTTCCTCCACGATTTCTTCGCCGCGGGTCAGTCGCCGCAGGTGTTCGTTCATTGTCTGCTTGACAAAGCTGATATGGGATATGACTTTGCTGTACGCCATTCGGCGGGGGCCGATCACACCGATCCGGCCGGCGATGACATCGCCGACTTTGTACGTGGTTGTGACGAAGCTGCAGTCTTTGAGTCCGTCGACCGATATTTCCTGGCCGATCCGGATCATGTAGGACGGCTTGTCCGGCCGTCCGCTGGGCGGACTTGCGTTCTCCGGATCCTGCGCGTCCTTGATCTCGTTCATATAGCCGGCGATGATGCCGTCCCGGGCGAGCGTGTCGAAAAAGCAGCGGGCTTTGCCGATATCGTGAAATTCGGGGTAAGCCAGCAGCTGGTGCTGCCCGTCGATGTAAAGCTCCAGGTTGTCAGCTTGCTTGATCGCCACGTAGGCTTCGTAGAGCACCTGGTTGAGCAGGCTTTCCGGCAGCGGCGTGTTGCGCGCGGCCGACGCGACGGTCACCAGGGTGATGTCGTCCAGTGTCATGCCCGAAAGGCCGTCCTCGATCGCGGATGCGATCTGCATCAGCTGGTTGGCGTCGAGCAGTTCCGGGATGCGCACGAGGCGGTCCTTGACCACGCCGGCCGACAGGACGACGACGACCAGTGCCCGGCCGGGCTCGATCATCAGCATCTTGATCTGCTGCAGGTGGCTGCGGCGCATATGGGGCGACAGGGCCAGCGACATGTAGCCCGTCTCCTCAGACAGCACGCTCGACGCCTTGCGGATCAGGCCGGTCAGTTCGTCCAGGCTGTCCCTGAGGTAACCGCGGATGCGGTCGGTTTCTTCCTGGGACAGGTTCTCGATCTGCATCAGGTTGTCGACGTAGGCGCGGTACCCCTTGTCGGACGGGATACGGCCGGCCGACGTGTGGGGCTGCTCGAGGTAGCCCAGCGCCTCAAGTTCGGCCATTTCGTTGCGAATCGTGGCCGAGCTGAAGCTGAACTGGTGTTTTTGTACCAGTGATTTGGAGCCGACCGGCTCTGCAGTCGCGATATAGTCGTCGACGACGGCTTTGAGGATATGCTGTTTGCGCTCGTCTAGCGGAACTATTTCCGTCACAGGCGGTCCACTCCTTTCCAAAGCGTTAGCACTCTTGTCCTTAGAGTGCTAAAGATAATTTACCATCATGCGGGCCCGCTGTCAATCTGAACGAAGGATCTTTCGTGAGCGCGATGTGAAACTTTTGTTAACGCCCCGGTGTATCTCAGGCGCCGATGAACGCCCGGAAGGCCTGGTTGGCCAGATCCAGGCCGCGCCGGCTGAGCCGGACCCGGCCGCCGGACACGATGATCAGGCCCCTGCGATGCAGATCGGCCAGGGGCACCGCGAAGCGCTCGAACAGGCTGATTCCGAAACGCGCCTTGAAGTCGCGGTCGCGAACACCCCGGATCAAACGCAGCCCGAGCAGCATGGTCTCGCGCATGGCCTCCTGGCGGTCGACCCGCTCGCTGACTTCGGCACCAGGCCAGCCGGCTGGTCCTGCCGTATCGCCCCGGCAGGCGGCCAGGTAACGGTCCATGTCGGACGGGTTGGCCAGGCGAAGGCCGTCCGTGTAGCTGTGCGCGGCCAAACCGAAGCCATAGTACGGCAGGGCCTGCCAGTAGACCAGGTTGTGCCGGCAGGCATAGCCCGGCCGGGCGCTGTTGCTGATTTCGTAATGGATAAAACCTTGTTCGGCCAGGCGCAGACGGATCCGGTGGTACTGGCGCCGCTCCAGATCGTCGTCCGGCAGCCTGACCTGGCCCCGGGCCTCGGCCGCAGCCAGCGGTGTGCCCTCCTCCAGGATCAGGCCGTAAAACGAGATGTGCGTGACAGGCAGTCCCAGCACGAAATCCAGCGTCTCGTCGATATCTTGGATCGTCTGGCCGGGCAGGCCGAAAAGCAGATCGACGTTGATGTTGGAAAACCCGGCCGACCGGGCCGCCTGCACACCCGTCGCGAGGTCGCCGGCTTCGTGGATCCGCCCAAGCAGGTGCAAAAGGCGCGGCTGGACCGCCTGCAAGCCGAAGCTGATCCGGTTGAAGCCGGCCGCGTATAAGGTTTCCAGTGCCTCTTGCGAAACGGTGCCCGGGTTGGCTTCGACCGTGCATTCGCAGTCCGGCTCCATTCCGAAGCACGCACGAAGCTGGCCGAGCAGCCGGACCAGGTCGCCGGCCGGAAGCACCGTGGGCGTCCCTCCGCCCACGAAGACCGTCTGCAAAGGGACCGGCTTGCGGCCCGGCAGATAAAGCCGGTTGGACGCCACAATCTCGATCTCACGCAGCAGGGCCGCGACATATGCCTGCTGGCAGTCGCGGCCCCGGGCGGCAAACGATATGAAATCACAGTATGTGCATTTTTGCCGGCAAAACGGGATGTGCAGGTAGGCCGCCGTCGGGGCCTGATCCGGAAAGGGTGTCAATCGACATCCCCTGGCCGATCATCCTTGAGCAAGCCCTGCAGCGACGCGGCCAGGCCGGCCAGGGACTGAATCTCGGACGGAACGATGATCTTGGTGGCCTTGCCCTCGGCGAGACGGCCCAGCGCTTCCAGGCTTTTCAGGGCGATGACCGAGGCGTCGGGGCTGGCTTCGCGCAGCATGACCAGGCTGCGCGCGGTTGCTTCCTGGACCTTAAGAATCGCCTCCGCCTGCCCTTCCGCTTCCATGACCGCACTTTCGCGGGCGGCTTCGGCACGCAGGATCGCGGCGGTCTTCTCGCCTTCGGCGACCCGGATCGCCGCTTCCTTTTCGCCCTCGGCACGCAGGATGTTCTCGCGTTTCTCGCGTTCCGCCTTCATCTGGCGTTCCATCGCGTTCTGGATTTCCTTGGGCGGGATGATGTTCTTCAGCTCCACCCGGTTGACCTTGATGCCCCAGGGGTTGGTCGCTTCATCCAGGATCTGGCGCATTCTGGTGTTGATCAGGTCGCGTGAAGTGAGCGTCTCGTCCAGTTCCAGGTCGCCGATGATGTTGCGCAGCGTCGTGGCCGCCAGGTTCTCGATGGCGATGATCGGGTTCTCGATGCCATAGGCGTAGAGCTTCGGGTCGACGATCTGGTAGTACAGGACCGTGTCGATCTGCATCGTCACGTTATCCTTGGTGATGACGGCCTGGGGCGGGAAATCGGCGACCTTTTCCTTGAGTGAAACCACCTTGGCTACCCGGTCGATCAGGGGGACTTTGAACTGGACGCCGACCCCCCAGGTCGCGTAGTAGGCGCCCAGCCTTTCGATGATGAACGATGTCGCCTGCGGCACGATCCGGATGTTCCGGACGGCGAGCAGGACAACAACGGCGACGATGACGATCCAGGTGAACCAGGTTCCGAACGAGGCTGGTGTATCGTTAAGGGCGATACGGATGGCTTCAATGCTGTGCATGTTCAAATCCTCCTGCCATTTGTTTTCGTTTTGTCATGACGGCGCTGCTTTCAGGGTGCCGGCGTGCCGGAAGGCGCCGGTGTACCGGGCAGGACCGCCTCGGAAACGGGCTGCGCGTCGTGAACGCCCTTGAGGATCGCCTCGAGGATCACGAAAGCCGTGTTGTTGACCCGCTTGGTCAGCTGATCGACGGTTTGCTTGTCGGCGTTGCTGCTCAGCGAAACCCGCGCTGTAACGGCCAGGTTCGTGATGTAGTGCAAATAGACGGTCGAATCGAATGGTGTGTGCCGGACGGTTCCGCCGGTTTCGGAAAAAGCCGGGTTTTTGCTTTCCTTGATATCCTCCAGCGACTTGCCGTCATAGTCGAAGGATTCGAAAAAGACTATCGGGATGTCCAGCTCGTCAAAGGGCAGGTAATCGGAATCGTTCAGGGACCATTCGCGATACAGGACCGGCGTGGAAAAGCCGTCAAGCTCGAGGTCGAACGAAGCCTGGTTGGTGTAGAGCATGTAGTTGTTGTTGGTGTAGAGCTCGTGTTCGTAGAAAACATCGGTGGCCTCATAGAGCTTGCGCCGCAGCTCGTAGGATTTGCGGTTGTACGCGCGCAGCGAATTGCGGCCGGCATGCACGTAGACCTTGTCGCCGGCGTAGATGGAATCCATGCAGTACATGGCGTCGGTCCGGGCGATATCGCTTTTGCTCATGGACGAGGCGAATTTGCGGGCGCCGGCCTGACCGTCCTCACCGGCGCCGAAAGCAACCAGAACCACATCGTAGCCCGGCTTCTCCTGGCGGATTTCCCGGGCGAGCATGAGCAGGGCCCCGATGCCGGAGGCGTTGTCGTGGATGCCGTCGTAGTCCGGCAACGTCGGCTCGGGCACGGAGGAAGCGGCCGAAGATGTCGTGGTCGTTTCCCCGCTTTCGTCAGGGTCAGGGGTCGGAACCGGTGTCGGGGCCGCGGGCGGCTCGGTCGTTTGCCGGTATGCTTCGACATCCTGGACTGAGACAAACGTATCGTAATGCGCGCCGACGATCACCTGGCGGCGGAACGTCTCCCAGGTGCCGTCTTCACGGGCGCGCATGAAGCCCGTTCCCGGAATGGTGACGCTGATGTTACGCGAGGACCGGTACGTACCGTCGAGGCCGCTGTACGTAAAGCGGGTGACGGCCGGCGTGTAGCCCATGTCTTCGAGCGCTGAGATAATCAGGTCCCCGGCGGCCTTTTCCTGTGTGGATCCGGGGCTGCGGAACGGATAGGTCCTGGCCAGCCGCAGGGCGAATTTCGAACCGAACGTGCCGTAATCGGCAAAGCTGGGCTCCTCCGGCTCCTCGTTCTGGCAAGCCGGTAGCAACAGGGCCAGCACCAACGCCAGGGCCAGGGCGGTCAATTTATGAATCAATCGGTTTTTCGGCATGATTGGGCTCTGCCTGGCAGTCAGCCTGACCGCAGCCAGGGCCTCCCCCTTTCTCCCGGCCGGCTCCTGCAAGCGGGCGGCGGTACCGGGCGGTCAGCGCAGGCTGACCCGTGAATCAGTTCCATTTTACTTGCTGGGTGCGGTTCGCGCAAGCCAGACAGCCGAACGCGAGCCGTTCAGCACCATCCGCCCCTTGCCAAATATGGTATGATATCCCCATGGTCAAAGGCGGCCCGCCAGGGCCGGTAAGGGAGCGATCGTAAGGCATGCGTCACAGGCAGGAAAAACATGCAACCAGCCCGTCTCGTCCGCGCCGGCTGCGCCGGCTGCTGGTCTTATTGCTGCTTCTTACCGCCTGCTTTAGCTGGCCCGTTCAGGCGGCCGAGGTCCAGCCCCAACTGTCTTACCAGCCGCCGCTGGAAGTCGATATCAGCGCCTCGTCCGCCGTTGTCCTGGACACCGGGCGCATGCGCCGCCTGTATGCCAAAAACGCCGACAGCCGCCTGGCGCTGCCGGCCGCATCCAAGATCATGACTGCGCTTCTGGCCTGCGAGCGGCTGCCGCTGGACACACAGGTCACGATCAGCTCCGTGGCCGCCCAGGAAGCCAAGCGCGAAGTGACCGGCGACGGTCTGGCGCTCGAGACCGGCGACAAGTACCCGCTGGAATACCTGCTCCTGCGCATGGTCTTTTACGATTCCAACGCCGCCGCCCTGGCGATCGCCGAGCAGATCAGCGGCGTCGAAGAGAATTTCGTCGTCCTGATGAACAGCAAGGCGGCCAGCCTGGAGCTGTCCGGGACCGTTTTCGTCAACAGCACCGGCAACCTGGTCTACCAGGAAGGCGGGGTCGATCCGGGCGACCGGACCGGTCAGGAGGACAACATCGCCGTCGATCCGCTGCCGCGCCAGTACTCGACGGTCAGCGATCTGGCCCGGCTGACCGCGTTTGCCATGAACAACCAGAAATTTGCCGACATCATCCGCAAGGACAGCGAATACTTGCTCCTCGAAGGCAAAACGCTCGTGCCGATGCGCAACCGGCTCCAGTCGGTCTGGCGGCTGTCGGAAAACCGCATCACCGGCGCGTTTTACAGCGAACGCCGCGAAAAGGCCAACAGCGTGGCGATCGGAAGGATCAACGACTTCAGCGTGATCATGGTCACCGCGAACGGCAATCCCGGCCAGCGCAACATGGATCTGCTGACTTTGACCCAGTCGATCGCGAACAACTATGAACAGCAAGCGCTGGTGACATCAGGCGAGGTATTTTCCGGCTACCGCGAGGAAACGGTTGACGGCGAGCCTTTCGGCTTGGTTTTCCGCAGGACTGTGCTCTACATCCGGCCGGTCGACGACCCCTTCCTGATGCAGGAGGTCCAGTACCGCTCTTACGGTCCGCACCACCGGCCGATCGAATCGACGATGACCATCGGCCAGGTCGTCTTCCAGCTCAAGGACGGAACGGTCATCGCCGTGGATGTCGGGCCGGATCGGCAGATCCTTTCCAGCATCACCGCGCTCAACCAGCTGCTGGGCAGCCTGCAGAAAAATCAGAACCTGTTCTATGCGATCATGATCTGCGGTATGTTGCTCGCCCTGGTCATGGCGATCCACGTCTTCGAGCGGTTGAAACGCCTGATCCGGCTGCTGCGGCTGATCGGGCTGGAACGGCGGGCCCGCCGCACCTGAGTGCGGCTCAGCGTTTCAGCCGCTGCAGGTAAAAGCGGATCAGAAGACCCAGTGCCAGGTCATAGAGGGCGACAACCGCCAACCCGGCCAGCGGCAGCACAAACCAGAGCCAGGTTCCCCGCTGATGTACAAACGCCAGCGCTTGACGGCCGACAAACAGCAAGATGCCGGACAGAGCCAAAACGCCGCCGGACAGGACGCGAACCAGCCGGGCGGGACGCGGGGCCAGGCGCGGGTCGATCAGGGCACGGACCAGCGGGTACGGTCCGAAAAAGACAAGGTAGGGCCAGCTGAGCGCGAGGCCTGGCCAGGCTAGGCTGACCAGAGCGGTGGCGGCATATACCAGCCAGGCGCCGCGCCGGCCGGTCTCGATCACGGCCATCGCCAGGCAAAAAGACGCCAAAGTCATGAACGCCAGATCGGCGGTCGGCGACCAGGCGGCTGCTGTCAAGGCCAGCAGCACCAAGGCGGCTGCGATGCCGCCCAACGCGATAGCCCGGGTCTGTTTTCGTTGCGTTTGGGGATCAGCAGCAGCCACAAAGGTCACCGCCCATGCATTCGCAGCACGAATCGGTGCAGCACAGGCAGCCCAGCGTGTTGCACAGGTCCGTGCCGCACAGGCCGCCGTCGCTGTAGTAAGGTCCCTGGCGCGGCTGCTGTTGCTGTTGCTGCCATTGGCGCTGCTGCCAGGTTTGCCATTGCTGCTGTTGCCCCGACGCGTACGGGTCGCCTGTGCTGTTGTTGGGGTGCGGCCGGGCAGACTGCTGCCGGTTGGGATTGGTCAGCAGGTCGTAAGCTTCGTTGACCTCCTGCATCTTCTCCTTGGCCAGATCTTCGAGCGGATGGTTCTTATAATTGTCCGGGTGGTACTTTTTGACCAGTTTCCGGTAAGCCTGCTTGATTTCCTCGCCTGTCGCCCCCGGCTTGACGCCAAGCACGTCATAAGGTGATTTTGCCATGCTCTGTTCCTTTCAGGGACTTTAGCCGTTTGTCCGGGTGATGGCCGGATAGCACCTGGCGGCGGATGTCCGGCAACCCCAGGGTGAACAGGTTGGCCAGCAATCCGCTGTCCCGGGTATAAGGCATCAGGGCCGCCGTGCGGTCCATCGATTCCTCCAGACCCGTCAGAGCCGGTTCCGCCAGCAGGCGCGCCTGGGTCAGATCCGTCCGTCCAAACGGGTTCCATGTCTTATTATTGCAGTCGTCCTGCCAGTCGTCAATCGCGTCAGCCAGGTAGATCCAGCGGCCCAGGTCCATCGCCAGGCAGCCGACAGCCGCGTGGATGGCCTCGGGCAGGTCCAGGGGTCTGGCTGCCAGCAGGGCAAGCTGCCGGAGCATCCGGCCGAACACGTCTGCAGCGGCAAGGTCAGGCGGCCCGTCTTCCAGCCGGTGCAGTTCTGCCAGGTGCTCTTGGATAATCGCCTCGAGCTCGGGATATTGCCGTCTGGCGCGGCGCCAGGCGCGCCGGAACGCCAGTCTGGCCAAACTGCCGCTCACCAGGTGATGGTCACGGATTTGGTCGCCGGCCTTGTGCCAGGCCAGCAGAACCGCCAGGGCCGCACAGGTCTCGAGGACCGGCCCTCCCGCGAGCATGTTTTTTTTCCTTAACGGGTCCAGAACGCAGCCGGCCATGATTTCGGGCGGCTGGCTGTCGGCCAGGGCCAGCAGGAAAAGCGCCAGGAATGTCAGGTCGTACGAGACGGCCAGGCGCGGCAGCTGCCCGTAGCTGATCCGGATCTGCCGGCATAATCCGCAGTAGACAGACCGGTAGCGGGCGTATTCCCGCATCAGGAGCTCAGGCTTATAAGGACGCACGTAGCCAAACATGGCCGGAACCATCACCTTCTCCGACAGGCCGGCAGGCAATCGCCTCCTGTCAATCTCAATCACTCTATGGTATCATATGTGGCAACAAAACAGGTGAACAGAGCAAAACAAAATCGTGAACACGACCAGGAGGTCCCCTATGGAAACGACTGTGGTCCGCACCCGGTATGCGCCCAGCCCAACCGGCATGATGCATATCGGCAACCTGCGCACCGCCCTCTACGAGTACCTGATCGCCCGTTCCCTGGGCGGCCGGTTCATCCTGCGCATCGAGGACACCGACCAGGAGCGATTGGTCGACGGGGCTGTCGAGACCATCTACAAGACGCTGCGCGCGGTCGGCCTAAGCCATGACGAAGGGCCGGATATCGGCGGCCAATACGGGCCCTATGTCCAAAGTGAGCGGCGCCACCTTTACCGGCCCTACGCCGAGCAGCTGGTGCGCGAAGGCAAAGCCTATTACTGCTTCTGCACCCGGGAACGGCTCGAGCAGCTCAAGGCCGCCGCACCCGGCGAAGTCGTCGGCTACGACCGCCACTGCCGCGACCTGGCACCCGGCGAGGTGCAGCGCCTGCTTGACGAAGGCACCGCTTGTGTCATCCGTCAAAAGATGCCGCTGAGCGGGTCGACAACCTTCCAGGACGCCGTCTACGGCGCCATCACGGTCGAAAACAGCGAGCTCGAGGACCAGGTCCTGCTCAAGTCGGACGGCTTTCCCACCTATAATTTCGCCAACGTGGTCGACGACCACCTGATGGCGATCACCCACGTGGTGCGCGGTTCGGAGTACCTGTCCTCGACCCCCAAGTACAATCTGCTTTACGATGCGTTCGGCTGGCAGGTTCCGACTTATGTCCATTTGCCCCTGATCATCGGCAAGGACGGGCGCAAGCTGTCCAAACGCCACGGCGCGACCAGTTTCGAGGCGCTGGTCCAGGAGGGATACCTGCCTGAGGCGATCATCAACGCGATCGCCCTGCTCGGCTGGTGCCCCAAGGACAACCGCGAGATTTTTACGCTCGACGAGCTTTGTGCCGCTTTTTCCGTCGACGGGATCAGCAAGTCGCCGTCCGTTTTCGACTACGACAAGCTGGCCTGGTTTAACGGCGAATACATCCGCGCCATGCCGGCCGGGCGCTTCCAGGACTGGATCCGCCCGGCCCTGGCCCAGGTATTCGGCGAGCCGGTGCCCGAGCCGGCCCTGCTGGCCGAGCTGCTCCAGCCTCGCGTCAGCCGCCTGGCGGAAATTCCCGAAATGGTGCGTTTCCTGACCGTGCGGCAGCGTTACGAGCTCGACTTGTTCAGCAACAAGAAGAACAAGGCCAGCCCGGAGAGCGCCGCCCGCCTGCTGCCGCTGCTTTACGACGCGCTGGCCAGCTTGGATTCCTGGACGCGGCAAGCCGTGCATGACACGGTTATGGCATTGGCCGCCGAACAGGGCCTGAAGACAGGCCAGGTGATGTGGCCGCTTCGAATCGCCCTGTCCGGACAGGCCATCACGCCTGGCGGCGCGATCGAGATCGCCGTCGTTCTCGGCCGGGACGAATCGCTGGCCAGGCTCAGGATCGCGCTGGACCGGCTCAGCGACATCATCGCAGAAAAAGGAGAAGCCTGATTATGGACCGTACACCAACCTTCGATCCGGATCGGATCGAGGCCACGCATTTCATCGACGAGATCATCAAGGAAGACCTGCGTGAAGGCGGCCGCTATGCCGGCATGCAGGTGCACACGCGGTTCCCGCCTGAACCCAACGGGTATCTGCACATCGGCCACGCCAAGGCCATCGTCATCGATTTCGGCACGGCCGAACGGTTCGGCGGGCTCTGCAACCTGCGCATGGACGACACCAACCCGAGCAAGGAAGATGTCGAGTATGTCGACTCGATCCGCGAGGATATCCACTGGCTCGGTTATGACTGGGCAGACCGCTTCTATTACGCGTCGGACTACTTCCCCCAGATGTACGAGCTGGCCTGCCAGCTGATCCGAAAGGGCCTGGCCTATGTCTGCGCCCTGACCGCCGAGCAGATGCGCGAGACGCGCGGCACGCTCACGGCGCCGGCGACGCCCAGCCCCTGGCGCGACCGGCCGGCCGAAGAAAGCCTCGGCTTGTTCGCACGCATGAGGGCCGGCGAGTTTCCGGACGGCGCGCTGACGCTCCGGGCCAGAATCGACCTGTCCTCCGGCAATTTCAACATGCGCGATCCCGTGCTCTACCGAATCCTGCGCGCCCGCCATCACCGGACCGGCGACCAGTGGTGCATTTACCCGATGTACGACTACGCCCACCCGATCGAGGATGCGCTGGAGGGCATCACCCACTCGCTTTGCTCGCTGGAGTTCGAGGATCACCGGCCGCTCTACGACTGGGTGATCGACAACCTGGACAATCTGCCTTCGCGGCCGCGCCAGATCGAGTTCGCCCGGCTGGGCATCAACCACACCGTCATGAGCAAGCGTAAGCTCCGCCAGCTGGTCGAGACCGGACGGGTTTCCGGTTGGGACGACCCGCGCATGCCGACGCTGTGCGGGCTGCGCAGGCGCGGCTACACGCCGTCTTCGATCCGGTCATTCATCGAGCGGATCGGTGTCTCCAAGGTCAACAGCACCGTCGATTACGCCTTCCTGGAGCATTGCCTGCGCGAAGACCTCAACCAGAATGCCCGCCGCATCATGGGCGTCCTCCACCCGGTCAAGCTGGTGATCACCAACTACCCGGAAGGGAAAAGCGAAACATTCGCCGTTGAGAACAACCCGGAACGGCCCGAAGACGGCACCCGCGAGGTGACCTTCTCGCGCAGTCTCTGGATCGAGGCGGACGATTTCATGGAAGTGCCGGCCAAAAAGTATTTCCGCCTCTTCCCGGGCAACGAAGTCCGGCTCAAGACGGCCTACATCGTTCGCTGCACTGGCTGCAGCCGCGACGCAGACGGCAACCTGATCGAGGTGAGCGCCGAATACGATCCCGATTCCCGGGGCGGCAACGCACCGGACGGACGCCGGATCAAGGGCACCATTCACTGGGTGGACGCCCAAACGGCGGTGGACGCAACAGTCCGGCTGTACGACAACCTTTTCAATGTCGCCGACCCCGACTCGGCAGAACGCAATTTTCTCGACCACCTCAGTCCTGACTCGCTGGTCACGCTCAGCGGCTGCAAGATCGAGGCGTCGGTCGCCGGCACTCAGGCGCCCGCTTCATTCCAGTTTCTGCGCCTAGGCTATTTCTGCCTCGATAAGGACAGCCGCCCGGACCGGTTGATTTTCAACCGGTCGGTCTCCTTGAAAGACAGCTACCGCGCCTGATTCCGGAGGAAAGCCATGAACAGTTTCGATTATTACAGCCCCACCCGTTTCATCTTCGGACCCGACCGGGAAAACGAAGTCGGTTCGCTGTGCCGGGACCTGGCCGCCAGCAAGGTCCTGATCCATTACGGCGGCGGATCCGTCGTGCGCAGCGGCCTGCTCGAACGCGTCGAAGCGTCCCTGTCCGAGGCCGGCATCGCGCATTTGGCCTTGGGCGGCGCCGTGCCGAACCCCCGCGACGAGCTGGTCTACCAGGGCATTGAACTCTGCCGCCGGGAAAACGTCGATTTTGTCCTGGGCATCGGGGGCGGCAGCGCGGTCGACTCAGCCAAGGCGATCGCGATCGGGGCCTGCTATGACGGCGACTTCTGGGATTTCTACAGCAACCGGGCCAAGCCGGAGCGCCGGCTCGGCCTGGGCACCATCGTCACATTGCCGGCCAGCGGGACTGAGGGGTCGAACAGCTCCGTGATCACGCGCACCGCCGACTGGCTCAAGCGCGGCTTGCGCTCGGATCTCAACCGGCCGGATTTTTCGATCCTGAACCCCGACCTGACCGCTTCCCTGCCGGCCTGGCAAATCGCCTGCGGCGCGGCTGACATCCTGTCCCACGTCTTCGAACGCTATTTCACCAACACGCCCGGCGTGCTGCTGACCGACAACCTGTGCGAAGCGGTTATCGCCACCGTCATCGAAACTGCGCCCCGGCTGCTGGCCGATGCCCCGTCCCGGGACGATCAATCCAACCTGATCTGGTCCTCGACGCTGGCCCATATCGGGCTGCTGGGCAACGGCCGTCAGGAGGATTGGAGCGTACACGCCCTGGAGCACGAGCTGAGCGCCCTCTACGATGTCGCGCACGGCGCCGGCCTGGCCGCGCTTTACCCGGCCTGGATGCAGTACACCCTGCCCCACGATCCGGCGCGCTTCGCACGATTGGCCGTACGCGGGCTGGGTGTCGCGCCGAAACGTGCGCCGGACCTGGAACTGGCCCGGGAGGGCATTCGCCGCCTGGCATCGTTCTACCGCCAACTGGCATTGCCGGTCAACCTGCGTGAACTGGGCGTCGACGAAGCCGACCTCCCCCGCCTCGCAGCCAAGGTCAAGCGCAATCCTGACGGAAGCTGCGGCTTTTTCCTGCCGCTGCAGGATAAGGATATCCTGGCGATCTACCAGCTGGCGATGAACTGGCAGCCTGAGATGCTCTAAGAGTAGCCTAACGGCCCGCTAAATCGACCTGCTCGATCTAAAAAAGGATCGGCCGTCCGGCCGATCCTTTATGTTTCATCTGACAGGCTGTCTTTTATCAGTCGCCGCTGACTCCGAACCGGTAGACGGTCGTGTGCCGATAGGCCTGGCCGGCTTCAAGGACCGGACTGGGGAAACTGGCGATACGCGGCGCGTTCGGATAGTACTGGGTCTCCAGGCAGAAGCCGTTGCGGTAATCGTAGCGGACCCCTTCCTTGCCGTTATCCGTCTTCATGAAATTGCCGCTGTAGAACTGCACGGCCGGCATGGTCGTCTCGACGGCCATGGTGCGGCCGCTGTGCGGATCGAACACCCGGGCACAGGGACGCAGCGTGCCGGTCTGGCCGCGAAGAATGAAATTGTGGTCATATCCCTGACCGGCCTTGACCATCGGGTCGTCGCTGTCAATGCGGTCCCCGATCCGGCGCATCTGGCGAAAATCGAGCGCGGTTCCGGCAACCGGCGCGATACGGCCGTCCGGCAGGCAGGCAGAATCGATCACGGTAAATGTGTCCGCTTCCAGCTGCAGCTCGTGGTTCAGGATGCTGCCGCTGCCCTGGCCCGACAGGTTGAAATAGCTGTGGTTGGTCAGGTTGACGATCGTCTTTTTGTCGGTCATCGCCTCGTAACGGAGGACCAGGGCATGGTCCGCGGTCAGCGTGTAGGTGACCTGGACATCCAGGTTGCCGGGATAACCCTCCTCACCGTCAGGGCTGAGGTAATAAAAGCGCACGGACGGTCCTTCGGCCGTCTCGAAGGGGTCGGCCAGCCAGACGGCCCGGTTGAACCCTTTCAGGCCGCCGTGGAGATGGTTCGGGCCGTCGTTGGCGGCAAGAGGATAAGTGACGCCGTCCAGGGTGAAGGATGCTTTTTCGATCCGGTTGGCGAAACGTCCGACCAGGGACCCGTGATAAGGATTCGACGGTTTTTCATAGGATGCCAGGTCGTCGTAACCCAGGACGACGTCCTGGAGCAGGTTGTCCCGGTCGGGCATCAGCAATCGCTGCAGGGCGCCGCCGTAACTGATCAGGGTGCAGAATGTCCCGTCCGGATGGCCCAGCGTGTAGCTGTGAACGGGCTTTCCCTCTTGTGTTTCCCCGAAGGGCTTGACTACGATACTCATCTCTTCACCTCGTTTTTTCGCTCAGGCCGGATGCCTGGTCTTGTTCTTTCACATGCTTGCCGAACCCGATCCGGATGGCGCCTTCGGGACAGACGGCCGCGCATTCGCCGCAGCGGATGCATTCCGGCCCGTCGCCGTCGTATGGAATCGGCACCTGCATCGGGCATTGCCGGGTGCAGCGCCCGCAATGGGTGCAAAGCTGCGGGTCGACCGAAATGCGGTAGAGGCTGATCCGGTTGAAAAAGCCATAAATCGCGCCGAGCGGGCACAGGTAACGGCAGAACGGGCGGTAAATCAAAACGGACAGCACGGCCACAGCTAAAAGGACGGACATTTTCCAACTGAACAGCCAGCCGGCCAGACCGCGCAGGCCTTCGTTGGCCGACAGCAGCGGAATACCGGCCATCAGGGTGCCGGAAGGGCACACGTAGGTGCAGAAGGCCGGGATCCCGTACCCGGTCAGAACGCGCAGAAGCAACGGCGTCAGGATGACCAGGCCCGATAGCATGGCCGTCTTGCCCCATAGCAACGTCTTGTGCAGACGCGCATGCGACTTGGCCAAATTCAGCTTGGGGCTGCGGATCTTGTGCAGCAGCTCCTGGAACCAGCCGAACGGACACAGCCAGCCGCAGATGAACCGGCCCAAAACCAGGCCGAACAGGCTGAGCAGGCCGAGTACGTAAAACGGGATGCGCCAGAATGGGTCCGCCAGGCCATTCTGCAGGCTGCCGATCGGGCAGGCGCCCAGGGCGCCGGGACAAGAATAGCAGTTCAGGCCGGGCAGGCAGACGCGCTTGAGCGGCCCCTGGTAAATGGTGCCGTTCACAAAGCCGGGCAAATTGGCATTGCCCAGCAATAAGGCCAGGCCCTGAACGATGTTGCGCTTGATTTTCAGCCGTTTCAGGTTAGCCAATGCCGATACACCCCAAACAGATCTGGATCGCCCGCTGCAGGACCAGGCGCGTCTCGTCGCGCAGCAGGCCAACCAGCAGGGCGATCGCGGTGAGTGCAAACAGCAGGGCGCGCCGGATTGACTCGGTGCGGGTCAGCTGGCGGATATGCGGATGCGGCCGCGTCATGACGGATTCTCCTGCTCGTCCGGTTCAGGTTGTGTTAACGCTTCCGACTCCGCTTGTTCGAGCGGGCGCGGACTGCGGATCAGGCTGGCCTGTTCCTGCCCTGAAGAAGGACTGGACCAGGCAAAGCGGCGCATCAGGAGCCAGAAGACGGCAAACCCGATCGCGGCCAGGACGGCACCGGTGGCCAAAAGCCAGACCGGGCGCGTGGCCTGAGGCCAGAAGCTGATAAAATCGACCAGGCCGGCAGAAAAGGAAAAGCCGTGCAGGGTCTGCAGCTGAGCTGACAGCAGCAGCGACAGGCCGGCCAGCGAGGCGTACAAGAGGTACAGGAACGGTGAGACCAAAAGGATCAGCCAGTCGGCGGTATCGGTCAGTCCCCCCAGCAGGGCGGCCGCAGCGGCGGCCAGCAGCAGCAAGGCAGGCTGCCCCCGGCGACGGGGCCGCGAAGCCAGGGATACCGCCAACAGCAAAGCCGGCACAACCAGCAGCATCAGGGGATAAAAGCCCGCGCCGAAGCGGCCGGCTGTCGGATCGCCGGCTAAAAAGCGGGCGATGTCGCCATTGACCAGGGTTCCGTTCTGCATGGTGAACTGGCCCCAATGCTGCCAGAGAGCGTCGTCAAGGACATGGTGCAGGCCAAACGGAAGCAGCAGGCGGTTGCAGATCCCGTAAACCAGCAGGCCTTGCGAGCCCGCTTCGGGGATCCATTGGGCCAGCCGGAGCAGTCCGTTTCGGGCCGCCAGCCAAGCCAGGGCCGACAACAAGCCGCCCAGGGCAGACAGCGGCTGCAGCCACAAGACCAGTGTACGCGGATTGAACAGGGCAGATAGACGAGGCGCGCGGATATGCCGTTCCGTGAAGCGATACAGCACGACTGTCAGGTAACCGGCCGCAAAACCGGGCAGCCAGCCCAGATTGAAAAGTGCGTATTGGCTGCCTGACCAGACATCGGCTAAAGCCGAGGCGGTTGTCAAAAAAGTCAGGGCCGAAAGCGCCGCGGCGAGCACAGCGAGGCCCTTTTCATGGACGATCAGGCTGTCGGCCAGGCAGGCCGCGAGCACCAGCGGAACCAGCCGGGTCAAGACCTGCCCGGACGCAAAAAGAACGGCGGCGCCAGGCAGTCCGATCCGCTGCAGGGCATCCGCCAGAATCAGCATAAGACTGGCGAGCGCCAGAATATTAAGGGGAAGCAGGGCGATGCTGCCCAGCTGGGCCAGACGCTGCCTGTATCGGGACGGGCGGTCAACCGGTTTTGCATCCGGCGGCCGTTCGTCTTTACCAGACTTCTTTGTTCGGGCTGGAAACCAGATGGAAATGGGCTTCATGCGTCTGCTGCGCCTCCCGCGTACTCACGATACCATTAAGCCGGGCGTCCGGCTGCCTGCCAGCAGGCACCCCTATTCTGACACAGGCACGGCGTCGATGCAAGCAAACGGCTTAGGGGAGGTTGTTGTCCAGCATTTGGCGCAGGTCGTCCTGCATGAAATCCGCATAGCCTGCGGTGCTTTCAGCCAGTTCGCCGCCGACAAACACGCTGAACTGCGGAATGCTCTGCGCACCGTAGAGACGCGCCAAATCGTTTTTCCGGTCTACATCGATCTTGACGATGATGGCCTTGCCGTCATATTCCAGGGCCAGCTGCTCGATAAACGGTGCGGCGGCGCGGCACGGCGGACACCATTCTGCCCAGAAATCGACAAAAACAGGCTTGTCGGCAGCCTTGACAAAGGCCTGGAAATCTTCGACCGGCTCGTGCCGGACTATCCCGTCTGTTACGATGAGCTGCACGACGGCGTCATCCGGCGCCGCTGTCTGCTGCGTTCCCAGTTTGAGTGTGCCGTCCTTGAACAGGACCACCAAAATGATCGCGACGATCAAAAGGATCAGGACCGCCACAAGGATGGGAAACGCTTTTTTCTGGTTCATAGCAACCTCCTGATATGTTGAGCGGGGATCCGGGTCTGGTGACCGGAGATCCCCGCTGCATCGTTCTTTTCCAGCATAACAGGACAGGACGGACAGAACTGTAATTAAATCACATAAGGGCTGTTAAGAAATGAGTCGCTTTTTTCTTCGAGAAATTGACGCGTCTGGTCAATCTCTCGGAGAACCTTTAGATCACCTTATCGCTGAACAGTCCCTAAGCTCAGTAGGCGCGCTTGATCTTCTTCGATGTCGTCTTCTCAAACTCCGTGTCGCGCAAGGTGAACTGGCGAATGTATTTGTAGGTGGTCAGCGCATGGTTGACTTTACGCACCTCTTCCCCGATTAGCTGGCGGACCGCGTCGCCGGCCAGCGGCACGTCGCCGAGCGTCTCCTTGATTTTCTCCTCGTTCGGGAAAATTTCGGCCTTGACGTAGGTCTCGCCATCCTCGTCCTCGGCGCCCGACACCAGGCTTTCCTGGATATAGTCGCTCTGGGCAAGCAGGAACTCGATTTCCTCGGGGAATATGTTTTTGCCGTTCTTGGTCACGATCACGTTCTTCTTGCGCCCGGTGATGATCACGAAGCCATCCTTATCCAGGTATCCGAGGTCGCCGGTGTGGAAGAAGCCGTCCTGATCCATAACTTCCTGTGTGGCTTCGTCATTCTCGTAATAGCCGAGCATGACGTTGGGGCCTTTGCCGATGATCTCGCCGATGCCGTTCTCGTCCTTGTCGACGATTCGGATCTCGACGCCCGGCAGGGCCAGGCCGGCCGCCCGGTCGTTGTACCAGACATCACGGTTCAGGGCCAGGATCGGCGCGCATTCGGTCAGGCCATAGCCCTGGATGCTGAAGATGCCCAGATCGCGCATTCCCTTGAGGACCGCCGGGTCGATGGCCGCTCCGCCGGCGATCAACAAGCGCAGATGCCCGCCGAACGTGTCGTGGATCCGCTTGAACAGCGTTCTGCGCTTGTCGATGCCGATTTTACGCAGGCCGTTGCTCAGCTTCAAGCCGATTTTGAATTTCTTCGCCAGCTGCGGATCGGCGGTGGCGGATTTAAGGATGCGCTTGTAGAACAGCTCGACCATCAGGGGGACGGCCAGCATGACGGTGACCTGCGATTCCTGCATGTTGCGGGTGATGTGGCGCAATCCCTCGCAGAGCGCCACGGTCGCGCCGCGGTAAACCGGGCACAAGAAGCCGCAGGTGCACTCATAGGTATGGTGCAGCGGCAGAACGGACAAAAAGACATCGTCCGGAACGATCTCGACCATCTGGCACATGGCCATCAGGTTGATGCAGATGTTGCTGTGCGACAGCATGACCGCCTTGGATTTGGCGGTCGTACCCGACGTGAACAGCAGGATGCTCAGAACAGACGGATCGATCGGGGCGTCCAGAAAACGCCGGTCGCCGCCTTCAAGGGCTTTCTGGCCTTTGGCCAGCCAATCCCAGAACGAAACATCCTGACCGGCGGGCGCTTCCGGATCCATGGAGACGTAAAATTGTACTTCCGGAACCTGGTCTCGGATCGCGTCGACTTCCCTTTGCTTGCTCGGCGCGTAAACCAGGACCTGTGCATGCGACCGGTTGAGCAGACTGGCGATTTCTGCCGTCGGCAGTTCCTTGTCCAGCGGGACCACGACACCGACGCCGTTGACAGTCGCCAGGTACGTGACATACCACTCGTAGCGCGTTTCAGCCAGGATCGCCACCCGGGCGGATTCCAGCGGTAGACTCTTGAGATACGTGCCCAGCGCGTCGACATCCTGTCCGAATTGCCGGTAGGAAACCGGCAGATAGGGCTGATTCTTGTCCGCCGGCACGCCGGCCAAGGACGTGTCGCGCTTTTGCACATAGGGGTCCTTGATCAAAAAGACCGTCTTGTCTCCGTAATGCTTGACACTTTGCCCGAGCATATCGCGCAAATCCCGAATCGTTCTGACATCGTACAAGGGTATGTTTTTCATCGCAGCCTACCTCGTCCTCTTCCGTTTCGGTTTTTCTCTTCTCCGGGCATCATCCTGACAATCAGGTGATATGATATCATTATAGCGGATTTGGTTCTTGAATAAAACGTATCCGGCACAAATTGACCCGAGCCAGCGCCGAAAGGACCTGTATGCAAGCCATTTTCCCGAACTTCGCCTATCGCCGTCCATCGCGCACCCCGATCCAGCTGTCCTGGTCCGGCCGGACCCTGGTTGTCGCTTGCTGCCTGCGCTTCAACCGGCGCGCCCGGTCCACCGGCCCTGCGGACAGTCCGGATCAAACGTACGCCGACTTGATCCTGGCAGGCATCGAACAGGCCTGGAGCGGAACTTATCAGCTTGGGACAGAAGAGATGCCGGAACCGGTGACCGTATTGGTTCGCTTCCAGGCCGAAGGGACCCGTAAGGCAGCCGCGGTCCGGGTGCACCGGCTGCTCCTGATGCCGGCGCACGTGATCAGCCCGCTCTATCGGCGCATCTGGGGCATCTTTCGCACCGGCCAGCTGGAAAGCATGGGCCTTAACTGGACGCCGCGCCATCCCGGTTCGATCGTCATGCCGCCTTACAGGCAGGCCCGAACGGTCCGGTCGGTGGCGGCGCACGAGTTCGGCCATCTGCTGGGGATCGGCGACGCGTACGGCGCGCTATACCGCTTCTACAGCGCCGCGCCGGGAACCGGACACTACATGATGCACAGCAACAGCCAGGTCCAGCCTGAGGAGGTCCGCATGCTGATCCGGGCGCACGCGAGCGGCCGGATGCAGTTTTTCCCCAGGCGATGGCAGACCCGGGTCTTCCGGGACGGCCTGCGGCGCGAGTTCGGTCAGCTCCTGCGCCGGATAAAAAGCTAGAAAAAGCCCCGGGTCGAGGCCGTTGCCGCCTCGCGTCCCGGGGCCAGATCAAAGAAGAACATCGGTCACTGCCGCGTTAAGCTTCAGGGTTCTCCATCAGGCCGATAAAGATCGGCAGCCCGCTGCGCGCGTCGGCGATGCCGAACAGGAACGGCCGGTCGAAACGGAGGATTTCGTCTGAAACCGGCATGCTGGTCAGCTGCATCTCGACCGAGGTCACCGCTGCCGCTTCAGACCCTTTTTCGTCGACCCGGAAATAGGTCTTGTGCTTGACTTCGCTGATCATCAGGTCCGTGTTGCCGTCCTGGCGCATACGGGAAAAATCAGCGTCTCCCGTGAAGGCCACCGTCATGCCCAGCCGGCTGAGCGCGTCGACCAGGCTGATCTCGTATTCAAGTTCGAACTTGGGCAATGACACATCGACCAGGGCTTCCTGGCGGCTGTTCAGCCAGGCCGCAAGGGTCTTCCCGTCCAGACCTGCTGCCCAGCCGCGCGCATCATTTTCCGATTCCGGCAGGATGGCGAAAAAAGCGTAGGACGGGTCTTTGTAGGGCAGCCAGACGCCTTTGACGCCTTCAGCCTCGATCAGGTCCATTTGGCCGAGCCGGTTCATGAAAGCGGCTTCGACGGGTCCGTCGGGTGCCTGGAACGTCCCGTCATGCGTTTTAGCCGCCTCAAACGGGTTTTGCCAGTCCGACTTGAAATAGATCGCGTTGATCAGGTACATCATCACATCCGGCTCGATCTGCTCGACGATCTTGGTGATCTTGGCGCGCGTCGCCTTGCTGACCCAGTCGTTGATCGTGTCCGGCGCGACCGGAAGGCTGAAATCGAGCGAAGTGGCCGATGCTCGGAAAAAGTCGGCGTTGCGCTGCAGGAAAACCGGCGCAACCGGGTAGCCTTCCCGCAGCCAGATGGAGTTGGCGATGAACAGCTCTGTCTTGTCGCCGGTGTCCTCCAGCAGGGTGATCCAGTCGCGGCTGGCCTGGTTGATCTGCGCTTCGTCCAGACCGGCCGAAGACAGGGCGGCTTTCATCGTCTCCAGCGTCTCGCCGGAAGCGCCGTTGAGCGTCATGGCCAGCGCGAAATAGACCGACGCCGGTGAAACCAGGACATTGCCCGGCAGATCCAGTGTCTCGGATAGCAGCTTGAGCGAAAAATCGGCGATGGCGTCGCGGTACGGCTGCGGCGGGGGTTCCGGGTTGAGCGGCCGTTCACCCGCCTGAACCTGGGCCATCAGGTCATGGGCTGCCGGAGCGGCACAGGCTGCCGTTACCAGCAAAACTGACGTAAGGATGCTGAACAGGGCCAGCAATCGACTTCGAAACATATAGCACACCTCCTGGCGTCCAAAAAGATACGGTATCCGTGCTGTTTTGACGCGCATCATCAGAAAAAAGTTCCATCAACCCGGCGCGAAACACATTGCCGGAAACCCTGAGGCTGGTGTATCATGATTTAAGTCACAGCGTGTCAACGGAGGTGCCAAGATGCATATTCAACTTATGAGGCAGGCTCGCCGCCGCAGCGGCTTTACCTTGATCGAGCTGATCGTCGTTATCGCGATTTTAGGTATTCTGGCCGGCATCCTGATCCCGACCGCCGGAAGCCTGATCCGCAAGGCCAACGAGCAGGCGGATATCGCGCACGCCCGGTTGCTCCTGCTCACGACGACGATCGCCTTCGGCTCCGACAAACTGGGAAACGGCACTTACACCGCCATTAATGAGGGGGACTCCCCGTTGCCGTATCGCGAACTGCTGGGGCCCGCCTGGCCGCGTTCACGTATCGGCGGCGGATATTTCACCGTAGAGGTCGACTTCGCACTGGTGCCTGCCGACGCCATCCGGATCATCCGCGAGGTGGGCGGCACACCGCAAATCTACAATCCAGGCGAAGCCAAATTCCAGTAACCCTACCCGTTCTTCCCCGCCCGGCCAAACACATTCCGGTTGACAGCCGGCACGGTGCGTGGCATTATTTCGTTAGCGCGCTATCAAGCTAAAGCACGCTAGAAACACGGAGGAACACGACAGCATGAAAAAAGGACTTGTTATTATCCTGATCGCCCTGATGGTCCTGTCCCTGGTCTCCTGTGCCGCGGACAACCAAGGTGAACAAACCGAGCAATTCACGCTTAAAGTCGGTTTTGACGCGGAATACCCGCCGTTCGGCTACATCGACGACGCCGGTGCTTACGACGGGTTCGACCTGGCCCTGGCCGAGGAAGCCTGCGAACGCCTGGGCTGGAAAATGGAAAAGGTCGCCATCGCCTGGGACTCCAAGGATGCCGAGCTGCAGTCCGGCAACATCAACTGCATCTGGAACGGCTTCACGATCAACGGGCGCGAAGACGACTACACCTGGACCGTCGGCTACTACGACAACTCCATCGTGATGGTCGTACGTGCCGACAGCGGCATCAAGACGCTTGCCGACCTGGCCGGCAAGACCGTCATCACCCAGGCCGGATCATCTGCCTTGACCGCCCTTGAAGGCGACAGCAAAGACCTGACCGCGACTTTCGCCAAGCTGCTGGAGACCGCCGACTACAACAGCGCCTATATGGAGCTTGACGCCGGCGCCGTCGACGCCATCGCGGTCGATGTCGGCGTGGCCAACTACTATATGGCCAGCAAATCCGGCAGCTACGCCATCCTCGACGAGGCGATCGCCTCCGAGCAGTACGGCGTCGGCTTTTTGAAGGGCAACACCGAGACGATGTACCTCGTTCAGGGCGTCCTGCTGGAAATGGCCGCAGACGGCACCATGGAAGCCATCGCCGCCGACTACACCGAGATGGGCCTGGTAGTGGAAAGCCTGGTCTATCCGAAGGCGTTCGACTGATCGATCGCACCTTTACCGCAGCAGAGGGCGGGCTCTGGCCCGCCCTTTGATTTTGAACCGCGAGGTGGCCGGATGAGCCTGGAAACGATCATCATTCAGCTGGCCGTCGGCCTGCTTAAATCCATCGCGATCTTCGCCCTGACCCTGATCGGCTCGCTGCCGCTGGGTCTTTTCGTCGCTTTCGGCCGCATGTCCAAGTGGGCACCCCTGAAAGGGCTCGCCCCGGCAGGCAGCGGACGCTTGCGCAAGGGCCTGGCCGGATTCCGCCCGCTGCAAACGCTCGTCAAGCTCTACATTTCCCTGATGCGCGGCACGCCCCTGATGCTGCAGCTGATGGTCGTCTACTTCGGGCCTTACTACCTGTTCAAGATCCCGATCGGCCAAAACTACCGGTTTACCGCCGTGATCATCGGCTTCGTGCTCAATTATGCCGCCTATTTCGCGGAGATCTACCGATCCGGTATCGAGTCGATGCCGGTCGGCCAGTACGAGGCAGCGTCCGTGCTCGGCTACTCCCGTCCGCAGACGTTTTTCAAGATCATCCTGCCGCAGGTGATCAAGCGCATCCTGCCCTCCATCACCAACGAGGTGATCACGCTGGTCAAGGACACCTCGCTTGCCTTCGCCATCTCCTATTCCGAGATGTTCACCCTGGCCCGCAAGATCTCCTCTTCCCAGTCGACGCTGGTGCCCTTCGTCGTGGCCGGCATCTTCTATTATCTTTTTAACCTGATTATGGCCTATGTCATGGAACGGGCCGAAAAGAGCCTTGGCTATTTCAGGTAGTTTCCAGGCGAACCGAGGTGTCAGATGAACGTTTTGGAACTCACGAACATCCGTAAAAGCTTTGGCAGCCTGGAGGTCTTGCGCGGCATCACCGTCACGGTCGCCAAGGGGGAGGTCGTTGCGATCATCGGGCCCTCCGGTTCGGGGAAATCGACCCTGCTGCGCTGCGCGACCTTGCTGGAAACGGTCGACGAAGGCGAGATCAACTACCTGGGCGACTACGTCGTCCGGACCAGTCCGGAAGGCCGTGTCCAATACAGCTCGCCTGCCGACCTGAAACGCATTCGCCGTTATTTCGGACTTGTCTTCCAGAATTTCAACCTGTTTCCTCATTATTCCGTAATTAAGAATGTTATCGATCCCCTGATCCATGTCCAGAAACGCGACAAAGAGGAGGCATACGCGGACGCCCGTGCTCTGCTTTCTAAAATGGGTCTGGCAGACAAGGCCGACAGCTACCCGTACCAGCTCTCCGGCGGCCAGCAGCAGCGGGTCTCGATCGTGCGCGCCCTGGCCATGAAGCCGGAGGTCCTGTTTTTCGACGAACCGACCTCGGCTTTGGATCCGGAACTGACCGGCGAGGTCCTCAAGGTGATCCGCAGCCTGACCGAGGAGCACATGACGATGGTCATCGTGACCCACGAAATGCAGTTTGCCCAGCATGTCGCCGACAAGGTCTATTTCATGGATGACGGCCTCGTGGTCGAACAGGGGACGCCTGACGAGGTTTTCGGCAAGCCCCAGGAAGAGCGGACCCGGCGCTTCCTGGAGCGCTATGCCCCGACCGCGCCATGACCTTGCGTGTGGTTCGCGCGGACCCGGCCGGCAACATCACGCTGCTGGTGCTCGACCCGGTCGCGCCGGCCGACCGTCCGGGTGTCGCCCGGCGGCTGCTGGCCATACCGGATCTGGCCGCGGAGCAAGTCGGTTTCATCCTGCCGCCAAGCCAGGGAGGCGTTCTGCGCCTGGCCATGATGGGCGGTGAATTCTGCGGCAACGCCCTGCGCAGTGCCGGCGCCTGGTTCGCCCTGCAGAACAATCTGCGCGCTGAAACCGTTTTCCCCGTGGAAGTTGCCGGCAGCAACGGCCTCTTCCAGGTCACGACCGATCTCGCGCACGGGGCAGCCTGGGCAGAAATGCCTTTGCCGGAACAGATCGATGAGAATTTCCCGCTGTCTGACCGCACGTTTTGCCCGCAGGCGGTTGTCGTCCGTTTTCCCGGTATCGCGCATGCCCTGCTGCCCGGATGCCGGCCTGACAAGCTGCCTCCCGAGCGCGTCGCGAGCCAGCTTTGCCGCGTGCTCCAGTCTGCTGCCGTCGGTGTGCTTTACCTGGATGTGCCCAGGCGCCAGCTGCAGCCGGTCGTCTATGTGCGCGCCACCGACACGCTCGTCTTTGAGAACAGCTGCGCCTCAGGCAGCGCCGCGGTCGCCGCCTGGCTCTGCCGGTCGCGGCCGGACGGCCTGTGCACCTATGACATCCGCCAGCCGGGCGGAACCATCTCCGCGCAGGTCCGGCGCCAGGACGGGAAGATCACATCGCTTGTGGTCGGCGGCCACATCGCGCTGGAGCCGGTCCAGACGCTCTCGCTGTCATAAATCAGGTCGCATGTCCGCAACCCGGTAGAGTCCGCTGTACGGATGGTCAGGTCCGGGCGGTGCCAGCTGTTCCAGTTCGCCGGACGCAACCATCGCCTGCATGCGCAGATACAGCCAGGCGTCACCGACGCCCGGCAGGGCACGCAGGGCTCTGCCGATCAGCTGGGCCGCGCGAAACGCCATCCCGGGAGCTTCGCGGCGCAGGATGAAGTCATAGAAATCTAAAGGCACGCTCACCACGCGCCCGTTGACCACGGCGCGCAGCGGCGCGTTTTCCCCAACCAGCCGCTGCCAGTCCCTCTCGCCCGCCCCGATCGTTTCCCCGGGTACCGGCTGCTCCAGACGGACCAGTCTGGCAAACTGTTCCGGCGCGATTTCGCCGGTGCAGAGAAACGGTTCCGGCACAAAAACAGCCCGGAGCGGAGTCCGGGCCGCAGATAGCAAATGGCAGACAAACAAAAATCCGCAGCGTTCAGCCGGGTCACTCGGGCTAAGCCAGATCCGAACCGGTTCCCCGCTGGTTTGACACGCGCCGAGATGCGCCAGTGTCCTGCGATTGGTATCGGCCAAGCCGGATACGATTTCATCCGCGCCGGGAAAAGGCGAAAACAGGCGGCGCAGCACTGCCACCCTGCCCGGATCCGGATCATCGAGGGGCCCGATGTCCAGCGCCAGCGTCAGGGGGCAGATCGTTCCCGGCTGCTGCGCCAGCGAGCGTGCCGCTGCCTTGAAGGCTCCGGCCGCGCTTTCTCCAAACAGAAGATCGATCATGGACGTTCCGTCCGTTCAGCCTGGCTTGCAGACATCGACCCAACCGGACGACCGGGCATGCCGCTCAAGTTCCGGCAATCTCAGTTCGATGGCACTGCTCGCGCTGCCGCAGGCGGGGAAAACTGTCGCGAAGCGCCTTAGCGAAACATCCAGGTAAACGGCCGCCTCCGCCGCGACGGCAAACGGACAGACACCGCCCGCCGGATGGCCCGTGCGCGGTTCGGTCTCCTCGCGCGACAGCATCCTGGGCTTGACGGCAAACTGCTCCTTGAATTTCCGGTTGTCGACCCGGACATCACCGGCCGCGACGACCAGGATCACCTTATCGCCGGCGTCGAAGGCCAGTGTTTTGGCGATCCGGCCCTGTTCGCAGCCCAGCGCGCACGCCGCCAGCGCGACGGTTGCGATCGAGTCGGAGCAGTTTATGATCCGATCTTCCATACCCAGGCTTTGAAAATAGTCTCTGACACGTTCCGCTGACACGATTTTTCGTCCTCCGCCCTGTTCATGTTGTGTCTATCTTGCCACAAAAGGCCGTTCTTGTCAGCCGGATCCAAAATAACCCGACTGCCCGACGATATCGGCCCCGTCGATAAACGCCCGGGTCGCCTCGGCCGCGGTCTGTCCGCTAACGTTAAGCCAGGCCTGGACGGCATGGAATCCGACGGCGTACCCGCCGCAATAAGGGATGCCCGTCACCTTGTCCGATTGGATCATCGGGTGATCGCCATACATGTAGGGACGCACCGCCATGAATCCTGCGGTATCCAGATGGGCACCGATCACATCGCGTGCCAGGGCCAGATCCTCCCCGGAGGCGCCCGTCACCCAGGTGCCAAGCGAATCGGCGCCGTAGAGCGATGTAGCCAGACTGTCGGCGAGACCTTCAATCGCCAGGTACTGGCGCAGCGTCACGTCCATAAAATGCCAGGTCAAATTGTTAAAGAGGATGTTGTGGTGGCATTCATGTGCGACACAGGCGGGGATTTTTGCCAGATTTGCCGCATCGGGCGCCACGATGATCAGGATAAAGCCTGGCAGCGAACCGATACCTGTATACCCTCCGTTTAGCGATTGTTGTTCTGGGTCGCCGAGCAGGATGCCAAGCTTCAGCGAATCCGGCACCTGAAGTCCCGCGTCACGGCAGGCTTTGCCGGTACGGGCGCATGCGGTTCCGGCGCTCGTCCAGACATCCGCCCGGGACAGTCGATCCAGCATCTGCAAGGCCTCCTCATCCCGGCCTGACAAGGCCAGGCAGCCCAGGGCCTTGGGACTCATCGGCAGCTGTGTCATCGCGAACAGCGGCGCGAACGGATCCAGCATCTGGCGTATAAAATAAGCATCGCGCTTATTCTCTGGCTGGCGCAGCATGGTCCGGTAGCATGCGTTTGTGTCCAAAACATCAATCTTCATCTTTGCGTTCTCCCTTCTAACGGCCAGGCCGTTTGCCCTGACCCGATTATCAGGGATAACGCAACGTCAATGTCAACAGGGCCAGCGGATGGCCGCAGGATTGGTTTCGCCATTGACCGAAACGGCGCGCAGCGCTTCCAGCATCCGGGAGCAATGGCCGGCTGCACGAGGTTCAAGCAACACCCAGGGCGCGTCGGCGCCGAGTTCGTCATAAGCCAGGGCCAGCGCACCATACAGTGCCAGCCCGATGCTGTGCCGCGGCGAGTGGATCGAAGCGGCGCATTGCCCGATCGCCCGGGCGGCCGCCTGCGCGGCAGGATCCGCCGCATTCTCGCGCGCGGCCGCGTGGCAGGCCAGGATAGCCGTCTTGGCCGGACCCAGCTTGACGCGGCCGGCCAGCCAGTCGCGGGCCAAGGCCAGCGATAGCTGCGGGCGCGGATCTTCCGGGACAACGCGCCGTATCCAGACCGGCAGCAGCTCGCGCTCGGCGAAATCGAGCGCCCAGTTCGCCAGCGTCGTTTTGCTCTGGCCCTCGATCTGGCGCTTCAGCGCCTGGATGTAAGGCGCGTTCCAATCGCTGAGCAGCTTGCGCATACTCATCCGCCGCCGGTTTTGCCGATGAGGAGGACCCTCAAGGGTCTGCAGGTAAGATATTCAACACCCGCGTCCATCGTCGTGCGGGGATGGGGGGTGAGATCGACGCCGATATGGGCAAGTTCATCGACCCGGTACAGGAAGCCTGGTGCACAGCCGTTGTGCCGAATCTGACCCGAGTCGTCAGTGCTGAGCCAGGTAGGCCGGTGCGAAAAAGCCTCAGCGAGTCTTTTCCAGCGCGTGACAGTACTGCCCGTTCGCAGCACGTCGAACCGCGCGTCGGACCCGTGGTACCAAATTGCATGCTCGTCCGGCGGTCTGTTCATCGCAATGGATCCACCTGGGCGATCCTAAGGGCTGCCGGCTGTCCGGCCCCGCCGGATATGCGGACGTTCCGGCTCTCGCCCGGCAGCAGCGTGAAGAAGTTATCGTCCAGCTCCAGGTCCGGGTCGGCATCGAGCCAGGCCGCCGCGACAAAAGTCTCGGCCTGAACCGTCACCAGCCGGTCCGCTCCGTCATCGCGTTCGTCCAGGATCATCGCCCGGGGCGGGCAAAGGGCCAGCTCACGGTAGGGTGTATCGATCAATAAAGCCGGGATGACCGCCGCCTCGCCGCTTATCTCCCCGGGATAGGCCACATAAAGTCCGCCCGTTTCCGGCTGATCCGGCTCGATGCGCGCCAGCTCCTCGCGGGACTGTGCCGGCAGCGTAACCAATTTCCTGACGGTCCGGCGTTCCTGGCCGTCAAAGGATATCCAGCCGGTCTCGAGGCTCATCTTGACCGGCACCTGCCCGTCGTTGCAGCCCACAACCGCTACCTGGCCATCCAGCCGGCGCAGGATCAAGCGCACGGGCATCAGGGCCCGGCGAACCGCGTGGTAGGCGATTTTGCGGCGGACGAAGCTGTCGACGATCGTCCAGCCGATTTCACCCCAGCAGTCGTTGTACATCCAGAACAGGGCGCCGGCACAGCGCGTTTTAAAGCGCAGCGCCTCCAGGGAGTAGCCGAGCATCAGGCCCTGGACCAGGCCGGCATAGAGGAGATAACCGTCCAAATCAAGCGGACGGTCTGTGAAATGGCGGCGGATGCCGGCTTCGACGGTCAGCTTTTCGAAGGTATTGGTGTGCCTTTTCCAGATCTTGCCGGAGCGGTCGATCGGATGGCCGTCGAAATAGCACTCGATGCTGCGGCGGACCGGCGGTCCGGGGTAGCCGTACTCGGAGACGAAGGCGGCGTCAATCCGGTCATACTGGCACGGGTCGATGCGCCGGAGCATGTCCGGGTTCATCATGGCCTCGTGCCAGTAGTGGATGTCGCCCACCGCCGGGTCGTTCGGCTCGGACCCACCGTAGGGCGAGCTGTTCCAATAGGGGATCCAGGGCGCGTTCTTGCTAAGGATATCCGGCAGCATGGCGTTGGCGGTGTATAGGCCGTATTGCCGGTCCTTTGTCAGGCGCTCCTTCAGGCGGCGGCCATAGATCCAGTGGTTTTCGTTGTTGCCGCAAAACAGGGCCAGGCAGGCGTGGTTTCTGAGCCGCTTGGTCTGGTGGTCGAATTCGCGCCAGACCAGGGCACGGAAATCCTCACGGTGATCCGGATAGGCGGCGCAGCCGAACATCATGTCCTGCCAGATCAGGATGCCGGCGCGGTCGCAGGCTTCGTAAAAGGCCTCCTGCTCGTACAGACCGCCGCCCCAAATGCGCAGCATGTTGATATGGGCCAGCTGCGCCTGGCGAATCAGCGCAGCATACTTCTCCGGCGTCACGCGGGCGTAGATCGAATCGGCCGGAATCCAGTCTGCCCCCTTGCAGAACATGGGCACGCCGTTGACGACCAGGCGGAAACGGCGGCGCTGGTCCTCCTGCCGGCTCGTGTCCAGCCGGATCAGGCGCAGGCCGGCCTTAAACGGCGGGAATCCAATGGTCCTTCCGCCATGGCTCAAATTGACCGCCACGGTATAAAGCGGCTGAGCGCCCATCCCGTTGGGCCACCAGATTTGGGCGTCCTGCACGGTCAGATCGAACGCGATGTGGTTGGTGCCGGATCGCAGCAGCAGATCGGTCTGGACAGCGATGGCCTCATCGTCGCCGCAGCTGACGCGGACCGCGGCATCGGCGTCAGCCGTGGCCAGCAAATTGAGGTTGTCAATTTCGGCTTCGATATGCAGGTCGGCTTCGCAGTGGCCGTCTCCATGCCGGATCTCGCGTGTTTCGACCGAAACGGCCCGGATCGCCAGCGATCGATGGTACTCCAGCCAGACCGGTTTGACGATGCCGCAGGTGCCGATGCGCGGACACCAGTCCCAGCCGTAGACATACGTCGGTTTGCGCACGAACGCGCGCCGCTTGTCGCCCCGTTCCGGGCAGCCGTTACCAGCTTCGGTCGAGACGGCGAAATCCAGCTCGGCCAAATCGGTATCGCGGACCGATTCAAGGCCGCTGGTCAGGCGAATCAAGAGCTCGTTATCACCGTCGTGCAGCCAAGGGCGGATGTCTGCGTGAAAGGGCACGTGCGCGCTGGGATGGTGGCCCAGCCAACGGCCGTTGAAAAAGATATCGGCGTGCACATCGAGCGACGCCATGACAAGCTCGACCGTGTCGCAGTCCGCCCAGCCGGATTCGGGTCGGATCTGGCGGCGGAACCACCAGGAACGCCGCTCGACCCAGGCCGCGTCGTCGCTGTAGTCAGCCAGGACCGGATCCTTGATCCGGCCGGCCGCGATCAGGGGCTGGTGGACATCCAGGGGCAGGGTCAGATTCTCAAGCCAGCCGGTTTCCTGGCGGCTGATCCAGCTGGCTTGTTCCGCCGTGCAGTCGAGCGGCGCTTCGCGCAGCATCCAGTTGTCGTTCAGATCTTGTCGCTTCATGGTCATTCGCCTCGTTCCTGTTTGTTGTCCAGCCAAGCCCGGTTGATTCGGGCCATGACCAGCGCTTGCGGGCAGATACCGGTCGGGTCCGCCCGACCTTGTTCGTAGAAGCAATACAGCCAGGGGCCGTGTGAAGCCAGATCCGAGTAGCCGGCTACAATCTCCAACAGCCGGGCCGCAGGCCAGGTGCGGCCACCGTCCAGACTGGTCCGGATGGTCAGGTCGGTTCGCTGCGGCCCTGAGGTGGCGCAATTGCTGAACGCCACGACATCCGGGTCGCCGGACACCCCGGGCCAGCCGGCCATCCCGGCGCAGCAGACCGGATCCGGCAGGCGGTCGTCCAGCCAGGGCGCGGACCAGCCGCCGATGCCCTGGTCCGAAACGGCCAGCGCCCGGTGCCGCCGCGGCGTTTCATGGCGCATGTTGATCAGGATCCGCCCGTCACGAAGCTCGACCAGCGCAGATTCGTTGGGATTGACCAGGACCTCGCCCTGATCGGTCATTCGGGGCACGATCGCACCGCAGGACCAGGACAGCCCGCCGTCTTCGCTATACAGCGTGGCCACCACCGATGGCCGGTGCGCCCGGCCGCCGCCGTCGCAGAGCCAGACCGGCACGAGCAGCCGGCCGTCCCGGGTCTCGATGCCGTGGCCCGGGCCAAGTCCGAAGGCCGTCCAGGCATAACGGGAACGCAAGCCGTTCAGCACAGTGGTCTGCTCCACCGGATCCGACCAGGTCAGTCCGTCGTCGCGGCTGACCTGGTGAAACATGCGGTTGTACCCGGTCTCCCAGAGAAAATGAACCAAGCCGGAGCGGGCGGCGACCATCACCGGGTTGTTGATCGTCAGCGTGCTGCCCGGCGCGGCCAAATCAAATCGGGGCGCCCAGCTCAAGCCGCCGTCGGTGCTGCGGCGCAGCCCGATGCCGCAGGCGTTCCAGTCATCGGCGTCGCGGCGGATTTCATAGTACGCCAACACGGTTCCGGCCGCCGTGACGACCAGGCCCGGGATGCGGTAGCGCCAGGTGTCATGGCCGGCTTGTTCGAGGATGGTCTTGTCACAGACGGGTTTTAGTAAATCCATGATCCTGAATGTCTCCTTCCCTGTCTGCCTGTTGGCTGAGTTTCTCGAACCGTTCCAGGATAAGCATCGCCTTGAGGGTGATCCATTTGGACGGTTCACCTTTCTGTTCGATCAACACATTCATTTTTCCGTTAAACGTGTTTTCCAGCTTCCAACGCCCGTCCGGCATGCGCCTGGCCAGCAGCAGATCCATAGCCTCTTGGAGACGTGCATCCCACATGCGAAGCTGCGCAAAAAGGCCCAGCAGCTCAAGGTTATCGGTTTGGTACATCAGGGGGAAGCCGGGTTTCAGCCAGCCGGGCTTGGCCGTGCTGGCCAAGTCGTGGCTCTTCCTATGGAGGTGGTGAATCAGGAAGTACTCCGTCAGCTGGTCAATCTTGAGGCGCACGGCCGGCGTACGCCGCGCTTCAGGAATGGCGGCCAGCGCCTTGAGTGTTTTAGCCACGCCCATATGGCAGCTATGCAGGCCCCAGCACATCGGGAAACGGCTGGTGATCGGATCCTGCGGCGGCGCATCGACCCCGTCGTCTGCTCTCTGCCAGCGCACGATCCAGTCGATCGCCTGCCAGAGACGCGTATCCTCGAGATACCCCAGCCGAATCAGGCTGTAGACCATGTTGCCGGTCAGGCACGGAATGGTGCCGCTGGCCAGGCCGGTTCCAGTTTTATTGCTGCTTTCCATCGAGAAGCCGCCGGATTCCGGGTGCTGGCTGTGCGCAAAGATAAATTCCGCAGCCCGGCGCACGCCCGGATGGGCTGGATCGGCTGCCAGTTCCGCCAGGAGCAGCAAGGACCAGACGGTCCCGGTATACTTGGCCGTATAGAAGCGGCGCGAATCGCCCCAGGATCCGTCCGCACGCTGCAGCGCGAGCAGCTCAGCTACAGGGCCCGTGCGCATCAGGGACGAGCGGGCGTCTGTGACGTCCGGATCATCCTGAGGCCGGTACAGCAGATCGGTCAGGGCTGTATAACGGACAGCGGGGTCGTCTGGCTCAAGCAGCCAGGCGACAACTGCATCGCGGCTACCATGTTGTGCGGACAGAACAGCAGACATCGCGGGGACCTCCCCCTTCAAGCGATACAAGGCCATCAACAGCTTAGCACAGCCGGTCATCTTCGGCAATTGATGGCTCGGACTTGGCTCGCAGGGCCTGATGCGATAAGATACTGCCAAAGAATCCGAAAGATTTTTGAAAAGAGGGCAGACCATGCGTGTGACGATACGGGCTTACCGGGAACAGGATCTGGACACCATGCTTGAGATTTGGAACGAGGTCGTCGCTGACGGGATCGCGTTTCCCCAGACCGAACCGTTGGATCCGGCGGGCGGCGCGGCTTTTTTTGCCAGCCAGAGCCTGACCGCCGTCGCCGAAACGGACAGCGGTATCGTCGGCCTTTACATCCTGCATCCGAACAACATCGGCCGCTGCGGCCATATCGCCAACGCCAGCTATGCCGTCCGCTCGGGTGCCCGGGGCCTCAAGGCTGGTGAACAGCTGGTCCGGCACTCCCTGGAGATGGCCAGGCAACTGGGCTTTCGCATCATGCAGTTCAACGCGGTTGTCGCAACCAACGCCCCGGCCCTTCACCTCTATGAAAAGCTGGGCTTTGTCCGCCTGGGTACGATTCCGGCAGGTTTCCGGATGAAGGACGGTCATTTCGAGGACATCGTCCTGTTCTATTACCTGTTGGGATCCGATCACCCTGATCTTAATCAGCCTGACTGAAGTAGTATGCCACACCCGCCTTGTACCCATCTGTAAAACTCAGGACGTTCTGCGACATACCCGCACTGCCGTCAAAACTGAACTTGACTGGGCCAACGGCCTGTGACAGCGAAGGTTTGCCGCCGATTCCGCCCTCGACCGGTCCGTAGTTGAATCCGAACCGGTCGGCCAGACCCAGCGCCAGCGACCGGGCGGACTTGAGGATCTCTTTGTAATCGTCGGTCTCCAGGGAAAAGACGGCGACTGACCAGATTGCTGTCTCGACGCCCTTGAAGGCCCCGACGGCGTACTGGGCGGCGCTCTTGACGATATCGACCACGGTGTTTTCGACAAAAGCTCCTTTTTCGAGCGTATCAATGACGGAATAGAGCTCGTGGGTATCCGGATCGATTTCCAGCCAGGCCCATCTCAGGCGGCCATCGATCTGGGACGGGTTTTCCGGAATCAGGATCATGCGTGACGTCTCGATAAAATAATTGATCAGGTCTTCGGGAAGTCCGATTTTCTCCAGGTCCCCGCGGGTTTCTTCACCGATATAATCCAAAAGGACCAGGCCTGTCCCGGCCGGAGCCTGCGACCAGATTTCCGCCAGGCCATTGGCGGCGCCCGGCAGGACATCAGCTTCAAGCGTCAGTGCGTAAAGGCCGCTGACGATGTTATATGTTCGGATCGCCTCTTCCTTGCCGGCGTGTATTTGGTTGCCGGTTTCGATCAGGCTGATCGATGTCTGCAGCGTGTCCCCCGCTTTCTGGGTCACAACGATCACCCGCGGCTTTTGGGTTCTGCCTGCAATCAGGTCCAGATCGGCGCCGATCGTCCGCTCCCGTTCGGTTTGGGCGGCGATGAAATCGTAGATGATCCGCCGCCCGTACCAGCGCAGGGCCGACAGTTCGCTGGGATTTTCCGCCATGGCGTGCACCGCGGCCGCTTTTTCCTGGAGAACAAGGGCGGCTTCCCGCGGGATATCCGGCGCGTTGATGCTGACCGTCAGGAAAACGGCGTCGACGGCCATGCCTTCGTCAAGCCTTAC